>Ga0209921_1000003_pt1 | contig 343464 bp, 332 predicted proteins | sample SalPonF2_C_D2_MG_FD_185730 | JGI IMG/M metagenome (GOLD analysis project Ga0209921, IMG submission 185730) | Salt pond soil microbial communities from South San Francisco under conditions of wetland restoration - Salt Pond MetaG SF2_C_D2_MG... ...
GACGGCGAGGGCATCCGCAACCTGGTCTCGGTGCCGCTGTTCCACGTCACCGGCTGCAACAGCCAGCTGCTGCCCACCGCGCAGATCGGCGGCACCACGGTGATCATGCCCCAGTTCGAGGTGCACGACTTCCTCGCCGCCGTGCGCGACGAGCGCATCAACCTGCTCACCTCGGTACCGGCGATCTTCTGGCTGGCGATCAACCAGCCGGAGTTCCCCGAGCTGGACGTCTCGGGCGTGCGCTGGGTCACCTACGGCGGTGCGCCCATCGCCCCGGAACTGGTGCGCCGGATCATGCAGAGCTTCCCCAACGCCCAGCTCGGCAATGGCTTCGGGCTCACCGAGACCTCGTCGATCGCCACCTACCTGCCGCACCAGTACGCCGCCGAGCACGCCGACAGCGTCGGCTTCCCGGCGCCGATCGTGGATCTCGACCTGTTCGAGCCGGACGGGGACGGCGTGGGCGAGCTGCTGATCCGGGGCGGCAACGTGGTGTCCGGCTACTGGAACAAGCCCGACGCCAACGCGGCGACCTTCCTCGACGGCTGGCTGCACACCGGCGACATGGCCCGCATCGACGAGCACGGTCTCACCTATATCGTCGATCGCAAGAAGGACATGATCAATCGCGGCGGCGAGAACGTCTATTGCGTGGAGGTGGAGAACGCGCTCTCCGCGCATCCGGACATCTTCGAGGTGGCCGTGGTGGGCGTGCCGGACGAGATGATGGGCGAGAAGGTGGGCGCGCTGATCGTGCCGACCCCCGGAAAGGAGCCGGACGCGGCCGATATCCTGGCCTTCGCCCGCAAGCACCTGGCGGACTTCAAGGTCCCCCAGTACATCGCCATCAGCCAGGAGCCGTTGCCCCGCAACCCCGGCGGCAAGGTCCTCAAACCGCGCCTGCGCGAAGGGATAGACTGGGGCAAACCGGTCCGCTGAGCGGGTGCCGGCGGCAACGCGGCCGCCGGCAGCCGGCTCCCGGGCGGCGAGCGGTGCCTACTGCACGCTGATGCGGCGCCGCTTGGCCTTCGCCAGCTTGGGCATGGAGATTTCCAGCACGCCGTCGGCGAAGCGGGCCTTCGCCTTGTCGCTGTCGACCTCCGACGGCAGGGCCACCGAGCGCGAGAACTCGCCGTGGTAGATCTCGGAGCGGAAGTAGTCGCCCTTCTCCTGCTTGTCCTCGCGGTTCGCGGTCCCCTTGATGATCACGCTGCCGTCGCTCACCGAGATGTCCAGGTCCTCCTTCCTGACGCCGGGGATCTCGGCCCTCAGCACGACCTCGTCCTCGCGGTCGATCAGGTCCACGCGCGGCACGCGCATGCCCTGCAGTGGACGGGCGAATTCGCCCAGCCGGGGCCAGTCCCACATCCGCGGACGCATCCAGCCGCGCGGGAGCAGGTTCTCGAACATCTGTTCCATCTCCTCGAACGGCGTCATCATCTCGCCGCTCTTGGCCGGCTGCGTTTCCTGTACCGCCTGTCCCTTCGGTTCCTGCTTCTTGCCCCTGGTGGCCATCGCGCTATCCTCCTTGGCGACTCAGTGCACGACGATGTCACGCTCCTGCCGGCCGGCAGGAGCGTGAGTTCATGTTAGGAAATGCGCCGAAACAGGCGTTGACCTGCATCAAGGCCGGTGCCGACTCTCCCCGGCGCCGATGCCGCCGGCGATCAGGTGCGCGGTGCGCAGGGGCTCGGGCAGCCGTCCGTGCAGCGCGCTCCGCTCCAGCAGCGCGGTGGCCGTCGCGGCGTCGATGCCCGCGCGCTGGACCCACAGCCCGGCCAGCGGCTCCATGGGGCCAAGGCGCTCGATGATGCCCCACTTGCGCCGCCCACCGGGGACATGCTCCAGCAGCGCACGACGCACCGCGTCACGATCCGGCTGCTTGCGCGTCACCGCGATCACCGGCAGCTCCAGTCGCCGGTGCAGCGCCTCGATGTCCACCACGTTGAACCCGGCCAGCGCGATGCCCTGCACCAGGACCGCCTGCAGCTGGGCGGCGAACCGTGACCGCTCCACCATGGCGGCCAGGACCCCCGTGGCGTTGGCTCCGTCGCGCCGGACCCGGCCGCTCAGCACGCCGTCGAGCCGGGCGCCCGAGAACACCGCTCCCGCCACCAGCACGTCGCCGCGGTGCGCGCGGTGAAAAGGCGCGTCGTCGAAACCGATCACGTGTGACAGCCGGGTGCTCATCGGACACCTCGTTCCTCTCCGTCCGGGCGGCCGGTCCCGGCGCGTCTTCGGATCGCTCCGCCGGGTGGGGTAGAATCGGGCCATCGCATTCTCACACGCACGAGGATCCCATGCGCAGAGTGGTCGTCACCGGGCTCGGCCCGGTCACCCCCATCGGTACCGGCGCCGACGCCTACCACGAGGCCCAGCTCGAGGGACGCAGCGGCATACGCCGGATCACCCGCTTCGACGCTTCGCACCTGTCGGTGCAGATCGCGGGCGAGGTGGACATCGAGGTGGGCGACCGGCTGAGCCCCCGCGAGATCAAGCGCACCGACCGCTTCGTGCAGCTGGCCATGATCGCCGCCGACCTGGCGCTGGAGGACAGCGGCCTGGATCCCGACCGCGTCGATCCGACCCGGATCGGCACCGTCATCGGCTCCGGCGGCATCGGCGGTGCCGCCACCTGGGAAAAGCAGACCCGGGTGTTCGTCGAGAAGGGCAGCCGCCGCCTGTCCCCGCTGTTCTTCCCCATGATCCTGGCCAACATGACCTCCGCCCAGGTGGCCATGCGGCACAACCTGCAGGGACCGAGCTCGACCGTCGTGACCGCCTGCGCCACCGGCAGCGACGCCATCGGCACCGCGGCGCGCATGATCCAGGCGGGCGAGGCCGACCTGATGCTCGGCGGCGGCACCGAGGCGACCGTCGTGGAGCTGGCGATCGGCGGTTTCGCGGTGATGCGCGCGCTGTCCACGCGCAACGACGAGCCGCAGCGCGCCAGCCGCCCGTTCACCGCCGGCCGCGACGGGTTCGTGATGTCCGAGGGCGCCGGCGTGCTGGTGCTGGAAGAGTACGAGCACGCGCGCGCCCGCGGGGCACGCATCTACGGCGAGGTGACCGGCTACGGCCGCAGCACCGATGCCTGGCACATCACGGATCCGCACCCCGAGGGCCGGGGCGCGGCGGCGGCCATGCACGCGGCGCTCGCGGACGCGGGCATCGAACCCGGGCAGATCGGATACATCAATGCCCACGCCACCTCGACCCGGGTCGGCGACGCCGCGGAAACGCTGGCGATCAAGCATGTCTTCGGCGAGCACGCCCGCCGCATTCCGGTTTCCTCCACCAAGTCCATGATCGGTCACCTGGCCGGTGCCGCCGGCGCCGTGGAGGCGATCGCGGCCCTGCAGGCGCTGCACTCCGGGATTCTCCCGCCCACCATCAACCAGGACGACCCGGACCCCGAGCTGGACCTCGATTACGTGCCGAACACGGCCCGCGAGCAGCAGGTGGAGCACGCCCTGTCCGATTCCTTCGGCTTCGGGGGCCAGAACGCCGTGCTGGTGTTCTCGCGCCTGCGCTGAGCCCGCTTCGCGCTCCTTGACCGGCGTCAAGCCGGCGCCCGCGGGCCGGGCTACGCTGCATCCGGAGGGGCAGCGTTCCGGCATTGCGGAGGCGGCGTGCCGGGCGCGGGCCCGGCAACGCGGACAGGCCCATGCATCGCCGGCTCATCGCCGTTTTCACCGTAGCTGCGCTGCTGTTCGCGGCGGTCGATGCGGCGCTCTGGCATCGGGCACGCCAGCTGCGAGAGCTGCAGTCCCAGTGGGATGCGCTCGCCGCCACCGTCAGCATCGACCCGCCACGCTTCCGGGCGACAATGGTGGCGACCCTGCCCGCGCCCGCGCGGCGTTACCTCCGCCACGCCATCGCGCTTGGCGCGCCGCTCCGGGCCACCGTCCGGATGAACATGGCGGGGAGGATGAGCGCACGCCCCGGCGGGCGCCGGGCCGCCTTTTCCGCCCGGGAGGTCCTGGTGCCGGGCAGGGGCTTCGTCTGGCGGGCCCGGATCCAGCGCCGGCCGCTGTCTCTTACCCGGACCGAAGCCTATCTCGACGGCACCGGTCGGCGCAGCGTCGCCCTGCTGGGCGTGGTGCCCTGGCGACATCGGGACGGAGCCGACGCCTCGATCGGAAACCGTGCCGTGCTGGCGCTCCAGAGCATCTGGGACCCGGCGGCCCTGTTACCGTTTCGGGGCGTGCAGTGGAAGGCGATGGACGCCACCCACGCCGTTGCCGTCATCGAGATCGACGGCCGGGGCGTGCCGCTGACCCTGGAAGTCTCGGCGCGGGGCGAGCTGCGTGCCGCGAGCGTGCCCTGTCCGCGCACCGACGACCCCGGCGGGCGCCTGCGATTGCGGGTGCGGCGGCAAATGCGGGTTGCAGGGTTTCGTGTCCCGAGTCGCGTGAGCGCGGGCTGGCAAACCGCGACCGGGGCCGACCGGCCGATCGCGGAAACGGTGATCCTGGCCGCAGAGTACCGCTGACCGCCCGGCGACCTATTCCCCGCGCACCAGTCGCGGGATGTCCAGGCGCCCCGACACCGGCATTGCGTGCGCGCCTCCGGCGCTGCGGGCATAGCCCTTCAGGATCCCGTGGAACCGCCCGGTCAGGTGCAGGTGCTCGGCGTCCACGCGTTCGATCCGCACCTTCGCTTCGGCGCGCTCGCCCGGAAAGGCCCGCCCCGTGACCCGGCCCTGCGGGTACCAGGTCAGGGTGACGCTGCCGGGATCGAGCCGGTACGGGTTGCCCGACAGCTGCAACTCGACCACCAGTGCGCCGGGGTGGTTGCGATCGAGGGGATCACGCCCCGCGTAGGCCGTGAGATGGACCACCGCCGTACGCACGACCCGTCCGCCGTTGCGGGTCGTCATCCCGTCGAGCCGGGCGGAGTCCACGCGCCGGCCCGACTGGACACGGGCGAAGGTGTGGAAGGTCATCGCGCGACCGTCCAGACGGGCGCGGATGGTTCCGGTCTGCTGCCAGCCCCCGGCGCGGGCCGTGCCCGCGACCGCCAGCGCCGCCAGCAGCAGCGCCGCGCACGAGCCGACGCGCCGGGTGCGTGCCGGGCCGCTCAACGGCTTTCCCCGGACTGGATCTGGCGCATCAGGTCGCCGGTGACCACCCAGTGCTTGCCGTTGCGGGTGACCTGGTAGATGTCGCCGGAGGTGGCGCGCCGCCGTTCGACGAAACCGCCGGTGACCTGCGCGTGGCTGCTGTCCACCCAGCGTACCCGGCCCACCTGGAACAGGATCCCCGGCTTGCCGTGGGCGCGTCCCACCACGCCGCCGGGGCCGTTGGTGCGGGCGGCCGAGGCCGGCCGCACCGGCGGATCGTGATGCTTGAAGCGGGCGAGGAAGCCGGGCGAGGGATCGTGTCCGGAGATCCGGATGAAATAGGCCTTGGCCGGGCCGCTGGTCAGCGGGGGCACGTGTTCGAACTGGTAGCGCAGGACCGCCTCGCGCACGGCGGCGTCCGGGTGCCCGTGCACCGCCGACAGTCCCCCGCTCCCCGCGCAGCCGGCCAGCAGCACCGCCCCCAGCAACCCCAATGCCCGCATCTTCCGCATCATGCTCCCCCGTTCTGCCTGCCGCCCTGTCGACACGAACTCCCGGCACGTCCTGTGGTTTCGGAATCATCGGGCGCGGCCCGTGTTCCCGGTCGGTCCGTGGCGGAGCATCCCTGACCGGGTCGTTCATGTTAGCGCGTGCACCGGCGCGGAGCACGGGCTGCCGGATTACCCCTCTTCCCGAACACTGGTAGACTGGCGCCGCCGATTCTCGACCGCGGGGGAACCCATGCAGGCGACGCTGATCCTGATCCGTCACGGCAAGTCCGTCTGGAACGCCGCGAACCGCTTCACCGGCTGGATCGACGTGCCCCTCGCGGAGGACGGCTGGCGGGAAGCGGAGCGCGCCGGACACCAGCTTGCCGAGGTCGGCTTCGATGTGGCGTACACGTCCCACCTGCAGCGCGCCATCTGCACCCTCGAGGTGGTGCTGCGCGAGAACCGCAGCGGCCGCCAGCCGATCTTCATCCCGGCCGAGGGCACGGTGCCCCGGGAGCGGTACCGGCTGCAGGACGACGAATACCCGGTGTACCTGCACGTGACGGCGCTGGCGGAACGTCATTACGGCGACCTGCAGGGCCTCAACAAGGACGACGTCCGGCGGCGTCATGGCGAGGAGCAGTTCCGCAACTGGCGCCGCGGATACGATACGCCGCCGCCCAACGGCGAGAGCCTGAAGGACACCTGCGAGCGCGTGCTGCCCTACTTCGCCGGCGAGATCGTCCCGCACCTCGAACGCGGCGAGACGGTCCTGGTCTCCGCGCACGGCAATTCCCTGCGGGCGCTGACCAAGGAGCTGGAGAGCATCTCCGACGAGGAGATCACGGGTCTCGAGATCCCCACGGGCGTGCCCATCACCTATCGTCTCGAGGCTGCCGGGGGACGCCTGGAGATCCTGGACAAGCACGTGCCGGACGGCCGCTGAGCGCCTCTCCCGCAAGGGGCTGCATCTTTCCGTGGAAACGTCCTAGAATACACCCACGCGGCAGGTATACGGGAGGTATTCCTGCGGCCGCGGCCGGACGCCGCCATCGGCCGGGTGCACCGAACCTGCGTGCGCAGGAGGGGCACCATGAGGGGATGGGGCGTGATCGCAGCACTGGCGGCGTGCCTGGCAACCGCCGTGGCCAACGCGGGTCCGCAGCAGGAGGTGGGAAACCTGGTCGGCGCGGTCTCGAAGACGCTCGCCCGGGAAACCCGTACGGTCGGGGGCACCGTCGCCGACGCCGGCACCAGCCTCGGGAACACCGTCACCGGCACGTCCACCACTCTGGATGACGTGCTCTCCGCACCCGCGGCCGCCCGGCCGGGAGGCGCAACCGTCACCGGGACGACCCGATCCATCGCATCCGGGCTGGGTGACGGTGTCCGGCACGGCTCCGGCGCGCTGGCCGGCGGTCTCGCGGACGAGGCCGGCGTCCTGCCCGGCGGTGTCGACAGGGCCGCGCAAGAGCTGGCCCGCGGCGTCCGGCACAGCACCGACGCTGCCGACGGCCTGGTGAACGCGACCCGGACGGCCGCCCCGCCATCGGGGGCCGCCGGTGCCGGAACGCTGCCCGGCCTGCCCGGATCGGACCCCGGGCCGGCGTCACGGGCGGATCGCGGCGGGGCGATCGCGGAGCTGGCGAGCCTGCCCGTCACCGGCCCCCTGATCCGGCTCCTGGAGAGACTCCTCGGCCGGGCGCCCGCGGGCCCCGTTCCGACCACCGGCTCGACCCGACCGCCTGCGGCCGCGCCCTCACCGTCACCGCAGTCATCGCCCGGGCCCGCCACCGGAGGAAGCCCCGCGGTCTCCTCCACGACCAGGCCCTCGCCGCCGATGCCCCCCGCCGGCGTGACCCATCCCCTGGCCGGAATGGCATCGCGACATCCGCTCGCCGGCGCGACCCGCCTGGCCCGGGTCGGTGTTTCCACGCGCGGGCGCAAGACCGGCCGCCCGGTGGATATCCCTGCCGCCCGCGGCGGCGGCGCGGGCGACGGCAGCAGCGAAGGATCCCCGCCGGTGCACGACGCGTCGCCGGCCGGGACAGCGGGCAGCAAGGCGCCGCCCGCGAGTGGCCCGACCGCGAGCCGGGGCGGCACGCGCGGCCATACCCGCAACCTCGCCGCAACGCCCCCGGCCGCCGGTTTCACGACGCGCGAGGCGCGGGTGCCGCCGGATGGCGGAGCGCCATCCCCCGCACCGGGCGGACCCGGCCCGGTCGCCCTGCTGGCCCTGCTGGGCGGCCTCCTGCTCGCGTGGCCCTGGCGGCGCCATCGCCGCGGGCTGCCGCCGCTGCCCCGGCCCAGCCTGGACCTGGGCGAGCCGGCGCTGCTGCGGGCTCGGGGGGTGCGGAAGCGGCACCGGCGACGTGCCCCTCGCGGCGGCTTGCGGATGGGCCCGCCGTCCGTCGAGCGGGCGCCCTGGGATCGCGTGGTGATCGACAACGGGGAAACGCGCGAACGGCACCGGCGCTGAGTTTCCTGGCCACACGGCAGGGAGCGCGCGGGCACGCGCAGGGCGAATGGTGGCTACGGGTGGATTCGAACCACCGACCCCATCATTATGAGTGATGTGCTCTAACCAGCTGAGCTACGTAGCCATCGGGGCTTGCCGCGGGAGAAGCGGCATTGTCTGGTCTGCCGGTGTCGCTGTCAAGCCGCCCCCTCGCGGGTTTCAGACGTTGAACCGGAAGTGCACGACGTCCCCCTCGTGGACCGGGTACTCCTTGCCTTCCAGGCGCCACTTGCCCGCCTCCTTCGCCCCGTGCTCGCCGCCCAGGGCCACGAAGTCGTCGTAGGAGACCACCTCGGCGCGGATGAATCCCTTCTCGAAGTCGGTGTGGATGACGCCGGCCGCCTGCGGGGCCAGCGCGCCCTTGTGCACCGTCCAGGCCCGCACCTCCTTCGGCCCGGCGGTGAAGAAGGTCTGCAGGCCGAGCAGGTCGTAGGCGGCCCGGATGACGCGGTTCAGCCCGGGCTCGCTCTCGCCCAGCTCCGCCAGGAACTCGTCCTTCTCGGCCTCGTCCAGGCGCGCGATCTCCGCCTCCAGCGCGGCGCAGACCACCACGACCCCGGCGCCCTCCCGCTCGGCGTGGCGCCGCACCGCTGCGAGGTGGGGGTTGTCCCCGCCGGAGGACTCGTCGACGTTGGCGATGTACATGGCCGGCTTGGCGGTGAGCAGGTGCAGCTCACGCAGCATGCGCCGCTGCTCCTCGTCCGGCCCCAGCGCCCGCACCGGGCGCCCGGCGTCCAGCGTCTCCTGAACCCGTTCCAGCAGCTCCACCATGGCCATGGCCTCCTTGTCGCCGGACTTGGTCCGGCGCCGGTAGCGCTCCAGTGCGCGCTGCACGGTGTCCAGGTCGGCCAGTGCCAGCTCGGTGTTGATCGTCTCGATGTCCGCGACCGGGTCCAGGCGGCCGGAGACGTGGGAGACGTCGTCGTCCTCGAAGCAGCGCACCACCTGTGCGATGGCGTCGGTCTCCCGGATGTGCGCGAGGAACTGGTTGCCCAGGCCCTCCCCCTGCGACGCGCCGGCCACCAGGCCCGCTATGTCGACGAACTCCACCGTGGCGGGAATCACCTTCTCCGGGCGCACGATCTCCGCCAGGCGCGCCAGCCTCGGATCCGGCACGGGTACGATGCCCACGTTCGGATCGATGGTGCAGAAGGGATAATTCTCCGCCGGGATTTCCGCCGCCGTCAGGGCGTTGAACAGGGTCGACTTGCCCACGTTCGGCAGACCCACGATGCCGCACTTGATTCCCATGCTCAGGTCCCGTTCCGCCCGCCCGCCGGGCCGGGGCGGCTGTTCAGCTCCTGCTGGGCGCGCTCGAATCCCTGATCGAACAGGACCGGCAGGGCATCGAGCCCGGCAGCGATCGCGTCCAGGATCAGGTCCTCCTCGTCCGCGGATGGCGGGCTCAGCACGTAGTCGATGACCCGGTTGCGATCGCCCGGATGACCGATGCCGATGCGCAGCCGCAGAAAGTCGGGGCCGAGATGCTGTACCACGTCACGAAGCCCGTTGTGGCCCCCGTGCCCTCCTCCGCGCTTGAGCCGTACGACTCCCGGCGGCAGGTCGAGATCGTCATGCACCACCAGGATCCGGCCGGGCCGGAGGCCGAAATACGCGGCCAGGCCCTGGACGGCCTGGCCGCTGCGGTTGACGTAGGTCCCGGGCTTGAGCAGGTGCACCGGGTGGCCGTCCAGATCGATTCGCGCATGTTCGCCGTGCAGCTTGCGCTGCCCGCGGAAGCCGGCCCCGTGCTGGCGGGCCAGCAGGTCCACGACCCAGAAGCCGACGTTGTGACGGGTCAGGGCGTACTGGCCGCCGGGATTGCCCAGGCCGACGATGGCATCGACCCCGGCATCCGTGCCAGCCATGCCTTACTGGGACTCGTCCCCGGACGAGTCCCCGGCCGACTCGTCGGATGCCTCGCCCTCGTCCTCGGCGCCTTCGGCCTCGGCCATCTCGGCGCCTTCGGCCGCCTCGGCAGCCTCTTCCTCGGCTTCCTCTTCCCCGACCGGCTCGACGCGCGGCTGGTGAATGCTCACCACCGGCTGGTCGTTTTCGGGATCATGCGCCAGCGTGACCAGGGTCACTTCCTCGGGCACCACCAGGTCGGAAAGGTGCAGGGCATCGCCCATCTCCATGCCCGAAATGTCGACCTCGATGAACTCCGGCAGGTGACCCGGCAGGCATTCCACCTCGACTTCCGTGATCTGGTGCGAGATGACCCCGCCTTCCTTGTGCCCCGGCGCCACGTCCTCGCCGGCGAAGTGCAGCGGCACGTGCACGCGGATCGCCTCGTCCGCGACCACGCGCTGGAAATCGACGTGCGAGACCGTCGGCTTGTAGGGATGCCGCTGCAGGTCCTTGAGGATCACCTGCTCCTTCCTGCGCCCCAGCTTCAGCGTCAGGATATGGGAGTAGAAGGCCTCGTGGTCGAGATGCATCAGCAGCTCGTTCTGATCCACGGCGATCGCCGCCGCGTCTCCCTTTCCCCCGTACACGATGCCGGGGACCAGGCCCTCCCGACGCAGGCGGCGGCTCGCACCTTTCCCCGTGTCGGTCCGGGCCGTAACGGCCACTTCAAAGGTTTCAGTGCTCATGGTTCACTCCTGTCACGCCGCCCCGCGGGCGGCAGGATCCGTCCATCCCGCGACCAGGGTGGACGGCGCTGCAAAACTTCGTTCGGACGGGACGCCCGCTTTCCGCGGCCTAGTCGATATACATCGAGCTCACCGATTCCTCGGCCGCGACCCGGCGGATGGTTTCCGCCAGCGTGTGGGCCACGCTGAGCTGGCGTATCTTGGGGCACTCGCTCGCCCGCGGGCCCAGCGGGATGGTGTCCGTGACCACCAGTTCGTCGAGCGGCGATCCGGCGATATTGTCCACCGCCGGCCCGGAGAGCACCGCGTGCGTGGCATAGGCGACGACCTGCTCCGCGCCCTGCTCCTTGAGCGCCCCCGCGGCCTGGCAGAGCGTGCCGGCCGTATCCACCAGGTCGTCCACCAGCACGCAGAACTTGTCCCGCACGTTGCCGATGATGTTCATCACCCGGGTCTCGTTGGCCCGCGGGCGGCGCTTGTCGATGATCGCCAGGTCGGCGTCGTCCAGCCGCTTGGCGATGGCCCGCGCCCGGACCACGCCGCCGACGTCCGGCGAGACCACGATCTTGTTGTCGTGCTTCTGCCGCCAGATATCCCCCAGCAGGATCGGGGACGCGTACACGTTGTCGACCGGGATGTCGAAGAAGCCCTGGATCTGGTCCGCGTGCAGATCAATGGTCAGGACCCGGTCGATGCCCGCCGCACAGATCATGTTCGCCACCAGCTTGGCGGTGATCGGCACCCGGGCCGAGCGTACCCGCCGGTCCTGGCGGGCGTAGCCGAAATACGGGATCACCGCCGTGATGCGCCTGGCCGATGCCCGCCACAGGGCGTCGGTCATCACCAGCAGCTCGATCAGGTTGTCGTTGGTGGGCGCGCAGGTCGACTGGATGATGAAGACGTCACGCCCGCGGACGTTCTCCTCGATGTCCACCTGGATTTCGCCGTCGCTGAACCGGCTCACGGTCGCCTTGCCCAGCGGCAGGGTGAGCACGTTCGCCACCTCCTGCGCCAGCCGCGGGTTGGCGTTCCCGGCGAACACGGTCATTCTGCTCTCGGGAACCGAGACCGATTCATCTATGCCCATAGCCCCACCCTGCAGGGACGCTCGACGGATCCGCCCCCCGACGTCGCCGTCGCGATTTTGGCTGGGGTGGCAGGATTCGAACCTGCGAATGCGGGGATCAAAACCCCGTGCCTTACCGCTTGGCTACACCCCAACTGCCTGTTGTCAGCACGGGCCCGACAGCACGCCGTCAGCCCGGCTCCGCCAGCCGGTCCAGCAACGGCGAACGATTCCGGCCGCGCGCCACGAAGCCTTCCATCGTCGGGGGAATCTTAGCATGGACCGCCGTGGCCGCCCGCTCGTCGGGGAACGCGGCGAACACGCACCCGCCGGTGCCTGTCAACCGGGCCTCCCCGTAGCCCGACAGCCAGTCATAAGCGCTTGATACAGCAGGATATCGCCCGCACACGACGGGCAGGCAGTCGTTCCGGGCACGCCCCCCTGAAAGGTCGGCTATTGTGATGGGAGCGGAATTGCGTGTCAATTCCGGGGCGCCGAACACCGCCGCGGTGGAGACCCGCACCGCCGGCACCAGCACCACGTACCACGGTTCGGGCGGATCGATGGGCGTGAGGCGCTCGCCCACACCCTCCGCCCAGGCCGCGTGGCCGTGGACGAAGACCGGCACGTCGGCGCCGAGGCGCAGGCCCAGCGCCGCCAGCTCCGACGTCGACCGTCCGAGCCGCCACAGCCGATTCAGGGCGACCAGCGTGGTCGCCGCGTCGGAGCTTCCGCCTCCCAGTCCTCCGCCCGGCGGCAGGATCTTGTCCACCGTGATGTCGGCGCCTGCCCGGCAGCCGGACGCCTCCTGCAGCAGCCGCGCGGCGCGCACGCTCAGGTCCTGCGCGGGCGGAAGGTCGGGGGGGCCGCCGCGCCGGCAGATGCGATCGTCGTCACGGAGCGAGAAGCGCAGCCGATCGCAGCGATCCAGGAACTGGAAGGCCGTCTGGAGCTCATGGTAGCCGTCGTCGCGCCGCCCCACCACGTGCAGGAACAGGTTGATCTTGGCTGGCGCCGGCCAGGACCGGCCGGATGCGGCACTCATCCCTTTCCGCTCCCGCCCCGGCAGTGGCCGGCGTCGGTCAGCGTCCAGCGGTCCACGACCAGCTTGAGCCGCACCCCGGAGCGCTTCATGGTGATTCGAGAGGGCATCATGATGCCGCTGCTGCGGGTGTAGTCCTGGTAGTCGATCTTCCAGCCCTGCTGGACCAGGTGCGAGAGGCGCCCGTAGCGGTCCAGGCGGTGCTCCGGCCGGGAGCCCGGCGCCCAGGTCCCGAGGACCCAGTAGCGCATGCCCGAGACCGGGATCGTCATGTCGAACTGCTGGCGGATCACGGCCTCCGGCGATTCCAGGAACCGGTAGTGCTTGCCGCCGGTGTCCAGGTAGACCACCGTCGGATTGCCGTGCAGGCGGAATCCGCCCCAGCCGAACGGCCCCGAGACGCGCAGATCGTAGCGCGACCCGTGCTGATGCCAGTCGACGTCGGCGGTCCAGCCGTTGTTGCGGGCCGCGAGCGCCATGCGTCCGCGCATGCGCCAGTTGCCGAGGCACTGCAGCACGGCCCGCCGGCGGTGCCACGACACCGTCGCCGGCTGCTGCGGCGGCGGCAGCCGCGTCGTCGCGCACCCGGCGAGCAGCGCCACGGCGGCCAGGGGTCCCGCACGGCGCAGCACGGCCACGGCCGCGGCGGGACGTCTCACTTGAGAAAGCGCTCCAGGGTGCGGTTGAGGGCCTTGTTGTCCGGGTTGGCCCGGTGGGCGTCCTGCCACACCTTGCGTGCCTGCGTCTTGCGCCCGGTCACCCACAGCAGCTGGCCCAGGTGGGCCGCGACCTCGGGGTCGGGGGTCAGCTTGTGCGCGCGCCGGAGGTACTTCTCGGCCTTCTTGTAATCGCCCATGCGGAAGTACACCCAGCCCATGCTGTCGATCACGGCCGGATTGTCGGGACTGAGCTTGTAGGCCTTGCTGATGTACTTGTAGGCCTCCTGGTACCGCTGGGTACGATTCGCCAGGGTATAGCCGAGCGCGTTCAGCGCCGCCGCGTCTTCCGGGTGCTGCTTGAGGATCTCCCGCAGGTCCTGCTCGGCCTGGTCGATCTTGTCCACGTGATCGGCCGCCAGGGCACGGGCATAGAGGAGATCCGGGTCATGCGGATGCGCCGACAGCGCCTTGCCGTACAGCTGGTAGGCCTGCTGGTAGTGCCGGTGTGAGATCAGCAGCTCGCCCTCGACCAGGTACAGCTGCACCGCCAGCTCGGGGTTCTGCTTGCGCAGCTGATCGAGATGGTCGCGTGCCGCCTGCATCCGGCCCATGTCCGCCAGCGTGCGCGCGATCCCGATCTGGGCGCGGTACACGTGCGCACCGCCCTGCACCTGCATGAACCACTGCAGCGCCTCCCGGTCCTTGCCCTGCCGGCGCGCCAGCTCGCCCAGCTGGTAGAGCGCGGCCTGCCGATGACCGGGCACCTGCAGGGTGCGCATGAAATAGTGCCGGCTCTCCTTGTACTTTCCCTGCTGCATCGAGATCAGCCCCAGCGCATACAACGCGTCCGCGGAGTGGGGATGGCGCTTGAGGAGCCGCCGGAACGCCTGCTTCGCCTCCCCCGTGCGGCCCGCCTGCAGCAGCATTTTTCCGTAGGACACGCGCAGGGACTGGTCGTCGGGGTTCTCGTGCACGGCGTCCAGCATCACGTCGAGAGCCTTGTCGGTATCGCCGTGCTGCAGCAGCGCATGGGCGTACAGGGACTGGGCCTCGGCCCAGCCGGGCGCCAGCTTGAGCGCTTTCTTCACCGCGGTCAGCGCCGCGTCCACCTTGCCGGCCGCCAGCGCCAGGCTGGCATAGGTGTACTGGGCTTCCGGCACCTTGGCGTGCTTTTGCCGCAGCCCGTCGATGATGTCGAGCACCTTCGGCTCGTCGGCGACCTCGCCGAGCAGCAGGGGCCGGATGTCCAGGAAGCCGTTGCCGACGCCGCCGCTGTCCTTCTCGATGGCCCGCGCGATGGTCCGGCGGGCCTTGTCCTGATGCCCCGTCCGCAGGTACATGACCCCCAGCACGCGCAGGGCCTCGTCCTCGTCCGGGGCCAGTGCCGCCCAGCGCTCGGCCGCTTCCAGCGCGTCCTGGTCGCTGCCCTCGCTGAGCGCAATCCCGACCGCCCGCCGCGCGACCGCCGGGTCGCTGCTCAGCCGGGAGGCCTTCAGGTAGGCCCGCACGGCCAGGTCGGCATCGTCGCGCTGTGCCGCCATCTCGCCGACCAGCACCCAGTACACCGGATCCTTCTCGTGCGCCGACGGCGAAGGACCGGGAGCGGGGGTGGAGGTGGCGGCACGGTTGGCCGGGGTCTTCGCGGCGGGCGCGCCGGCACGATGCATCACGGCGCAGCCGGACAGCCACAGCATGCCCGTCAGCGCCAGCGTGATTTGGAATTCTCTGCGCACTACCCGTCCGCCCGTCCGGAATCTGGTTCAACCGCGGTATCACGCGGCTCACCTGCCGCGCGGGCCCCCTGCGGGCGCCGGCCACGGACCCGCCCGTGCACGTCCGCCCTGGACAAGGCCGCGACTATACTAACCCGGCCGGGACTAATACCACATCTCGGAGGACAGGTGAGCGCCGCCGGCGGCATGACGCTCGCTCGACCCAACCGGCCACGACTCCACCCCCGCGCCCCGCTCCCGCCGCTCGCACGTTCCCCCGGGACGCGGCGCCAACCCGGCCCGGCGCACAACCCGCCGCGCCCGCCATTGGCCACTGCCGGACATGTGCGTAAACTTGTATTTGCGCTATCCATGGCCGAAAATCGCGATTCCCATCAGGATCCCGCGCGCCCATGCCGCTGTTCAGCACAGGACTCAACCACACCACGGCCGACACCCGGATACGGGAGCGGCTGGCGTTTCCCGAGACCGAGATCGGCAGCGCGGTGACCGAGCTTCGCCGCTGCCCGTTCGTCCGGGAGGCGGTGATCGTCTCCACCTGCAACCGCACCGAGCTCTACTGCATGTCGGAGGCCGCCAGCGCCGAGCCGCTGGTCGAGTGGCTGGGCCGCTATCACGGCATTCAGCCGGAGCAGATGCGGCGCTACCTCTACACCTACGAGGGCCGGCTCGCGGTGCGGCACCTGCTGCGGGTGGCCTCCGGCCTGGACTCCATGGTGGTGGGCGAACCGCAGATCCTGGGACAGATCAAGGAGGCGTACCGGCAGGCGCGCGCCTCCTCGGGCGCCGGCACCATCCTCTCGCGGCTTTTCGAGCACGCCTTCTCGGTGGCCAAGCGCATCCGCACGGAAACGCTCATCGGCTCCCACCCGGTCTCGGTCGCTTCCGCGGCCGTGGCGCTGGCGCGCCAGATCTTCGCCAACTTCCCGGAGCACACCGCGCTGCTGATCGGTGCCGGTGAAACCGTCTCCCTGGCGGCCCGTCACCTGCGCGAGAACGGACTGGGACGGCTGATCATCGCCAACCGGACGCTGGAGCGGGCGCAGGCGCTGGCACACGAGGTCGGCGGCTATGCGATCCCGCTGGAGGAGATCCCGGCCCACCTCGCCGAGGCCGACATCGTCGTCTCATCCACCGCCAGCCCGGCCGCGGTGGTGTCGGGCGAGATGGTGCGGGCGGCGATCCGCCGCCGCAAGCGACGACCGATGTTCATCGTTGATCTCGCCGTGCCGCGTGATGTCGACGAGGAGGTGGCACGCCTCGAGGACGTCTACCTCTACAACCTCGACGACCTGGGCAGCGTGATCGAGGAGAACCGGGCCTCCCGGGTCGAGGCTGCGCAGCTGGCGGAGGAGATCGTCGACCAGGAGACCGACGACTTTCTTGGCTGGCTGCGCTCGCGCGATGCCGCGGGAACCATCCGCGAGCTGCGCTCGCGGGCCGACGAGATCCGGGCCGAAACCCTCGAGCGGGCCCGACGCATGCTGGAAGGCGGCCGCGATCCCGACAGCGTGCTCGAATATCTCGCCCACACCCTCACCAACCGCCTGCTGCATTCGCCCACCGCCCGCCTGCGCGAGGCCGGGCGCGGCTCGGACCAGGACCTGCTGCAGGCCGCGCATTCCTTGTTCGACCTGGACGAATCCGGGGAGTAGCCCGGTGAAAGTGTCCCTGCGCGAGAAGCTCGACAGCCTCGTCGAGCGGCACGAGGAGGTGGAACGGCTGCTGGCCGATCCCGACGTCATCGCGGACCAGTCCCGCTTCCGGGACCTGTCCCGGGAGTTCGCCCATCTCGAGCCCCTCACGCGCACCTATCGCGCCTGGCAGCAGGTACTCGCGGACCTGCAGGCGGCACAGGACATGGCCCGGGACGCCGACCCGGACATGCGCCAGCTGGCAGAGGAGGAGCTCGAGCGCAGCGGCCTGCGCGGCGAGGAGCTCGAGCAGGAGCTGCAGCGGCTGCTGATCCCCCGCGACCGCTTCGACGACAGCAACGCCTTCCTGGAGATCCGGGCCGGGACCGGGGGGGACGAGGCGGCGCTGTTCGCCGGCAACCTGTTCCGCATGTACACGCGCTACGCCGAGAAGCACGGCTGGCAGCTGGAGATCATGAGCGAGAGCCCGGGCGAGCACGGCGGCTACAAGGAAGTGATCGCCCGCGTCAGCGGCCGCTCGGTGTACGCGCACCTCAAGTTCGAGTCGGGCGTGCACCGGGTCCAGCGCGTGCCGGCCACCGAGTCGCAGGGACGGATTCATACCTCCGCGTGCACCGTGGCCGTGCTGCCGGAGGTCGAGGAGGTCGATGAGGTCGAGATCAACCCGAACGACCTGCGCATCGACACCTACCGGGCGTCCGGCGCGGGCGGCCAGCACGTCAACAAGACCGACTCCGCGGTGCGCGTGACCCACCTGCCCACCGGGGTCGTCGTCGAGTGCCAGGACGAGCGTTCGCAGCACAAGAACCGCGCCCGCGCCCTGTCCCTGTTGCGGGCCCGGCTGCTGGCCGAGCGCCGCGAACAGCAGGCACGCGAACGCGACAATACCCGCCGCAGCCTGGTCGGCAGCGGCGACCGGTCCGAGCGCATCCGCACCTACAACTTTCCGCAGGGCCGGCTCACGGACCACCGCATCAACCTGACCCTGTACAAGCTCGAGGACATCATGGAGGGCAATCTCGAGCCGGTGGTGGACGCGCTTTGGCAGGAGCATCAGGCCGAGCAGCTGGCCGAGCTGGCCGGGGAAACCACGCATTGAACATGTCGACGGCAGCCGGGAAGTCCGCGCGCCCCGACGCGTCCGCAGTGGGTACCCTGCTGCGTCTCGGCCGGGAGCGCCTCGCGGGACGCGTCGAGCGGCCCGGGCTGGAGGCGGAGCTGCTGCTGGCCTGGAGCCTGGATCGCGACCGCGCCTGGCTGCGGGCGCATCCGGAAGCGCCGGCCCGGCCGGGACCGCGCCGGCGCTACGCGGCGGCGCTGGAGCGCCGCGCCGGCGGCGACCCGCTGGCCTACATCACCGGCGAGCGCGAGTTCTGGTCGCTGTCCCTGGCGATCACCCCGGCGACGCTGGTGCCGCGGCCGGAGACCGAGTCGCTGGTCGAGCTCGTGCTCGGGCTGCTGGGTCCGACACCGGCGGACGTCGTCGACCTCGGCACCGGCAGCGGCGCGGTGGCCCTCGCCCTCGCCAGCGAACGCCCCGCCTGGCGCGTGTGGGCCACCGACCGGGATCCGCAGGCGCTGGCCGTGGCGCGCCGCAACGCCCGCCGGCTGGGCCTGCAGCGGGTGGCGTTCCAGGCGGGTGACTGGTACTCCGCCCTGCCGTCGGGGCGGCGCTTTCACGCGCTGGTCGCCAATCCGCCCTACGTCGCCGACGGCGACCCGCACCTGGCGGCGCTGGCCGCCGAGCCGCGCCACGCCCTGGTCGCGGGCGCCGACGGGCTGGACGCGATCCGCTCGCTGGTCCGGGGGGCGCCCGCCCGGCTCGCGCCGGGCGGCCTGCTGGCGCTCGAGCACGGCGCCGACCAGGGCGCGGCGGTGCGCCGCCTGATGCGCGCCTCCGGACTGCGGGCCATCGCCACCCGGCCGGACCTGGCCGGCCGCGACCGGGTTACCGCCGGATTCCGTCCGGACTGATACCGCCGCGCACATGGATTACACTGGGACGTCATGAACACCGGACTCGACCAGGACCAGCTGGTCCGCTACAGCCGCCAGCTTCTGCTGCCGCAGGTACAGGTGCCGGGGCAGAGACGCCTGCTCGCCTCGCATGCGCTGATCGTCGGCGCCGGCGGCCTGGGCTCGCCGTCGGCCATGTATCTTGCCGCGGCCGGCGTGGGCGAGCTCACCATCGCAGACGACGACCGGGTCGAGCTGTCCAACCTGCACCGCCAGCTGCTGCACCGCACGGCCGACGTCGGCCGGGACAAGGTCGACTCGGCGCGTGACACCCTGGCCGGCATCAATCCCGGGGTGCGCGTGAGCACCATCGGCGAACGGCTGCAGGGCGAAGCCCTGCAGCGGGCGGTGGAAGCCGCCGACGTCGTGCTCGACGGCAGCGACAACTTCACCACCCGCTTCGCCGTCAACGAGGCCTGCGTGCGCAGCGGCACCCCGCTGGTCTCCGGCGCCGCGGTGCGCCTGGAGGGACAGGTCAGCGTGTTCCGGCCGGACCTGGGCGCCGGACCGTGCTACCGCTGCCTTTACCGGGACGACGGTGGCGCGGGCGAGACCTGCGCCGCCAACGGCGTGCTGTCCCCGGTGGTGGGGGTGATCGGCTGCATCCAGGCGATCGAGGCAATCAAGGTGCTGACCGGCTTGGGCGAGACCCTCGCCGGCCGGCTGCTGCTGTTCGACGCCGCCGGCATGCAGTGGCGCGAGATGCGCCTGCGCGCGGATCCCGGGTGTCCCGTCTGCTCCGGCCCGGCGGGCGCCCGCGCCGATGCCCGGCAGGCGGCCGGCTGAAGGCGCGGACATCGCGGAACCGCTGCGCCTGCCCCGGGACGTGCTGGATGCGTTGCTCGAGCACGCCCGCGCCAGCCCGCGCAAGGAAGTCTGCGGCCTGGTCGCGCGTGATGCGAACGACCGCTGGCAGCACTATCCGGTCGACAACGTCGCGCACCGGCCGGACATTGCCTTCGAGATGGATCCCCGCCAGCAGATCGACGCGTTCCGGCGCATGCGGGAGCGCGGCGAGCGGCTGCTGGCGATCTACCACTCGCACCCGGGCTCCCCGGCCCGGCCCTCGGCGCGGGACCTGGCCGCACACGGCTACCCGGAGGCGCTGTGCCTGATCGTCTCGCTGGCGGGAGGCGGGGCGCGGGCGTGCGCCTGGCGGATCGCCGCCGGCGGCGCGGTGCCGGTGCCGCTGGAGGTCAGTGACGCGTCGAGGACGGGGGCGCCTGGGTCGCGCCGCTGAACAGCTGCTCGATGTCCACGCGGTCGAACTCGTAGCGCTTGTTGCAGAACTCGCAGGCGACCCGGATGCTGCCTTCGTCGGCCAGGATCGACTCCGCCTCCTGCTGGCCCATGCCCACGATCACGCGCTCGATGCGCTCGCGGCTGCAGCTGCAGCGGAAGCTCACCGGACGCGGCTCGAACAGGCGCAGCTCCTCCTCGTGGAACAGGCGCCCCAGCAGCCGCCGGGGCGCCAGCGTGCGCAGTTCCTCCCCGCTGACCGTGGCCGCCAGGGTGACCACCCGGTTCCAGGCGTCGGCGTCCGCGCTCTCGCCGGGCAGGCGCTGTACCAGCATGCCGGCGGCACAGCGCTCGTCGCCGGACAGCCACAGCCGCGTGGGAAGCTGCTCGGACTGGCGGAAATAGGTCTCCAGCGCCGCCCCGATGTCGTCGCCGTCGACCTCCACGATGCCCTGGTAGCGCTCCCCGCTCTCGCTCTGCTCGATGGTGATCACCAGGCGCGCGGTGCCCACCAGCCCGCCACGCTCCTGCACCGGTCCCTGCCAATGGGCGAGACCGCGCAGGTTGAAATTCTGGTTGCACTGGACCACCAGCAGGTTGACCGCCCCCTCGCCCTGGATCTGCAGCGTCAGCTGCCCCTGGAACTTGATCGTCGCCGACAGCAGCGCCGCGGCGGACATGGCGTCGCCGAGCAGGGCCCGCACCGGGGGCGGATAATCGCAGCGCTCCAGCACGCTGCGCCAGGTGGCATTCAGGCGGACCAGCTCGCCGCGGACCGGGAAGCGCTCGAACAGGAAGCGATGCAGGCTGTCGCCGCCACCGCCATCCCCGCCGCTGCCGGGCACCGAGGACATCGTCAGCCCTTGAGCTTTTCCCGCAGCAGCTCGTTCACCTGCTGCGGGTTGGCCTTGCCGCGCGAGGCTTTCATGACCTGGCCGACGAAGAACCCCAGCAGCTTGTCCTTGCCCGCCCGGTACTGGGCCAGCTGGTCCGGGTTGTCCGCCATCACGCGCTCGATCAGGCCCTCCAGCTCACCGGTATCCGTGATCTGCCTGAGCCCGCGCTGCTCGATCACGCCGTCGGCGTCGCCCTCGCCGGCCCAGACGCCCTCGAACACCTCCTTCGCGACCCGTCCGGAGATGGTCTGGTCGGCGATGCGCGCGAGCAGGCCGGCGAGCCGCTCCGGCGGCACCGGGCTGCGGGTGATGTCCAGCCCCGCCTTGTTCAGCGCCCCGGCCAGCTCGCCCATGACCCAGTTTGCGGCCAGCTTGGGATCGTCGGGGCCGGCCTCGACCACCTGCTCGTAGTAGTCGGCCAGCTCGCGCGAGGCGGTGAGCACGCCGGCGTCGTAGTCCGACAGCGCGTACTGCTCGACGAAGCGCGCCCGCCGGGCATCGGGCAGCTCCGGCAGCGACGCGCGGACCGACTCGATGAAGGCGGCATCGACCTCGAGCGGCAGGAGATCGGGATCGGGGAAGTAGCGATAGTCGTTGGCTTCCTCCTTGGTGCGCATCGGGCGCGTCTCGTTGCGCTCGGCGTCGTACAGGCGGGTTTCCTGGACCACGCTGCCGCCGCTTTCGATCAGGTCAATCTGGCGCTCGATCTCGTAGTTGATCGCCTTCTCGATGAAGCGGAAGGAGTTGAGGTTCTTGAGCTCGGCGCGGGTGCCGAATTCCTCCCGGCCCCGCGGACGCACCGACACGTTGGCGTCGCAGCGGAACGAGCCCTCCTGCATGTTGCCGTCGCAGATCCCGAGGTAGCGCACCAGCTGGTGGATCCGGCGCATGTAGGCCGCGGCCTCCCGCGCGCTGCGCATGTCGGGCTCGGAGACGATCTCCAGCAGCGGCGTCCCGGCGCGGTTCAGGTCGATGCCCGTCATGCCCTGGAAGGCCTCGTGCAGCGACTTGCCGGCGTCCTCCTCGAGGTGCGCGCGGGTGATGCCGATGCGCTTGACGCCGCCGTCGTCCAGCTCCACGTCGAGGTGGCCGTCGTGCACGATCGGCAGCTCGTACTGGCTGATCTGGTAGCCCTTGGGCAGGTCCGGGTAGAAATAGTTCTTGCGTGCGAACACCGATCGCGGCGCGATCCGCGAGTGGGTCGCCAGGCCCAGCATCACCGCCATGCGCACGGCCTCGCGGTTGAGCACCGGCAGCACCCCCGGGAAGCCCAGGTCCACCAGGCAGGCCTGGGTGTTCGGCTCCGCCCCGTAACGCGTCGGTGCGCCGCTGAAGATCTTGCTGCGCGTGGCCAGCTGGGCGTGAATCTCCAGGCCGATGACGGGTTCCCATTCCATCTGTCTAACCTCTCGCAGTACGCTTGCGGCCCCGGTCAGGCGTAGGCTCCGGGACGCTGGCGGTGCCAGTCGGTGGCCTCCTGGAAGCGATGCGCCACGCCCAGCAGGCGCCCTTCCCGGAAATAGCCGCCGACCAGCTGCAGGCCCACCGGCAGGCCGTCCGCGAACCCGGCCGGCACCGAGATGCCCGGCAGCCCGGCCAGGTTGACGCCGATGGTGTTGATGTCGCTGAGGTACATGCGCACCGGGTCGTCGGTCTTGTCGCCGAGCCGGAACGCGGTCTCCGGCGAGGTCGGGCCGGCGATCACGTCCACCTCCTCGAACGCCGCCCGCAGCTCGTCCCGGATCAGGCGCCGGCACTTGAGGGCCTTGAGATAGTAGGCGTCGTAGTAGCCCGCCGACAGCACGTAGGTGCCGATCAGGATCCGCCGCTGCACCTCGGCACCGAAGCCCTCCCCGCGCGAGCGCTTGTACATGTCCTCGAGATCCGCGGGGTTCTCGCAGCGATGGCCGAAGCGCACGCCATCGAAACGCGACAGGTTGGACGAGCACTCGGCGGGCGCCAGCACGTAGTAGGACGGCACCGACAGCCCCAGGCTCGGCAGGCTGATCTCGCGCGGCTTCGCGCCAAGGCCCTCCAGCACCCGGACCGCTTCCTCCACGGCGGCCGAAACCGCCGGGTCCATGCCCTCGCCGAAGAACTCCCTGGGCAGGCCGATGCGCAGGCCCTCGAGGTCCGTGGACTCCATCTCCGCCAGGTAGTCGGGCACCTCGTCCGGGGCGCTCGTGGAATCGCGCTCGTCGAACCCGGCCATGGGCTGCAGCAGCATCGCCGCGTCCCGCGCCGTGCGGGCGAACACCCCGGCCTGGTCCAGGCTGGAGGCGAAGGCGATCATGCCCCAGCGCGAAACCCGGCCGTAGGTCGGCTTCAGCCCGGTGATGCCGCACAGGGCCGCTGGCTGGCGAATCGAGCCGCCGGTGTCGGTGCCGGTTGCGCCGGGCACCAGGGCCGCGGCCACCGCCGCCGCCGAGCCCCCGGAGGACCCGCCCGGCACCCGCTCCGTGTCCCAGGGATTGCGTACCGGTCCGTAGTAGCTGGTCTCGTTGGACGAGCCCATGGCGAACTCGTCCATGTTGGTCTTGCCCAGCACCACCGCGCCGGCGGCCGCCAGCCGCTCCACCACCGTGGCGTCGTAGGGCGAGACGAAGCTGTCGAGCATCCGCGAGCCGCAGCTGGTACGCAGCCCCCGGGTGCAGAAGATGTCCTTGTGGGCCACGGGCACCCCGGTCAATGGCCCGGCCTCGCCGTCGGCCAGGCGCCGGTCGGCCGCCCGGGCCGCGGCCACGGCGCCCTCGGCGTCGACGGTGATGAAGCTGTTCAGGTCGCGGTCGATGCGCTCGATCCGCTCCAGCAGGGCGCGGGTGAGCTCCTCGCTGCTGAAATTACCCCGCTGCAGGGCGGCGGACACCTCCGCCAGGTCAAGCTCGTGCATGGGCGCTGGGCTCTCCGGTGCTATTCAACGACGCGCGGGACGACGTACAGGCCGTCCCGGACCTTGGGGGCGACCGCCTGGTAGGCGTCCCGGTCCACCGTCTCGCGGGGCTCGTCCTCCCGCATCCGCTGGGCCATGTCCAGCGGGTGGGCCAGGGGGTTCACCGCGTCGGTGTCGACCCGGTTCATCTGCTCGACCAGGTCGAGAATGCGGGAAAGGTCGCGGGCGTAATCCGGCACCCGCGAATCGTCGATCGACAGCCGTGCCAGATGCGCGACGGCCTGGACATCACCGGCCTTGAAGGACATGACGCAACTCCGCGACAACTCGGGAAGAAACAGGTGGCGAAAATTACCATACTTGCCTGCTTGCCGAAAATCACGGCCGTTGCTAGAGTCTGCGGGTTCCTTAACCCTTCTCTCAAGGACACTCAGGGCCCAATGCTGAAGTTTCACAGCCTGCGAGGCTTCTTCTCCAACGATCTCTCCATCGACCTTGGCACCGCGAACACGCTGATCTATGCCCGGGGGAAGGGGATTGTTCTGGACGAGCCGTCCGTGGTCGCCATCCGCGAGGACGGCCGCGGCAAGACGGTCGAGGCCGTCGGTCACCAGGCCAAGACCATGCTCGGCCGCACGCCGGGGAACATCACCGCCATCCGCCCGCTCAAGGACGGGGTGATCGCCGACTTCGTGGCCACCGAGAAGCTGCTGCAGTATTTCATCCGCAAGGTGCACAACTCGCCGTACTTCCGCCCCAGCCCGCGCGTGCTGGTATGCGTGCCGTACGGCTCCACGCAGGTCGAGCGCCGCGCGATCAAGGAATCCGCGGCCGGTGCCGGGGCGCGCAAGGTGTACCTGATCGAGGAGCCGATGGCCGCCGCGATCGGCGCCGGCATGCCGGTGAACGAGGCACGGGGCTCGATGGTCCTGGACGTGGGCGGCGGCACCTCCGAGGTCGCGGTGCTGTCCCTGAACGGGATCGTGTACGCCTCGTCCGTCCGGATCGGGGGCGACAAGTTCGACGAGGCGCTGATGAACTACGTCCGGCGCAACTACGGCACCCTGATCGGCGAATCCACCGCCGAGCGGATCAAGATGGAGATCGGCTCGGCCTTCCCGGGCAAGGAAGTGCTGGAGTGCGAGGTCAAGGGGCGTCACCTGTCCGAGGGCGTGCCGCGCAGCTTCACGCTCAACAGCAACGAGGTGCTGGAGGCCCTGCAGGAGCCGCTGGCCGGGATCGTGCGTTCGGTCAAGACCGCGCTCGAGCAGACGCCGCCGGAGCTGGGCGCGGACGTCGCGGAACGCGGCATCGTGCTCACCGGTGGCGGCGCGTTGCTGCGCGATCTCGACCGGCTCATCATGGAGGAGACGGGACTGCCGGTGGTGATCGCGGAGGATCCGCTGACCTGCGTCGCCCGCGGGGGCGGCCGGGTGCTGGAGCTGATCGACGAGTACGGCGGGGACATCTTCGCGCTGGAATGAGCGCGGCGGCGACGTCTGCACGCCGGGACAGAAGAAGCCCGCGCCACAGCGGGCAGTGACCGCCGGGAGCGCCGCCAGGGGCGTTCCCGGGACCGTTATACTGGCAGCATTCGGTCACAGGGGACGGCATTCGAGGGTGCACGGAACGTGCCCGGCGAACAGCCTTTCGGGTCCGGGAATATCAAACCGCTCTTCCAGAAATCCGAGTCACTGACGCTGCGGCTGCTGCTGCTCGGGGCGCTGTCCATCGCCCTGATCATCCTCGACCACCATCAGCACCAGCTGAATCACCTGCGCAGCGCCCTCAGCGTGGCCGTCTACCCGGTCCAGGTGGCGGTGAACACTCCCTTCCAGGTGGCGCACTGGGCCGATGCCGAGCTGTCGAGCCGGCAGCGGCTGCTGCGCGCCAACCGCGAGCTGCGAGCCCAGTCGCTGCAACTCCAGTCGCGGCTGCAGCGGATGCAGTCGCTGGAGGCGGAGAACGCCCACCTGCGCGCGCTGCTGGGCTCGGCCCGGCAGCTGCCCGCCCGGGTGGTGGTGGCGCAGATCATGCGCGTCGACCTGGACCCGTATCGCCACGAGGTGACGCTCAACCGGGGCACCCGCCAGGGCGTGCACACCGGCGAGGCGCTGATCGACTCGCACGGCATCATGGGCCAGGTCATACACGCCGGGCCGCTGACCTCGAAGGCGCTGCTGATCACCGATCCGAGCCACTCCATTCCGGTCGAGGACGTGCGCAACGGCCTGCGCAGCATCGCGCGCGGTGACGGCGACACCAATACCCTCTCGCTGCCCTACATCCCGAACAACGCGGACATCAAGACCGGTGACCTGCTGGTCTCGTCCGGGCTCGGCGGGCGCTTCCCGCGCGGCTATCCCGTGGGGCGGGTATCGCGGGTGGTGCGCAACCCGCACAACCGCTTCGCGAAGGTCACGGCGGTCCCGCTCGCCCACCTTGACCGCAGCCGCGAGGTGCTGGTGATCACCCGGAAACCCGCCGCGCACCCGGTGCCGCCGGGCAGCGGCAAGAAGGCCGGAACGACCGGCTCGGGGAACCCCGGAGGCAAATCCTAGTGGCCGGTCCGCGCCCCGGCCTCGCGGTGATCTGGGTCACGTTCTTCGTGGCCCTGTGCCTGACGCTGCTGCCGCTGCCGGGCTGGGCCGAGCCGCTGCGGCCCGAATGGGTGCTGCTGGCGCTGATCTACTGGTCCATGGCGCTGCCGCACCGGGTGGGACTGGGCACGGCCTGGATCCTGGGCCTGCTGGTGGACGTGGCCAAGGGCGCGGTGCTCGGCCAGCACGCCCTGTGCATGACCTTCACCGTGTACATCGTCCTGCGAACCTACCTGAGGGTCCGGAACTTCCCCGTGTGGCAGCAGAGCGCGGTCATCGCGGTCTTGCTCACGGTCTACGAATCCCTGATATTCATGCTGGACGGTTTTCTCGGACACGCGCTTCCCGCCTGGCACTGGCCGGCGATCATCACCGGTGCCATGGTCTGGCCGGTCGTGTTCTCCCTGCTGCGAGGGTTGCGGCGCCGCTACCAGGTCGCCTGACACTGCGCGATGCGCATTCGGATCAAGGATCGCAACCAGGAACAGCGACTGTTCGTCAGCCGCACGGTCCTGACGTTCGTCGCCGTGGCGGCCCTGTTCGGGGCGCTGGTCGGGCGGCTGGTGTGGCTGCAGATCGTCAACCACCGGCATTACACCACCCTGTCCGTGGGCAACCGCGTACGCATCCAGCCGGTCCCGCCCACCCGCGGGCTGATCTACGATCGCAACGGCAGGCTGCTGGCCGAGAACCTGCCCTCCTTCCGCCTGGACATCGTCCCGGAGGAGGTGCCGGACGTGGACCGCACCATCGAGCGGCTGTCCGGGATCGTCCACATCGACCGGCAGGACGTCGCGCGTTTCAAGCGCCAGATGCACCACGAGCACCGCTTCGAGTCGATCCCGATCCGGTATCGCCTCACCTCGCGGGAGCTCGCCCGCTTCGCCGTCGACCGTTCGCGCTTCCCCGGCGTGGAGGTGCACGCCAACCTGACACGGTACTATCCGGAGGGGAAGAACCTGGCCCACATCGTGGGCTACGTCGGCGCAATCGACCGCCAGGATCTCAACCGCCTGGACGACAGCAACTACGCGGGCACCACCCACGTCGGCAAGACCGGCATCGAGCAGCGCTACGAGCAGCGCCTGCACGGCACCGTGGGGTACCGCAAGGTCGAGGTCACGGCGGAGGGGCGCGTCGTCCGGGTGCTCGACCGAAAGTCCCCGGTCCCCGGCCAGAACGTCTACCTGACCGTCGACTCGAAGCTGCAGGAAGTGGCCCGGAAGGCGCTGGGCAAGCAACACGGGGCAGTGGTCGCGATCGACACGAAGACCGGCGGCATCCTGGCCATGGTCAGCACGCCCAGCTTCGATCCCAACCGGTTCGTCGACGGCATCGATCCCGGGACCTACGCCCGGCTGACCCACAGCCCGGCCAAGCCGCTGTTCAACCGGGCCATCCGGGGACGCTACCCGCCGGGATCCACGATCAAGCCGTTCATGGGTCTGGCGGAGCTGCAGACCGGCACCGTCGTGGGCAGGAACGGAAAGGTCGACTGCAAGGGCGTTTACCACCTGCCGCACACGGACAGCGTCTATCACGGCTGGAAGCGCTGGGGGCACGGCTGGACCGACCTGAGGAAGGCCATCACCCAGTCGTGCGACATCTACTTCTACCATCTCGCCGTGGCGATGGGGATCCAGAAGATGCATGATTTCCTCAGCCGCTTCGGCTTCGGCAAGCGCACCGGGGTGGACCTCGACGGCGAGCGTCCGGGACTGCTGCCCTCGCCGGCCTGGAAGCGTAAGAAGTACGGCAAGCCGTGGTACACCGGGGAAACCGTGATCACGGGCATCGGACAGGGCTACATGCTGATCACGCCGCTGCAGCTGGCGACCGCGACCGCGATCATCGCCGATCGTGGCGAGCGCCTGCGGCCGCACCTGGTCAAGGACTTCCAGGACCCGGTCGACGACAAGCTCGACCCCCCGACCGACGTGAAGGAGCCACCGGTGCGGCTGCGCAACGCCTCGTACTGGCGCCGGATCACCCGTGACATGGAGCGGGTGGTGGGCAGCATCCACGGCACCGCGCACAACATCTCCTACGGCCTGAAGTACAAGGTCGCGGGCAAGACCGGCACCGCCCAGGTGTTCAGCAGCGGCGGCGGTGACCAGGAAGGGGAGGAGAAAAACCTGCCGATGAAGCTCCGGGACCACGCCCTGTTCATCGCCTTCGCGCCGGCGGAGCACCCGCGGATCGCGGTCGCCGTCGTGGTGGAACACGGCGGCGGCGGCAGCGTCGCCGCGGCACCCGTGGCGCGCAAGGTCATGGACACGTACCTGATCGACGAGACCCATGCTGTTCGATGACGACTACCCCACGTCCCAGGGCGTGACCGGCGGCTTCGGCCGGCTGCTCGAACGCCTGCACCTGGATCCGCCGCTGCTCGCCGGGCTGCTGCTGCTATGCGGGGTCGGCCTCGCGATCCTGTACAGCGCCGGCGGCGAGAGCGAGGGCATCCTGCTGCGCCAGGGGCTGCGGATGGTGCTGGCCTTCGGCGTGATGATCGTCGTCGCCCAGATCCCGCCGCTCACCATGCGACTGTGGACACCGCTGCTGTATCTGGGCGGTGTGATCCTGCTGATCCTGGTGGCGTGGATGGGCGATGTCGGCCAGGGGGCACAGCGCTGGCTCGATCTCGGCGTGGTGCGTTTCCAGCCCTCCGAGATCATGAAGCTGGCGGTGCCCATGATGGTGGCCAGCTTCCTGCACTACCGCCCGCTGCCGCCACGCCTGCGCCACGTGGCCTGGGCGGCGGCGCTGATCCTCGTGCCCGTGGTGCTCATCGCGCGCCAGCCCGACCTGGGCACGGCGGTGCTGGTGGCCAGTGCCGGACTGTTCACCCTGTTCCTGGCGGGACTGCGCTGGCGTTACATCTGGGGACTGGCGCTGTCGATGGCGGCGCTGGCGCCGGTCATCTGGTTCCACCTGCGCGACTACCAGAAGCAGCGGGTGCTGACCTTCTTCAACCCGGAGAAGGATCCGCTGGGCGCCGGCTACCACATCATCCAGTCCAAGATCGCGATCGGCTCGGGCGGCCTGTTCGGCAAGGGCTGGCTGAACGGCACCCAGGCGCATCTGCAGTTCCTGCCGGAGCGCTCGACCGACTTCATCTTCGCGGTGCTCGGCGAGGAGTTCGGGCTGGTGGGCCTGTGCCTGCTGCTGGTGCTGTATCTGTACGTGATCGGGCGCGGCCTGCAGATCGCCATCCGCGCCCAGGACACCTTCGAGCGGCTGCTGGCCGGCAGCCTGTCCCTGACCCTGTTCGTCTACGTCTTCGTCAATGCCGGCATGGTCACCGGGCTGATGCCCGTCGTCGGCGTGCCCCTGCCGCTGATCAGCTACGGCGGAACGTCCATGGTGACGCTCATGGCGGGGTTCGGTATTCTCATGTCCGTCCATACTCACCGAAAGCTGGTCGCCTGATGCACCGCACCCGCCCAGTGCGTCGCCACGCTGCCGCAGCCCGGGTCGCGGCGATCCTCCTGCCGACCGCCCTCGTGCTCGCGGCGTTTGCCAGGCCGGCCCTGGCGCAGCCGCCGTTCTTCCAGTCCGCGGCCTTCCACAAGTTCGTCGACCGGATGGTGCAGCAGCACGGCTTCCAGACCTCCCGGCTCGAGCACTGGTTCCGTCACGTCCATTACCGCAAGGACATCCTCAAGTCGATCCGGCAGCCGGCGGAGAAGCTGCCCTGGTACCGCTATCGCCGGATCTTCGTCACCTCTTCGCGCATCGCCGAGGGGGTGCGGTTCTGGCAGCGCAATCGCGCTCTCCTGCAGCGGGCCCGGAAGGAATACGGGGTCCCGCCGCAGATCATCGTCGCCATCCTCGGCGTGGAAACGCGCTACGGGAGCCACAGCGGCAGCTACCCGGTGATCGACACCCTCGCCACGCTGGGTTTCGACTATCCGCCGCGGGGGGCCTATTTCCGCCGCGAGCTCGAGCAGTTCCTGCTGATGGCCCGCGCCCAGGATCTCGACCCGGACGATATCCGCGGCTCCTACGCCGGAGCCATGGGGATGCCGCAGTTCATGCCGAGCAGCTACCGTGAATACGCGGTCGACTTCAACGGCGACGGCCGCAAGGACCTGTGGCACACCCACGCGGACGCCATCGGCAGCATCGCCAACTATTTCGCCCGGCACGGCTGGCGCAAGGGGCAGCCGATCGTGCTGCGGGCCCGCCCCGGATCGGCCGATGCCGGCAAGCTGAGTGACGGACCGCTCAAGCCCCACACCACCGTCGCCGCGCTGCGCAAGGCCGGCATCGAGATCGACGCGGATGGCGACGGCAAGGACCCGGCGTTCCTGTTCGCCCTGACCGAAAAGCAGGGCAAGGGGTACTGGGTGGGGCTGCACAACTTCTACGTGATCACCCGGTACAACCACAGCCCGCTCTACGCCATGGCCGTCTATCAGCTCAGCCGGGCCATCCGCAAGCAGTACCAGGCGGGGGAAAATGCGGCCTGAGCGGGGGACCGCCACGCTCCGGCTGTCCGCGCTGCTGCTCGTGGCGGCGCTCGCCGGTTGCGCCGGCCTGCCCCGCCAGGACGGGGCCCCCGCCCCGAGCCGGATTCCGGACAACATCACGCGGATTCCCAACGCGAAGCCGCGCAAGCTGCCGCGCAGCCCGTACGGCAACCCCTCCAGCTACAAGGTCGACGGTCACGTCTACCACGTGCTGAAGTCGGCCGCGGGCTACGAGGCGACGGGTGTCGCCTCCTGGTACGGCACCAAGTTCCACGGCCACCGCACCGCCAGCGGCGAGCCCTACGACATGTTCGCGATGACCGCGGCGCACCGGACCCTGCCGATCCCGAGCTTCGTGCGGGTAACGGACCTGCGCAACGGCCGCAGCGTGGTGGTCAAGATCAACGACCGCGGCCCGTTCGCCGACAACCGGCTGATCGACCTGTCGTACGCGGCCGCGGCCAAGCTCCACATGCTCAAGCACGGCACCGCACCGGTGCGCATCCGCGCGATCACGCCCGGTCATCCCTCGCCGGGCAACGAGGTGCTGGCGCACGGACGCGGTGCCGCGAAGGGACGCGCCGCCGAACCCGACCCGCCGCACGGGGTCTATGTGCAGGTGGGCGCCTTCCGGCAGCGCGACCATGCCGAGCGGCTCCGGCAGCGGCTGGCGCACGCCGGGCTGGCCGTCGGCGTGAGCATACAGAGGGTCGAGGACGCAGGCCGCGCACTGTTCCGGGTGCACCTCGGTCCCGTGCGCAGCCGTGCCAGGCTGGGACAGCTGCATCATGCGCTGGCCGCGCGGGGCATCGCCCACACCGAAGTGATCGGCCGGTTCGGCGGCGGTGGCGATCGGTAGCCGCGGCCCCGGCCTGCGGGTAGAATTCGCTCTTTTGAACCGCCCCCGGGCGGGCACACCCCCCGCTGTCCCGGCCCGTGGTGGCCGTGACGGCCACTGACCGGCGAGTGCCAGGCAAGGTCTGAACATGTCGCGGATGATCCTTTCACGAGCCCTTTCGCTTATCCCCCTGTTGCTGCTCGCCGGTCCGGTGCTGGCCGCCCAGACGCCGGTGCCCGCCCCACCGCCGGTGAGCGCGGCGAGCTACATCGTGATCGCGAACAGTACCGGCAAGGTGATCGCGGCCAAGAACCCCGACAAGCGCCACCCGCCGGCGAGCCTGACCAAGATGATGGTCCTGTACATCACCTTCGGCGAGCTCAAGTCCGGTTCCATCCATCTTTCCGATCCGGTCACCATCAGCGAGAAGGCCTGGCGTACCGGCGGCTCGCGGATGTTCATCCGCGTCGGCCACAAGGTCCCGGTGCGCAAGCTCATCGAGGGCATCATCGTCGACTCGGGCAATGACGCCACCGTGGCGCTCTCGCAGTACGTCGCCGGGAGCACCAGCGGCATGGTGAGCCTGATGAACCACAACGCCCGGCAGCTGGGCATGAAGAACACCCACTACGCCGACGTCGACGGCCTGCCGCACCCGGACCACTACAGCACCGCGCGCGACCTGGCAACGCTGGCGCGGGCGATCATCGACGACTACCCCAAGTACTACAAGGAGTTCTTCGCCCAGAAGGAGCTGAGCTGGAACGGCATCAAGCAGTACAACCGCAACAAGCTGCTCTGGCGCAGCGACAACGTCGACGGCCTCAAGACCGGCCACACCGAGGCCGCCGGTTACTGCCTGGTCTCCTCGGCGCACCGCGACGGCATGCGCCTGATCGCGGCGGTGCTGGACTCGCGCGGCGAGGAGGGCCGGATCAACGACAGCCAGGCGCTGCTCAACTACGGCTTCCGCTTCTACGAGACCCACCAGCTCTACGCGGCGGGCAAGCCGCTCACCAAGGCCCGCGTATGGAAGGGCAGGCAACAGCAGGTCGGCGTCGGCCTGCGCAAGCCGCTGTACGTCACCATCCCGCGGGGCCGCTACAAGGACCTGAAGGCGATGACCAGCGTCAAGCCGGACCTCACCGCCCCGATCTCGCCCGACAGCCAGGTGGGCACCGTGAAGGTGTCACTGGCGGGCAAGGTGCTGGCCCAGCGTCCGCTGTACCCGCTGCAGGCCGTGCCGGAGGGCGGGCTCTTGCGTCGCATGTTCGACAGCGTGAGACTGATGTTCCAATGAGCGTCGGCGAACCAAGCGTCTACCTGAACGGCGAATTCCGGCCGCTGCATGCAGCGGCCGTGTCGCCTCTGGACCGGGGGTTTCTGTTCGGCGACGGGGTCTACGAGGTGATCCCGGTGTACTCCGGTCTGCCGTTCCGCCTGGAGGGGCACCTGGAGCGCCTGCGCAACAGTCTGGCCGCCGTGCGGATCCCCGACCCCCACCGTCGGGACGCCTGGGCGGAGCTGATCGCGGAGCTGATCCGGCACAACGGCGGCGGCGATCTTTCCGTGTACCTCCAGGTCACGCGCGGGGCCGGCCCCGGCCGGGATCACTTCTTCCCGACGGATGCGCGGCCGACCGTCTTCCTGATGGCGAGCCCGCTGCGCCCCCCCGCGCCCGAGGTGCTCGAGCAGGGGATCGCCGCGGTGACGCGGCGCGACTATCGCTGGGAGCGCTGCGACATCAAGGCGATCACGCTGCTGCCCAACGTGCTGCTGCGCCAGGAAGCGCGGGAAGCCGGCTGCAGCGAGGCGATCCTGGTGCGTGGGGACGGCCGGGTGCACGAGGGCGCCGCCAGCAACCTGTTCGCGGTGATCCGCGAGGCACTGGTGACGCCGCCCAAGGACCGCTTCCTGCTTCCCGGCATCACCCGCGACCTGGTGCTGGAGCTGGCCCGGGCCGACGGCCTGGCCGTCGAGGAGAGGCCCGTCGACCAGGCGGAGCTGGCGGCGGCGAGCGAGATCTGGATCACCAGCTCGACCCGCGAGGTGCTGCCCGTGACGCGCCTCGACGACCGGCCGGTCGGCGAAGGCCGTCCCGGTCCGCTCTGGCACCGCGTGGACGGCCTGATCCAGGCGCACAAGCGGCAGTGGCTGGCCGATTCCGGTGCGCACGCGGCCGCCGAGGGCCGGGCGTGATGACCGGGGCAACCGGCCGGCGACCGGCTCTCGAGTTTCCGTGCGACTTCCCGGTCAAGGTCTTCGGCGAGAGCACCGGGACGTTCGAGCAGGCCGTGCTGGAGGTCTTCCGGCGGCACGTGCCCGGGCTGGACGAGAGCCGTATCCGCCGCCGACCGAGCCGTCACGGGCGCTACGTCTCGATCACGGTCACCCTGCGGGCGGAAAGCCGGCGCCAGCTGGACGGCCTCTACCGCGAGCTGAGCGCGCACCAACGCGTTCTGATGGCACTATGAGCACCAGGATCCCCCAACCGGTCATCCGCAATCTCGGGCGGGTGGACTACGAGCCCACCTGGCACCGGATGCAGGCCTTCACCGACCAGCGCGGGCCGGCGACCCCGGACGAGCTGTGGTTCCTCGAGCATCCACCCGTGTTCACCCAGGGCCAGAACGGCCTTCCGGAGCACCTGCTGGCCCCCGGGAGCATCCCGGTGGTGCCGGTCGATCGCGGCGGACAGGTCACCTATCACGGCCCCGGCCAGTGGGTCGTGTACCCGCTGGTGGACATCACCCGGCTGGACCTGGGCATCCGCGGGCTGGTCACGCGCCTGGAGAACAGCATGATCCGGGTGCTCGAGGCGTACGGTGTCGCCGGACACGCGCGCCGGGACGCCCCCGGCGTCTACGTCGGGGACGCCAAGATCGGCTCCATCGGGCTGCGGGTGCGCCGCGGCTGCAGCTACCACGGCATCGCCTTCAACGTCGACCTCGACCTGGAGCCGTTCGGCCGCATCAATCCCTGCGGCTACACCGGGCTGCGGATGACCCGTCTGGCCGACCTCGCCGACGGCGTGGACATGCAGCGGGTGCGCGGCCAGCTGGAGGATGCCCTGCTGGCCGAGCTGGGTTACCGCGAGCACGCTCCCGCCTGAGATTCAGCGGCGGCCCGCCAGGCAGGCGTCCAGCGCCTGCAGGCGTTGCGGCGTACCGACGTCGAACCACTGCCCGCGCCAGAGTTCCGCGCTGACGCGGCGCCGCGCGGCCGCGCGGGCGAGCAGCGGCGCCAGCGGCTGCGCCCCCTCGCCCAGTCCGTCGAACAGCGAGGCGCGATAGATGCCGATGCCGGCGAAGGTGAACGCGGGCGTGCCCCGCGACCTGGCCTCATCGCCCACCAGGGCGAAGTCGCCGCCCGGGTTGTGGGCGGGATTCGGCACCAGCACCAGGTGCGCCAGGCGCCCGTGCGGCAGGACCGCCCGCTCCAGCGGGTAGTCGCACCAGATGTCGCCGTTGATCACCAGGAACGGCTCCCGGTGCCCCAGCAGCGGCAGCGCCCGGCGGATCCCGCCCGCCGTCTCCAGCATAGTGCGCCCCTCGTCCGAGTAGCTCACGCGCAGGCCCCAGCGGGAACCGTCGCCGACCGTCTCGCGGATCTGCTCCCCCAGCCAGGCGAGATTGATCACGATGTCGCCGAACCCGGCCGCCGCCAGGCGTTCCAGGTGCCACACCAGCAACGGCCTGCCGCCGGCCTGCAGCAGCGGCTTGGGGCACCGGTCGGTCAGGGGACGCATGCGCTCTCCCCGCCCCGCGGCCAGGATCATCGCGCGCATCAACGGCTCCCGCGGCCGGCGTCCGCTTCCAGCTCGTCCAGCAGGCGCAGCAGCCCGCGGAAGGCGGCGTAGCGGTGCGCGGCGGTGCGCAGGTAGGCCAGGAATCGCGGGGCGTCGGCGATGTACGCCGGCTTGCCGTCCCGGTGGCACAGGCGCGCGAAGATCCCCAGCACCTTGAGGTGCCGCTGCATCCCCATCCAGTCGAACGCCCGCAGGAACTCGTCCCGGCCCGCGGGGACCGGCAGCCCCGCCCGCTCGGCGTGCTCGCGGTACTCCAGCGCCCAGTCCCGCACGCGTTCCTCCTCCCAGGAGAGGAAGGCGTCCCGGAACAGGCATACGACATCGTAGGTCACCGGCCCCTCCAGGGCGTCCTGGAAGTCGATCACGCCCGGGTTGGGGTCGGACAGCAGCAGGTTGCGGGGCATGTAGTCGCGGTGCACGTACACCCGCGGCTGGGCAAGCGCGCTGTCCAGCAGCAGCTCGCAGGTCCCGGCCCAGGCCTCGCGCCGCTTCCCGCGCAGCGGCAGGCCCAGGTGCGCCCCGACGTACCAGTCGGCGAACAGCTCCAGCTCGGCCCGCAGCCGGGCGCGGTCATAGAGGAGCAGCTCGCCGGGCCGGGTGGCCAGCTGCCAGCGCACCAGCGCCGCCAGGGCGTCCCCGAACAGCTCGTCCGCATTCTCGTGGTCCAGGACCTCGAGGTAGGAGCGTCGACCCAGGTCGGAAAGCAGCAGGAAGCCGTGCTCCAGATCCGCCTCGAGGATCCGCGGGGCGTTCACGCCCGCCCCGCGCAGCAGCGCCGCGACATGCACGAATGGCGCGGGGGGCTCCCGGTCCGGCGGCGAGTCCATGGCCACCAGGGTGTCGCCACCATGCCGGAGCCGGAAGTAGCGCCGGAAGCTCGCATCGCTGGAAATCGGCTGCAGGGAACCCGGCTCGGCGCCGAGGACCGTCCCCAGCCAGGCGCGCAACTGCTCCAGGCGGACGTCCGTCGCCCCTTCCGCAGATCCTGCCCGCACAGTTTCTTCCCCTCTGCCCGACTGGTAAGCTGGCAGCGCCGTCGGGCCGCCCCGACACGGCCTCGCGGCCCGGGGCGCGCGACCGGCAGGCGTCGGGGACGCACCCGGCCGGCACCGGAGCCGCCCGCAGCGCGCCGGCAGCGGACCGTTGCAGCGCATACTACCGGAAAAGCGGGGCGCGGAGCAGTCCGTCCGGCCGCCGCCCCGCCCTGACCGAGAACGACGCCCCTGGTGAAGCAGCCGTTGCTCATTCTCGCCGTCGTCACCCTGGGGGCCGCACCGATGCGTGCCTGGGCGGCGGAATACCCGATGTGCGGGGTCGTCAACCCCCTCGCTTCGCGCCGCACGCAGCCCGCCACGCCCCTCGCTCCCGGGCTGGTGCGACTCAAGGCGCGCCAGGCCAGGCTCGAAGGCCATGGCGTGACCCGGCTCCTGGGCGACGTGCACGCGCGCCGCGACGGCCAGGAGCTGTTCGCCGACCGGGCCACCTACGACCATGCCAGCGGCCTGCTGGACGCCAGCGGCAACATCGTCTTCCTGGGGCAGTTCGTGGACGTATCCGGCAGCCGCGCCCGCCTCGACCTGGCCAGCCACCACAGCGTCGTGCACCAGGCGCACTTCTACCTGCGACAGCGCCAGGGCCGCGGCAGTGCCAGCGAGATCCGGCTACGCGGCAACGACCTGGGGATCCTGACGGACGTGGACTACACCAGCTGTGCCGTCGGGCACCGGGACTGGGTGATGCACTCCCGCCACATGGTGCTCGACCGCAAGCACGACGAGGGCACCGCGCGCGACGTGACGCTGTGGTTCAAGGGGGTCCCGATCCTGTACACGCCCTGGCTCTCCTTCCCGCTCACCAACCGCCGCAAGAGCGGGTTCCTGGCTCCCAGCTTCGGTGTCTCGGGCAACACGGGCGCGGACCTGGCGACGCCCTATTATTTCAACCTGGCGCCCAACCAGGACGCGACGGTCACCCCGAGGATCATGACCCGGCGGGGGCTCCAGGTGCAGAACCAGTACCGCTACCTCACGCAGAACTCCCGCGGCGAGCTGGACCTGGATTATCTCCCCCACGACCGTGTCTACGGCAGCCGCCGGTACCTGCTGGGCGCCCGGGACCATACCCGGCTGTCGCCGCACTGGTCTGCCGACTTGCACTACCGGGACGTCAGCGACCCGTATTACTTCCAGGACCTCGGGGGCAGCCTGGCCGCCTCCAGCACGCGCCTGCTCGACCGCAACGCGGACCTCGAATACTCCGGGCAGGCCTGGATGATGCAGCTGCAGGCGCAGGACTTCCAGCTGGCCGATCCCACGCTCACCGGGGCCGACCTTCCCTACCAGCGCCTGCCCCGGCTGCTGGTGCATACCCGTTATCCCCCGTCCCTGGGGCCGCTGCACTGGGACCTGTACAGCGAGGCGGTGCGCTTCGCCCACCACCAGAAGACCCGGGCCGAGCGCCTCGACACGGAAATCGGGTTGAGCCTGCCGCTGGACCGGCCGGGCTTCTACGTCCATCCGCGGGTGGCCTACCGCTACACGGCCTACGACATCACCTCCACCCTGCGCAGCGCCGATCCGCAGCTTACGCGGAGCCATCCGGCGCGCGGGGCGCCCATCGCCAGCCTGGACACGCAGCTGTTCTTCGAGCGCAGCTTCCGGCTCGGCGGGCACGCGCTGATCCAGACGCTGCAGCCACGGCTGTACTACCTGTACGTACCGTATCGCAGGCAAAGCGACCTGCCGGTGCTGGATACCACGGTCCCGCAGTTCACCTTCCCGGAGCTGTTCTCGGAGAACCGCTTCACCGGCACCGACCGGCTCGGCGACGCGAACCAGGTCACGACGATGCTGGGTTCGCAGATCATCGATCCGGCCAGCGGGCGCCAGTACGCCGATGCCGGGATCGGCCAGATCTACTATTTCCATCCGCACCGCGTCGTGATGCCGGGCGAGACGGTCTCCGGCCGCGGATCCTCGGATCTGCTGGGCCGGGCCCGGATCGACCTGAGCCGGGTGCTGTCCGCTCTGGGCGACGTCGAGTGGGATCCCCGTTCCCACCGCACCGTACGCAGCATGGCGGGGGTGCGTTACCACGACAGCGGCGACCGGATCGTCAACCTCGCCTACCGGCAGATCCGCGACAGCACCAGCCAACCCCTGCGCCAGACGGACGTCTCGACGGTGTGGCCGGTGAGCCGGCGCTGGAGCGCGATCGCGCGCTGGAACTATTCCCTGCGCGACCACCGCACCCTGGAGGCGCTCGCGGGGATGCAGTACGAGAGCTGCTGCTGGGCGCTGCAGGTCGTGGCGCGTCGCTACATCTCCGGCATCGGCGGCCGCGCGAGCTCGGGCCTGTATTTCCAGCTCCAGCTCAAGGGGCTGACGCGGCTGGGGAACGGGGTCGGCGACCTGCTGGAACATGATATCCTTGGCTACCACTCTCACTGAGCAATGCAGCCGACTGGCGGAATACAGCCCATGCGCAAGTCCTACCTGGCGGCCGCGCTGGTCGCGGCCATCGTCGTCCTGTACGCCGTTCCACTCGCCCTGGCGGCCCCCTCGGGCACCGGTGGCGGCAGCGGCGGCCAGGGTTCGACCGGAGGCGGCAACGCCCAAACGCTCGACCGCATGGTCGCGGTGGTAAACAACGGCGTCATCCTGCAGAGCGAGCTGGACCAGCGCATGCAGGAGGCCCGCTACCAGCTGCAGCAGCAGGGCACCCAGCTCCCGCCGCAGGACGTGCTCCGGCACCAGGTGCTCGAGCACATGATCATGCAGAAGATCCAGCTGCAGCAGGCGGACAACACCGGCATCCGCGTGAGCGACGACGAGATCAACAGCGCCCTCAAGCATATTGCCCAGAGCAACGGCATGACCCTCGATCAGTTCTCGCAGGCGGTGCAGAGCCAGGGGATGAGCTTCGCGCATTTCCGCCAGCAGATCCGGGACCAGCTCGTGATACGCAAGCTCCACCAGCGTGACGTCGCGAGCCAGATCACCGTGACCAAGCGTGAAGTGGACCACTACCTGTCGCAGCACCCGAACCGGGGCGGGAGCCAGGTTCAGTACCACATCCAGCACATCCTGATCGCGCTGCCGGAGGGCGCGACCGCCGCCCAGATCCGGGCCAGGCGCAAGAAGGCCGAGAAAGTGGTCAAGAAACTGCGCAACGGCGCGAACTTTGCCCAGGAGGCCCTGCGCGTGTCGGACGGCCAGCAGGCGCTCAAGGGGGGTGACCTGGGCTGGCGCTCGGCCGGGGACCTGCCGATCGTGTTCCTCACCCACCTGAGCAATCTGAAGACCGGCCAGATCAGCGGTCCCATCCGGAGCCCCAGCGGCTTTCACATTATCAAGCTGCTGGGAAAGAAGGGCGGCAAGCGGGTGATGGTGCAGGAAACCCACGTGCGCCAGATCATGATCAAGACCGACGCGCTGACCGACAACAGGCAGGCGAAGGCGAAGCTGGAGAAGCTGCGCAGAGAGCTCGAGGAAGGGGCCAAGTTCTCGCGCCTGGCGAAGCAGAACTCGGACGATACCAACAGTGCCGCCAACGGCGGCGACCTCGGCTGGATCCAGCCCAACCAGCTGGTGCCGGAGTTCACCCAGGTGATGCAGAACCTGAAGAAGGGCCAGATCAGCCAGCCGTTCCAGACGCGCTTCGGCTGGCACATCATCCAGGTGCTGGGCCGGCGCAAGCATGACGCCACCAGCGAGGCGCGGCGGAACCAGGCACGCGAGGCGATCTTCCAGCGCAAGATGCAGCAGCAGACGGAGATCTTCCTGCGCCGCATGCGCGACCAGTCCTACGTCAAGGTGCTGGTGGGCCATGGCGGCGGCGGGAACCAGGCGAGCGAGGCCGCCGGCTGACGCCATGTCCCGCGCGGCGGTGCGCATCGTCCTGACTCCCGGCGAACCGGCCGGCATCGGGCCCGACCTGTGCCTCGAGCTCGCCGGCGCAGACCAGGCCGCCCAGATGGTGGTCGCGGGCGATCCCGAAGCGCTCGGCGCCCGGGCCCGGCAGCTCGGTCGCGAGATCCGGTTTCGCGAGTACGTGCCGGGGGAGCCGCTGCGGGCGTCCCGCAGCGGGGAGCTGGCGGTGCTGCCGGTGCCGCTGGCCCGGCAGGTCGCCGGCGGGCGACCCGACCCGGCCAACGCCGCGGCCGTGCTGGAGAGCCTGCGCCGCGCCGCGCGGGGCTGCCTGGAGGGCGAGTTCGACGCCCTGGTCACCGGGCCGGTGAACAAGGCCGTGATCAACCGCGCCGGGATCGCCTTCTCGGGGCACACCGAGTTCCTGGCGGAAGTGGTCGGCGGGGAACCGGTGATGATGCTGGCCGCACCCGGCCTGCGGGTGGTGCTGGTCACGACGCACCTGCCGCTGCGGGCCGTACCCGACGCCATCACGGCCGACCGCCTCGGACGCGTGATCCGCATCGCCGCGCGCGATCTGCGCGAGCGCTTCGGCATCGGGCAGCCGCGCCTGGCGGTGTGCGGGCTCAACCCGCACGCCGGCGAGGACGGCCACCTCGGCACCGAAGAGCGCGACATCATCGGGCCGACCCTGGAGACCCTGCGATCCCGGGGCCTGGACGTCCGCGGGCCCCTGCCGGCGGACACGGCATTCACCCCGCCCCGGCTGGAGCAGACGGACGCCGTGGTGACCATGTACCACGACCAGGGGCTGCCAGTGCTGAAGCACCTGGGCTTCGGCCGGGCCGTCAACATCACGCTGGGACTGCCCATCATCCGCACTTCCGTGGACCACGGCACCGCCTTCGACCTGGCCGGCAGCGGACGTGCCGATGCCGGCAGCCTGCGCGCCGCGCTGGACCAGGCCGTCACCCTGGTCCGCGCGGGAAGCCGATGAGCGTCGCGCACCGGCCGCGCAAGCGCTACGGGCAGCATTTCCTGCACGACCCGCGGGTGATCGGACGCATCCTGGACGCGGTCCGGCCGCTTCCCGACCAGCGGCTGGCGGAGATCGGGCCCGGGCTGGGCGCGCTGACGCTGCCCCTGCTGCAGCGCTGCGGGGCGCTGGACGTGATCGAGCTTGACCGGGACGTGGTACCGATGCTTTCGCAGCTGTGCGAAGGCTACGGTACGCTCCGCGTGCACCGCGCCGACGCCCTGGCCTTCGACTTCGGCTCGCTGGCGCGCGCGCGCGGCGGCCCGCTGCGCCTGGTCGGCAACCTGCCCTACAACGTTTCCACGCCGCTGCTGTTCCACCTGCTGGACCAGGCAGAGGCAATCCTGGACATGCACTTCATGCTGCAGCGGGAGGTGGTCGACCGCATGGCCGCCGGGCCCGGCTCCGGCACCTACGGCCGGCTCAGCGTGATGCTCGCCTGGCGTTGCCGCGTGGAGCGGCTGTTCCGCATCGGGCCCGGCGCCTTCCGTCCGGCGCCCCGGGTGGACTCGGCCTTCGTCCGGCTGCGCCCGCTGCGCGAGCCCCCCTTTGCGGTGGCCGACCCGGCCACCTTCCGGGCGATCGTGGCACAGGCCTTCAGCCAGCGCCGCAAGACCGTGCGCAACGCGCTGCGGCGCTACCTCGACGAGAGCGAAATCCGGGCCGCGGGGGTCGACCCCGGGCTCCGGCCGGAGCAGGTCTCGCCCGCGCAGTTCGCGGCCCTCGCCGACCGCGTGGCCGATGCCGGCTGAGCCGCGCGGGTCCCTTTTGCGCCGGGTCCGCGGGCACGGCAAAATGAGCCCGCGGTGAGGGGACACCGCGACTCGCAGGAGACGTCAGGCGATGAACGACTACAAGCACGTACTGCTGGCGCTCGACCTGAGCCCGGACAGCGAGCCGGTCGCGGAGCGGGCGGCGGACCTCGCTCGACGCTACGACGCTCGTCTCAGCATGATGCACGTGGTGGAATACATCCCGGTCGATCCGTCGGGGGAAGCGCTGTTGCCCGCACCCGTGACGGTCGAGAAGGAACTGATCGACAATGCCCGCCAGAAGCTGGCGGAGCTCGCCGAGCGGCTGAAGGTGCCGCAGGACGCGTGTCACGTGGCCAGCGGCAACATCCGGCGCGAAATCTGCCGCCAGGCAAAGGAAGGCGAGGTCGACCTGATCGTGCTGGGCCGACACGAGCGCCACGGCCTGGCCGTGCTGCTGGGCTCTCCCGACGACGCGATCATTCACCGCGCCCCCTGCGACGTGCTGTCGGTGCACATCAAGCCCGATACCAGGTGAGCCCGGTCCCCGTCCAACGCGAACCGCACCGGCGCTCCCCGGCGGCGGGCAGCGACCGCTGATGGCCGTCTGGGCGATCGGCGACATCCAGGGCTGCTATGACGAGCTGTGCCGGCTGCTCGAGCACATCGACTTCGATCCCGGGCGCGACCGCCTGTGGCTGACCGGCGACCTGGTCAACCGCGGCCCGGGTTCACTGGAGACCCTGCGCCTGGTCCGCGGGCTTGGCGGGTCCGCGACCACCGTTCTGGGCAACCACGACCTGCACCTGCTGGCCGGAGTGCACGGCGGCCACGAGGAACACCTGAACCGGACGCTGCAGCCGGTGCTCACGGCGCCGGACCGGGTGCCCCTGCTCGAGTGGCTGCGCCACCGGCCGATGCTGCACCATGACCCGGCGCTCGGTTACACCCTGGTGCACGCGGGCCTGCCGCCGCAGTGGGATCCGGATACCGCGAGCCGCTGCGCCGGCGAGGTCGAGGCCCGCCTGCGCGGCCCGGACTACCAGGCCTTCTTCCGCGAGATGTACGGCGACCAGCCGGACCGGTGGTCCCCGGAGCTGGCCGGACGCGAGCGCGAGCGGTTCATCGTCAACGCCCTGACCCGGATGCGCTTCTGCACTGCCGACGGCCGCCTCGACCTGAGCTACAAGGGACCGCCCGGATCCCAGCCGGCGGGCTACCTGCCGTGGTTCGAGGTGCCGGGCCGGCGCAGCCGGGGACATCGCATCGTCTTCGGCCACTGGTCGACGCTGGGCCCGGTCGCGGCCCCGGACGTGTTTCCCGCCGACACGGGCTGTCTCTGGGGCGGCTGCCTGACCGCGCTGCGCCTGGACCCGCCGGGGGACGACGGTCGGCCGGTGCCGGTCACCGAACCCTGCCGGGGCCACTACCGCCCCCGCCGCAGGTTCCGCTGACAGGGTCGCGGCCCGCGTGGACAACCTGTTGAGAGATCACAGCTAGACCGCGAAGTCGCCGACGAAGGGGTTCATGCGGCGTTCCTGGCCCAGGGTTGCCGTGCCGCCGTGCCCCGGGACGAAGGTGACGTCGTCACCCAGCGGGAACAGGCGCTCGCGGATGCAGCGGACCAGGCTCTCGAAGTCCCCGCGCGGCAGATCCGTGCGACCGATCGAGCCCTGGAACAGCACGTCGCCCACGATCGCCACGCGCGAGTCCGCGTCGAAGAAGATCACGTGCCCGGGGGTGTGGCCGGGGCAGTGGCGCACCGCGAGCGTGGTCTCGCCGAAGCTGACGGCATCGCCGTCCTCCAGCCAGCGCTCGGGCTCGAAGCTGTGTGCCGGCGGGAAGCCGAACATGCGTGCCTGCTCCGACACCCCCTCGATCCAGAACCGGTCCTCGCCTTGCGGACCCTCCACCGGCACATCCAGCCGCTGCGCCAGGTCGGCCACCGCGCCGACGTGGTCGAGATGGCCGTGCGTCACCAGGATTTTCTCCACCTCCGCCCCCGATTCGCCGACGGCCGCCAGGATCCGTTCGGGGTCGCCGCCGGGGTCGACCAGAGCGGCACGTTGGCTTCGCTCGCAGACCAGCAGGGAGCAGTTCTGCATCAACGGCGTGACGGGGATGATCCGGACTTTCACGGGGTCTGTCTCCTCGTTTTCCGCGAACCGGCACTGCCTGCCGGGACGCCTTCAGTCGCGTTTGCCGGGCGTGCACGCCGGCGACCCGGGTGCCTTTTCCAGGGACGCGGCCAGGGCACGGGTATCGGCGTCGCCGAACTGCCGCAGCAGCCGGCGCAGCGTTTCCCGCAGGAGCGCAACGGCCTCGGCACGTCCGGCCAGCCCGAGGCTGTCGGCGACCGCCTTCCAGGGCCGGTGCTGCAATACACGCAACACCAGCAGATCGCGCCCGGCCGGCTCCAGCGGCCCGCTCGCACCGGGCTCGCGCAGCGCCGCCACCGACAGGCGCCACAGGGCGCCGATGCAGGTCTCCGGCAGACGCCGGCCGAAGCCGCAGGCGACCAGGTCCTCGCGGTCGTCCGGACCGATCAGCGGCTCGCCGGAGGCCAGCGCCCGCTGCATCAGCAGCGCCGCCAGCGACGGCTCGAGATCGCACAGCGCGTCACCGAGCTGCCGCGGCAGCTCGTCCAGGTGGCGCCGCCGTGCCTCATGGTACAGCTCCCGGCCCGGCGGCGTGAGCGGACGCAGCACCACGGCGGAGTGCTCGCCGGTGGTCGTGCCGCGGCTCACCGATACCCGTACCGGCCGCAGCTCCCGCGCCAGCCAGAACCGCAGCAGCGAGGTCGTCGCGCCGAAGCTGCTTCCCAGGTAGTCACGGCCGTCGCGCCCGGCCTGCGCCAGGACCGCGTCGAGCAGCCGTCCTCCCAGGCCGCGCCGCTGCACCGCCGGGTGGACCGCGATGCGCATGATCCGCGCGCCGCGCAGCAGCGGCGCACGCCGCAGCCCCGCGTGCGCCGCCAGCGTCTCCGGCAGCAGGTGCCCGTGCGGCCGCGTGGTGCCGGCCCAGATCGCGCGCGCAGTCGCCGGGTCGAAGCCGCCCTCCAGCGCCACCAGGGCCGTGCCGACCACGTGGCCGGCCCGGCGCATCACGTGGATCTCCACGTTGGGGGCATCCAGCGCCAGGCGCAGGTCGAACGGCCGGGTGCGGTAGTGCGCCAGCACCAGCAGGCCGAACAGCTCGCCCAGCAGATCGGGATCGGCCACCAGCGCGTCGCGGTCCACCCGCTCCACGCTGCACTCCTCCGGCGTGGCGCCGGCGACCGCGGCGTCCTCGGCCGCGTTCGCGTCGAGCAGCAGGAGCCGCGACACCAGCCGCTCGAGCGGATCGCCGGACGCCCAGCGGACCGGCTCTTCCAGGTGCAGCGCCTTCCAGCCCGGCGTGCGCGCATCCAGGACGTCGCGAAAGCGCACCGAGAAGCCCCGTCCGGTCCCTTCGTAGCCGTGCTGGGTGGTGGCGAAAACCACGCGCGGACAGCGCTCCAGGAGCCGGGTGAGCATGGCGGCGGGGATCGCGGCGGCCTCGTCGACCAGCAGCAGACGCGGCGCGCCGCCTTCGCCCGTCGCCAGCGCGTCCGGCGGCTGGAAGGTCAGCGCGGCGCCGTCCAGGCGCACCGCGGCGCGCGAGCTGCGTGCCCGCGGCAGCAGCGCCGCGGCCCGGGCGAATACCTGTTCGGCCGCATCCAGGCGCGGTGCCGTCACCCGGATGTCCGCCAGCCCCTGGCGCAGCAGCCGGGCCGCCGCGATGCCGAGGGCGGAGGACTTGCCGCGGCCGCGGTCGGAGGTGAGCACCAGGGGCCGGCGGGCCCGCCCACGCGCCACCCGCAGGACCGCCTCCACCGCCGCGCTCTGGTCCGCCGTGCGGCATTCGCCGTCATGTTCCGGGGCCGCGGCGGCGGGGCCGGGGGCGGGCAGGACAGGCGCCGCAGCGTCCGGGGTGACGATCACCGCGCCGGGATCGGACGCGAGAATTTCCACGGCCCGGCGCAGAAAGCGCGGGCTTATGCGCGAGGGATCGGAGCCGGCGACGCTCAGCCGCGCGTAGTCGGGATCGGGGTAGTCGGGCCACTCGTCCAGGGCCGGCGTCATCAGGATCAGCAGCCCCCCGGCGCGTACGGTACCGCTCACCGCGCCGAGGGCGTCGGCGTGCAGGCCCGCGCGGGCGTCGAACACCACCGCGTCCAGCTCGCGTCCCAGCAGGGTGAGGGCCCGCGGCGCGGGGCAGGTCTCCAGGCCGGTCACCCCGGCGTCGGTGATCACCATGCAACGGGGCAGCTGCGCGGCGGCGAGGGCCTCGCGGGCGGCCTCCAGGGCCCACGGGCGCGGCCCGGACAGCACCAGCGCATAGCGGTGGCGCGCGGCGGCGCCCGCCGCGGCCAGCTGCCGTGCCGTCCTTGCCGCCACGCTGTCGCCCTGCACCGTGCTCAACCTGTCCGACCGCCGGATGCGAATCTGTTACCCTGTGCAGTGTACTGCGATCGCGCTCAGGCCCACGATCGCCGCCCGCGGGGGCGGCAGCGGCGACGGCCGGGCGCGGACGTCGCGCATTCGGCACATTCGAGCCCGGAGAGCAGCATCGCCATGGCAGAGCAGGAACTTCCCGACATGGGCATGAGCCGTGAAGATCTCTACACCGAGGAGACCTTCACCGATCGCCGGGCCGGGACCATCCGCCGCATGACCCCGGTCACCGCCTCGGGCGAAGTCGACGACGGTCGCCCGGTCCTGTACGTCGGCGAGACCCAGCTCATGACCTCGGCGGGCGCGTTGCCGCTGAGCTTCGAGCTCGAGGCCGACTCGCTCGACGAGGCCGTGGCGAAGTTCGGCGAGGCCGCCCGGGCGGCGCTGGAGCAGACCATGGAGCGCCTGCAGGAGATGCGCCGGGAGGCGGCCTCCTCGCTCTACGTCCCCGGCCAGGGGGACGGCGGCATGGGTGGCCCGGGCGGCAGCCAGGGCGGCGGCTTCGGCGGTCAGGGCGGCGGCGGCCTGCAGATGCCGTGATCCGGTCAGCACGGCCCTAGTCGGTGGACGGGGTCCACCGCACCCGCTCCAGCACGACGAAGCTCATCGCATACGGGTTGCGCTCGTCCGCCGGCTGCTCGATGCGCCGGATCTCCTCCCACCGGGCCGGGTCCAGCTCGGGAAAGCGCACGTCGGCATCGAAATCCCCGTGGACCTCGGTCAGGTAGATGCGGTCGGCCCGCTCCAGCAGGGCCGCGTAGACCCGGGCCCCGCCCAGGATCATCACCTCTTCCGCGTCCCCGGCGAGCGCCAGCGCGGCGGCGACATCCGGCGCCGTCTTGACCCCCTCCGCGGCATAATCCGGATCCCGGCTGAGCACGATATTTTCCCGGCCCGGCAGCGGCCGCCCGATGGACTCGAAGGTGCGCCGCCCCATGATCACCGGCTTGCCCATGGTCACCCGCCGGAACCACGCCAGGTCGGCGGGCAGGCGCCAGGGCAGGCGTCCGTCCCGCCCGATGCCCCGCCGCCGGTCCATTGCGACGATCAGCGCGATCCGCATGCGATCTCCGTCACACCGCCACCGGCGCACGGATTGCCGGGTGGTGGCGGTAATCCAGGAACTCGATGTCCTCGTAGCGGAACGCGAACAGGTCGCGGACCTCCGGGTTGAGCCGCACGCGCGGCAGCGGATAGGGCTCCCGGCCGAGCTGCAGGTCGACCTGCTCGAGATGGTTCAGGTAGATGTGCACGTCGCCGAAGCTGTGCACGAAATCGCCCGGCTCGAGACCGCACACCCGGGCCACCATCAGGGTCAGCAGCGCATAGGAGGCGATGTTGAACGGCACCCCCAGGAACACGTCCGCGCTGCGCTGGTAGAGCTGGCAGGACAGGCGCCCGTCCGCCACGTAGAACTGGAACAGCGCATGGCAAGGCGCCAGCGCCATGCGCGGAAGATCCGCCACGTTCCAGGCGCTCACGAGAAGGCGGCGCGAGTCCGGGTTGCGGCGGATCTCCTCGATCACGCGTGCGAGCTGATCGATGTGGCCGCCGTCCGGGGTCGGCCAGGAGCGCCATTGGTAGCCGTAGATCGGCCCCAGGTCGCCGTCGGCGTCCGCCCACTCGTCCCAGATGCGCACCCCGTTGTCCCGCAGGTAGCCAATGTTGGTGTCGCCGCGCAGGAACCAGAGCAGCTCGTGCACCACCGACTTCAGGTGCACCTTCTTGGTGGTCACCACGGGGAAGCCGCGCGCGAGGTCGAAGCGCATCTGGTGACCGAACACGCTGAGTGTCCCGGTCCCGGTGCGATCCCCCTTCTCCACGCCGTCCGTGCGGATGTGGCGAAGCAGGTCGAGATACTGCTGCATGATCAGCCCTCCCGGCTCTCGCCGCGCTCGCCCGCCGTCACGCCGTCACGCCGCGGCGACGATAGGCGAGATAGAGCAGGATGATTCCGAACAGGACCATCGGCAGGCTCAGCACCTGCCCCATGGTCATCCAGCCGAACGCCACGAAGCCCAGCTGCGGATCCGGCTGGCGAAAGAACTCCACGAAAAAGCGGAAGCACCCGTACAGCAGCAGGAACAGCCCTGAAACCGACATCACGGGGCGCTTGCGGCGCGAGAAGATCCACAGCACGGTAAACAGCACCATGCCTTCCAGCAGGAACTCGTAGATCTGGGACGGATGGCGCGGCAGGGGGCCGGCCTTGGGGAAGACCATCGCCCAGGGCACCGTGGTGACCCGCCCCCACAGTTCGCCGTTGATGAAGTTGCCGATGCGTCCGGCGCCCAGCCCGATCGGCACCAGCGGCGCCGCGAAATCGGCCACGTCGAAGAAGCGCGTGCCCGTCCTGCGGGCGAAGTACCAGAAAGCGATCATCACGCCCATCAGGCCGCCGTGGAAGGACATCCCGCCGTGCCAGACCTGGAAGAAGGTCAGCGGATCGTGGATGAAGTTGGGCAGGTCGTAGAACAGCATGTAGCCGGTGCGGCCGCCCAGAATGACGCCCAGGGCCGCGTAGAACAGCAGGTCCCCGACCTGCTCCGGCGTGTAGGGGATGTCGGTGCGCCGCCGGGCCCGCCATGCGCCGAGATACCATCCGCCGGCGAACCCGATCAGGTACATGATGCCGTACCAGTGAACCTTGACGGGGCCCACACTGAAGGCGATGGGATTGATGTTCGGGTAGGGCAGCATCGCGCTATCTTACTAACGTCCGCCGGGGTAACGCCACGGGCAGGGTTCGCCCGGGCGGCGCGCCTAGGTCCGCAGGACCCGCGCGTAGAACATCTTGAGGTACGCGGTCTCGGGGATCGCGGGATGCACCGGGTGATCCAGGCTCTGTCCCCTGCGCTCGAGCAGCTGCAGCACCCGGTCGAGATGGCGCGCCCCCGCCTGCATCCCCTGCAGGAAGGCGTCCCCGGGCATGTGATGGGAGCAGGACCCGCTGATCAGGAAGCCGTCCGGTGCCGTCACCTGCAGCGCCATGCGATTGAGCCTTCGATAGGCCTCGGCGCCGCGGCGGAAATCCTTCCGCCGCTGCACGAACGCCGGCGGGTCCGCGATCACCACGTCGAAGTGCCGCCGGTCCGCCCGCAGCGCCTTGAGCACGTCGAACGCGTCGCCCTCCAGCACCTCCGGATCCAGCCGGTTGCGGCGGGCATTCTCCAGCAGCAGCTCCAGCGCCGGGCCCGAGCTGTCCACGCAGGTCACCCTTTCCGCGCCCGAGAGCGCTGCGCCGAGTCCCCACGCACCGACGTAGCTGAACAGGTCCAGCACGCTGCGGCCACGCACATAGGGAGCCAGGCGGGCCCGGTTGTCGGCCTGGTCGTAGAACCAGCCGGTCTTCTGGCCGCGGTGCGGCGAGACCCGGAACACGCCGTCCCCCTCCGGGACGTCCAGCGTCTCCGGCATCTCCCCGATCGTCTCCACGTAGCGCTCCAGGCGCTCCAGCTCGCGTACCGGCTGGTCGTTGCGCAGCAGGATCCCGCGCGGCGCGAGCACCCGCTGCAGCGCGGTCACCACCGCCCCGCGCAGCGCCTCCATGCCCGCGGTGGTGATCTGCACCGCCAGGCGGTTGCCGTACCGGTCCACGATCAGGCCGGGCAGACCGTCGCTCTCGCCGAACGCGAGCCGGTAGAACGGCCGCGCGTAAAAGCGCTCGCGCAGCGACAGGGCGACGTTGAGCCGGTGGACCAGCAGCGATTCTCCCGGCGGATGTTCCGGGTCGCGGCTGAGAATGCGCGCGGCGATCAGGGAATGGGGGTTGACGTAGCCGGAGCCCAGGAACCTGCCGTCGTGCGCCAGGATGCGCACCGGCTGGCCCGGCTCGAACGCCTGCAGCGCGCTGCGCGCGGTGTCGACCTCGTTGCTGAACACCCACAGGTGCCCGGCGCGGATGCGGCGCTCCTCGTCCTTCTTCAGGAACAGCTCGGCGAGCTCCATCGCTTCTCCATTGTCGGCCACCCGGGACCGCCCGGCATCAGCCCAGGTCGAACGTGTCCGGGGTGACGCCGTCCCGGCGCAGGCGGTACTTCTGCACCCGCCCGGTGGGAGTACGCGGAAGCGCATCCACCAGGCGCAGGTAACGCGGCACCCAGAAGGCCGGCATGCGCCCGGCCGCCCAGGCCGCGAGCGCCTCGGCGGAGAAGTCCTTCCGGGCCGGGACCACCACCGCCAGTACCTCGTCGTCGCCCAGATCGGACGGCACCGGGATCACCGCCGCCTCCTGCACCGACTCGTGCCCCAGCAGGATCTGCTCGATCTCGTACGAGGAGATGTTCTCGCCGCGGCGGCGGATCGAATCCTTGAGCCGGTCCGAGAAGTACAGCACTCCGTCGGCGTCGAACACGCCGGCGTCGCCGGTATGGAACCACAGCCCCCGGAAGGCGTCCACGGTCTGCTCCGGCATGCGGTAGTACTCTCGGAACAGCGCCCAGGGCAGCCGCGGGCGCACCACGATCTCCCCCACCCCGCCGTGCGGGACGAAACCGCCGTCCTCGTCCATCAGCGCCAGCTCGACGTGGGGCCCCACCCGGCCGCAGCTGCCAGGCGCATTGTCGCCGGCGGCCGAGACGCTCCGGGGCGAGGACACCGGGATACCCACTTCCGTGCTGCCGTAGCCGCCGGTGATGCTGATGTCGAAGCGCTCACGCGCGGTGTCCCAGATCCCGCGCGAGCAGTAGGCGATCGCGGTGAGCGGACCGTGGCGGCGCTCGGCCGCCGACGGGGGCTGCTTCAGCAGCATCTCGAGCACCGGCCCCACCGCGTTGAAATGGGTGGCGCCGTAGCGCCGGATATCCTGCCAGAAGCGGCCGGCGGAGAACTGCTCCGCGAGCACCATGCGCGCATCGGCCAGCATGGCGGCCACCGTGGCCAGATCCAGCGCCATGATGTGGAACAGCGGCAGGTACACGTAGACCACGCTGTCGCGATCCATGCCGCCGACGTCGGCCATGAACAGCGCCGTGATGAGGAACTGGGCATGGGTCTCGACCACGACCTTGGAACGCCCGGTGGTACCCGAGGTCAGGATCATGGCGCTGCAGTCGCCGGGACGCTGGCGCGCCTGTGCCGCCGGCTCCGGCCGTGTTTCCACCAGCTCCTCCAGGGGCGTTCGCGGCCAGGGCAGACGCTGCGTGTCGCCCGGCCCGATCGTGACCAGGTGGCGGATGCCGCCCAGGCGGTCGGCGACCCGCTCCAGTGCCGGCAGCAGCCGGGCATCGGCGACCAGGAAGCGGCTGTCGGACTGCACCAGGTTGTACACCAGCGGCTCGCCGACGAAGCCGGTGTTGACCGTGACCGGGGCGGCGCCCAGCTTCAGCAGCGCGAACCAGGCCAGGATCCACTCCGGCGAGTTGCAGGCGAAGATCGCCACGTGATCGCCGCGGTCGACGCCCAGGCCGGCGAACCCCGCCGCCAGCCGGTCGCTCAGGTCGTCGACCTCGCGGTAGCTGTAGCGGCGCCCGTCGGTCGCCGTCAGCCAGGTGCGCTCGCCGTTCTCGCGGGCCTTGCGCCGGACCAGGTCCGCCACCGAGGGGTAGCGTGCGACCACCTCCTCGTACACGCAGCCCGGCCAGAAGCCGGTCTCCGGGTCCCGAGCCGGTTGCGGCGGCTCACTCATCGGCTCTCCTCAGCGCAGCCGTTCGAAGTCGCCGTGACGGCCGATGCCGCTCCGGAAGCGGGTCGCTCCCTCGCGGGTCTCGCCGCTCTCGATCACCCGCAGGCCCAGCAGCGTCTCGAGTGCCATGCCGTCCTCGAAGCGCATGTCCAGCCCGCGGCAGGCGGCTTCGCGGTCGCTGCGCAGGCAGTGCTGCGGCAGCTCGGCCAGGTAGGCAGCCAGCTCCTCGGCCTTCTCCCGGGCGGTCCCGGGCTCGACCACCCGGTTCGCCAGTCCCATGGCGAGCGCTTCCTCGGCCGGCACCGGCCGCCCGGTCAGGATCATGTCCAGCGCGCGGCTCAGCCCGATCAGCCGCGGCAGGCGCTGCGTTCCGCCGTCGACCAGCGGCACGCCGAAGCGCCGGCAGAACACGCCGAACACGGCGTCCCGGTCCGCCACCCGCAGGTCGCACCAGCACGCCAGCTCCAGGCCGCCCGCGACGGCGTGCCCGGAGACCGCGGCGATCACGGGCTTGCCCAGGCGCATGCGCGACGGGCCCATGGGCCCGTCGGCCCGCATGTCGGGCTCGACGTCGTTGGGCTCACCCGCCGCGATCGCCTTGAGGTCGGCGCCGGCACAGAAGGTGTCGCCGGCGCCGCACAGGACCGCGACGGCGGCGGCGTCATCGCCGTCGAAGTCGCGAAAGGCCTGCGCCAGATCCGCCGCGGTGGCGGCGTCCACGGCGTTGCGGGCGTGGGCGCGGTTGATGATGATGGTCCGGACCTTGCCCCGGTTCTCGACCAGCACGTTCATCGGCGTCTCCCCGCTGCCGGAAGGGTGGATGGCCCATTATGGAGCACCAGCCCGGCCGACGCAGCCGGGAACTCCGGCCCGCCCGGGCGGTCCCGGCCTCGTGCGGGGCGGTGTCGCCGCGATCCTTGACCGGTCCCGGCGCCGGTGTTCCCATTATCCGTCCCTCAGGTCCGGCCGCCCACGGCGGAGCGGACCGGTCACTCCACCCCGGTACAGCGCATGAGCAGAAACGGCATCGATGCACGCATCCCGCCCGAGGGCAGCCTGGAAATCCTCTCCCAGCTGGAGGTGGACCGCCTGCGCGACACCAGCCGCGGCGGACTGCACGAAGTGCTCCGCCGCTGCTCGCTGGCAGTGCTGAACACCGGCAGCCGCATGGATGACACCCGCGCGATCATGGAGAAGTTCCGCGACTTCGACGTGCAGGTGGTGCAACAGGAGCGCGGCATCAAGCTGAAGCTGATCAATGCCCCGCCCGACGCCTTCGTCGACGGTGCCATGATCCGCGGCATCCGCGAGCACCTGTTCGCGGTGCTGCGGGACATCATCTACGTCAGCAACGAGATCGAGAACAACAGCCAGTTCGACCTCGACACCCCCTACGGCATCACCAACGCCGTGTTCCACATCCTGCGCAATGCCCGGCTGCTGCGGCGGCCGCCGCTCAACCTGGTGGTGTGCTGGGGCGGGCACGCGATCAGCCGCGAGGAGTACGACTACACCAAGGAGGTGGGCCACGAGATGGGGCTGCGGGACCTGGACGTCTGCACCGGCTGCGGGCCGGGAGCGATGAAGGGCCCGATGAAGGGCGCAACCATCGGCCACGCCAAGCAGCGCAGCCGGCGCGGTCGCTACATCGGCGTCACCGAGCCCGGGATCATCGCCGCCGAGCCGCCCAATCCGATCGTCACGGACCTGGTGATCATGCCCGACATCGAGAAGCGCCTGGAGGCCTTCGTGCGCCTCGGGCATGCCTTCGTGGTGTTTCCCGGCGGCGTGGGCACCGCCGAGGAGATCCTCTACCTGCTGGGGATCCTGTTGCACCCGGACAACGCCGAGCTGCCGTTCCCGCTGGTGTTCACCGGTCCCGCCTCGGCCGAACCCTACTTCCGCGGCATCGACGAGTTCCTGGTGCGGACCCTGGGCGAGGGTGTACGCGAGCACTACCGGATCGTCATCGACGACCCGGCGGAGGTGGCCCGGGTCACGCGCAAGGGCGTCAACGCGGTGCGCGACTTCCGCCGCGCGCGCAGCGACGCCTACTACTTCAACTGGCTGCTGCACGTGGAGCACGAATTCCAGCGCCCGTTCGTGCCCACGCACGAGGCGATGGCATCACTCGCACTGGACAGCGCGCAGCCGCCGCACCGCATGGCCGCCAACCTGCGCCGCGCCTTCTCCGGCATCGTCACCGGCAACGTCAAGGAGGCGGGCATCCGCGCCATCGAGGAGCAGGGCCCGTTCCGCATCCACGGCGACCCGCAGGTGATGCGGCCGCTCGACGACCTGCTGGCCGCGTTCGTGGACCAGCAGCGCATGCGCCTGGCGGGCGCCGAGTACGTGCCCTGCTACCGCATCGTGGCCTGAACCGACGCCGCCACCGCGGTCAACGCCGGCGGTCCAGCCACTCCCGGATCGCGGCGGCGATCTCGTCCGGCGAATCCTCCTGGATGAAATGGCTGCCCCGCACCGTGACCTCGGTCTGGTTGCGCCAGCTGCGGCAGAACTCGCGCATGGGTCCCGCCAGGATGGCGCCGGGATCGGCGTTGACGAACAGCTTGGGCAGCTCGTTCTCCGCCATCCACTGCGCGTAGTCCCCCGCGATCCGGGCCACGTCCTCCGGCTGGCCGTCCAGCGGGATCTCGCGCGGCCAAGTCAGCGTGGGCCGGCGGTCCTCGCCGGGCTCGCGGAAGGGTCGACGGTAGACCGCCATTTCGGCGTCGGTGAGATCACGCAGCACCGAGCCGGGCAGCACCCGCTCCACGAAGATGTTCTTGTCCAGGATCATCCCGTCGCCGGCCTCCGAGCGGAAGCCCTGGAACAGGGAGCGGATCGCTTCCGGCCACTCGTCCATGGTCATCGGGCGCACGATCGCCTCCATGTACGCGATGCCGCGCACCGCGTCCCGGTGCCGGTTGGCCCAGTCGAAGCCGAGCCCCGAGCCCCAGTCATGGATCACCAGGGTGACGTTCGAACGCACGCCGAGGGCCTCCAGCAGGCCGTCCAGGTATTCCCGGTGCTCGACGAAGCGATAGCTGCCCGGCCCTGGATGGTCCAGCTTTTCGGAATCGCCCATTCCGATCAGGTCCGGGGCGATGCAGCGGCCGCGGTCCGCGAGGGCGGGCATGATGTTGCGCCACAGGTAGGACGAGGTGGGATTGCCGTGCAGGAACACGATCGGATCGCCCTCGCCCATCTCGGCATAGGCCATGCGCCTGCCCTTGACGGCGAGGTACTGCTTGGGAAGCTCCTTGTCGGAAATCATGCGGGTTCTCCGTAGCGGATCGTCGGATGGGTCGGCGCCACCCCGGTCACTGGCTCCCGCCGCCTCCGTAATGCTTGAGCAGCAGCAGTCGCGCGTGTGCCTGCTGGAACACCTGCCCCACCCGGCCGTACATGTACCATCCGGCGCCCAGTCCGCCGGCGAGCAGGATGGCGGCGACCACCAGGGCGGCGATGGCGCGGCGCCGGGCAAGCCCGCCCGTCAGCAGCTCGCGGTCACGCAGGATCCACATGCCGGGATAGGGGAATCGCCCCGACCGGACGATCCGGAATGCCATGTGCAACAGGTAGACCGCTGCCAGCACCGGCAGGGTCACCCCCAGGGCGATCAGCAGGTCCAGCAGCTGCCAGGCCCGCCCCAGCGCCGCGAGCGCCTCGTCGGGCTTGCCGCTGTTGATCTGCGCCAGCTGGTGACCCAGGTAGGACTGGACCCAGAAGCTCAGGGCGAACATGCCGGCGGCGACGCCGACCAGCAGCATGGTCAGAAACAACCGCTTGCGGCGCGCGTCGGGATCGGCGCGCACGATCTCGTAATCGGACATGGATCCCCCGTCGGGCTGTGCCGGTGCCGCCGGGCGTACGCCGGCGGGGGATCATACTACGACTGACCCGGTCGGAGGTAATGCCTCGCCGGTGCGTCACCGCTCGGTCGCCGGCCGGGAGTCCAGGTCCAGCCTCACCCGCACCAGCGAGGGGTCCTCCGGCACCCGTTCCCGGCGGAAGCCGAGCGCCTTGCACAGGTTCAGCATGACGCGGTTCTCCGCCAGGACGTCACCCCAGATCTCGCGGATGCCCCGCCGCCGGGCATGCTCGATCAGGCGCCGCATCAGCATCGGTCCCAGCCCCAGCCCGGTGATGTCGTGGCGCACCAGGATGGAGTACTCGGCGCGCTCGTTGTCCGGATCCGCGTGCAGCTGGGCGGTGGCGAATATCTCCGCCTCGCCCGGTACGCCGGGCCCGGTCAGGACCAGGGTCATCTCCCGGTCGTAGTCGATCTGGGTGAAGCGTGCGCCCATGACGTGGCTCAGGGCCTTGAACGGGACGAAGAAGCGCAGCCGCATCTCCTCGCGGTTGAGCTTGCCGAAGGACTCCCGCAGCGCCGGCTCGTCCTCCGGCATGATGGGCCGCAGCGTCAGTACGCGCCCGTCTCCCAGCGGCACCTCGCCCACCAGCTCACGCGGGTAGGGGCGGATCGCCAGCCGGTCCGCACGCGCACCGCGGGCGGGCGCCACCCGCACCCGGGCATCCAGCGACAGGACCCCCTGCGCGCAGGCGCGCAGGGGGTTGATGTCCAGCTCCGCGACCTCCGGCACGTCGCCGGCAAGCTGCGCCAGCTTGATCAGCGTCAGGGCGATCGCGGGGATATCGGCGGGCGGCTGTCCCCGTCCCCCCCGCAGCAGACGGTGGATGCGCGTGCGGGACATCATCTCGCAGGCCAGGTGCATGTTCAGCGGCGGCAGGCCGAGGGCCCGGTCGTTGATCACCTCCACCGCCGTGCCGCCCTGCCCGAACAGGATCACGGGGCCGAACAGCGGATCGTCGCTGATGCCGACGATCAGCTCCCAGGCACCGCGCTGGGGCACCATCGGCTCGACGGTGAATCCCTCCAGGCGGGCACCGGGGCGCTTTCCGGCGACGTGCTCACGCATCGCCTCGGCAGCCTCGCGCACCGCGTCGGCACCGATCAGGTCGAGTGCCACGCCGCCGACGTCGCTCTTGTGCTGGATGTCGGGGGAACGGATCTTGAGCGCCACCGGGGCGTCGACGGCCGCGGCGAGTCTCGCGGCCTCGTCCGGCGTGGCGGCGGCGGACGCGCGCAGCAACGGGATGCAGTACGCCTGCAGCAGGCGGTCCACCTCGTCGTGGGAGAGCCACTCGCGTCCCTCCTCCAGCGCCCCGGAGACCACCGCGCGTGCCGTCCCGACATCGGGGTCGAAGCGCTCGGGCACCGAGGGAGGCGTCTCCATCAGGCTCTCCTGGTTGCGCCGGAACTCGACCATGTGCATGAACGCCCGCACCGCCTCGCCGGGCGTGTCGTAGGTGGGGATGCGGGCCTTGCGGAAGGTCTCGCGGGCAGCGCGCGCGGTGTGCTCGCCGACCCAGCTGGTGACCACCGTCGGGTGATCGTGCCGGGCGAGGAAGGCGGTGACCGAGTCCGCCGCCTCGGCCGCGGATGCCACCGCTGTCGGACAATTCAGGACCAGCAGACCCTGCACGCCCGGATCGGCCACCAGCGGCGCCAGTGCCGCCGCGTAGCGCGAGCCCGGTGCGTCGCCGATGATGTCCACCGGGTTGGCCCGCGACCAGGTCCCCGGCAGCACCTCGTCCAGCGCCGCCAGCGTCTCGGGAGTCAGCTCGGCGAGCCGCCCGCCGTGATCGACCAGGTCGTCGGTCGCCATCACCCCCATGCCGCCGCCGTTGGTGAGAATCGCCACCCGGTCGCCCCGCGGCGGGCGGGCGAGGGCCAGGATCTCGGCCGCCTCGAACAGCTCCTCCATGGTGCGCACCCGCAGCATCCCGGCGCGGCGGAAAGCGGCGTCGTAGACGGCGTCGGCGCCGGCCAGCGCGCCCGTGTGGGAGGCCGCCGCCCGGGCACCCTCCTCGTGCCGCCCGGCCTTGACGACGATCACCGGCTTGCTGCGGGCGGCGGCGCGTGCCGCCGACATGAACTTGCGCGCCTGGGTGACCGCCTCCACGTACAGCAGGATCGCCCGCGTGTCCCGGTCTCCCGCGAGGTAGTCGAGCATGTCGCCGAAGTCGACGTCAGCCATGTCACCCAGCGACACCAGGTGCGAAAAGCCGATGTCCCGCGCCGCGGCCCAGTCCAGCAGGGACGTGACGATGGCCCCGGATTGCGCCACGAAGGCGAGGTTCCCGGTCTTCGGCCGGACGTGGGCGAAGCTCGCGTTGAGTCCCACCCCGGGCACCAGGATCCCCAGGCAGTTGGGTCCGACCACCCGCAGCAGGCGCGGGCGCGCCGCATCCAGCACCGCCTGCTGCAGCGCCCGGCCGTGCTCGCCGGATTCGGCGAATCCGGCGCCGATGATCACCGCCGCCCGCGTTCCCCGCCCGGCCAGGGTTTCCACGATCCCCGGCACGGCATCCGCCGGGGTCGTGATCACGGCGAGATCGGGAGTTTCAGGGAGATCGCCGACGTCCGGGCAGACCGGCCGCCCCAGGATCCGCTCGTGGTGCGGATTGACCAGCATCACCCGGGCCTCGAAGCCGGCCGTGAGGAGATTTCGGGTGAGTACCGCGCCGACCGTGCCCTCCCGGTCGCTGGCGCCGATCACGGCGACGGACCGGGGACGGTACAGGCAGTCGAGGTTGCGAATGCTCATGTCACTGGCAGCTCCGGTTTCTCCCGGGCAATCCGGGACCGCGTTGACCCGGGTCAAGGGGAACTCCGCGGCGGTGGCTATAGTCGGTCGAAAGAGCCGATCGTGTCGGTATCATAGGCACCTGCCACAGGGATGTTTTGATGGCAGTCAAGCAGACCATCGAACCGGAACCGGACCCGGCCGTCCCCCCCAACGTGTCGGACTACGCCGGGGCCCGGCGCGACTTCTCCTGGGCGGCCGAGCGACGGATGCTGGCGGGCCTGCCCGGCGGTGCCGGCCTGAACATCGCCCACGAGGCGGTCGACCGCCACGCGTCCGGCGAGCGCGCCGGCCAGCTCGCCCTGCGGGTGCTGTCCGCCGGGCGGGCGCCCGCCGATTTCACTTACGCCGAGCTGAGCCGCGCCAGCAGCCGCTTCGCGGGGGTGCTCACCGGGCTCGGCATCGGAGCGGGAGACCGCGTCTTCAGCCTCACCGGCCGGATCCCAGAGCTCTACGTCGCCGCGCTCGGCACGCTCAAGAACCGCAGCGTGTTCTCGCCGCTGTTCGCCGCCTTCGGGCCGGAGCCGGTGCAGACGCGCATGGGGCCCGGCGAGGGCCGCGTGCTGCTGACCACGGCCGCCTTCTATCGGCGCAAGGTGCGCCCCGTACGCGCCTCGCTGCCCCGCCTCGAGTTCGTGCTGCTCACCGACGGCGTGCCCGACGACCTGGACGATGCCGGGCTCTACGACCTGCGCGAGCTGATGACCGCCGCGGATGAACGCTTCACCATCGCGCCCACGGATCCCGGCGACATGGCGCTGCTCCACTTCACCAGCGGCACCACCGGGCGGCCCAAGGGCGCGGTCCACGTCCACGAGGCGGTCATCGCCCACCACGCCACCGCCCGCATGGCACTGGACCTCAAGCCCGGCGACGTGTTCTGGTGCACGGCCGATCCGGGCTGGGTCACGGGCACCTCCTACGGCATCATCGCGCCGCTGACGATCGGCGCCACGCTGCTGGTCGACCGCGAGGAGTTCGACGCGGAGCGCTGGTACCGGATCCTGGGCGAGCAGCGGGTCGACGTCTGGTACACCGCCCCCACGGCGGTGCGCATGCTGATGCGTTACGGCGATGCGTTGCCGCCGGGCACGGACCTTTCGCGGCTGCGTTTCGTGGCCAGCGTCGGCGAGCCGCTCAACCCCGAGGCGGTGTGGTGGAGCCGCCGGGTGCTGGACATCCCCATTCACGACAACTGGTGGCAGACCGAGACCGGCGGGATCATGATCGCCAACCTGCGCTCGATGGAGATCCGGCCCGGCTCCATGGGCCTGCCCCTGCCCGGTATCGAGGCCGAGATCGTGCACCGCAACAGCGCCGGCGAGATGGTCCCGGTACCCCGGCCCGGCATGGAGGGGGAGCTGGCCCTGCGCCCCGGGTGGCCCTCGATGTTCCGCGGCTACCTGGACAACGAGGAGCGCTACCGCAAGTGCTTCCAGGGCGGCTGGTACCTCTCCGGCGACCTCGCCCGCCGCGACGAGGACGGCTATTTCTGGTTCGTGGGGCGGGCCGACGACGTGATCAAGTCGTCCGGCCACCTGATCGGTCCGGTGGAGGTCGAGAACGTCCTGATGGAGCACCCCGCGGTGGTGGAGGCCGGCGTGATCGGCATGCCCGATCCGGTTGCCGGCGAGGTGGTCAAGGCATTCGTCGCCCTGCGCCCGGGCTACGAGGCCGGCGAGGGGCTCGAGCGGGAGCTGATGGCGCTGGCGCGCAAGCGCCTGGGACCGGCCGTCGCGCCGCGCTCGATCGCTTTTCGTCCGCGCCTGCCCAAGACCCGCAGCGGCAAGATCATGCGGCGCCTGCTGCGGGCACGCGAGCTGGGGCTGCCCGAAGGCGACGTATCGACCCTGGAGGAGGACGCATGAGCGCCACCGCCGGGGCCCCGGTCGAGCGCACGCACGCGCTGGCGCTGCTGCGGGACATGATCCGCGTCCGGCGCTTCGAGGAGAAATGCGCCGAGCTCTACAGCGCCGGGCGCATCCGGGGCTTTCTGCACCTGTACATCGGCGAGGAAGCCTGCGCGGTCGGCGCCGTGCAGGCGCTCGGCCCGGAGGACGCCGTCGTGGCGACCTACCGCGAGCACGGGCACGCCCTCGTCCGCGGCGTCGACCCCGGGCGCCTGATGGCGGAGATGTTCGGCATGCGCGAGGGCTGCAGCCGGGGCCGGGGCGGCTCCATGCACATCTTCGACGCCGCCGCCCGCTTCTACGGCGGCAACGCCATCGTCGGCGGCGGCCTGCCGGTGGCGGTGGGCCTGGCGCTCGCGGACCGCATGCAGGGCCGGCAGCGGGTGACCGCATGCTTCTTCGGCGAGGGCGCGGTCGCCGAGGGCGAATTCCACGAGTCGCTGAACCTGGCGGCGCTGTGGAAGCTGCCGGTGCTGTTCCTCTGCGAGAACAACCTCTACGCGATGGGCACGAGGATCGATCTGTCCCAGTCGCAGACGGACGTGCACGCCCGGGCGGCCGGATACCGCATACCGGCCGCGGTGGTCGACGGCATGGACGTGCTGGCAGTGGAACGCGCGGTGCGGGAGGCCGCCGCGAGCGTGCGCGAAGGCGGCCCCTACCTGCTGGAGCTGCGGACCTATCGCTTCCGTGCCCACTCGATGTTCGACCCGGAACTGTACCGCTCGAAGTCCGAGGTGATCGCCTGGATGGCCAGGGGGCCGATCGTGACCTTCACCGCCCGCCTGCGCGCGCAGGGCCTGCTCGAGGACGCCGACCTGGAGAGCATCGAGGCCGAGGTGGCACGGGAGATCGACGAGGCGGTCGCGTTCGCCGAGGCCGGCACCCCCGAGCCGGCGGCCGACCTGCTGCGCGACGTCTACGTGGAGGCCGCTCCGTGAGCCCGGCGCGCGCGAAGACCAGCTACCGCGAGGCGCTGCGCGAGGCACTGCGCGAAGCGATGCAGGAAGATCCCCGGGTATTCCTGATGGGCGAGGACGTGGGGCGCTACGGCGGCTCCTACGCGGTCAGCAAGGGACTGCTGGAGGAGTTCGGCCCGGACCGCATCCGCGACACCCCGTTGTCCGAATCGGCCTTCGTGGGTGCCGGGATCGGCGCCGCGATGGGCGGCATGCGCCCGATCGTGGAGATCATGACGGTCAACTTCAGCCTGCTGGCGCTGGACCAGATCATGAACAACGCCGCCACGGTGCACCACATGTCCGGCGGCCAGGTCAGCGTGCCCCTGGTGATCCGCATGGCCACGGGCGCGGGCCGGCAGCTCGCCGCCCAGCACTCGCACAGCCTGGAAGGATGGTACGCGCACATACCGGGCCTGCGGATCGTCACGCCGGCGACCGTCGAGGACGCGCGCGGCATGCTGCCCACGGCCCTGGCCTGCCCGGACCCGGTGCTGATGTTCGAGAACGCCCTGCTCTACAACCTCGAGGCCGAGCTGCCGCCGGATGCGGGCGCGGTCGACATCGACCGGGCCGCCGTGCGCCGCGACGGGGAGACGCTCAGCGTGATCACCTACGGCGGTTCGCTCGGCAAGTGCCTGACCGCGGCGGACCTGCTCGCCCGCGACGGCATCGAGGCCGAGGTCATCGACCTGCGCAGTCTGCGCCCCCTGGACGATGCCACCGTCCTGCAGTCGGTGCGCCGAACCCGCCGCGCGCTGCTGGTCGACGAGGGCTGGCGCAGCGGCAGCCTGGCGGCCGAGATCAGCGCGCGCATCATGGAGCAGGCATTCTACGACCTGGATGCTCCGGTCGCCCGCGTGTGCGCCGCCGAGGTCCCGATCCCCTACGCCCGCCATCTCGAGGAGGCGGCCCTGCCCCAGCCGGAGACCATCGCGGCCGCCGCCCGCAGCCTGGTGGCCGAGCATGTCTGAGTTCCGCATGCCCTCGCTCGGTGCCGACATGGAGGCGGGAACCCTTACCCGCTGGCTGGTCGGCGAAGGCGACACGGTGCATCGCGGCGACATCATCGCGGTGGTGGAAACCGTCAAGGGCGCGATCGACGTCGAGGTGTTCGAGGACGGGCGCGTGGAGAAGCTGCTGGTGGAGCCCGGCACCGAGGTCCCGGTGGGGACGCCGCTGGCGCGAATCCGCTCCGAAGGTGAACCCGCGGCGGCACCGGCGGTGCAGGAGACGCAGGCGGCGCGGCCGCGGGCCGCCGCGCCCGGCGGCGCGGCCGTCGCCACCCGCCGCCGGGTGTCGCCCGCCGCGCGCCGTCGGGCGCGGGAGCTGGGGGTGGACGCGGAAGCCCTGGAAGGAGAGGGACCGGTAACCGTGGCGGACGTCGAGCGCGCGGCCGGCAGCGGCCCGGCCAGGGCCGTGCCGCCCGGCGGAATGCGCGCCGCGATCGCGGCCGCCATGTCCCGTTCCAAGCGCGAGATCCCGCACTACTACCTGCAGACCTCCGTCGACATGGGCGCGGCGCTGGAGCGGCTGGCGGCCTGGAACGCCGAGCGCCCGGTGCCGGAACGGCTGCTTCCGGCGGTACTGCTGCTGCGCGCCGCCGCGCGCGCCGCGGCCCGTTACCCGGAGATGAACGGCTGGTACCGCGACGGCGCCCACGCCCCCTCGGCGGCGGTGCACGCGGGCATGGCCACGGCCCTGCGGGGCGGCGGACTGGTGGCCCCGGCGCTGCACGACGCGGACGGCCGCCCGCTGCCGGAGCTGATGCGGGCCCTGGCCGATCTCGTCTCCCGCGCCCGGACCGGGCGCCTGCGCAGCTCGGAGATGGCCGACCCCACCATTACCGTGACCAGTCTCGGCGAGCAGGGCGTGGAAAGCGTGCTGCCGGTCATCTTCCCCCCGCAGGTGGCAATCGTGGGCTTCGGCAGCATCGTCGAACGCCCCTGGGTGGTGGCCGGGAAAGTCGTGCCGCGGCCCGTGGTCCGCGTCAGCCTCGCCGCCGACCACCGGGTCAGCGACGGTCACCGCGGCGCGCGCTTCCTGGCCGGGATCGGCCGCCTGCTCGAGAATCCGGAGGAGCCATGAACCAGGAATCCCTGCGCAAGCTGGTCCTGGAGACACTGGGCCGCATCGCGCCCGACGCGGACCCTGCCGCGCTGGACCCGGCGGTCAACGTCCGCGACCAGATCGACTTCGACTCGATGGACTTCTACAACTTCGCCGTGGCCCTGCACGAGAAGCTCGGCGTGGAGATCCCGGAATCGGACTACCCGCGCCTGTCCAGCATCGACGGCTGCGTGCGCTACCTGCAGGAAAAGATCGACGGCCGCGTTGCCGGCTGACGGCGACTCAGCAGCACTCTCCGGTCTGCCGCGGCGGGCACGGCACGTCCCCGTAGGAGCAGAACACGCAGCAGTCGCCGGGGCACGGCCGCAGCAGGGCGCCGCAGCCGGCGCACTCGTGGAAATAGACACAGGCGTCGGAGGGCATGCGCTCGACGGAGCGGTAGCCGCATTCCGGGCAGGTCAGGGTGGATTCCAGCCGCACCGCGTCGTTCATCGCGACCTCCCCGTCAGCCGTGGGTTCTCAGGAGACCGGCTCGCGCAGGGTCATTCCCAGCACCTGCTCGAGCTCCGCGAGCGCGGCGTCCGGGTCGGCCACCTTGATGGTGGCCATCCCCATCGCGCGCGCCGGCTTGAGGTTGATGCCGAGATCGTCCAGGAAGACCACCTGCTCGGGAGCCACGCCCGCGCTTTCGCAGGCGATCTCGTAGAAACGGGGCTCGGGCTTGCGGACCCCGATCCTGCTGGATTCGATTACCACGTCGAAGAGCCGCATCACCTCGGCCACGGCCGCCGCCTTCTCCGGGCTGCCCTGCATTCCCGGACCCTCGCCCGCCAGGACGTTGTTGGTCAGGCAGGCGTTGGTGAACCTGCTTGCGATCCGCCGCAGGGCCGCGACCATCTCCACGCGCAGGTCGCCGCCGAGCAGCTCGATCACCCGGCGGCCGCGCACCGGGTGGCCGGCGGCGCGGGACTCTTCCTCGAACCGGCGGTCGAACTCGTCCAGGTCGATGCGGCTGCTCTCGAACTGCGCCCAGGCGTTGCTCTCGGGGTTGGTGGCGTTGACCGTACGGATGAAGTCCCGGGGCAGGCCGTTCTCCCGTTCGAAGCGCCGGAAGGCGTCGAAGGGGCTGGTGGTGAGCACCCCGCCGAAGTCCCAGAATACCGCTCGTATCATGTCGTTCCCCGCAACCAGTGAGGGCGCCCGGCCGCGGCCCGGCGCCGAAAACCCGTCACTCTAGCATGACGCGGATTCCGGCACCCGGCCTCGCCCCGGTGCGCGTCACTCCTGAAGCTTCAGCCCGAGCCGGGCCAGCCGGCGTCCGAGCGCGCGGGTGATGACGGCCTCCTGCTCGTCGATGGCCCGGCTGCCGTCGCCGCCGGCGACATGTCCGGGCCCGTAGGGCGACCCGCCGCCCTGGGTGATGAACAGCTCCCGGTTCGAATACGGCACGCCCACCGGCAGCAGGCCCAGATGCAGCAGGGGGGCCATCAGCGAGTGGATCGTGGTCTCCTGGCCGCCGTGGAGACTGGCGGTGGAGACGAAGATGCCGGCGGGCTTGTCCTCCAGCTTGCCCTGATTCCAGAGGGGCGAGAGCTGGTCGATCTGGTTCTTGAGCTGGGCCGAGACGTTGCCGTACCGCGTCGGGGTCCCGAAGGCGATGGCCCCGGCCTGCTCGAAGTCCTCCAGGGTCACCAGCGGCACCGCCTTCTGCCGCTCGCGGCCGGCCTTCATGCCCTCGTTGCTTTCGATCACGGAATCCGGCATCAGCTCGGGCACCCGGCGGATCACGGGCTCCACGCCCGACACCTCGCGCGCACCTTCGGCCACCAGCTGCGCCATGCGATAGACATTCCCGAACGTGCTGTAGTAGACGACAAGCAGTTTCATGTCACATTGCTCCATTCATTGACCGTGCATGGACTGTCCGTACATGGACTTCATATCCGCGGGACGTCCCGGCTGAGCGCGCCCATGGCCGCGCCCGGCCGAATTTCCGCGGTCAACCGGGCATCGCCCGGCTCACTGGAAGAGGTTCCGGATCCGGCGCAGGGCCGCGACGCTCGCGTCGATCTCCGCGCAACCGAGCGACTCGAGGCGCTCGGCGAGCCAGGCGATGTGCTCGGGGAAGATCCGCTGGAACAGGGCGTCGCCCTCGGCCGTGAGCTCCGCGATCATCGACCGGCGGTCGCGGGTCGAGGGTCGTCTGCGTACCAGCCCCTGGCGCTCGAGGCGGTCGATCACCCCGGTCAGCGTGGTCTTGTAGATCAGCGTGCGTCGGCCGAGCTCCTTGAACGTCATGCCCTCGGTGTTGCCAAGGGTGCTGAGCACGTCGAACTCGGCCGGGCTCAGGCCCTCGCGACGGATGTGGAGCGCGGCGTGGCGCTCGAAAGACTGGTAGGCCCCGACCAATTCACGGACCAGCTCCATGAAAGGCTGCGCGGCGGCCTGTCGACTGCGTGACGGTGATTGTGCGGGCATTGGCTCCACCAGACTGATTCCGTCCGAAACATAATAGTCCACTTGCGTACAATTACAACCGGCCCGCTTCCCCGGGCTTGACGGCTTCCCGGTTTGCGGTATGGTGAACGCCCATCCCCCGATCCCCGGACCGCGGCCCCGGCCCCGGCCCGCCGGAACCGTTGTGATTTTCGGACGAATAATCCGTATTCGGACTATGCGTATGCGATATGCCCGCTTCCGGGATCCGCTCAACCCGTCAGGAACAGGAGGATCAACAACCATGACCCGATTCCGGTCACCCCGCCGGGGCCTCGCGCCGGCAGCGATCGTGCTGGCACTGGCCCTGCTTCCCGTCGGCGCCGCCCGCCCCGCTTCGGCCGCCACCACCCCCCGAGCCGTCGATATCAGCGCGTGGGGCATGGGCGCATTCAGCCACTTCATCGGACTGCGCCAGTATGCGGTCACCGCCGGCTTTCCACTGCCCGACTTTCGGCTGGCGGGCGCGGTGTTCCATCCCCAGTGGACCGTGACCGCGGGGCACCTGGTCCGTTCGGGAGACCAGGGATCATTCGTCTCCGGCGGTGCACGCGTGTTCTACCTGCCGGGATGGAAGGTGGCGGGTCTGCCGCTGTTTCTCGAGGGCGGCGAGAGCCCGACCCTGATGGACCGGCGCCATTACGGGGGCAAGGATTTCGGCAGCGACATCGAGTTCATTTCGCACCTTACGGCCGGCCTGCGCTTCGGCCCGCGCGACGCCGGCTCGGTGGGCCTGCGCATCCAGCACATGTCCAACGCCAGCATCAGCAGCACCAACCCGGGCGTTAACATGGTCGGACTGCAGGCCAGCTACCGCTTCGGCGGCTGACGCACGCGCCCGGGCTGCCGGTAGCGCCCGTCGGGACGCCACGCCGGCTCTCGACGGGCGCCGGGCGCATCGCCTCGCCGGGCCCTCTTTCCGGGCGGTTGCATTCCCAATCTGGACCGGGTATAAATGACACCAACTGGTGTAACATATTTTCTGTATCCCGGAGGCCAGACATGACCGCCACGAAGACCAGGGAACGCGTCCGGCCGGACATCCAGCGACGCGACCTGCATTTCAACATCGACAGCAGCCTGCCGCGCTACTGGCACAGCGGCGACCCGTGGATTTCGCACTTCTTCAACGGGCTGTCGGTCATGTTCCCGGACGGTGAGCGCTTCTTCATCGACAGCGTGCGCCACTACCGCGACCGCATCGAGGACCCGAAGCTGCTGGAGCAGGTGCGCGGCTTCATCGGCCAGGAGGCCATGCACGGGCGCGAGCACCAGGAGTACAACGAAACCCTTCAGGCGCTGGGCCTGCGCGTGGACGTCCTGGAGGCGCGCCTGCGCAAGCTGCTGAAGTTCGTGCGGGAGAATGCCCCCCACCAGGAGCAGCTCGCGGCGACCTGCGCGCTGGAGCATTTCACCGCGATCATGGCGGATGTGGCGCTGCGCAATCCCGAGGTGTTCGAGAACGTCCATCCCGTGTACCAGGCGCTGTGGCGCTGGCACTCGATCGAGGAGACCGAGCACAAGGCGGTCGCGTTCGACGTCTACAAGGCGATGTTCCCCGGCCGCAAGGGCTACCTGCGGCGGGTGAGCACGATGGCGAGCACCACGATCATGTTCCTGTGGCGCATCCTGCGCCATCACGTGCACCTCCTGCGCCAGGACGGCCAGCTCCGGAACCTGCGCAGCTTCGCCCGGTGCTTCCGTTTCCTCTGGATCCGGCCCGGCTTCCTGCGCAAGATGATTCCGGCCTACTTCGCCTACTACAGGCCCGGCTTCCACCCCTGGCAGCACGACAACCGCCGCTACGTCGAGCAGTGGAAGGCCAGCTACGACCATGACGCCACCCTGGCCGCCCGTTCCTGAGCGGCCGGGTTCGTTCAGCCGGGGATGAAGGCTCCCGGCAGGCCGGGAAATCGCGCCGCCAGGGGCCCCGAGAGTTCGGGGTTGTTGGCGACGATGCGGCGCCCGACGTAGGAGACGTACTCCTCCGGGGCGCGGCACTCGAGGAGCCCGGTCAGGATGTGCTCCACGTAGTGGAGCTCGGTACGCAGGCCGTTGCGGCGATCGCGTACCATGTAGGTCTGCACGTCCCCCTCCACCGGTCGTCCGTCGGGCCAGCTCACGTCCACCGGCCGACGCAGGTATTCGGCCCCCTCGTTCTCTATGGCGTCGAAGGAAACGCGGGCGCCCGCGGTTTCCCGCCGCACGAGATGATCCGGCACCTCGTAGAGTACGCCCCAGATCCGGCGGGAGCCGTCCGGAAGGAGATCCGCCGCCGCGCATCCGTTCTGATCGCTCCAGACGGTGAAGCCGAGATCGAAGCTCCCGCGGGTCCTCACCAGCCCCAGCATGCGCGCGTCGCCGCGCAGGCGGGCGCGGGAGTTGAGACGGCGCACGCTCACGTTCGATCCGTACTGGAAGATCAGTGCCATGGACGCTCCGGGATGATTCGAGACGCTCCCATTGTGCCATGCGTCCCCGCGGAAGGGGCAGCACCGTACGCCGTGCCCGACCCCGCCGCGCCCCGGTCGCGGTGGTCCCGGGGCTTGAGCGGCGCGGGCTGGTGTACCAGCATTGAATGAACCGGTTACGGGTGCCGGCAACCGGTCGGCGCCGGTCCCATCGTGCAGCCGCGAACGGGAGGTTTGTTCATGGCGAAGACGATCACCCGCTATTTCCCCCAGGAGGAATACGACCAGCGCCGGGAAAACGTGCGTCGCCTGATGGGCAAACGGGGCCTGGACGCGATCATCGTCTCCAGCCCCGAGAACATCTACTACCTCACCGGCCTGGATCACATGGGCTACTTTGCCTGCCAGCTGCTGGTCGTGCCGCTGGAGGGCACGCCCATGCTGGTAACCCGCGCCATGGAACGGGCCACCGTCCGCGATCTCGTCCCCGACGTGCTGCACTTCGGCTACCAGGATTCCGACGACCCGAGGGAGGTCCCGGTCGCCCGGAGCGAGCGGCCCGGCGGAAACGGCAGCGAGATCGGGGTCAACCCGGTGGCAATGAGCTACGGGATTCCGAGCCGCGAACAAAGCAGCGGGCAGCCCTACCAGTCGGCGGCCGCACGCGAGACCTGCCACGCGCTGAACGAAGCCGGGCTGTCCACGGCCGCGATCGGCATCGAACGCAACAGCAGCTTCCTCCCGTTCGGGGTCGCGGAGGCGGTCGTCGAGGGCATGCCGCAGGTGCGCTGGCGCGACGCCTCGGGACTGGTGGACGACTGTCGCATCGTGCAGTCCCCGCGCGAGCTCGAGTGCACGCGCGAGGCCGCGCGGCTGTCCGACTCCATGATGCTCGCCGCCCAGGCCGCCGCCGACGAGGGCGTGCCGACCAAGGAAGTGATCGGCGTGATCTACGACGTCATGTTCCGGCGTGGCGGCACCTACCCCGGCTTCGTCCCCCTGGTCCGTTCCACCGGCACCCTCACCCACGAGCACGGCACCTGGCAGGACACCCAGCTGTCCCGCGGCGACATCCTGTTTCTCGAGATGTCCGGCTGCGTACGCCGCTACCACGCGCCCATGGGACGCCTCGTGTTCATCGGTGAGAAGCCGTCCGGGTCCCAGCGCATCCACGAGGTGTGCCGGAATGCCCAGGAAAAGGCGGCCGGCGCCATCGGTCCCGGGGTCAGGGCCGGCGACGTCTACCGCCTCTGGCAGGAGGTGCTGGACGCTGCCGGGCTGGCCGAGTACCGCCGCCACCACTGCGGCTACAGCGTGGGCATCGGCTTTCCCCCGAGCTGGTCCGGCAGCGGCGTTCCGGTCGGGCTGCGGGCCAATTCCGACATGGAGCTGCGCGAAGGCATGGTCTTCCACCTCATGTCCTGGCTGCTGCGCACCGGCCAGGGTGATTCGTTCCTCTCCGACACCGCGGTGGTCACCGGGGACGGCTGCGAGATCCTGACGAGCGTCGGCCGGGACATTACGGTTCGCTGAGGGGGCAGCGATGGTCGCCTACGAGGACATCGTCCGGGCCCGGGAGACCATTTCGGGCACCCTGCGCGAGACGCCCTGCCTGCGCATCGCGTCCTGGGAGGAGAGCTTCGGACGCCCGCTCTGGTTCAAGGCGGAGCTGTTCCAGCGCACCGGCTCGTTCAAGCCGCGGGGCGCGCTCAACTGGATCCGCAACGCCGACGCCGACACCCTCGCGCGGGGCCTGCTGACCGTCTCGGCCGGCAATCATGCGCGGGCCCTGGCATGGGCCGCGCGGGACGCCGGCGCGGACCTGACCGTGGTCATGCCGGAGGCCGCCAGCCCGATCAAGGTGGAGGCGACCCGGGCCTACGGGGCAGGCGTGATCCTCCACGGCGAGATCAACGAGGCGCTGGCGAAGACCGAGGAGATCCGGCGCGAGGAAGGCCGCACGCTGGTCCACCCCTACGACGATCCCCGCGTCATCGCCGGGCAGGGGACCGTGGGCCTGGAGATCCTGGAGCAGCTTCCGGACGTCGACACGGTCGCGTGCCCGATCGGCGGCGGCGGCCTGATCTCCGGCATCGGGCTGGCGCTGAAGCATCACCGGCCGGAGATCCGGCTGATCGGCGTCGAGCCGGCGGCCGCGCCGACCCTGGGCGCCGCGTGGGAGCATGGCGGACCCTGTCGCCTCGAATCCGCCCGGACCATCGCCGCCAGTCTCGGGGCCGCGACCGCCGGCGAGCTCTGCTACCGGATCAGTCGCGAAGTGGTGGACGGCATCGTCACGCTCGGCGAGGAGGACATCGTCCGCGGCGCGCGCTCCATGATCACCCGGGGCAAGCTCTACGCCGAGCCCGGCGGGGCCATCGCGGCCTCCGCGCTGCTGTCCGGCGCCATCCCGCTGCGCGAGGACGAGCGCGCGGGCGCCGTGATCTCCGGCGGGAACCTCGACCCGGCCACGCTGCACCAGCTGCTCTGATCCACCCCGGGACCCGCCGTCACAGCTCCAGGCTCACGTGAATGACGCCCGCGTCGCCGGGCACGAAGGAGCGGCGGAATCCGAACTCCCTGCAGATCTTGAGCATCACCGAGTTCTCCGCCAGCACCTCGCCGTAGACCTCGCGGATGCCGCGGCGGCGCGCGTAGTCGATGATGCGACGCATCAGCAGCCGCCCCAGGCCCTGGCCGGACATGTCCCGGCGGATGATGATGGCGTACTCGGCCCGCTCGTTGTCCGGATCCGCGTTGATGCTGACGATCCCGTACAGCTCGGTGCGCCCCACCACGCCCCGGTGGGTAAGCACCAGCGCCATCTCACGGTCGTAATCGATCTGCGTGAAGCGCGCGGCCATCACGTGCGAGAGCGCCTTGAAAGGCACGAAGAACCGCAGCCGGATCTCTTCCGGGGTGAGCTTGGCGAAGGTCGCGTGCAGGGCCGGCTCGTCCTCGGGCCGGATCGGCCGCAGGAACAGCACGCGCCCGTCGGGCAGGGGCACGTCCTCCTCCAGGTTCTTCGGATAGGGCCGGATCGCCAGCCGCCGCGTGCCCTGTTCCGTGCGCTCCACCCGCACCCGCGCATCGAGCGCGAGCACGCCGTCCGGTCCCGCGAGCAGCGGGTTGATGTCGATCTCCGTGATCTCCGGCAGGTCGCTCACCATCTGGGCGACCTTGATCAGGGCCAGCGCCACCGCGTCCAGGTCCGCCGGCCGACGCTTGCCCTGGCGCGTCCGCATCAGGTTCCAGACCCGGGTCCGGGACATCGCCTCCCGCGCCAGGTGCATGTTGAGCGGCGGAAACGCGAGCACCTTGTCGTTGATCACCTGCACCGCGGTTCCGCCGTGCCCGAACACCACCACCGGGCCGAACACCGGGTCGAGCGTGGCGCCCAGCAGCAGCTCGTGGGAGTACGCGCGGCGCACCATCGGCTCGACGGTGAAGCCTTCCAGCCGGGCGTCCGGGCGAAACTCCGCCACCCGGCCGCCCATCGCTTCCGCCGCCTCGCGCACGGCAGCCGGGCCGGCGAGGTCCAGGGCCACGCCATCCACCTCGGACTTGTGCGCGATGTCCGGAGACAGGATCTTGAGCACCACGGGGGTTTCCATGCTCGTGGCGAGCTCGGCGGCCTCTTCCGGGGTCGCTGCGGTGCGGGTGGTCACGACCGGCAGACCGTACGCCTGCAGCAGCTGCTTGGCCTCCGCCTGGTTGAGCCACTCGCGCCCCTCCCCCAGCGCCCCGCTCAGGGTCGCCGCGGCGCACTCCAGGTCCGGTACGAACTCCTCGGGCACGGAAGCCGGGGTTTCCATCAGCATGGTCTGGTTGCGCCGGTAGCGGACCATGTACATCAGCGAGCGGGCAGCCTGCTCGGGGGTATCGAAAGTCGGAATGTGCCGCTCGCGGAACAGCGAGCGCGCCTCCTCCGCGGCATCGTCCCCGACCCAGCTGGTCAGGACCATCGGCACGCGGCGCTTCTCGCGCAGCGTCTCCAGCACTTCCCGGGCCGCGTGCTCGCCGGAGGCCATGCCACTGGGACAGTGAATCACGAGCACGGCATCGATCCCGCGGTCCTCGCACAGCAGATCCAGGCAGGCACGGTAGCGCTCTCCGGTGGCGTCCGCGATCATGTCCACCGGGTTGGCCCGGGACCAGCCGTCCGGCAGCAGGCGGTCCAGCGCGCTCATGGTCTCCGGCGACAGCTCCGCGAGGTGTCCCTCGTGCTGCATCAGGGTATCGCTGGCCAGCAGTCCCATGCCGCCGCTGTTGGTCAGGATCGCCATTCGGTCCCCCAGCGGCCGCCGCGGCACGTCCAGCAGCTCGACCGCCTCGAACAGCTCGACGAAACCGTCGACGCGCAGCATGCCCGCACGCCGGAAGGCGGCATCGTAGACCGCATCGGATGCCGCAAGGGCATTCGAGTGCGTGGTCGCGGGACGCCCGGTTTCGCCGAAGCGCCCGGACTTGACCACGATCACCGGCTTGCTCCGTGCCGCGGCGCGCGCGGCCGACATGAACTTGCGGGCGTGCGTGATGCGCTCGACGTACAGCAGGATCGCCTGGGTCCCCGGGTCGTTCGCCAGGTAGTCGAGCATGTCGCCGAAGTCCACGTCCGCCATGTCGCCCAGGGAGACCAGGTGCGAGAACCCGATGCCGCGCGAGGTCGCCCAGTCCAGCATGGAGCTGACGATGGTGCCGGACTGGGCGACGAAGGCCAGCCGGCCCTTGAGCGCCTGGATGTGACCGAGACTCGCGTTGAGCCCGGAGCCCGGCACGAGGATCCCCTGGCAATTGGGCCCGATGATGCGCATCAGGTGCGGCCGGGCGGCGTCCAGCATCGCCTTCTGCAGCGTCTGGCCGCGCTGCCCCCCGACCTCCGCGAAGCTCGCACCCGCCACCACCGCGGCCCGCGTGCCCTCCTCCGCGAGGCTCCCGACGATGCCGGGCACGGTGGCCGCCGGAGTACAGATCACGGCCAGATCCGGTGCCTCCGGCAGCTGACTGACGTCGCCCCAGGCCCGCTGGCCCAGGATCGTGGGCCGGCGCGGGTTCACCAAGTCGAGCCGGCCCTTGAACCCGGCCTCGAGCAGGTTGCGCACCAGCAGCGTGCCGAGCGAGTCCGGCTGGTCACTGGCACCGATCACCGCCACCGATCGTGGCGCGAACATGTACTCGAGGTTGCGTGTGGTCATTCGCGCTCCGCACCGGTCCGCGCATCGGAATCCGCCGGCAGGAACCAGCGGATGAACAGTCCGAACAGCGCCACCGCCACCCAGTAGCCGATCCCGAGCCAGAGCAGGTCACCGGCCGTGGGGCGGGCCAGCCGGGCCTGCCAGGCGAGCAGCAGACTCATCGCGACGAAGTTGGCCAGCCCCCACAGGAGATTCGCCCGCGGCGGCGAATGGCGGCCGAAGGGGCTGCGAAAGGTGCGACCGGCAGCGCCGAAGACAAAGTGCGGCATGCCATTGCCCAGCAGGAAACCGATCACGAAATAGGCGACCGACATCTGCGCTCCCGGTGGCGATGGGTGTGGCCCAGCGTAGCGGGAGTGCTCCGGCCGAACAAGCCGGCCCGCAGCGCCGCGGGCGATCATGCCGTGAGCCCGTGTCGGCCGCGTTTCAGTCCCGTGGCGGGTGCGGGTCGCCGGTTTCGGTCTCCGTGAGCAGCGGCCAAAGGGCGTCGGCGCCGCGCACGGCCAGCGCGCGCCCGATGCGCTCGCCCCACTCGCGCTCACTGCCGAACTCCTCGCGCCACGACCAAAGGCGCCGGGTACTCAGGTGCAGGCTGTGCTCGTAGGTGAAGCCCATGGCGCCGTGAACCTGGTGGGCGACCGAGGCGGCCGGCCCCGCCGCCTCGGCGATGCGGGTGCGGGCCACGGCGGCGAAGAACCAGGCGTCGCCGCGCCCGAGACGCTCCCCTGCCGCTTCCAGCGCCGCGCCGGCCGCCGCGACGTCGCCCGTCATCACCGCCAGCTGTTGCTGGATCGCCTGGAAGCGGCCGATGGGTCGCCCGAACTGCTCCCGCTCGCCGGCGTAAGCGACGGACAGCTCGAGCGCGCGATCCATCGCCCCGGTCATCTGCGCCGCGCGCACCAGGGCGCCGTGCATGCGCAGCACGAAGCCGGCGTCCGCCTCCGCCAGCGCCTCGCCGACGCGTACCGGCGCACGCTCGAAGCGCATCTCGTCCCGTGCCTCTCCCGCCAGGTTGACGCCCTCCTCGATCACGCCGTCGGCCGGGTCGGCCAGCGCCACCCGCCAGTCATCGCCGGCGCGGGCGACCACTGCGACGCCGGCGGCGTAGCGGCCCCACGGCACGCGCCGCAGGGTACCCGAGAGCGCGGGTCCGTCGCCGTTCTCCAGCCGCGGGGCATCCCCGGCACGGGCCGGCGCCACGCTCAGCGGACCCGAAGGCGGCGCGATCCCGGCGCGTGCCAGCAGGTCCGCCGCCAGCAGCGTCTCGCCCAGGGGCACCGGCGCCGAATAGCGGCCGGCCAGGCGCAGCAGCGCCAGCGCGTCCGCCCAGTCCAGGCCGCTGCCGCCGAGGGATTCCGGCACCAGCATCAGGGGCAGCCCGGCGGATTCCAGCGCCTGCCAGAGCGCGGCCGGCCATTCCCCCTGCTCGGCCCGGATCACCTCCGCGGGCGCGCAGTGATCGGCCAGGATCCGCCGCGCGCTGTCCAGCAGCATGTCTCGCATCTCGCTCATCTCAGGCCCAGCCCCCTCGCGATCAGGCCGCGCAGGATCTCGTTGGTCCCGCCGCGCAGCGTGAATGACGGCGCGTGCAGCAGCGCATCCGCGAGCAGCGAGGGAAACGGCGCTTCGGCCCGGCCGTCGGCGTCGAACGGCGCCAGCATCCGCGCCGCTTCCGGCACGTCCCGTTCGAAGCGCGTGCCCACGTCCTTGACCAGCGCCGCCTCCAGATCCGGCGAGAGCCCCGCCTGCAGCCGCCCGTTCACCGAAAGCGACATCTGGCGCAGCGTGAACAGGCGCGCCGCGAGCCGCCCCAGCTCCGAGGCGGTCGCCGCCTCCGGGTCCGGTCCGATCCGGCGGAGCAGCTCCACGAACAGCGGATAGATGCTCATGTAGCGCTCGGGGCCGCTGCGCTCGAAGGCCAGCTCGCTGGTGACCTGCTGCCAGCCGGCGCCGACCTCGCCGATGACCCGCTCGTCCGGGACCTCGACGTCCTCGAAGACGACCTCGTTGAAGTGGTGCTCGCCGGCGAGATTGTAGATCGGCCGGATGGTCACACCGGGTGCCGAAAGATCCACGGCCAGCTGGCTCATCCCCGCGTGGCGGTCCTCCCCCTGGGGTTCGGTCCGGCAGAGCACGATCATGTAGTGAGCCCGGTGCGCCCCGCTGCTCCAGATCTTGGTGCCGTTCAGGCGCCAGCTCCCGTCGGCGCGCACCGCACGGGTGCGCACGGACGCGAGGTCCGAGCCCGAGCCCGGCTCGCTCAGGCCGATCGCGAAAAAGCACTCCCCGCGGGTGATGCGCGGCAGGAAGAAGCGCTTCTGCTCCTCCGTGCCGAACTTCAGGAACAGCGGCCCGCTCTGGCGATCCGCGACCCAGTGGGCGCCCACGGGGGCACCGGCCGCGAGCAGCTCCTCGGTGACCACGAAGCGCTCCAGGATCGAACGCCCGCCGCCGCCGTAGCGTTCCGGCCAGGTCAGGCCGATCCAGCCGCGCTGCGCGATCCGGCGGGTGAGCTCGACGTCGTGATGCAGCCAGCAGTCGCAGGTGGGCTCGAAGGCGCCCGCCTCGCGCTCCTGCGCCAGGAAGGCGCGCACCTCGGCGCGCAACGCCTCGGCCTCCGGCGGCAGCGGCTGCGCCGCGAATTCCAGGTCCAGCCCGGCCATGTGTTCTCCTCGATTGGCGTGATCGGTCAGCATGCGGCAGCGCGCGCTCGGCCGACTTGCGCTGGATCAACCGGCACGGCATGCGCCCCGCGGTGCTTCCGGCCGGGCAGCCGGCCGCGCGGCGCGGTACACTGGCACGGGGCCACCGGGAAACGGCCGCCGGCCCCCTCCTCCGCGCGCGACGACACGGCACGGCGGGGCGGCCGTCCCGCGGCCCGGCGGTGTGCTGGAAACCATGACCGGAGCGCCTTCAACATGCAACCCGAACGCCCGCTCAAGCTGGTCGGCGGCTACGGCTCGCCCTACAGCCGCAAGATGCGCGCGGTGCTGCGTTACCGCCGCCTGCCGTTCCGCTGGATCATCCGGGGATCGAGCGACGACCGCGGGATCCCCGAGGTGTCGGTGCCGCTGATCCCGGTGCTGGTGTTCCCGGGCCGCAGCGAGACCGAGGACACCGTCATGGTGGACTCGACTCCACAGATCAGCCGCCTGGAGGATCTCACGCCGCAGCGTTCGCTGATCCCGCGCGACCCCGTGACCGGCTTCCTGGATCTGCTGATCGAGGACTTCGCCGACGAGTGGCTCACGAAGGCCATGTACGGCTACCGCTGGAGCTACCCGGACGACGTGCACAAGGCCTCCTGGGTGCTGCCGCTGCAGTCCGATACCCGGCTCCCGGCCGACGAGGCGAGGCGCCGGGCGGAGGAGTTCGGCCAGCGCCAGGTGGAGCGCCTCGGCCTGGTGGGCTGCAACGAGGTCACCCGGCCCGTGATCGAGAACAGCTACCGGCGCACGCTGGAGATCCTCGACGACACCCTGGAACAGCAGGCATTCCTCGCCGGCGCGCGACCGGGACGCGGGGATTTCGGCGTGTTCGGTCAGCTCAGCCAGCTGGTCCTGTTCGACCCCACGCCCGCGGGCATCGCCGCCCGCGTCGCGCCGCGGGTCGTGGCCTGGGTCAATCACGTGGAGGACCTGCACTGGCTGGAGGTCAGCGAGTCCGGGTGGCTCGACCGCGAGCAGGCGGGCGCCCGCCTGGGACCGCTGCTGGGCGAGATCGGGCGCGTCTACGCCCCGTTCCTGCTGGCCAACGCGCGCGCCCTGGAGCACGGGGCCGACCGCGTCGAGTGCGAGATCGACGGCGCGCCCTGGGAGCAGCCGCCGTTCCGCTACCAGGGCAAGTGCCTGCGGTGGCTGCGGGAGGCGCACGCAGCCCTGGAGCCGCGCGACCGGCGGGCGGTGGACGAGCTCCTGGACGGCACCGGCTGCGAGGCGCTGTTCGCCTGACCGGCCCTAGCCTCCGCCGGCGTCGTCATCCTCGCCGGGCAGGCTGTTCATGCGATCCAGCGCATCCAGCACCACGTCCCGCAGGGCCCCTCTCGCCGACAGCCGCGCCATCATGCCGTACATCACGGCGCTGCGCCTGGGCAGCGCCCGGTCACCGCTGCCGCGCGCGGCTGCGGTGCGCGTGGCGCGGCGGAGCATGTCCTCGGGCATCAGCCGCGCCAGGCGTCCGGCGGCGCGCACCCCCGCCGAGGCGGCGCTGCGGCGCACGCTGGGCCGCGAGAGTGCCTCGAGCGAGGCTTCCAGGTCCCGGGTGAACTCGTCCACCACCGCGGCATGTGCGGGGGAAACCGTCAGGTGCAGGCTGGGGGGTGCCTGCTGCCGGTCCAGGTGCCAGCCGCGCGCCTCGAGCTCGTCGCCGAGTTCGTAGGGATCCACCGCGTCGCCGCCCAGCGCGAAGATGCTCATGTCGGGCTCACCCACCACGTGGATCCCCGGCAGCTCGGCGATCACCGCCTGCAGGCGGCGCGTGGTCTCCATCACGCGGCGGGCGATCTCACGGTAGCCGTCGCGCCCGAGATGATGCAGCACCGCCCAGGCGGCGGCGATGGCACCCCCCGGTCGAGTCCCCGCCATGGTCGGCGAGGCGTAGATCCCGGCCGGCCAGTCGGTGTGGACGTAGAACTGGTGACGGCGCAGCCTCCCTTCCCGGTAGACGATGACCGACGCCCCCTTGGCGGCATAGCCGTACTTGTGCAGGTCGCAGGACATCGAGGTAACGCCCCGGACGCGGAAGTCGAACGGCGAAACCGCGTAGCCCGCCTCCTCGATGAAGGGAAGCATGAAACCGCCGATGCAGGCGTCCACGTGGCAGAGGACATCGTGTTCCTCCGCGAGCGCGGCGATTTCCTCGATCGGGTCGATCACCCCGTGGGCATACTGCGGGGCCGAGCCGACGAGCATCGCGGTGCGGGCCCCGATGGCCTCCGCCATGGCGTCCGTGTCGGCGCGATGGTCGTCACCCAGCGGGACCGTGCGCAGGGCCATGCCGAGGTAGTGCGCAGCCTTGTCGAACGCGGGATGCGCGCTGACCGGCAGGACCACCTCGGGCACCTCGATGCCGCGTTCCGCCCGTGCCCAGTCGCGCGCGGTCTTCATCGCCATCAGGATGCTCTCGGTCCCGCCGCTGGTCATGCTGCCCGCCGCCCGGGCGTCGGCACCGAGCAGGTCAGCCGTCATCGCTACGCATTCCTGCTCCATGCGTCTCAGGCTGGGAAACGCGGACGGATTCAGGCCGTTCTCCGAGAAATACAGCTGGTAGGCCTCGCGCACCACGCGCGCCACCTCCTCGCCCGGCCAGAACACCAGGCTGAAGGTGCGGCCGTGGCGCCAGTCGGCATCGCCGGCACGCATGCCCTCCATCTCCGCCTTCAGGTCGGCCCAGGATCGCCCCCTGGCGGGGAACTCGCTTGCTGCCATCACCAGCCTCCCCCGGCCCCGTTCAGTCGTCCCGCGGCGGCCGGCTCGTGGATGAATTGGCGTCCGGGATCTCGACCCGGCCCGAGGTGATATCTCCGGCCGGGTCCGCAAGCAGCACCCAGACGATGCTGATGAAGAACAGGAACAGCCCGGCGCCGTAGATGCGCGGATCCGGCACCATGACGTTGCGGCGCACGTACAGCGCCATCGACGCGAGCGCCACATCCGCAGAACCCAGCGGCACGATGTCGAGCCGGTAGTGCCCCGCGGCCGGCACCGACAGCGTGGCCAGTCGCACCTTGTCGTGGTGCGTGCCGCTCCCGCTGCCGAGATCGAAGGTGACGACGCGCTGCCAGATACGCCTGTGATGAAGCGTCATCCGCGCGGCATAGCTGACCCGGTGGTCGTCCGGCGGCGCGCCCTCGCGGGTCACCTCGACACTGATGCGCACCGGATTCATCGCGGGGCCCAGTCCCAGCATCACCGGCACCGGCGCTGCCGAAGCGCCCCGGTCGCTGTGATCGATCAGCTCCCGCGTGCTCACCGGCGAGCCGCTGAAGAAACGCGCATAGCCCACGTACAGCGGGCCCAGCACGACGCCGATCAGGATCAGCACCACCTGCATTCTCAAGCGCATCGATTCGTCCTGTCCCCAACGCTGCACGCCAGCGACCGGCGTCACGGAACTCGACCGCGGCCGGAGTGTCCACCGCAGGAGGCGCTGCCGGAGCCGCAGTCGTCCCGGCGCACCCGGTGACCATCCGTCGATGAAGATACCGCAACTGCGTGGCCGCCGGAGATGCCTCAAACGGGTGGTCCCGCAGCCGACGGGCCGCCCGGCCGCGCCCGGGCGGGATCCCCACCCGGCGCGCCATACAGCGAACCGCGGAGAGAACGCCGACATGCAAACCAGCAGAACCATCACCACGATTCTCGCGGCAGCGGCGCTGGTCGCCGCACCCGCGGCGCTCGCCATGCAGCCGGCCGGCTCCGGCCAGGGGCTGGGAGGCAACGGCATGGCCCGGGCCCTGGCCCGGCGGCTGTCCCGCACCAACAACGACAGCGAGCAGGCGAAGAAAAAGAAGAGCAAGCAGCGCTACGGTCTCGGCAACATGGACGGCGCACGGCGCGGCGGCTCCGGCGACCGCGTGTCCGGGTCCCGGGGCGTCGCTCGGCCCGGCAGCGGCTCCGGCCCGGGCGACAGCCCTTCGCCGGCCGGCGGCAGTGCCGGCGGGCACCGGCAGCAGCACGACTGAGCGCCTGCCGGTGCGATCGGTATCCGGATCCGGCGGAGACGCTCAGCCCGCGTAGCGAGGCATGGTCATCAGGGCCTGGGTCACGTAACCGATCGGGCCCTGGCGATCGTACAGCCGGGTGTGCGCCAGGCCCAGGCCGTCGCGCTCGAGCATCCCCCGCGCCTCGATGCCGATCCACTCGCCCACGGGCAGCCGATGCAGGTAGAGCGTCAGGTCGGCGTTGATGCAGCCCGTCTCACCGTCCACGTCGATCTGGCCCACCCCGTTGCCGAAGTCGGCCAGCGACGCCACCCGCAGCAGGGGCGTCAGCGGCTCACCGGCGACCACCGCCATGGGCAGCCGCATCCAGACCGTCCCGCGCCCCTCTCCCGGGCGGCCGCTTACGCGGCGTGCCTCCACGCTGGTGTGGAACCCCGGCAGCACGCGGACTCCGGGGGGCATCCGGTCGGGATCGACGAAGCGGCCGCCGGCCACCCCGTCCGGCCCCTCGGGCCGGCTTCCCGGCGGCGCCGCGAACGGCGGCGGCCGCACCGCGGCCGCTCGCAGCAGCAGGCCGCTGGCTCGGCACACCGGGCGTCCGTCCGCCAGCAACACCGCGTCCACCAGCTGCAGGCGCCGTCCCGAGCGGACCAGCGAGGTCTCCAGCTCCAGCGGCTGCGCCGGAACCGGGCGCAGCAGATCGACCGTCATGCGTGCGGGTTGCAGACCGCTGCCGGCAGCCTGTTCGATGCCGTATGCCAGCAGACCCGACGGGGGGCCGCCGTGCAGCGTACCGCGGGTCCAGGGCCCGCCCGCCAGCGCCGTCGGGCGGTATCGGCCGTCCTCGCGCAGGAACAATGCATCCGTCATGTGTCGTGGTCCTTTTCCGATGCGTCGCGGCCGACGCGCCCGGCCGGTCCCCGGGCCGCGCCGCGAACGTAGGGCGCGATGCGCTCCCACAGCTGCGGGAAGGCCGCGCGCATGGACTCCGGGCGCGCCAGCTCCATGTCCCGGTAGTCGAACCCCGGCGCGACCGCCTCGCTTACCAGGCCGTAGGGCCCCGCCTCGAGCACGGTCGCCTTCCAGACGCCGCCGCGGACGAGCAGCTGCGGACGATGACCGCGGTTGAGATCAGGGCCGAGCAGGTGCCGCTCGAGCTCACCGGACGGGCTGATCAGCAGATAGGTCAGCGGCCAGCCCGCGTGGAAGAAGTGCAGGATATCGGAGCGGTTGCGATGGAAACAGCCCACGGGGCTGTCGTCGGTCAGCAGATAATGGATCGTGGTCAGCAGGGGCCGGCCGCCGCCGGGCCGCTCCAGCCTCAGCTCGGAACCGGAGGTATACGTGCGCCGGAAATACCCGCCCTCGACGTGCGGTTCGAGCCCCAGCATCGCGATCACGTCGTGCTTGTTCATGCCACTCTCCGCAGCCGCATCCCCGCGGTGGCGGTCAGCCGGCGACCCGGCCGGTGGAACCCGGATGCGCGGCACCGCCGTGCCCCGTATAGTGAGCCGCCATGACCGCCGCCTTCCTCGCCTTCGCGCTGATCTTCTTCCTGGCCACCACGACCCAGACCATCGTCGGCTTCGGCAGCGTGATCATCGCGCTGACGCTCGGCGCCCAGCTCTACTCCGTGCATACGCTGCTCGCCTGGCTGGTGCCGGTGAACCTGAGTCTCTCCGGGTACATCGTGCTGCGCTATCACCGGCAGGTGGCGTGGCCGCTGCTGCTCAGGCGTATCCTGCCCCCGATGCTGGCAGGGCTCGCGCTGGGGCAGGTGCTGTTCTACACGCTGCATGCGCACTGGCTCAAGACCCTGCTCGGGGCGCTGGTGGTGGTTCTCGCCCTGGAGGCGCTGGTGTCGAGCTCCCGCGAGAGCCGTCGCGGCCCCGGCCGGATCACGCCCTGGACCTTCGCCGCCGGCGTGATCCACGGGCTGTTCGCCGCCGGCGGCCCCCTGCTGGTCTACGGCGTGAGCCGCCAGCCGCTCGACAAGGGCGGTTTCCGCAGCACGCTCGCGGTGGTCTGGCTCAGCCTCGGGGCGATCCTGACCGTGTCGTACGCCGTCGGCGGCACACTCACGTTCGCCCGCCTGCCGCAGCTGGCCGTGCTGCTGGCCATCCTCCCGGTGGCGATCGCCGTGGGCGAGCGGCTGCATCACCGGGTCGAAGAGGCCCTGTTCCGCCGGCTGCTGTTCGTCGTGCTGCTGTTCGCCGGGGTGGCGCTGATGCTCAGGTGAGCGTGCGGGTGTCGCCCGCGGGCGCCGTGTCGGGCATCTCGGCATCGGCCAGCGTGGCTGCGACAGCCCGGTCGCGGCCGGCGTCCTTGGCACGGTAGAGCGCGCGGTCGGCCGACTGCACCAGCCGCCGGATGTCGCGCGGCCCGGTGGGGACCAGGGATGCGACCCCCGCGCTCACGGTGAGCATGGACGTGCCGGCCGCCGGCGGCGGCGGAACGTGCAGCTCGCCGATGCAGTGTCGCATCGCCTCGGCCAGGCGCATGGCGGCAGGGAGATCGGTATCGGGCAGGATCACCGCGAACTCCTCGCCGCCGAAGCGCGCGGTCACGTCGCCGCCCCGCGTGAACAGTCCCCGGATGGCACCCGCCACGCGGCGCAGGCAGGCATCCCCGGCGAGGTGCCCGTAGCGGTCGTTGAAAGACTTGAAAAAGTCGATGTCGCACAGGATCAGCGCCAGTGGCCGGCCGCCGCGGAAAGCCCTGCGGACCTCGCGCCCGAGGGTCTCGTTGAAGGCCCGGCGATTGGCGACCTGGGTCAGCGCGTCCACCCGGGCCAGGTGTTCCAGGCGGCGGTTGGCCGCGCGGAGATCGGCGGTCCTGGCCGCGACGGCCTGCTCGAGATGCTCCTGGTAGCGGCGCATCTGCTCCTGCTGTTCCTTTCGCCGGGTGACGTCGCGCAGGATTCCCACGAACATGCGGCGACCGTCGACCGTTCCCTCGCCCACCGCCAGCTCCAGGCAGAACACGGTGCCGTCCCGGCGCCGTCCTTCCACCTCCCGGCCGACGCCGATGATCCGTCGCCGCCCGGTCCGGCGGTAGCGGGCCAGGTAATCGTCGTGCTCGCCGGCCCAGGGCTCCGGCATGAGCATGCTGACGTTGTGTCCGACGACATCGCCGGCGGCATAGCCGAACATGCGCTCTGCCGCACCGTTGAAGAGCGTCACCGTACCCAGATCGTCGATCGCCACGATCGCGTCGATCGTGGTGTCCAGCAGCAGGCGCAGCAGCGCGTCCCGCTCTCCGGACGATTCCCACAGCCTGACGTCGCTGCCGCTCACGCCTGCATCTGCCCCCGTCTTGACCCGTCTGCGCGGCTCTCGCGCTCGCGCTCGCGCGGCCGCATCCTCCCAGGCTCGACTCTAGTGCATCCGGAGCGCTTCGACCTTGATCCAGTTCACAGAACGACAATCCCGTCCCGGCCGCCCGGGACGGGCTTTCGCCGGGCCGGTCGACTTGCGCCGCCGCCCTCCTCCCGCGCGAGAACGGCCAATGAGCCCGCGCCCGGGGTGGGCGCGGGAAAGCCGGGAGCATTACACTGGTAGTCTCTACGTGACCGGCCCCCTGCACCGTGCGGCCGCGACACGGTCGCCGGCTCCGCCACGCGACAATCCGACCGAACCGAGGATGACGTGAGCGACCTGGATCTCGCCCTGATCGGCAACTGTGGCTACAGCGCCCTCATCGACGGGCGCGGAGACGTCGTCTGGGCCTGCCTGCCCGCCTTCGACAGCGACCCGGTCTTCTGCTCGCTGCTGCAGGGTGAGCCCGACGAGGATCCCCGGGGCATCTACCGCATCGAGCTGATGGATTTCGTCCGCGCGGAGCAGCGCTACCTGGACCAGACGGCGATCCTGTCCACCACGCTCTACGACCGCTACGGGGGCGCCGTGGAGCTGACCGACTTCGCACCACGCTTCAAGCAGTTCGGCCGCTCCTTCCGTCCGGTCATGCTGGCACGCAGCGTGCGGCCGGTGGCCGGGAGCCCGCGCATCCGGGTGCGGCTGCGCCCGGCATTCGACTACGGCGCCTCGCGCTGCCGGATCAGCTTCGGCAGCCACCATATCCGCTACCTGGGCCCGGATCACGTGCTGCGCCTGACCACCGACGCGTCGATCACCGCGATCCTGGACGAAACGCCGTTCCTGCTGGAACGCGAGATCAACCTGCTGCTCGGGCCGGACGAGACCGTGGGCCAGTCGGTGGCGGAGACCACCCGCCATCTGTACGAGCAGACACGCGCCTACTGGCGCGACTGGGTCCGCCACCTGATGGTGCCGCTGGAATGGCAGGACGCCGTGATCCGGGCCGCCATCACGCTCAAGCTGAGCGCCTTCGAGGACACCGGCGCCATCGTCGCCGCCATGACCACCTCGATCCCGGAAGCGCCGCACAGCGGGCGCAACTGGGACTACCGCTACTGCTGGCTGCGTGACGCCTACTTCGTGGTGGAGGCGCTGAACCGGCTCGGCGCAACCCGGACCATGGAGAATTACCTCTACTACATCATCAACATCGCGGCCAATTCGCAGGGACGTCCGCTGCAGCCCGTTTACCGCATCAACGGCACCTCCCAGCTGGACGAGACCACCGTGGAGACACTGACCGGCTACCGCGGCATGGGGCCGGTGCGCGTGGGCAACCAGGCCTACAGCCAGACCCAGAACGACGTCTACGGTGCAGCGATCCTGGCTGCCCCGCACGTGTTCTTCGACGAGCGCATGGACCGTCCCGGCGACGCGGGGCTGTTCCGCCGCCTGGAAGCGCTCGGGGAAGCGGCCGCGGAGGTCCACGACCGTCCCGATGCCGGCCTGTGGGAGCTGCGCGGCACGCAGCGCGTGCACACGTTCTCCGCCGTGATGTGCTGGGCGGCCTGCGATCGCCTGGCCCGCATCGCCGCGCGCCTGGACCTCCCCGGCCGGCGCGACTACTGGCGGGCCCGCGCCGACGGCATCCACGCCACCATCTGCGAGCAGGCCTGGAACGAGCGCCGCGGAAGCTTCGTCGAGAGCTTCGGCGGCGAGGACCTCGACGCGAGCCTGCTGCTGCTGCGGGAGCTGGGGTTCCTGCGTGCCGACGATCCGCGTTTCGCGGGCACGGTCGCGGCGATCGAGGCGGAGCTCCGCCGGGGCGACTTCCTGTTCCGATACGTCAAGGAGGACGATTTCGGGCACCCGGAGACCGCCTTCACCATCTGCACCTTCTGGTACATCAACGCGCTGGCGGCGCTCGGCCGAACCGGCGAGGCGCGGGAGCTGTTCGAGCACCTGCTGTCGTGCCGCAATCGGCACGGACTCCTGTCCGAGGATCTCGACCCTGCCACCGGCGCCCTCTGGGGCAATTTCCCCCAGACCTACAGCATGGTGGGCCTGATCAACTGCGCCACGCGCCTGAGCCGGCCCTGGGAGGAGGCGTTTTGAGCCGCCTGGTGGTGGTATCGAACCGCGTCGCGATGCCGCGCGCCGGGCGTCCCGCCCCCGGCGGACTCGCGGTCGGCGTGCTCGCGGCGCTGCAGGATCAGGGCGGCATCTGGTTCGGCTGGGACGGCAAGGTGGTGGATCAGGCGCCGGGAGAACCCCAGTGCATCGAGCAGGACGGGATCACCTACGCCACCCTGTCGCTGGCGCGGCGCGACTACGAACAGTACTACCGTGGCTACGCCAACCGGGTGCTGTGGCCGCTGCTGCACTACCGGCTCACGCTGCTCGAGTATCACCGCAATTACCTGGGCGGGTATCGCCGGGTCAACGGCTGGTTCGCGCGCAAGCTGCTGCCGCTGCTGCGTCCCGATGATGTGATCTGGATCCACGACTATCACCTGGTGCCGCTGGCCAGCGACCTGCGCGACGCCGGGGTCGAGAACCGCATCGGCTTCTTCCTGCACACGCCGTTCCCGCCGCTGGAGGTGCTGCGTGCGCTGCCCGGCTACGAGAGCTTCCTGCGCTGGATGCTCGCCTACGATTTCATCGGCCTGCAGACCCGTCTCGACCTGCACGCCTTTCGCGAGGCGATGACCGGCGCGCTGGGCGGACGGGCCGGGCCCGGCGACCTGCTGCGGCTGGACTCCGGCAGCCTGCGGGCCCGGGCCATCCCGATCGGCATCGACGTCGACCAGGTGGCCCGGGAGGCGGCCCGCGGACGCCTGTCGCGCCAGGGCCAGCAGCTGAGCCGGAGCCTGAACCGGCGCAGCCTGATCATCGGGGTGGATCGCCTGGACTACAGCAAGGGGCTGGTGGAGCGCTTCCGGGCCTACCGACAGCTGCTGCAGCACTACCCGGACTACCGTGGCAACGTGGTCCTGCTGCAGGTCGCCCAGCCCTCGCGCAGCGACGTACCGGAATACCGCGAGATCCGGCATTCGCTGGATGCGGTCACCGGCGAGATCAACGGTCATTTCGCCGAATTCGACTGGACGCCGATCCGCTACCTCAGCCGCAGCCTGTCACGGCCCACGGTGCTGGGATTCATGGCACTGACAAGGGTGGCGATGGTGACGCCGCTGCTGGACGGAATGAACCTGGTCGCCAAGGAGTTCGTCGCCGCGCAGGACCCGGAGGACCCGGGTGTGCTGGTGCTGTCCCGCCTGGCTGGCGCCGCCGCGGAACTGGACCGCGCCGTGCTGGTCAACCCCTACGACATCGACGGCATGGCCGAGGGCCTCGCACGGGCGCTCGCCATGTCCCGGGACGAGCGCAGGGAACGCTGGGAGGCGATGATGCAGGTGCTGCGGCGCAACGACATCCGGAGCTGGCGACGCAGCTTCATGCACGCCCTGCAGGGAACCTCCCGCCCGGTGATCGGCTGAGGCGAAGATGGCGGACCGCGACACGCGACCCAGGCTGCTGGCGGATATCGGGGGCACCAACACGCGCCTCGCGCTGCAACGCTCCGGCCGGCCGGCCGAGTCCATCGGGCGCTATGCCAACGCGGGGCACGACGGCCTCGGTCCGCTGATCCGCCACTACCTCGAAGACCTGCCCGACACCCGACGCCCGCGCCACGCCGCCCTGGCCGTGGCCTCGCCGGTGACCGGCGACCGCGTCCACCTCACCAACCTGGGCTGGGAGTTCTCCATCGCGCAGCTCCGCGGCGAGCTGGCCCTGGATACGCTGGAAGTGGTCAACGACTTCGCCGCGGTGGCGCTGGCGATCCCGGTGCTGAAGCCGGACGAGTGGAGCGCCGTCGGCGGCGGCGAGGCCGTCAGCCGGGCGCCGGCGGGCGCGCTGGGACCGGGCACCGGCCTGGGCGTGGCCGCGCTGGTGCACAGCGGTGACGCCTGGGTGCCGATTCCGGGCGAGGGCGGCCACGTCACGCTCCCCGCAGCGGATGCCGAGCAGGCGGCGATCATCGAGGCCGCGCGCGCCGAAGTGGGCCACGTATCGGCCGAACGCCTGCTGTCAGGGCCGGGCCTGGCGCGCCTGTACGCGATCCTCGGCGCCCGGGACGGCGGCCGGCGCAGCGCTCCCGAGCCGCCCGAGATCACGCGCCGGGCGGTCGCCGATTCGGACCCGGTCGCGGCACGCGCCCTGTCGCTGTTCCTGTCGATGCTGGGCGGGGTGGCGGGAGACCTCGCGCTGACCCTGGGAGCGCGGGGCGGCATCTACCTGGCCGGCGGCATCCTGCCGGACATCGCGGAAACCCTCGCCGGCTCGCGTTTTCGCGAGAGTTTCGTCGCCAAGGGGCGCTTCCGGGAGTATCTCGAGGCGATTCCCACCCGCCTGATCACGCATCCGTACCCGGCGTTCCCCGGCCTCGGGCTGCACCTCGACCAGCTCGGCGCGCACTGACCGTCCGGCCCCGGATTCAGGCGACGGACGGGGCGTCGCCCAGCGCGTCGAACTCCGCCAGCAGCGCCTCGCCGCCCGCGAGCGCGCGCATCTGCGAGCGCAGCTTTGCCCGCGTCTGCTCGCGGTCGTGCTCGTAGACGCTGACCCCGTGCCACTGGACCATGTCGGACCAGACCGGATCCATGAACCGGGCTCCCGCCATCTCCTCGCCGTCGAGGACGCTGCGGAAGGTGAAGCTGCGCAGCTCGGACAGCACGGTGCGCAGGTAGGCGACGTGGATGCGCTCGTCCTGCCGGATGCGGTCGACCATGTCCGCGGCGTGCGCGGCGGCGTCCTCGCGCCGCGGGAAGAGTCCGGGGGTACGCATCACCCGGACGCAGAAGTCGAAGAAGCTCTCGGCCCGGACCTCGATCATCAGCACGTTCATCAGCAGCAGGATCAGCTGCTCGTGGTCCTCCGGCAGCTGCGGCATCAGCCGTCGCCCCTGGGCCGGACGCCCGAGACTCTCGGGGATCTCGGGCACCGGGTAGGCCCCGGCCCCGAAGATCTCGTCCCGTACCGCGAACCAGGCGGCGTCGTGGCCGCCGATGCCGGCTTCCGGGTCGCCGGCCTCGTCAAGGCCGTGCGCGCGCAGCAGACCCCGGTTCAGGTGTCCGGTCGCGGTCACCGACAGATCCTCGCTCACCAGCGGGGCGAAGTCCGGCGCCACGAAGTCGCGCAGCATGCCGCCGCGGGCCTCCACCACCCCGGTCACGGTCAGCGCGTCCCACAGGCTCTGCCCCAGGCCGTGGCGCAGCAGCAAGGCCTGCTGCGCCACGTTGGGATAGCTGGGCCGCTGCAGCAGCCCGGGATCGGCGTCGATCAGCGGCCAGCCGCGCCGCTCGAGTGCCTGCTGCCACGCCCGCACAGCCGGCCAGCGCACGCGCGTGCGCGGCGAGACATACCGCCCCGAGGCGTCGAATCCGCCGTGCAGCCGATAGCCCGCCTCCTGCTGCAACGCCGCGTAGTCGTGCTCGCTCAGCAGCTCGGCGTCGGTGTAGCTCAGCTGTTGCATCCCGTTCCTCCCGGTAACTGTCGGCGCTGTGTCCCCATGCCCCGGACGGGACACGTATCCACGGCGGGCGACACTTTGCTCAACCAGTGTTGCGCATCCCCTGGGCGATGCCCATGACGGTCTCCAGCAACGCGTGGAACAGCGCGTGGTCCTCGCGTCCCGTCTCCCGCCAGCGTCGCAGCAGGTCCACCTGCATCAGGCTGACCGGGTCCACGTACGGGTTGCGCAGCCGGATCGACCGCTGCAGCGTGGGATCGTCGGCGAGCAGCTCGTCGTTGCCCCGCAGCCACAGCAGCCACTCCAGCGTGGTCCCGAACTCCGCTTCGATGCCCTGCCACAGAGGATGCAACGACGGGTCCACCAGGTCCAGATACCGGCGCGCGATGGCGATGTCGGATTTTGCCAGGACCATCTCGGCATCGCCCGCGAGGGCGCGGAAGAACGGCCAGGAGCCCGCCATCTCCCGCACCACATCCCGACCGTGCTGGCGGGCGGCGGCCGCGATCCCGGACCCGAGGCCATACCAGCCGGGGAGCAGGAGCCGCGTCTGGGTCCAGGCGAACACCCAGGGGATCGCCCGCAGGTCCTCGATCCCCGCCCGCTTGCGGCGCGAGGGTGGACGCGAGCTGATGCGCATGCGCTCGATGACGTCGATGGGAGTCAGCTGGCGGAAAAAATCGACGAAGCCCGCCTGATCGTGCACCAGCGCCCGGTAGGAGCGCACGCTCTCGTCCGCCAGCGTCTGCATCGCCTCCCCCCAGCCCGGCTCGATCCGGGCCTCCCGGTGGTGCGGCTCGCTGGCACGCACCACGGCGCTCAGCGCCTGCTCCAGGGTGCGCAGGGCGATCGGTCGCAGGCCGTACTTCTGGTGGATCAGCTCGCCCTGCTCCGTCGCCCTCAGGTGACCGCGCATCGAGCCCGCCGGGCCGGCGGCGACACCCTGGTCGGTCTTGCCGCTGCCGCGGCTGACGGTGCCGCCGCGCCCATGGAACACGGTCAGGTCGACACCGGCCGCGCCCGTCACCCGCACCAGCTCCGCGTGTGCGCACTGCACCGCCCAGCGCGAGCCGGCCAGCCCGGCGTCCTTGTTGCTGTCCGAGTAACCGACCATCACCACCTGGCGATCGCCGCGCCCACGCAGGTGCCCGGCGTACAGGGGATCCGCCAGCAGCGCCTGCATCACGGCACCGGCGTGTTCGAGATCCTCCCGGGTCTCGAACAGCGGCGCCACGTCCAGCGGAACGGTCCCGTCCTGCGCCACCAGACCAGCCCAGCGGGCCAGCAGCAGCACGCTCAGGACGTCGTCGACGTCACGGGCCATGCTGATGATGTAGGGGCCCACGGCGTCGCGTCCGAAGCGCTCCCGCCCGAGGGCGATCGACCGGAACACGGCCAGGGTGCGCTCGGTCTCCGGGTCCGGCTCCACCGGCGGCGGCCGATCCTGCTGCAGCATCTCGCGCAGGCGCCCGGCACGCGCCCCGGGCGCGCGTTCCTGCCACTCGGCGTCGCCCAGCGCCTGGCCCAGGGCCCGGCGGTGCACCAGCGCGTCCTGGCGCACGTCCAGCGTGAGCAGGTGAAAGCCGAACGTGCGCGTCCGCCGCAGCAGCCGCCGTACGCTGAAAAGACCTGCCCGCGAACCCCGGTGCGCCGCCAGGCTCCCGGCGATGATCTCGAGGTCGTGAATGAACTCCTCCGGGTCGCGGTAGCCGCGGTCCTCGTTGCGCGTGCTGGCCTGCAGCCGCGCGAGGATCAGCTGCAGCAGCACCCGGTAGGGCATCCCGCGGTGCCGTGCCGGGATCGAGCGATGGGCGCGCGGGAAGGCGCCGGTGTATTCCCCGATCCTCTCGAGCACGGCGGCGGACACGGGAACGCGGCCCTGCGACTGGCTGAGCTGGCGGTAGAGCGCCTCCAGCTCCCGGCGGTACAGCTGCATCAGCTGGGCCCGGTGCTGGGACAGCGTGCGCGAGAGGGTGGCGGCGGTGACGTTGGGATTGCCGTCCATGTCCGCCCCCACCCAGGAGGCGAAGCGCACCAGCGTGGGCAGCTCTTCCGGCACCCGGCCATAATGGCTGCCGACGGCCTCCTCGAGCGCCTCGTAGAAGCGCGGCACCACCGGGTAGAGCACGTCCGTGACGTAGAACAGCAGGTTCTCCAGCTCGTCCATGACGGTGGGACGCTCGGAGGGATGGGCCTCGGTCTGCCAGGCCGAGGTCACCTCCACCCGGATTCGCTCCAGCGAGCGTCGTTCCTCTTCCGGCAGGCGGCCGCCACCGAGGCGCTCCAGCAGCCGGCGCGCGACCCGCTGGTTCTTCTCCAGCAGGGTGCGCCGGGTGACCTCCGTCGGGTGGGCCGTGAAGACCGGCTCAATCAGGGTTTCCGACAGCAGCCGCAGGAGCTCGTCATGATCCACTCCCCGGGCGCGGAGCCGCCCCATGGTGTCCGCCAGGCTCTCCGGCTGCGGGCCGCTGCCTGCCAGAATGTAGTCGCGCCGGCGGCGCACGCGGTGTACGTTCTCGGCCAGGTTCACCAGCTCCAGGTAGGACTTGAAGGCGTGCACGACCTCCTCGGCCTCCGCCGGCGGCAGTCCCTGCAGCCGGCGCTCCAGCGACTCGGCCGCGCCCGCGACGCCGCCGCGGCGCTCGATCGCCAGGCGGCGGGCCGCCTCCACCCGGTCGAGCAGCGCCTCGCCGCCCTGTTCCGCCAGCACCTCGCCGAGCAGTTCTCCCAGTGCCCGCACGTCGGCGCGGAGGCCGGCGTCCTTCTCCGGAAAGTCCAGCTCGCTGCGTCGCATGTCCCGGCTCCCGCTGTATCCGGTTACTTCGCCCCGGTTGGATTGTAGCTGCCGGGACCGGTTCCGGACGGTATCGTGTGGCCTGCCCTGCGCACGCTAGACTGGCTGCATGCACGAAGGCGTCTCCGAGCCCCTGGACCTTTCGCACGCGTCGTCCACGACGGTGGCGCTGGTGGCCGATACCCACGGCCAGCTGGATGCGCGCGTGGCCAGGCTGGCCGTGCGCTGCGACGCGGTGGCCCACGCCGGCGACGTCGGCGCGCGCGCCGTGCTGGACGCGCTGGCCGCCCGCTCGGCACCGGTGCTCGCCGTAAGGGGCAACAACGACGTCCCCGCCGGGTGGCCGGACGGGGAGCCAGCCCTGGCAGAGACCCTGCCCGCCGTCGCACGGCTGCTGCTGCCCGGCGGCGAGGTCGTGCTCGTGCACGGCGATGCCTGGCCCGCCGCCCGGCGCCACCGCGGCCTGCGTACGCGCTTTGCCGAAGCGCGGGCCGTGGTCTACGGCCACAGCCATCGCCTTACCGTCGACGAAAGCGTCCTTCCGTGGCTGCTCAATCCCGGGGCGGCCGGCAGGAGCCGCACCTTCGGCGGCCCCTCCTGTCTCCTCCTGCGGGCCACGCACCGCCGCTGGGAGGTGACGGCGCACCGCTTCCCGCTTCCCGCCCGGCCGCTCTTGCGGCGCGCCTCGTGAGTCCCGGGTGGCTGCCGCGGACGCTGCACCGGTGGGACGTCCCGCCGCGCGAGGCCATCGCCATCCAGCAGCGCCTGCGCCGCATGCTGGAGCTGGAAGACCGGCTGGGCCCGGTGCGCCGGGTGGCCGGTGTCGACGTGGGTTTCGAGGATCACGGCCAAGTCACCCGGGCCGCCGTCGCGGTGCTCGCGTTCCCTTCCCTGGAGCCGATCGAGGACGCGCTGGCACGGCAGCCGACGCGCTTCCCGTACGTACCGGGCCTGCTCTCGTTCCGCGAGATCCCGGCCGTGCTCGAGGCCCTCGAACGCCTCTCGGCGCCCCCGGACCTGCTGCTGTGCGACGGCCAGGGCTATGCCCATCCGCGCCGCATGGGCATCGCCAGCCATCTCGGCCTGCTCGCCGACCTGCCCAGCATCGGCGTCGCCAAGAGCCGCCTGACCGGGACCCATGGGACGGTTCCCGCCGGCCGCGGAGAGTGGGCTCCGCTGGTTGACCGCGGCGAGACCATCGGGGCGGTGCTGCGCACCCGCGAGCGCGTGCGGCCGGTGTTCGTCTCGCCCGGCCATCGCGTGAGCCTGCCCACCGCGATCGATTACGTGATGCGCTGCACCACCCGCTACCGCCTGCCCGAGACCACCCGGCGCGCGGACCGGCTGGCGTCCGGCCGCTGAGCTAACGGTGGCCCGCCAGCACGTGCGGCTGGTACGGGGCTTCCAGCGCCTGCATGTCCTCGTCGGAGAGCCCGACTGCCAGCGCCCCGACGGCGTCGTCGAGATGCGCCAGCTTGCTGGCCCCGAGGATCGGGGCCGTGACGCCCGGCTTGTGCAGCAGCCAGGCCAGCGCGACCTGCGCCGGCTTGACCCCGTGGCGCTGCGCCACCTCGTGCACGCGGTCCAGCACCTCGTAGTCCGACGGCTGATCGCCGAGCTTGAACACGTGCGTGACGTCGTCGGTGCGGGCGCGGACGGTCTCGCCCTCGCTGCCGCGGGGGCGGTTGCCCGCCAGGAATCCCCGGGCCATGGGGCTCCAGGGGATCACGCCCACGCCCTGGTCGCGGCACAGCGGCAGCATCTCGCGCTCCTCCTCGCGGTAGACCAGGTTGTACAGGTCCTGCATGGTCGAGAAGCCTGTCCAGCCGCGCGACTGCGCCATGTTCTGCGCCTTGGCGAACTGCCAGGCGAACATCGACGAGGCGCCGATGTAGCGTGCCTTGCCCGCCTTCACGACATCGTGCAGCGCTTCCATGGTTTCCTCGACGGGCGTGTCGTAATCCCAGCGGTGGATCTGGTAGAGGTCCACGTAGTCGGTCCCGAGCCGGCGCAGCGAAGCGTCGATCGCATCCATGATGTGCTTGCGCGACAGCCCGCGATCGTTGGGGCCGGGGCCCATGGGGTTGAACACCTTGGTCGCGATGACCACCTCCTCCCGTCGCGCGAAGTCCCGCAGCGCGCGCCCGAGCACCTCCTCGCTGGCCCCCCGCGAGTACATGTCCGCGGTATCGAAGAAGTTGATCCCGTTGTCCAGCGCATGCTTGATGAAGGGCCGGCTGTCGTCCTCGTCCAGCACCCAGTCGCGCCACCTGGAGCTGCCGTAGGTCATGGTGCCCAGGCACAGGCGCGACACCTTCATGCCGGTGCTGCCGAGCCGTACGTACTGCATTTCCATGCGAGCGTCACCTCCACTGTCAACGACCGCGGCCCGTCCGCATTGGTAACGGCGCTCGCGGTCTGCTATGAATCCGTACCGTTTACCACGGCGCGGGCGCCGCTCCCGCGGCGCCGCAGGAGTCCCACATGCTCAGACTCGTGGCACGCTTCCTCAAGGTGCTCAACTCGGAGGCGGACCCGGGCCAGATCGCCCTGGCGCTCTGCCTGGCTGCCATCTTCGGGCTGACGCCCCTGTGGACCGCGCACAACCTGCTGGTGCTGCTGCTGGTGCTGGTGCTCCGGGTGAACCTTTCCAGCTTCCTGGTCGGCTGGGCCGTGTTCTCGGCGCTGGGCTACCTGCTGGATCCGCTGTTCGACCGGGTCGGCTTTGCGCTGCTCACGGCCGGACCGCTGCACGGCATGTGGACCGCCTTCTACGGCACGGTAGCCGGGCGCATCACGCGCTTCAACAATACCGTGGAGCTCGGCAGCGTGGTGATCTCGCTGGCGCTGTTCCCGGTGATCTTCCTGCTGGCACGCGCCCTGGTCCTGCGCTACCGCGCCAGTGTCCGCGCGTGGGTGCAGCACAGCCGGCTGATGACGCTGCTCAGGGCCAGCCGTCTGTATCACGTCTACCGGGCGCTGGACCGGGGCTGAGGGGGTTCGATGGTGAAATGGATCCGCTGGCAGGGGCTGGTCGCATTCATCGCGATCGTGGCGCTGGTCGCGGGGTTTTGCGCGGCCTTCGCCGGCACCCTGCTCAAGTGGAGCGTCGAATCGACCGGCACCGCGCTGGTCGGGGCCAGAGTGCAGCTCGCGGGTGCCTCGGTGCATCTGTTCCCGGTGCACGTGGAGCTGGACGGACTGCAGGTCACGGACCCCGCCCAGCCGATGCGAAACGCCTTCCAGGCCCGGCGCATCGCCTTCGGCATCGAGCCGGGGCAGCTGGTCATGGGGCGCACCTTCGTCGACGGGATGAGCGTCGAGGGCGCGGCGATCGACACCCCGCGCGAGCACAGCGGCGCGGTCCGCGGCTCCGCCGCCGGCAAGCGCGGCCATGCCTTCCTGACGGCCGCGGCCGGGGCGGCGCAGTCGCTGGGAGTGGAGCTGCCGAGCGCCGACAGCATTCTCAAGCGGGCCGACCTGCACAGCGTGCAGCAGATCGGCGGGCTCGACGACCGGCTGGACAAGCAGGTCGAGCAGGCGCGCCGGCAGGTCCGCGGGCTTCCGGGAGACAAGCAGCTGCAGGCCTACCGGGAGAGACTCGCGCAGATCCGGAAGAAGACCTCCGGACCGCTGGGGCTGGTGCGCAAGGGCAAGCAGGTCGCGGACCTGCGCAACTCGATCTCTTCCGACATCGACCGGATCCGGAGCACACGCGACGAGCTGAGCCGGACCCGTGCCCACATGCGCAGCGAGCTCGACGCCGCCCGCAAGGCCCCGGGCGAGGACGCGCAGCGGCTGGTGAACAAGTATGCCCTCGGCGGCGCGAACCTGGACAACCTGAGCGCCCTGGTGTTCGGCCCGCGGGTGGGTCGCTGGACCGCGCAGGCCTGGAGCTGGTACCAGATCCTGCGCCCCTATCTCGAGCAGGCGAACGCCGGGGGCGGCAGCGTCACCAGCAAGCCCTTGCGCAGCCCCGGGCGCAACGTGATCTTCCCCCGGGCGCATCCGCAGCCGGACGTTCTGGTGCGCGACATTCACCTGTCCGCGCTCAGGCACCAGGGCAGCGCCGCCGTCACGGTCAGCGGCCGGGTACGCGACTTCACCCTGCAGCCGGCACTGTGGCCGCGGCCGCTGACCTTCTCCATCAGCGGCCGGGGCGGGAGCCACCGCGTCGCCGGATTCAGCATGAGCGGCACCCTGGACCACCGGCATCCGTCCGCGCCGGACGATCGACTGAGGATGCACCTGAAGGACGTGCGGATCGGGGGTGGAAGCAGCGGGCGGGTGCCCGTCACGCTGGCCGGCGGCAGCGCGAACGTCGACGTGGACGGGCATCTCCGCTCGGGCAGCATGGACTTCGAGATCCGGACGCGGGTCCGTGAGGCGAGCTTCCGCAGGACCGGCGGAAACGGCGGCGGCCGGATCGGCCGGGCGATCGCCGATACCCTGGAGAACGCGCATGATTTCACGCTGGTGGCGCACCTTACCGGCACGCCGGCGCAGCCCTCGGTGCAGATCAGCTCGTCACTGGACCGGCGCCTGAAGCAGGCGGTCGCGGCTGCCATCGAGGGCCGGCTGGACAAGCTTCGCGCCGGGCTCAGGCAGCGCATCGAGGCGCGAACCGGCGACCGGCTCAAGGCCGCGCAGGCGAAGCTGGACAGCCTCGCGTCGCTGGATCATCAGGCGAGCGACCGCCTTTCCGCCTACCGCGACCTGCTGCACAGGCTCCAGGGCTGACGCCGGTCCGGCGCGGGCGGGCTGCATCGCGCGCGCACAAGTGCTTAAATGGATGGCCCACCCGCGGCCCGGACCGACAGCAAAGAGGTATCGACGGTGTCCGACATCAAGGTCCTGCTCGACGAATCCGAGATTCCGACGCACTGGTACAACGTCATGGCGGACCTGCCGCGGCCGCCGGCCCCCTACCTGGGGCCCGACGGTCAGCCGCTGGCGCCCGAGAGCATGCAGGCCATCTTCCCGCCCGGGATCATCGAGCAGGAGGTCAGCACCGAGCGCTGGATCGAGATCCCCGAGCCGGTCCGCGAGGCGCTGCGTCAGTGGCGGCCGTCACCGCTGTTCCGCGCCACCCGCCTGGAGGAGCACCTGGGCACGCCGGCGAAGATCTACTTCAAGTACGAGGGTGTCAGCCCGGCCGGCTCGCACAAGCCCAACTCGGCGGTGGCGCAGGCCTATTTCAACAAGGTCGCGGGGGTCAGGCGCCTGACCACCGAGACGGGCGCCGGCCAGTGGGGCTCCTCGCTGGCCCTCGCCGGCAGCCTGTTCGGCCTCGAGACGCGCATCTACATGGTCCGGGTCAGCTACGAGCAGAAGCCGTTCCGGCGCTCGATGATGCAGACCTGGGGCGGGGAGGTCATCCCGAGCCCCTCCGGGCTGACCGGGACGGGCCGCAAGGCACTGGAGCAGGACCCGGACAACCCCGGCTCCCTGGGCCTTGCCATCTCCGAGGCGGTGGAGGAAGCCGCCTCGCGGGACGACACCAACTACGCGCTCGGCTCCGTGCTCAACCACGTGCTGCTGCACCAGACGGTGATCGGCCTCGAGACGCGCAAGCAGCTCGACAAGGTCGGGGACTACCCGGACGTGGTATTCGCCCCCTGCGGCGGCGGTTCCAACGTCGGCGGCATGATGTTTCCGTTCCTGGCGGACAAGGCGGCCGGGCGCGAGGTGCGGCTGGTGGCCATGGAGCCGAGCTCCTGCCCCACGCTGACGCGTGGCAACTACGCCTACGACTACGGCGACAGCGCCGGTCTCACGCCCATCATGAAGATGTACACCCTCGGCCACGACTTCATGCCGCCCAGCATCCACGCCGGCGGGCTGCGCTACCACGGCGACTCCGCGCTGGTCTCCCTGCTCTACGACGAGGGCATCATCGAGGCCCGCGCCGTGCAGCAGATCGCCACCTTCGAGGCGGGCGTCACCTTCGCCCGCACGCAGGGCATCATCCCGGCGCCGGAATCCAACCACGCCGTGCGCGGCGCCATCGACGAGGCCCTGCACTGCAGGGAAACGGGCGAGGCGAAGACCATCCTGTTCACCCTCTCCGGCCACGGCCACTTCGACATGGCCGCCTACGACAGGTACTTCGCCGGCGAGCTGGAGGACTACGAGTACCCGGCGGAAGCGATCGACCGCTCCCTGCACAACCTGCCCAGGGTCGGCTGACCGGCGCACCCGGGGCGGGCGATCCGCCCCGGGTCGACGCCGTCCTCGCCGGCTCCCCGATCCACTCATGGCATCGCGGCAACCGCAAGAGCAGCCCGGCGGCGCCCCGCCGCGACCATCCGGTCCCATCCGGATCGGCGTCAGCGCCTGCCTGGTGGGACAGAAGGTCCGCTACGACAGCGGCCACAAGCGGGACCCGTTCGTCGCCGATCGCCTTGCGGAGCATTTCGAGCTGGTGCCGGTCTGTCCCGAGGTCGCAGTCGGCCTGGGCACTCCGCGCGAGCCCGTCCGCCTGACCGGCGCCGCGGACGCGCCCCGGGCGATCGGTACCCGCACGCCCTCGCTGGACGTCACCGACATCCTTGCCGGATACGGCCGCCGCATGGCCGCCGAGCTGGGCGACATCAGCGGCTACGTGTTCAAGAGCAGGTCGCCCAGCTGCGGGATGGAACGCGTCAAGGTCCATGGCGAGGCCGGACAGTCCCCGCGCCGGGGGCGCGGCATCTACGCCGCCGAGCTGATGCGTGCGCGGCCGCTGCTCCCCTGCGAGGAGGAAGGTCGGCTGAACGACCCCGGGCTGCGCGAGAACTTCATCGGGCGCGTGCTGGCGTTCCGTCGCTGGCAGGACCTGCTCGCCGGCGGCGTCAGTGCCGAGCGCCTGGTCGATTTCCATACCGCGCACAAGCTGATCCTGATGGCGCACGGGCGGGAGCCGCTACGCCGCCTGGGGCGCCTGGTGGCCGACGCCGGACAGCGCCCGCCGCAGGCTCTCGCGGACGAGTACGGACCGGCGTTCATGCAGGCGCTCGCCCGGCGCGCGACGCGCCGCCGCCACAGCGACGTGCTCTACCACCTGCTCGGCTACCTCAAGCGCAAGCTGGATGCCGGCGACAAGGCCGAGATGGTCGATCTGATCGAGGACTACCGCCTGGGCCGCGTGCCGCTGATCGTGCCGATCACCCTGCTCCGGCACCACTTCCGCGTGCATCCCGACCCGTACGTCGAGCGGCAGCTCTATCTGCACTGGGCTCCGGCGGGCCTCAGCCTCTGGAACGCGATCTGACCACCCGCGCCCGAATGCGACCGGACGGGTACACGACGCACACGGGCATGTGCTCGGCGTTGCAGGCGCAGGCGAGGCCGCCGTCGCGGCGCAGCACGATCATGCCGCCCCGCCCATCGAGCCGCCTCAGCCGGGCCAGGGCGCGCCGGGCGGCGGCATCCGCAGTCCGTCCGGCGGCGACGTCATCGGCGATGCGCACGGCGGCCGCCGCCCGGATGATGGCCTCGCCGTGGCCGGTGCAGGAGACCGCGGTGCCGGCATCCGCCCAGGTACCCGCGCCGATCAGCCCGGAATCGCCGACCCGCCCGGGCAGGTCGCCGGGCTTGCCGCCGGTGGAGGTCGCCGCCGCCAGGTTGCCGTGCGGATCCATTGCCACGCAGCCCACGGTGCCGAAGCGATCGTGCCAGCGGCGGCCCTGTTCCCCGGTCACCAGCGTCTCCGGGTCGCAGCGCGGGATGCCCGCGGCGTGCACGAACTCCTCCGCGCCGGGCCCGACCATCAGCACATGGCGCCCGTCCTCCAGCACCGCGCGGGCGCCGCGGACCGGGTTCGCCAGATTGCGCACGGCCGCCACCCCGCCGGCGCGCAGGCCGGCGCCCTCCATCAGGGCGGCATCGAGCTCGATCCCGCCGGTGCTGCGCAGCACCGCGCCGCGGCCGGCATTGAACAGGGGATCGCCTTCCAGCGCACGCACGGCCGCCTCCACGGCGTCGAGGGCGCTGCCGCCGTCATCCAGCACGGCCCGGCCCGCCAGCGCCGCCCGGCGGCAGCCGGCCAGCACCGGCTCGCGCCGCTCCGGGCCGAGTCGCCCGGCGCCGCCGTGCACCACGATCGCGCGCGGATACCCGGTCATCCGCCGGCCGGGTCAGGAAGCGCCGGCGCCGCCGTTGGTGACGCCGAACGTGGCCGGCATGCGCACGTGGAACAGCTGCAGCCGTTCGCCTTCGACCAGCTCGATCAGCTCGCGGGCATGCGCCTCGCTGAGCATGAACACGATTTCCACGGGCAGGTCCGCGGCCAGCTCGAAGAAGTGCTCCTCGTGCATGTGGCGGTGACGGCCGAAGCCCGCCACCGCGCGGAAGGCCGAGCCCCCCTCGACGCCCATCTCCCGCGCCGCTTCCAGCAGCCACTCGTAGACCAGTCGACCGCGGTGCTTGCGGGATTCGTTGACGTAGAACTTGAGATAGACCCCGTTCATAGCCTGCTCCAGGAACGGACCAGCTGGGCCAGCAGGATGCCGAGCCCGGTCATCAGCAGGGCCCCGGCGACGTGCGCGCTGACGGCGCCGGCCGCCCACAGGTACTCGCCCCGCCGTATCAGTGTGACCATCTCGGCGGAAAATGTGGAGAACGTGGTCAGTGCCCCCAGAAAACCCGTCATCAGGGCCAGGCGGAGCTCGGGCGACACGGCGGTGGACTGGGCCACCAGCACCATCGACACCCCCATGATGAAACTGCCGGCCAGGTTGGCCGCAAGGGTGCCCAGCGGCACCGTGGGAAACACCGGGTTGAGCAGCATTCCCAGCAGCCAGCGGACCCAGGCGCCGAACATCGCGCCGGCACCGATGGCCGCGAAGGCGGAAATTCCCATGTTCACTCCTCTTTCGCTGGCTCCGCCTGCGACGCAGCCGGAGATGCCCGGGACCGCCGGTGCGGGCACACCGGGGCCCGGCCCCGGCCGGGGCCGGGTTCGTCAGGCATCATCAGCATGCAGGCTGCGGTTCGGGAGAAGCGGCGCGGTGCCGGCTCCGCCCGGGAGGAATGCCATCTCCGCGGTCGCGCGAATTCTACCGGCGGGCCATTCCGGCTGCAACGCGCGAGCAGGCACGGATACGGGCTCGCCGGGGTTTCAGGAGCCCTCCGCCGCCCCGGACAGAATCCCTTCCGCCCAGCCCAGGATCGGCTCCAGGCGCGGCGGCAGCAGCGACCGGGCGGAGCGGTAGTCCAGCCAGCGGAACTCGTGGTGCTCCGGGCGTCCGAGCTCGGGTCCGGGCAGCAGCCGAACCTCGCCCCGGGTGCATTCGGCCAGGTAGTACCGGGCCACCTTGCCCCGGGCGTACGGAGCCGTCTCGCGGAAGGCCTCGCCCCAGCGGAACCGCGGGTTGTGCAGGTCGGTCTCCTCCGCCAGCTCGCGGACGGCCGCGTCCAGTGGGTCCTCTCCCTCCCGCACCCGCCCCTTGGGGAAATCCCAGTTGGCGAACGCCCGCAGCAGCAGGTACTCGTGTCCCCCGTGCCGGGGGCGCACCGGTATCACTCCCGCGGACAGTCTGCGCGCGCGCACGGAACCTCCATCGGTCGATGCCGCCGGCGACCGGATGCCATACTCTCCCGGGAGTCCAACCGGAACCTGGAGCCAGCATGGCAGCGCTCGATCCCGAGCAGGCGGTCGCCGCCGGCAAGGCGCGCCGGGAAGAATACAGCGGCGTCGACTACGTGCGCTACACGGAGGACGTGAAGGATATCCCGCGCGGCACCGCCGCATTCGGCGACAGGCTGGTGTACGGTTATCCCCACATCGGGCGGATCCTGGCACTGGAGCCCGGGCTGGCCCAGCAGTTCGACGGGCCGTTCCGGGTCGAGGAGAAGATCGACGGCTTCAACGTGCGCGTCTTCCGCCTGGACGGGAAGCTGGTGGCGCTCTCGCGCGGCGGCTTCGTGTGCCCGTTCAGCACCGACCGTGCCGCCGAGTTCATCGATCCCGCGCTGTTCGAGGACCATCCGGACCTGGTGGTCTGCGCGGAGGTCGCCGGTCCCGACAATCCCTACATCGAGGGCCACCCACCCTTCGTCACCCGCGACGTGCGCTTTTTCGTGTTCGACCTGATGCGCCTGGGCAAGCCCGGCTTCCTGCCCGCCGCGAAGCTGGATGCTCTCGCGCGGCGCTACCGCCTGCCGCGCGTGGAAGCCTTCGGCCGGTATGCCCCCGCCGATGCCGGTGCCATCGGCGAGATCGTCACCCGGCTCAACGCCGAGGGACGGGAAGGGGTGGTGCTCAAGACCGATCCGCCCGCGACCCGGCGCGCCAAGTACGTGACCGCGAACTCGGGCATCCAGGACATACGCGCCACCGCCCGCAGCATCATGGACCTGCCCGCGGAGTACTTTACCAACCGGATCCTGCGGCTGGTGCTGTTCCGCGACGAGCATGCGCTCGGCCAGTCGGCGGAGTTCGACTGCCGCCTGGGAGCCGCCTTCCTCGATGGGCTGTACGAGGCCATCCAGCAGTTCCGCGCGGAGCACCGCGTCTACCGCCGGTTCCGCTGCCGCTTCCGGGAACGGATCAATGCCGAGCGGATGATGGATCACCTGGGACGCGTGGCCAGCCGCCAGGTCGCGATCGCCCAGCGCGACCTGCGCCGGGACGGTGGCCGCTGGCTGCTCGAATTCGACCGCGTCTACCCGACCATGAACGGGCTGCTGGGGCACCTGCTCGGGGGCGGGCTGGTCTACGACTGACCTCCCGCCAGACCTTCCAGGAACGCGCGCAGGCCGCCGGGCGAGATCAGCCGCACGCCCACCTTGTCCGCCCACGTGCGCAGGCCGTCGTCGGCGGTGAGCAGCCCGGCGTCGAGCTCGTACGCGAGCAGCAGGACGTCCGCATCCTCCCGGCTGTCGACGATCCCCCGCCGCAGCGCCTCGCGGTAGCGCTCGCGCAAGCGGGCGATCACCGGTCCGACGTCGCCCCCTTCCGGCGTGCGGTGGCCGATGCGGGCGTGCTCCTCGGCGATGCGCAGGCCCCGGTCGATGCGCCGGCGCACCTCGTCGATGAACTCGTACAGGATGTTGGCCGGGATCTGCAGGCTGGAGCGTTTCGGCGAGCGGATGTGCACCACGCGCTCGAACTCGGCGGTCAGCGGCCCCAGGTCCTTCATCGCGCGCAGCTCGTCGTACACCAGGGTTGGCATGAAGAACTGCGCGCCGCTCCGCCGTGCCAGCGCCAGGAACTCCTGCACCGCGGGCAGGGTGTCCGGGCCGAGCTGCGTGTAGACGCCCGGGTTGGTGAACACGCTGGTATCCAGGACGTAGCGTTCCATCCCGCGCTCCCGCGCCGGCACCGCCGTCACCCGCCGGACGGCTTCTTCCAGATCCCGCGCTCGTGCATCAGCGCGATCTGCCGGTCGATCACCTTTTCACGATACTCCGCGTGCTTCATCGGGGCACGATCCATATACAGGTTCTTCGGATAGATCGGCTGCTCGTAGAGCAGCTGGTAGAGCTCGCTGCGTATGTCCTTGAGCCAGTTGTCCCACTGCGCCTCCGCCCGGTGATGCCGCAACGCCTCGATGTCGATCACGCCCGAGACGTAGGTCGAGCCCGCGCCGTACGGTTGCTGGCCGACCACCTCGCCGCGGTGATTGACGATGTGCGAGCGGCCGCCGAAGGTGTCGATGGGCAGGTCGCTGTCGGGAAACAGGTAGTAGCTGCCCATGTTGGGCGCCACCACGTAGAAGTTGTTGTCCAGCGCGCGGGCCCGGCTCTGCAGCTCGAAGTAGCCATTGCCGGTGGCGGGATGCGGATAGGAGGCCCGGTAGACCACCTCGGCGCCGTTGAGCGCGAGAGCGCGGGCATTCTCGGGGTAGGACCCCTCGTTCGCCATCATGATGCCCAGGCGCCCGATGGCGGTGTCGACAACGGGCCAGAAGGCGTCGAGGTTGCGGCCGTACTTCTCGATCCACCAGTCATAGATGTCGTGCGGGCACACCGAGTGCTCCACCGGATACAGGGTCGCGACCTTGTAGTGCTTGAGGATCACCTCCCCGTGCGGGTCCAGGATGAAGCCGACGTTGAAGAAACGGTCCTTCCAGTCCGGGTGGCGTGCCTTGGCCTGGGCCATCACATAGGCGCCGTACTCGCGCGCAATCCCGCCCAGGGCATCGGTCTCGGGGCCGGGGATGTCGATGGCGCACTCCCGCGCAAATTCGGCGTGATCCAGGTCCAGCACCTCGTCGTTGAACGCCTGCAGTGCGCCTTCCGGGAAGGCGATCAGGCGCACCGGCAGATCCAGCGAGGACAGCCAGGACGCCGCCTTGCAGATGTGTCGCAGGTGCTCGATATTGATCTCGATGTCCGCGCGCTTGCGGATGCCGCGGACGGTGGGCACGATGCCCACGGCGGTGTACGGCTTGATCATCGCTGCTCCTCTCTGGCGGTGGTATCCGGGACGGTCCCGACCGGCCCCCTCGAGGCAGCAGGATAGCAGTTCGGGCCGGTGCCGACGCCGCCCGCACCCGGTCACCGGCAGGAGCGGATCGTGGACACCCTGCAGATCTACCAGATCGATGCCTTCGCGGCGCGGCCGTTCCGGGGCAATCCGGCGGCCGTGTGTCCCCTGGACCGGTGGCCCGGGGACGAATTGATGCAGGCGATCGCCGCCGAGAACAACCTTTCCGAGACCGCCTTCCTGGTACCGCGGGGTACGGATTTCGGGCTGCGCTGGTTCACTCCGACGCGGGAGGTCGACCTGTGCGGCCACGCGACGCTGGCGAGCGCCTGGGTGGTGCTGCACCGGCTGCAGCCGGGCCGGGACCGCGTGACCTTCCACACCCGCAGCGGAGCCCTGGCAGTGGAAGCTGCCGCCGACGGCCTGCTGCGGATGGACTTCCCCGAGCTCGCCATGCAGCCCTGCGAGGTCCCGCCGGGCCTGTCGGCGGCACTCGGCTGCCGGCCGCGGGAGGTGCTCGCGGGGATGGACTACATGGCCGTGCTGGAGAGCGAACGGCAGGTGCGCGAACTGGCGCCGGACCTGCGCGCCCTGGCCGGCCTCGACCGCCGCGGCCTGATCGTCACCGCCCCGGGCGAGCGGGCGGATTTCGTCTCGCGCTTCTTCGCGCCCGGCGCGGGAATCGACGAGGATCCCGTCACGGGGTCCGCTCATTGCGCCCTGGCGCCCTTCTGGGCCGGCCGGCTCGGCCGTGCGGGCCTGGAGGGGCAGCAGGTGTCCGCCCGCGGCGGAACCGTACTGTGCACGGTCGGCAGCGGGCGCGTGACCCTGGCCGGGCGGTGCGCGTTCTTCCTGCAGGGCGAGATCCGCCTGCCCTGAAGCTTCCGGGAGCATCGATGACGCAGGAGCAGACACCCCGCGGGCGAGTGGCCGACGGTACCGACCAACTGGCGCGGGTACACGAGAGTTTCGATGCCCAGCGCGTGATGGCGACCCTGGGGGCCCGCCTCGCCGACGTCGCCCCGGGCCGCGTCGAGATCGTACTGCCCTTCGGTGATGCCTTCACCCAGCACAACGGCTTCCTCCACGCGGGGGTGGTCACCACCGTGCTCGACAGTGCCTGCGGCTACGCGGCGTTCACGCTGATGCCGGAGGACGCCGACGTGCTGACGGCGGAGTACAAGGTCAACTTCCTGACACCGGCGGTGGGTGAGCGGATCCTCGCCCGGGGCGAGGTGCTGCGCCCCGGGCGCAGTCTCACGGTGTGCACCGGCACGGCCTTCGCGCTCCGCGACGGGCGCGAGAAGGCAGTGGCGCAGATGCAGGCGACGATGATGACGATCCGCGCAAGCGGTGCGTGAAACGTCGCGCCGGCCGCCTGCTATCATGGGCCTGGTTGCCGAAGGAGAAGCCGAATGGCCGCCGACAGCGTGTACCGCGACGAGGACCTGCAGTTCGCGTTCGACCGGGAGGACCTGGTCGGACGACTGCGCGCGGTGGTCCCGCCGGACGCCCTGATCCTCGACCGGGAGAGCCTGCGGGTCTACGAGAGCGACGGCCTGTCGGCCTACCGCCAGCTACCGCTGGTGGCGGTGCTCCCGGAGACCATCGCCCAGGTGCAGGACATCCTGCGGATCTGCCACGAGCTGTCGGTCCCGGTGGTGGCCCGGGGCGCCGGGACCAGCCTGTCCGCCGGCGCCCTGCCGCACCCTCGCGGCGTGCTGCTGCACCTGGGGAAATTCAACCGCATCCTGGAGGTCGACGCGCGCCGCCGCATCGCGCGCGTGCAGCCCGGCGTGCGCAACCTCGCGGTATCCGAGGCGGCGGCACCGCACGGCCTGTACTACGCGCCGGACCCGTCGTCGCAGATCGCCTGCACCATCGGGGGCAACATCGCCGAGAACTCCGGCGGCGTGCACTGCCTCAAGTACGGCCTGACTGTGCACAACGTGCTGGAAATCACCATGGTCACGGTCGAGGGCGAGCGCGTGACCCTGGGCTCGCTAGCCCCGGACGCCCCCGGCTACGACCTGCCGGCCCTGGCCCACGGCTCCGAGGGAATGCTCGGCGTGGTGGTGGAAGCCGCACTGCGCCTGCTGCCGCAGCCGCAGAGCCGGCAGGTGCTGCTCGCCGCCTTCCCCGACGTCTCCAGCGCCGGTGAGGCGGTCGCCGGCGTGATCGGCGCGGGTATCGTGCCGGCCGGCCTGGAGATGATGGACAATCCCGCGATCCGCGCGGCCGAAGCCTTCGTCGGGGCCGGCTATCCGGTCGACGCCGCGGCGATCCTGATCTGCGAGCTGGACGGGCACCCGGGGGAGGTGGACGAGCAGCTGCACCGGGTGCGCGAGCTGCTCGGCAGGCACGGGGCGCAGGACATCCGGGTGGCACGAGACAGCCGGGAGGCGGCCCGCTTCTGGGCCGGTCGCAAGGCGGCGTTTCCCGCCGTCGGGCGCATCTCGCCGGATTACTACTGCATGGACGGGACCATACCGCGGCACCGGCTGGGCGAGGTGCTCGCCCGCATGGGCGAGCTGGGGGAGGCCCACGGCCTGCGCATCGCCAACGTGTTCCACGCCGGCGACGGCAACCTGCACCCGCTGATCCTGTACGACGGCAACGCCCCCGGCGAGCTCGAGCGCACGGAGGAGCTCGGCGGAAGAATCCTGGAGCTGTGCATCGAGGTGGGCGGCACCATCACCGGCGAGCACGGCGTGGGCATGGAGAAGATCAACCAGATGTGCGTCCAGTTCGCGGAGCCGGAGCTCGCGCAGTTCCGCGCCGTCAAGAAGTCGTTCGATCCGCGGGGCCTGCTGAATCCCGGCAAGGCCGTGCCGACGCTGCACCGGTGCGCGGAGTTCGGCGGCATGCACGTGCACGACGGCCAGCTGCCGCACCCCGGGCTGGAGCGCTATTGATGGACGCGGACCAGTCCCGCGAGATCGTCCGCCGGGTGGCGGACGCGGCGGGCGCCGGCACCGCGCTCGAGATCCGGGGCCGGGCGAGCAAGCGCTTCTACGGCCGGGCCCCCGCCGGCGCGCCGCTGGAGCTCGCCGGGCACCGCGGGATCGTGCGCTACCAGCCGAGCGAGCTGGTCCTGACGGCACGCGCCGGAACGCCCCTGGACGAGATCGACGCGGTGCTGGCCGAGGCCGGACAGGCGCTGCCGTTCGATCCTCCGCGCTACGCCGGAGGCAGCTTCGGCGGCGCGGTCGCCGCGGGCCTGAGCGGTCCCTCGCGGCCGTTCACCGGTCCGCTGCGGGACTTCGTGCTGGGGACGCGCCTGGTCAACGGCCGCGGAGAGCGCCTTCGCTTCGGCGGCGAGGTGATGAAGAACGTCGCGGGCTACGACGTCTCCCGCCTGATGGCGGGCGCCCTGGGCACGCTCGGCGTGCTGCTGGAGATTTCCGTGAAGGTGCTCCCCGCCCCCCGCCTGGTCCGGACCCGGCGACTGGCGCTCACCCGCCACGAGTCCGCCTCCCGCGTACGGGCATGGGTCGCCGCGGGGCTGCCGGTGACCGGCGCCGCCCACGACGGGGACGCGCTGCGGGTCCGGCTCGCGGGCGCGGAGCCGGCGGTGGAGGCGGCCGTGTCCGAAACCGGCGGCGAGGAGGAGGGCGACGGCTTCTGGAGCGCGCTGCGCGATCATGAGCTGACCTTCTTCCGCCGCCCCGGCGCACCGCTGTGGCGAATCGCCCTGCCGTCCGCGACCCCGGAGCCGGAGCTCGCGGGAGCGAGCCTGGCGGACTGGAACGGCCAGCAGATCTGGCTCCGCAGCGACGACGAGCCCGATCGGATCCGCGAGGCCGCTGCGGTGGCGGGCGGGCACGCGGCCCTGTTCCGCGGCGGCGACCGCGACGGGGAGGTGTTCCAGCGCCCGGGGCCCGTCCTGTGGCGCCTGCACAGCCGCCTCAAGCAGGCCTTCGATCCGAACGGCATACTCAATCCCGGCCGCCTGTACGCGGGACTCTGAGCCGGGCAACGCAGCCAGACATGCAAACGCGACTGACCAGGGAACTTCTCGACACCCCCGCCGGCGCCGAGGCCGACCGCATCCTGCGCAGTTGCACGCACTGCGGCTTCTGCCTCGCGACCTGTCCCACCTACCAGGAGCTGGGAGACGAGCTCGACAGCCCCCGCGGCCGCATCTACCTGGTCAAGCAGCTGCTCGAGGGCAGCCCGGCGGGAGAAGCGACCCGCCGCCACCTGGACCGCTGCCTCACCTGCCACGCCTGCGAGGCCACCTGCCCGTCCGGGGTCCGCTACACCCGCCTGGCCGACCTCGGGCGCGAACTGATCGAGCGGCGCGCGCCGCGGCCCCCGGGGGAACGCATCCTGCGCCGGCTGCTGCGCATGGTCCTGCCGCGGCGGCGCCTGTTCGCCGCCCTGCTCGTGCCGGGACGGCTGTTGCGCCCGGCCCTGCCGCGGCGACTGCGCGAGAGCGTGCCCGTCCGCCGCCGCCCGGCGCCACGATGGCCCGCCGGCGATGCCGGCCGGAGCCGGCGTGTGCTGATGCTGGAGGGCTGCGTCCAGCCGGCGCTGGCCCCGGCGATCAACCCGCGCACTGCGCGGCTGCTGCAAGCGGCCGGATTCGCCGTGATCCGTACCCCGTCGGCCGGCTGCTGCGGGGCGATCGACCAGCACCTGGCCGCCCCGGATGCCGCGCGCGCCCGCGCCCGGCGCAACATCGACGCCTGGTGGCCGAAGGTCGAGGCGGGCGTCGACGCGATCGTGGTCAATGCCAGCGGCTGCGGCGCGCACCTGCTCGACTATGCCCGTCTGCTCGCCGACGACCCGGTGTACCGGTCGCGGGCGGAGCGTGTCGCCACGCTGGTGCGGGAGCCGGTGGAGCTGCTGTCCGACACGGACCTTCCGCTGGCGGCGGCCGCAGCGGTCCCGCGGCGGATCGTCTTCCAGTCACCCTGCACCCTGCAGCACGCCATGGGGCTGGGCGGACGCATCGAGGCCCTGCTCACGCGTCTCGGCTACGAGCTGGCGTCCAGCCCGGAAGGCCACCTCTGCTGTGGCTCGGCCGGGACCTACTCGGTGCTGGAGCCGGCACTGTCCCGGCGCCTGCGTGCGCGCAAGCTCGGCAACCTGCTCTCGGACGCGCCCGAGGCGGTGGTCACGGCCAACATCGGCTGCCTGAACCATCTTGCTGCCGGGTCGCCGCTGCCGGTCTATCACTGGGTCGAGCTGGTCGACCCGGCTCCCGCCGCGGCATGAGCCGGGCCCGTCCCTTGCACCACCCCGCGATCTGCTGTAGTACGTAGCGATGCCGCGCGCTCCGCGCGCCCGGCCGCAACGATCACACGGGGCCCGAGCCCCGGGGGAGGAGATGCATGGCGACGGCCCGCGAACATTCGCCGGCCACGGGTGCCCCATACCGGGACGGGAAACGCTACCTGTGGCTGTTGAGCAGCCTTTACCCGCTGTATCCGGCCGGTTTCCTGGCGCTGGCATATGCCACGGGCCAGGCGGGATGGCTGTGGGGGCTGCCCCTGCTGTTCTACGGGCTGGTCCCGGTTCTCGATCACCTCATGCGCGAGGATCACAACAATCCTCCCGACGCCGACCTGCCCCGGGTGGAGTCCGACCGCTACTACCGGATCCTGGTCTACCTGGCCGTGCCCGGGCACTTCATCACGCTGGTGGCCGGCGCCTGGGCGTTCTCCCGCGGCGACTTCCCGGCCTGGGGCATGGCCGGTCTGACGGTATCCGTGGGGATCGTCAGCGGCCTGGCGATCAACACCGGGCACGAACTGGGACACAAGAAGACCGTGCTGGAACGCTGGCTGGCCCGGATCGTGCTGGCGGTGCCCGGCTACGGGCATTTCTACGTCGAGCACAACAAGGGCCACCACCGCCACGTGTCCACGCCGCTCGATCCGGCCAGCGCGCGCATGGGAGAGAGCCTTTACGGCTTTGCGCTGCTGCGCGAGATCCCGGGCGCCGCGCGGCGCGCATGGGAGCTCGAGCGCGCGCGCCTGGCGCGTGCCGGACGCGGCCCCTGGAGCCTGGACAACGAGGTCCTCCGCACCAGTGCGATGAGCCTGGCCCTCTACGGGGCGATCATCGCCGTCTTCGGCTGGATCGTGCTGCCCTTCCTGCTCGCCCAGGCGGCGATCGCCTGGTTCCACCTGAGCCTGGCAAACTACATCGAGCACTACGGACTGCTGCGGCAGAAGACCGGTGACGGACGCTACGAGCGGTGCCGTCCGGAACACTCGTGGAACACCAACCACGTGGTGTCCAATCTGATCCTGTTCCATCTCCAGCGCCACTCGGACCATCACGCCAATCCCACGCGGCGCTACCAGGCACTCCGGCACTTCGAGGGGCTGCCGACACTGCCCAGCGGCTACCCCGCCATGTGGCTGGCGGCGATGGTGCCGCCGCTATGGCGCCGGATCATGGACCCGCGCCTGCTGCGGCACTACGACTGCGACCTGACCCGCGTCAACGTCGCGCCGGACAAGCGCGACGCCCTGTTCGCGCGCTATCATCGCCCGGCTTCCGTGACCGCGGAAGCAGGCTCCGGCTGATCCGGAACCCGGGCAGACAACCGCAACTCGGAAGGAGGCATCGATGGCGAGATATCGTTGTCCGGGCTGTGGCTTCGTGTACGACGAGGCGGAGGGCTGTGCCCGCGAGGGACTGCAGCCGGGCATGACCTGGGACGAGATTCCCGAGGACTGGTTCTGCCCCGACTGCGCCGTTCGTGACAAGCCGGACTTCGAGCGGATCGACTAGCCGGTCCGGGCGCGGTTGCGGCATCGATACCGGCCGGGGAAAGCATTGAAAGTCCTGGTCATCGGAGGCACGGGCACCATCGGCCGCGCGGTCGTGACGGCGCTTCAGTCCCGCCACGACGTGATCGCCGCCGGCCACACCGGCGGTGATCCGCGGGTCGAAATCACCTCGGCCAGCTCGCTTCGCTCGCTGTTCCGGCGTGTCGGAGCGCTCGACGCCGTCGTCTGCTCTGCCGGCCCCGCCCGTTTCGGGTCCCTGGAGCAGCTCCGTGACGAGGATTTCACGTTCGCGGTCGGGCACAAGCTGCTGGGGCAGGTCGGCGTCAGCCGCGCCGCGCTGGCGGTCCTTCGCGACGGTGGCAGCATCACCCTGACCAGCGGCATCCTGGCGGGCGAGCCGGTCGCCGGAAGCAGCGCGATCAGCATGGTCAACGCCGGGGTCGAGGGATACGCCCGCGCCGCGGCGCTCGAGCTGCCGCGCAACATCCGCATCAACGTGGTCAGCCCGCCCTGGGTCAGGGAAACCCTCGTGGCGCGCGGAATGGAGCCGGACGCCGGGCTGCCGGCTGCCAGCGTTGCCCGGGCGTACGTGGACAGCGTCGAGGGCACGGCGACGGGCCGCATCCTGGATGCGCGCCGCTACGACTAGGAGCTCACCCTGAAGGCCGCGACCGGCGCGCTTCCAGCAGCCGCGAGGCCAGGTACACCCCCGAGATCCCACCGAGCCCGACCGCGACGGGCACCAGCGCGTCGAGCAGATAGGCGGGCGTGCTGTGCCAGGTCGCGGCGGCCGCGGCGAGGCCGCCCGCCGCGAGCACGTAGGCGCCCAGGTGGAAGATCTGGAGGGGCTGGCCCGGCTGCAGCGGATTCTCGCGCCAGGCCGCCGGGCGCCACCGGCATTCTGCGCCCGTCCGGCGCAGCCGCAGCCAGGTGACGAGGATCACCGTACCGGCGGTGGCGAGCAGCAGGACCGCCAGCCCGACCGGCCGGACCCGGAACGGCACGTGCCCCGGCACCGGCCCGCCCGCCCAGCCGGCAGCCGCGGCGGCCGCGATCAAGACCACGCGCAGGATCATCCACGCGCCGGTGATTCGCCTGCTGGAACCGGACATTTCGCCTGTGTCGGGTCGGGAGGAAAAGGACGGCCTGCGCTTCCGTCCGGGTTCGGCAAACCCGGCGGCCGGGCGGCATGGTACCAGCTTTCCACGGCGCCCCGTTCATCGCGCCGCGGGCCGGGCGGCCCGTCATTCACGGGCCGACGGCGTGGCCGGGGTGAACCCCCGCAGGAACCGGCAGCAGTCTTCCAGTCCACGGACGAACCACGCGGCCGTGTCCGGGTGCCCCTCGGCATCCACGTAGCGGATCCGGAGCAGGCGTCGACCCACCGAGCGGCCGAGGAACTGCCGCGGCGTATCGACGCCGCGGATGCGTTCCAGCGGAATCGCGACCTCGCGGCGCGGGAGCCAGAGGGTGAAGAAGACCTTTTCCCGCGTCAGCACGAACACGCCGTTGCCGCGCAGCTGGCGGTCGCCGCGCGATTCGCGCCCGATGTAGACCGCCGCGGGATCGCGGTAGATGACATCCTCGCCGGCACAACGCGAATCCGCCGCGCGCAGGCTGCGCTTGCGGGCGCGCCGCATTATCACGGAGAACGCCAGCAGGCCTCCGACCAGGACCGCGAGCAGCATCAGCCCGGCATAGATCAGGCCGGGCTGGGCAAACCAGCTGATGGAGCTCCCGCTCGCAGCCACTCGCTGTTCCCTCCCCGCCGGCGGCGACCGGCCATGTGATGCGCCCTTTTATTCTACGGTGTTCGCACCGCAACCGCCGCTCCGGCGTCCGGGCCGCGACACGCGACGGCGGGGATCCCTCCGTCCCGTTCAATGCCAGAGCTCCTGCACGGCTGCACCGGCCTCGGCCGGCGGGGTGACGGAGGGATCGCGGAACGCTTCCAGCAGCTCGCCCTTGCGGCGTGTCACCCGTTCGATGCTTTCGGCCTTGACCGGCCCGTATCCGGACACCTGCTGGTACAGGGCGGCGAGCTGCACGGCGAGATTGTGGTTGTCCGGGGTCAGCCCGGCCAGCAGTTGCCGGACCAGCGTTTCATATTCGCCGATGAGGCGCCGGTCCCGGCGTCGTTCGGCCGAGTAGCGGAAGGGGTCCAGCGGCGTGCCGCGCAGGCGGCGCATCGCGGCCAGCGCGCGCAACAGCGGAAAGACCCACGGACCGAACTCGCGCTTGCGTGGCCGTCCGGTCGCCGGGTCGGGCCGAGACAGCAGCGGCGGGGCCAGGTAGAGCCGCAGCCGGAAGTCGCCCTCGAACTGCTGTTCGAGGGCACGCCGGAATTCCGGCCGGGTATACAGGCGCGCCACCTCGTATTCGTCCTTGCAGGCGAGCAGGCGATAGTAACTGCGGGCGACCGCCTCGGTGAGCGGGCCGGCCCGGCCGCAGACCTTCTCTTCCACGCCGCGGGCCCGCGCCACCAGGTCGCGATAGCGCGCGGCATAGGCGGCATTCTGGTAGTCGGCGAGCTCGGCCGCGCGGCGCTCCTCCAGCTCGCCGAGCGTGCGCGAGCGCGCCGGCGCGGCCCACGCCCCGTCGCCGGCAAGCCGCTCCACGGAAGCCGGGTCCCAGGCGGTACGGCGTCCCCAGGCGAATGCCTCGCGGTTGCTCTCCACCGCAACGCCGTTCAGCTCGATCGCCTGCAGCAGGGAGCTCTCGCGCAACGGGATCAGGCCCTTCTGCCAGGCGAAGCCGAGCAGGAACATGTTGCTCATGATGGCGTCGCCGGTCAGCGCGCCGGCCAGGCGCGTGGCCTCGACGAAGTCGACCCGGTCCCCGCCCGTCGCGGCGGTGATCACGCCGCGCAGCGCCTCGCCCGGAAAGCGGTACTCCGGGTTGCCGCTGAACTCGCCGGTGACCGTTTCGTGCGTGTTCACCACCGCGCGCGTGGTGCCCGGGCAAACGCAGCGGGTCGCCTCGAACCCGGCCGCGACCACCAGGTCCGCCCCCAGCAGCAGGTCCGCCCCGCCGCGCGACAGGCGGGCGGCGTGGAGATCCTCGGGAGCACCGGCCAGGCGCACATGGCTGAGAACCGCTCCGCCCTTCTGTGCCAGCCCGGTCATGTCGAGCACGCTGCCGCCGAGCCCCTCGATGTGCGCCGCCATTCCCAGCAGCGCGCCCACCGTCACCACGCCGGTGCCGCCGACCCCGGCCACGAGCGCGCCCCACGGGCGATCCAGCGAAGGCAGGCGTGGCTCGGGCGGAAGCCCCCCCGGCGCGCCACCGGCGGTCATCCCGCCGCGCCGGCGCCGGCGCCCCCCGTGCACGGAAACGAAGCTGGGGCAGAAGCCCTCGACGCAGGAGAAGTCCTTGTTGCACGACGACTGGTCGATCGCCCGGCGCGTGCCGAATTCGGTCTCCACCGGCACCACGGACATGCAGTTCGACTGCCGTCCACAGTCGCCGCAGCCCTCGCACACGTCCCGGTTGATGAACGCCCGCTTCGGCGGGTCCGGATAGAGGCCGCGCTTGCGGCGACGCCGCTTCTCCGCGGCGCAGGTCTGGTCGTACAACAGCACGGTGACCCCGGCCAGATCGCGAAGCTCGCGCTGCACCCGGTCCAGCTCGCGGCGGTGGCGGATCTCGACGCCCGCGGCCCAGGCCGTCGCGGGAGGATACTTGTCCGGCTCGTCGCTCACCACGACGATGCGCTTCACGCCCTCGGCGCGCAGCTGACGGGTGATCGCCGCCGGGTCCAGCGGGCCGTCCACCGGCTGCCCCCCGGTCATCGCGACCGCATCGTTGTAGAGGATCTTGAAGGTGATGTTCACGCCCGCCGCAATGCACGCGCGGATCGCCAGGCTCCCCGAGTGGTAGTAGGTGCCGTCACCGAGGTTCGCGAACACGTGCCCGGTCCGGCTGAAGGGGGCCTGGCCGATCCAGGGGGCACCCTCGCCCCCCATGTGCGTGAACGTCTCGGTGTTGCGGTCCATCCACATCACCATGTAGTGGCAGCCGATTCCGGCCAGGGCCCGACTGCCTTCGGGAACCCGGGTGGACGTGTTGTGCGGGCAACCGGAACAGAACCACGGCAGCCGCACCATGGGGGGCCGGTCTCCGGCGCGCCGCGCGCCCTCCATCCGCCTCAGCCGCTGCCACAGCTCCGCCGCCTCGTCGCCCCGACCGAGACGTTCGACCAGCACCCGGGCGATGCATACCGGATCCAGCTCGCCCCAGGACGGCAGCAAAGGTCGCCCCGCGCGGTCCTGCTTGCCGAAGACGCGCGGCGCCGGGTGCACACCGTAGAGCAGCGAGCGCAGCTGATCCTCGATCAGCGGGCGTTTTTCCTCGACCACGAGGATCTCGTCCAGGCCCCGGGCGAAACGCCGGATCCCCTCGCCCTCGAGCGGCCACGGCATTCCGACCTTGTACACGGACAGACCCAGCGCGGCGGCACGAGCCTCGTCCAGGCCCAGGTCGTCGAGCGCCTGACGCAGGTCCAGATAGGCCTTGCCGGAAGCGACCACGCCGACCCGGCGGCGCGGGCCATCGAGCACGACCCGGTCGATCGCGTTGGCGCGGGCGAAGGCGAGCACCGCGGGCAGCTTGTAACGGTGCAGACGCTCCTCCTGCTCCAGCGGCGGATCGGGCCAGCGCATGCCGAGACCGCCGGGAGGCGGATCGAAGCCCGCCGGGGTAACGACCGATATCCGGTCCGGATCGACGCTGACGGTCGCCGAGCTGTCGGCGATCTCCGAGACGGTCTTGAACGCCACCCAGCAACCCGAGTAACGGCTCAGGGCAAAGCCCAGCAGGCCCAGGTCGAGGAATTCCTGCAGCCCGGCGGGGCTGAGCACCGGGATCATGAGGTCGGCAAAGGCGTACTCGGTCTGGTGAGCGGTGGTCGACGACTTCGCCGTGTGGTCGTCGCCGGCAACCAGCAACACTCCTCCGCGCGGGTCGCTGCCCGCCATGTTGCCGTGCCGCAGCGCGTCCCCGGAGCGGTCCACACCGGGACCTTTGCCATACCACAGGGAGAACACGCCGTCGCAGCGGAAATCCCGGAAGACCGGGCCCTGCTGCGTACCCCAGACAGCGGTCGCGGCCAGATCCTCGTTCAGGCCCGGCTGGAAGTGGACATCGTGTCGGGCAAGGTGGTCGCGGGCCTGCCAGAGCTGCTGGTCCATCCCGCCCAGTGGAGAACCGCGGTATCCGGAGACGAAGCCCGCCGTGCGCAGGCCCTCGCGCCGGTCGCGCTCACGCTGCATCAGCAGCAGCCGAACCAGTGCCTGAAGCCCGGTCACGTAGACACGCCCCTCGGCGAGCGTGTACTTGTCTTCCAGGCTGATCGCGGGTACCGCCATGGTGTCACCTCCGCGCGCGCTGTCCGGATTGTGGAGGCCCCCGCGGAATGCGCCCGAGCCCGTCTCGATGTCCTGGAAGTCCCCCGCGCGATGTTCCGCTATGGACAGGGATAAGGATACACCCGCGGTCCGGGTCCGGCCGCAACCGCCCGTCGCGAGCCGTGGCGCGGTGATCGCCCGTCGGGCGCCGGCGACCGCTACTGCGCCAGGATTCTCGCGAGCCGGTAGTCGTCCACCGTGGCGGCGCGGTTCCCGCTGACGACTTCCGGCAGCGGTACGGTGATCATGGCGCCGCCCTGCAGGCCCACCATCACCCCGTTCTCACCGCCCATCAGCGTATCCACGGCCCGGACGCCCATGCGCGTCGCGAGCAGCCGGTCGAAGTGCGTCGGCCGTCCGCCGCGCTGCACGTGCCCGAGGATGGTCACGCGCGGCTGGTAGCCTTCGTGGCGGGCGGCGATGTACTCGGAGATCGCGTCGGCCTTGTGCTCGGCTCCCTCGGCCACGGTGACCAGGACATGCGTTTTGCCGCGGGCCCGGCCGCGCTCGACCGCGGCGAGAATCTCCTCCAGCTCGAGGCGCTGCTCGGGCACGTGGATGACCTCGGCGCCGCCGGTGAGCCCCGACATCAACGCCAGGTAGCCGCAGTCACGCCCCATGGTCTCGACGATCAGCACCCTGCCGTGGCTGCTGGCCGTGTCCCGGAGGCGGTCGATCGCCTCGAGGATGGTGTTGAGCGCCGTATCCACCCCGATGGCCAGCTCGGTGCCGGCGATGTCGTTGTCGATGCTCGCGGGGATTCCGATGGTCGCGAAGCCGTGCGAGGAAAGCGCCGCGGCGCCGGCGAGCGAGCCGTCGCCGCCGATAACCGCCAGCGCGTCGATGCCGTGTCGGCGCAGGATTTCCACGCCGCGGGCCTGGACCTCGGGCTCGCGGAAGGAAGGCAGGCGCGCCGACTTCAGCAGCGTGCCTCCCTCCTGGAGCTTGCCGCCCACGTCCCGGGCTCCCAGGGGCACGATCTTGCCGTCCATCAGCCCCTCGTAGCCCCAGCAGACGCCCGAGGTTTCGATGCCGTGGTGCCGTGCGTAGCGCACCACCGCGCGGATGCAGGAATTCATCCCGGGGGCGTCGCCCCCGCTGGTCATCACTGCCAGGCGCCGGACGGGAGCGAGGGGCTGTGCGGTCATGTGCGGACCTCCGGTATGGCGTGACACGCGACGGCCTGCGCGGTCATGTCGGCAATGATACGACAGGCGGCCCGGTTCGCGATGCCGGTCGATGCTGCACCGGCACGCCGCCGGCCGGCCTGACCGCGGTCAAGCAACCCCGACGCCCGGCGTGTCGGGATCCGGGTATGCGGGGAGGTTCCGGGCGCCTGCGCCCGGCCGGGGGGACCTCCCCTGATTCGTGGAACCAGGCAACCGGAGGCGTGCATGGACAGGATCACGGTGGTCGGCAACGGCTTCGCCGCCCTGAGCGCCGTGGACCGTCTGCGGCGGCGGGAAGCGGGACTCGAAGTCGTGCTGGTCGCGCCGGAGCCGGTGCTGATGGACTACCCCGGCCGGGTCCGGGTGCCCTGCGGGCTGCGTGCTTCCAAGGAGGTACGCGTCCCGCTGGACGGCTTTCTGCGCCGCCGCCGCGTCCGTTACCAGCGCGCCCGCCTGACCGGGCTCCGACGCGCGGGCCGGCTGGTACTGACCGACCGGGGGGAGATCCGCGCCGACGGACTGGTGAGCGCCTGCGGTGCCCGTTTCGTGGAGAATCTTCCGGGGATCGAGCACAGCATTTCCCTTGCCGACGGGGGCGCGGCGGCCCGCGCCCGGCCGGACCGGATCGATCTGCTCGAGCAGGGCGCTCTCGCGTTCGCCGACAACCCGCTCGATCATCGGGCCTCCCGGGGCGCGCCGCTGCTGGAGGTGCTGTTCAGCGTCGACACCTTGCTGCGCCGGCAGGGCCGCCGGCATCGCTTCGCCCTGCGCCTGTTCAGCCCCGCACCGACCCCGGCACGCCAGCTCGGGCCACGCGCCGCGCGGCTCGTTTCGGACGAGATGCAGCGCCGCGGCATCCGGCGGCACCTGGGGGAAGCGCCACTGCGCTTCGATCCCGGCCACGTGGTGACCGAGCGGGGGCGCACGGGCGCGGACCTGATCTGCTTCATGCCCGGGCTCGCCGGACCGGAGTGGCTGGCCGCGTCGGGGCTGTCCGCATCACCCGCCGGCTTCCTCGAGGCGGACGAATTCCGCCGTGCCCGCACCACCGGGCGCGTCTACGTCGCGGGAAGCTGCGGCGGCTATCCCGGCCCGGCCTGGCGCTCGCGCGACCTCCGCCAGTCCGAGCTCCAGGCGCGCGCCGCGGCGGACAACCCGCTGTCGGAGCTGCGCACCGGCCGACCGGGTGAACCGTTCCGGATTCGCACTTCCTTCACCATCGATACGCTCGACGCGGGCATCCTCGTGTACCGCACGCCACGGCGCGACCGGGCGGTGCGCGGCGGGCGCCCCCCTGCACTGGCTCAAGCGCCCGCACGAATGGCGTCGCGTGCGCGGTTACCGCGCCGGGACGCGCCCGGCCCGGGCGCGCGGCCCCGCCCGAAGCGCTGCGGCACCCCGGTGCGCGAGGCTCAGTGCTGCTGCAGGATCTCGTGAACCGTGGGCTCGAGACCGGTCAGGCCCGCCTCGCGACCGCGCTGCAGCGACTCGTCCGGCGTGCAGCCCTCGTGCAGGCAGGCCCTCAGGGCGAACAGGGCCCCGACGCGGTTGCCGGACCCGCAGTGCACCAGCGCCGGGCAGCGATCCGGATCGGACAGGATTTCGTGCAGGCGACGCGCGTTCTCGGCGTTGAGATCCCGTGCGCCCGCCACCGGGATGACGATGTATTCCATGCCCAGCTCGCGCACGACCGCCGCCTGGTCGAAGTCGGTGAACTCACCCTCCGGGCGCAGGTTGACGATGGTCCGGAAACCCTTTTGCCGGGCTTCCTCGAGGGATTCACGTGTGGGCTGGCCCCCGGTACAGACACCGTGGCAGGGCACCAACGCATTCGGTACGTCGACCTTGGGTGTGGTCATTCCCGGTCTCCTGGTTCGGGTTGATTGCCTTCCGGCGGAGCCAGGCGCGGGACTTCAGTGCGCGCAGGCCGCCGGCGAACAGTACATGTCGTAGAGCAGCTCGATGACCCGCTCGGCACGGTCGCCGTCGAGGGAGTAGTAGATCGTCTGGGCCTCGCGGCGGGTCCGGACCAGGCCGTCGCGTCGCAGCACCGCCAGGTGCTGCGACAGTGCCGACTGGCTCAGCGGCACCACCTCGAGCAGCTGGCCCACGGCCATCTCCCCCCCGGCGAGGTTGCACAGGATCATCAGGCGCTTTTCGTTGGCGAGCGCCTTCATCAGCCGGGCTGCCTCGCCGGCATGTCGGGACATCTGCTCGGTGTTCATGAGCCTGGCACTGCGCCTTGCGGTCGAGCCGCGTTTCCTGCGTAACTCGCATTATAGCCGCAACGGCATAAGATCAGTCAACTCTAATTTAGTTTTTACTAAACGGTTATTCTGTTATATTTCCCGGGAACCAACGCGTTGAGGTAATGAGCCATGCAGGCGGAGATCACGCCCTTCCGGCACGAGGACACCGGCACGTTCTCCTACCTCGTCCGGGACCCGGCCACGGGCTCGGGCGCAGTCATCGACCCGGTGCTGGACTACGATCCGGCCGCTGCCCGCACCGGCACCGCGTCGGCAGAAGCCATCGTCGCGGCGGCACGCGAGCAGGGAATCTCGCTGGAGTGGATTCTGGAGACGCATGCACACGCGGACCACGTCAGCGGCGCGCCGTATGTGCGCGACGCGCTCGGCGGGCGCATCGGCATCGGTACGGGGATCCGCACGGTGCAGACGCGCTTCCGCGAGATCTTCAACCTGGGCTCCGGGTTCCCGGCCGACGGCAGCCAGTTCGATCACCTGTTCGAAGACCAGGAGACCTTCCGCATCGGGGACCTCGAAGGCCGGGTGATTCCGACGCCGGGGCACACTTCCGACAGCGTGACCTACTGGATCGACGGTGCCCTGTTCGTCGGCGACTCCCTGTTCATGCCGGACTCCGGAACCGCCCGCTGCGATTTCCCCGGAGGCGACGCGCGCGTCCTGTACGCGTCCTCCCGGCGCCTGTTCCGGTTCCCCGACGACACCCCCATGTACATGTGCCACGATTACGCGCCCGGCGGCCGCGAGCCCCGGTGCCGGACCACCGTCGGCGAGCAGCGTCGCCACAACATCCACGTGCGGGAGGAGGTGCCGGAGGAAGAGTTCGTGCGCATGCGTACCGAGCGCGACGCTACCCTCGGCATGCCGCGCCTGATCCTGCCATCGGTGCAGATCAACATCCGCGCCGGCGCCCTGCCGCCCCCCGAGTCCAACGGTACGCGCTACCTCAGGATTCCGCTCAACGTCTTCTGAGCCGGGCAGGGCCGGCGGCTCGCCGCGAACGCCCCGCATGCCGGAGCGGTCAGAACGACTTGCGCAGCACCAGGCCGATCGCCTGGTCTCCGAACCAGCGATACTCGGCCCCCAGCGAGACGCCGTCGCCGGCGGCCAGGTCCACTCCGGCGAAGCCGCCGATGTCGGGGGCATCGGTCGGGACCAGCCGCGGCAGCCGCGCGGTCCAGTCCCGGAGCATGCGCTCCATCGGCGTAAGCTCCAGCCGGAAGCCCCCCGCGTAGAGGCTCACATCACCGAGCCGGCCCCACAGGCCGATGCCCGAGTCGTGCGCGTGATAGGTGACATCGGCGGGCGGCTCTCCCCAGCTTCCTGACAGCGACCGTGCCAGCAGGTGCGACCCGAAACTCGCGGGCCCGGCAGACACGGCGACCGCTCCGCTGCCGGAAGCGAGCCCCGGGGCCGGGGACAGCTCCAGGGAGGGGCGGGGCGCGCTTGCCCGGACCGGCGCTGCCCGGTCCCGCCGCGGCGTCCGGGACGCCTGCCCGCCCCCCGCCGGGGCCGCGGGGGACGCGGTCGCCGCGGTGTCCGCAGCGGCCCGGGTCCGCAGGGCAGGATGGAGACCCCGCGGCAGCAGGGTCAGCAGCAGGACAAGCGCGAAAGCAACAGCCGGCCTCGACACCGGTCACCTCGGATCAGGGGATGGACTGCGGGGGTGGGACACCCTCGTCAGGTCGGCGAATTGTATCAGCCGCTGCCGGGTCGGTACCTGCACGAGCCCGCGCGGGTTACGCCGTCCCGGACGCGGCAGACGGCCTGCCCGACCCACGCGGAAAACGGCCCCTCAGCCCCCGAGCGCCAGGATGCCGTACGGAAGCCCGCCGCCGGCGAGCGCAGCCAGCCGGCGGCGCAGCGCCGGCTGCTCGGCCGGCTGGCACAGCCACGCGGCCGGGACGCCTTCCATCCTCGCCTCCAGCAGCGCGCGGGCCAGCGCCCGGCCGCCCGACAACCAGTCACGGCACTCGTCCCCCCCGGTGCCCAGCGCCATCACGAGGGGAGCACCGGCAGCGCCGGCAATCCCCCGCAACACGGGGCGCAGCACCCGGCACGCGAGCACCGCCGGCATGGGCCATCCGGCCAGCCGCATGCGCAGTGCCCCGATTCCGAGCTGCCCGCGCGGGATGCCGTCGACCCGTGGATCCCAGGGGCGACGCAGCCAGCCGGCCAGCTCCCGACGCGTCCCGGCGCCGGCCACCAGGTGCCGCACAGACTGCATCAGGAGCGCCTCGAGCATGGCGGGCTCCGACCCGGGACCGATCTCGCGCAGCCAAGCGCCCTCGGCTCGCGCCAGCTCCTGCAGGTGCTCGCCGAACGCGGCCGACGGGGCCCGGCCGGAGCCGCCATGCGCGCGCGGACGGCTCCTTCCGATCGCCTCGAACAGGGCACGCTCGCGGTCGCTGGGCAGCTTGCGGGGTCCCAGGCGCACGCGCGCCAGCAGCAGCTGCCGCCGTGGCTCGGGGCGCGTGCTGACCTCGAGCAGGTAGCCGAATCTGCGCGCCGCCAGGATCAGGTAGTACAGCGCTCCGCCGCAGCCGATCACCTGCTGGCGCCGGCAGGGATCGGCGGCGGGCAGGCTGCGCGCCGGATCCAGGCACAGCTCCAGCTCGCCGCCCACCAGGCGCAGTTGCCAGGGCCGGCTGTTGTACAACGAGGGCGCGAACGTCGCATAGCGCGACACGAAGCGCAGCTTCTCCGCCACCGTGCTGGTAAGCGGAAACTCCGATTCCCTCGGAACGGCGGGCAGCTGTGCCGCGCCCATGGTGTGCACCGTCGGTCCTCCGGGCTGCTCTGCCGAATTGCGGTGAGACTACCGGAAGGGCGCCGCCGCCGGATTGACCCGGGTCACGGCCCGGCCGCTGGGCGAAACCACGGGCCGCACGTTACACTCCCGGCAGCGAGCGAGGGAGGCGCAGCATGAACGCGAGCGGGCAAAACCGGCTGGCCCGGGAGAGCAGCCCGTACCTGCTCCAGCACGCGGACAATCCGGTGGACTGGTTCCCGTGGTGCGACGAGGCATTCGAGACCGCCCGGGAGCTGGGCCGGCCGGTGATGCTCTCGATCGGCTATTCCGCCTGCCACTGGTGCCACGTCATGGCGCACGAGTCCTTCGAGGACCCGCAGACCGCCGAGGTCCTCAACAGCCACTTCGTCAGCATCAAGGTGGACCGGGAGGAGCGTCCCGACCTCGACCGCATCTACCAGATCGCCCACCAGATCCTGGCACAGCGGCCCGGCGGCTGGCCGCTGACCATGTTCCTGACGCCGGACGACCGCCTGCCCTTCTTCGGCGGCACCTACTTCCCCCGGGACGCGCGGCACGGATTGCCGGCCTTCCGCGACCTGCTGCTGCGGATCGCCCGCTTCTACACCGAGCACGAAGGCGAGCTGCGTGACCAGAACCGCCGCCTGGAGAACGTGCTGCGCCAGCTGGAGCGTCCGCCCGCACCCGCCGGCGAGGCGCTGGACGGCAGCCCGCTGACGGATGCGCGCAGCCGCATGCAGCACGGCTTCGATCCCCGGCACGGCGGCTTCGGCGAGGCGCCCAAGTTCCCCCAGACCCCGGCGCTCGAGGGGCTCTTGCGGCAGTGGTACCGCAGCGTGCAGGTCGGCCAGCCCGATCCGGCAACGCTGCAGATGGTGGAGCTGACGGTGCGACGGATGGCCGAGGGCGGCGTCTTCGACCACGTCGGGGGCGGGTTCTTCCGCTACTCGGTCGACGAACGCTGGAGCATCCCCCACTTCGAGAAGATGCTCTACGACAACGGTCCCCTGCTGGCTTTGAATGCCGAGCTCCACGCCGTCACCGGCGATCCGCTGTTCCGCGATACCGCTGTGGCCACCGCCGACTGGGCCCTGCGCGAGATGCGCCACGAGGCCGGAGGGTTCTGCTCGAGCCTCGACGCGGACGCCGACGGGCGCGAAGGCGGCAGCTACGTCTGGACTCCGGACGAGGTCGCAGAATTGCTCCCGCCGCAGGAACATGCGGTGGCGAGCGCACGCTTCGGTCTCGACCGGCGACCGAACTTCGGCGACCGCTGGCACCTGCGCGTGCAGCGCGACCTGGCGCACACGGCCACGCAGGCGGGAGTGGAGGAGCGTCACGTGCCCGAGCTGCTGCGCTCCGCGCGGCAGAAGCTGCTGGCCGCGCGCGAGCGCCGCCCCCGGCCGCCGCGCGACGACAAGATCCTGGCCGGATGGAATGGCCAGATGGTGCGCGGGCTGGCGATCGCGGCACGCCACCTGGAGCGGCCCGACCTGGCCTGCGCCGCCACGGCCACGGTGGACTTCATCGAGCGCGAGATGCTCCGGGACGGGCGCCTGCTGGCGACCTGGAAGGACGGACGGGCGCGCTTCCCGGCCTATCTCGACGATCATGCCTATCTTGTCGACGGCCTGCTGGAGCTGCTCCAGGTCCGCTGGCGCCGCAGCGACCTGGAGCTGGCCCTGCGCCTGGCCGAGGCCCTGCTGGCCCGCTTCCGGGACAACGAGCACGGGGGCTTCTACTTCACGGCCGATGATCACGAGGAGCTGATCTACCGCCCGCGGCCGTTCACGGACGACTCGCTGCCGGCCGGCAACGGCGTGGCCGCGCGCGTGTTCGGCCGGCTCGGTCACATGGTCGGCGAGCCGCTCTATCTCGAGGCGCAGGAGCAGACGCTGCGGGCGGCCCGCGAGTCGCTGCGCGAGGTTCCCGAGGCCCACTACGCGCTGCTGATGGCCCTGGACGAGTACCTGAATCCGCCCACCACGATCATCCTGCGCGGGGAGCCCGCGGAGCTGGAGCGGTGGCATGCCCGGGCGGTGCGCGGCTTCCATCCGGACCGCCTGGCGCTGTCGATACCGTCGGACGAGGCCGGACTGCCGGGACTGCTGGCGGAACGTCCGGCGCGCGGCAGGATCACCGCCTGGATCTGCGAAGGCATGACTTGCCAGGCGCCGATCGTCGATGACCCGGAAGCCCTGCAGCGGAGCCTGGGGACCGGCAGCTGAGAGGCCGGTTGCGGTCAGTCTTCCTCGGTCACCCGTACGATGTGGAGCTTGTTCAGCAGGGCGATGCCGCCGTCCTCCAGGAACAGCCGCAGGAACGCTGCGGCATCGCGGTTGAGATGGTCCAGCAGCCGCTGGCGAGCCTCCGGGAGGACCTCCCGCACGCGCCCCCGCACGGAGGCGCCGTCGTCGAGCCGGACGCTGCAGCCAATGTTCGAGTCGCCCGCGTCCCGGGCCCCGCGGGGCTGGAACTCGACCCGGGCGATGGCACTCTTGCGGTACAACTGCACGTGGTCGGGCGCATACCGCTTGACCGCCACGAACGGCTCCTCGCTGTTGAACACGTCCGCCGGGCTTTCCCCGGTCGGCCGTCCTTCGGTCTCCGGCCAGACGAACACTGCGCCGTCCATGCGCCCTTCCGCCGGCAGCCACAACGTCACCGGATGCTCGCGCTTGAGCACCCTGAGGGACTCGTCACTCACTGCTGGTGTCCTCCTCCGGGCGGTGCGCGGGAGCACACCCGGCACCGACCCGACACCCGGCGTCCGCTGCGGAGCCCGGACCTCCTTCGCCGCGACCACGATCGCAGCCCCGGAGTGACCCGGCGTGCGGGCAGCGGCGCGCCTGTCGCTGGTATCCTGGCGGTGGTACGTCCGCCGCGCAGCCATCATAACGCGCCGTGTCGCGCCGGGTGACATCCTTGTATCGGCCCACCGCTACCGGTCGTAGGAACGGACCGGACGTCGGCGGCCGGCGCCGGTCAGACGCCGAGCTCGTAGCCGAAGGCCTGCTTGAACATGTCGCGGAAGTCGTACAGGTCGAAGCGATGGTTCTGGGTCCCGTGGTGCTCGACCTTCAGCGTCCCCATGAGCGAAGCGACCCGGCCGGCGGTCTCCCAGTCCATGTCGTTCATCAGGCCGAAGATCAGGCCGGCCCGGTAGGCGTCCCCGCAGCCGGTGGGATCGGCGACCTCGCGGGCACGGGCGCAGGGGATGTCGTACTCGCGACCGCCCCTGGTGTGGATCACGGAGCCGTTGGATCCCTTGGTCACGATCAGGGCGTCCACCCGGTCGGCAATCTCTTCCAGGCTCAACCCGGTGCGGTCGCGCGTGAGCTCGGACTCGTAGTCGTTCACCGCCATGTAGGTCGCCTGATCGATGAACTGTAGCAGCTCGTCGCCGCTGAACATCGGCAGTCCCTGGCCGGGATCGAAGATGAAGGGGATGCCCGCGTCGGCGAACTCGCGCGCGTGCTGGATCATGCCGTCGCGCCCGTCCGGGGCGACGATGCCCAGGCTGATTCCGGCATCACGCGGGACGCTCTGCTGGTGGGCGTTGTCCATGGCACCGGGATGGAAGGCGGTGATCTGGTTGTCGTCCAGGTCGGTCATGATGTAGGCCTGCGCCGTGTACGACCCGGGCGTCTCCTTGACGTAGCGCCGGCTGATCTCGCCCTCGTCCATCCAGCTCGCGTAGGGGGCGAAATCGGCGCCGACGGTCCCCATCGGATGACCGTCGCCGTTCAGCAGGCCCAGGTTGTAGGCAATGTTGCCGGCGCAGCCGCCGAACTCGCGCCGCATCTTCGGTACCAGGAAGGACACGTTGAGCATGTGCACCTTCTCGGGAAGGATGTGATCCCGGAAGCGCTCCGGGAACACCATGATGGTGTCGTAGGCGAAAGAGCCGCAGATCAGTGCTGTCATGGCCTTGCATTCCCCCTCGTCTGTAGCTGTCGGGAGCGTCGGGACCCGCCGACGGAGTTCACTTTCCGTTTCAGGAGGTCGCGAGCCGGCGCCGCTCCTCCCCCGCGCGGCCGCCGGAGGCAGCCTCGTCCGCGGGTTCCCAGCGGAGGTTCAGGGTACGCGCCGCGTCGACCTCGTCCAGGCGGCGGACCGGCAGCGCGTGCGGCGCCCCGTGCAGGATCTCCGGATCCCGCTCCGCTTCCTCGCGGATCGCCACCATCGCCTGCACGAACGCGTCCAGGACTTCCCTCGTCTCGGTCTCGGTGGGCTCGATCAGAAAGCATTCCGGCACCAGCATCGGGAAGTAGATCGTCGGCGCGTGGAAGCCGTAATCCAGCAGGCGCTTGGCGAAGTCCAGCGCGGTCACGCCGAGTTTCTTCGCCTCCGGCTTGAGCGTCAGGGTGAACTCGTGGCTGGCGCGCCGTCCCGGATAGCCGGGCGTGAAGCCCTCGCGGGCCAGGCACGCGAGCATGTAGTTGGCGTTCAGCGTGGCGAAATCCGCGACCCGGCGCATCCCCTCGCCCCCCAGCATGCGGGCATACACGTAGGCACGCAGGAGCACGCCGGCGTTGCCCATGAACGCCGAGAGCCGGCCGATGCTCCGGGGCCGGTCGGCCTCACCGGCCCAGCGGAACGCGTCGCCGTCCCGAACCACCATGGGCACCGGCAGGAACTCCGCGAGGCGCTCGCCCGCGGCGATCGCTCCCGCGCCGGGCCCACCGCCCCCGTGCGGCGTCGAGAAGGTCTTGTGCAGGTTGAGGTGCATCACGTCGAAGCCCATGTCGCCCGGACGCACGCGCCCCAGGATCGCGTTGAGATTGGCGCCGTCGTAGTACAGCAGTCCGCCGGCCTCGTGCACGACTCCGGCGATGTCCCGGATCCGGCGTTCGAACACCCCCAGCGTCGACGGATTGGTCAGCATGATGCCGGCCGTCTGCGGCCCCACCACCTGCTTCAGCGCCTCGAGATCGACATCGCCGTCCTCGCCGGTGGGGATCTCGCGGACCTTGTAGCCGCACATGGTCGCGGTGGCGGGATTGGTGCCGTGCGCGGCGTCCGGAACGAGCACCTCGGTGCGCGCGCTGTCGCCGCGGGCGTCATGGTAGGCACGGATCATCGCCACGCCCGCGAACTCGCCCTGGGCCCCGGCCATGGGAGTCAGCGAAACCTCGCGCATGCCGGTCACCTCGCGCAGGATCTGCTGCAGGTCGTACATGCATTCGAGAAAGCCCTGGCCGCGCCCGGCCGGTGCCAGCGGATGCCGTCCCAGGAACGGGGGCTGCATCGCCAGGCTGTTCGAGGCCCGCGGATTGTACTTCATGGTGCACGAGCCCAGCGGGTAGAAGTGGGTGTCGATGGAGAAATTCTTCTGCGACAGGCCGGTGTAATGGCGCACGACCTGCATCTCGGACACCTCGGGCAGCGTGGGCCGCCGTTCCCGCCGGAGGCGGGCCGGGATGTCCTCCAGCGCGCGCTCGAGCGCGGCTCCCGACAGATCCGGTGCCTGCGCCTGTGCGCGCCGCCCGGGACGGGAATGTTCGAATATCAGCATCTCAGGAATTCCCCCGTTGCCGAATGTTCGTCCTGCTCCTCACGACCGCCCGGGACCGCCGGCTCACGCCAGCACCTCCGCCAGCGCCGCGGCGTACCGGTCCAGGTCGGCCCCGGTCCGGCGCTCGGTGGCGCTCACCAAGAGCGCCTCGCCCAGCTCCGGATAGTCCCCGGCGAGGCGGCAGCCGCCCAGGATCCCGCGTTCCGCCAGGGCCTCGAGGACCTCCCCCGCGGGACGGGGCAGGCGCAGCACGGCCTCGTGGAAGTACGCACCGCCGAAGGCCCGCTCGACCCCGGGCAGCGCGGTCAGCTTCTCCACCAGCGCACGGGTGTTGGCATGCGACCGGCCGGCGACCGCGGCCAGTCCGTCCGCCCCCAGCAGCGCCATGTAGATGGTCGATGCGGTCACCATCAGGCCCTGGTTGGTGCAGATGTTCGAGGTCGCCTTGGATCGCCGGATATGCTGCTCCCGTGCCTGCAGCGTGAGCGTGTAACCGTCGCGACCGTCCGCATCCACCGCCCGGGCCACCAGGCGGCCGGGCAGCTGGCGCAGGTGGCTCTTGCGGCAGCACATGAAACCGTAGTAGGGCCCGCCGGAGGACAGCGGGATGCCCAGCGGCTGGCCTTCGCCGCAGACGATGTCGGCGCCCTCCGCGCCCCAGCTGCCGGGTGCCGAGAGCACGGCCATGGCGGTCGGATTCACCACGGCGATCACCAGCGCGCCCTGATCGTGGGCCCAGTCGGTGAGGGCGTCGACGTCCTCCAGGGCGCCGAAGAAGTTGGGCTGCGGTATCACCAGGGCCGCGACGTCGCCGGGGTCGGTTGGCAGGCTCCCGCTGTCGATCGTGCCGGTGGCGGGGTCGTAGTCCAGCGGCTCGAACGTGATGCCCTGGTTGCCCACGATCACCTCGGCCGTGCGGCGATACAGCGGGTTGACGGTGGTCGGCATGAGAATGCGCCGGGAGCGCGAGCGCCGGTTGGCCCGTACCGCCATGAGCGCCGCCTCGCCGAGCGCGGACGCGCCGTCGTACATGGAGGCGTTGGAAACCTCCATGCCCGTCAGCCCGGCCATCATGGTCTGGTATTCGTAGATCAGCTGCAGGTTGCCCTGGCTCGCTTCCGCCTGGTACGGGGTATAGGCACTGTAGTACTCGCCACGGGTGGTGATCTGCCAGACCGCGGCCGGGATGTGATGGTCGTAGGCGCCGGCGCCAATGAAGCACAGGTCGCGCGGGTCACGCGCGGCCCGCTCCTCCATCAGCCGCGTGACGGCCATCTCGCCGAGACCTTCCGGCACGCCGTCGATGCCGGTCTGGAGCTCGCCCGGGATCTCGTCGAACAGCGCGTCGATGCTGTCGACGCCGATCACGGACAGCATCTGGTCAATGTCCTGCTGCGTATGCGGAATGAATGGCATGACGATCTCCTGCTCGGGATCACATGGCCGGACGACCCGGGGGACTCATTCCTCTTCCGCCTCGACCACGGCCTGGTAGGCGGCCGCGTCGAGCAGATCGTCCAGGCCGACACCCTCCGCCAGCTCCAGGCGCACGAGCCACCCCTTGCCGTACGGATCCTCGTTGACGTATTCCGGATGCTCTTCCAGCTCCTCGTTGACCTCCACGACCGAGCCCTTGACCGGCGCGTACACGTCGGAGGCGGCCTTCACCGACTCCACCACGGCACAGGCGTCGCCCGCCGCGAGTTCCTGCCCGACCTCGGGCAGCTCCACGAACACGAGATCGCCCAGCGCGTCCTGCGCATGGTCGGTAACCCCCAGGGTGACGGTGCCGTCGCCCTGATCCTCCACCCATTCATGGCTGCTGGTGTATCTCAGCTCGGTTGGAATCTCGCTCATGACTGCATCCCCTCTGGTTTCCGCCCCACCCCGGGCACCTCCGGTACGGCGCTCAGTCCAGCTCGACGAGCACCCTGCCATTGCGGACGAACGGCGGCTCGACCACCCGTGCCGCCAACTCGCGGCCGCGCACCTCGACGGTGCATCGGTCTCCTGTCCCGGCGGGCACGCGCGCCAGCGCGATGGCCCGACCGAGCGTCGGAGAGAAGCTGCCGCTGGTAATCTCGCCATCGCCGGCGTCCCCGGCGTGCACCTTCTGGTGATCCCGCAGCACGCCGCGCCCCTCGAGCACCAGCCCCACCAGGCGCCGGGCCACGCCGCGGGCGCGCTGCGCCTCCAGCGCCTCGCGACCGATGAAGCGGCGCTCTTCCGGCTGCCAGGCCACGGTCCACCCGAGGCCCGATTCCAGCGGCGTGGTGCTCTCGTCCATGTCGCTGCCGTACAGGTTCAGGCCCGCCTCGAGTCGCAGCGTGTCCCGCGCGCCCAGTCCGCAGGGCGCCGCTCCGGCTTCCCGCAGTTCTTCCCAGCGGGCGACCGCCTCGTCCGCGGGCAGGATCAGCTCGAAGCCGTCCTCGCCCGTATAGCCGGTGCGGCCGATGAACAGCCCGCCGGCGGCAACCGCCTGGAACGGGCGCAGCGCGCCGGCGGCCTCGCGCGACCGCGAATCCAGCACGCCCGCCACGATTTCCACCGCCCGTGGCCCCTGGACCGCCAGCATGGCCAGGTCGGTCCGCTCGGCCAGGTTCACCTCGAACGCCGATGCCTGCTCGCGCATCCACGCCAGATCCTTGTCCCGGGTGGCGGCATTGACCACCACGCGGTACCACTGCTCGTCCATCCAGTAGGTGATGAGATCGTCGAGAACCCCGCCGTCGGGGGTGAGCATGCAGCTGTACAGCGCGCGTCCGGGACCCGGCAGGCGGCCGACGTCGTTGGCCAGGATCCGGCGCAGGCAGTCCCGGGCGCCCGCCCCGCGGAGGTCGACGACCGTCATGTGCGAGACGTCGAACATGCCGGCGGCGCGACGCACCTGGCGATGCTCTTCGATCTGGGAGCCGTAGTGCAACGGCATGTCCCAGCCGCCGAAGTCCACGATCTTGGCGCCAAGGGCCTTGTGCGTCTGGTACAGGGCTGTCCGCTTGCCCACGGGCTCTCTCCCAAGCTCTTTCACCGGATTGCGCCGCCCCGGCCGGGCGGCCGCCTGTTTCGCGTCCGGCCGTGCCGCAACGAAAAGGGGGCGGCAGGCCGTTGCAACCTGCCGCCCCTCTGTCCGGTAACCTGAGAGATCGGAGAGACGCCGCCGCCGGCCGGTCCCTCCTGCCCCTTCGGTGGCGCCAGCGCGGGCGCGCTCTCCAGAGTCGACGCATGCATACGGTCCTTTTGCCTGAGCGTTTCCGGGCGGATTTGCGCCTTCGGCGTCCGGCTCTCGGCCGGCTCTCTCCCGCATGCACGATCGTCGAGGAGCAGAATATACCCAAAGGGGGAAGCCCAACACAAATCCGAAACATCATTCCATCGCGATCAGGCGATGGAAATCCCTCCGGAAAGCCCGTGACGGCGCCCGTTGCGGGCAACACGCCTGCATGCCGACCCTCCGTTCGCCGGAGGCGGTTCACCGGAAAACCTGCGCAGGAATCAGGCGGGTGCGATGCGGGCCAGCGGCGGCAGGTCGCCCTCCAGCCCCATGGCCTGACGCATAATCGCGCGCTTGACCGGCCCCGAGCGATCCACCAGCGAAAGTCCGCTGTCCCGGGCCAGGATCAGCACCGGGCTGGCGTTGCCGAACAGGTGCTTGAAACCGTGCATGACGCCGCCGACCAGGAGGTTGTGTCCCTTGCGCCAGCGCTCGTAGCGGCCCAGCAGGCGCGCGGACCCGGGATCGGTCCGCGATGCGCCCGCCGTGCCCAGCACTCCCGCGAGGGCGGCCGCATCCAGCAGGCCGAGATTGACGCCCTGACCGGCAAGCGGATGTACCACGTGGGCGGCGTCTCCGACCAGTGCCAGCCGAGGCGCGCGATAGCGCCCGGCCTGGAGGAACCGGAGCGGGAAGCTGCGGCGCTCCCCGTCGAGCTCCAGCCTGCCCAGCACGTGCTCGCTGGCCTCGCTCACGGCGTCGGAGAATGCTTCCGGCGCCATCGCGACGAGCTCGTCCGCGTGCTCCGCCGCGGTGCTCCAGACGATCGAACAGCGCCCGTCGGCCAGCGGCAGCAGGGCCAGCGGCCCGCCGCGCAGGAACCGCTGGCGGGCGGTGGCTTGATGCGCGTGTTCGCACGCGACCACCGCCACCACCGCCTGCTGATCGTACCAGCGCTGCCACGCCCGCAGACCCGCGATGCCGCGCAGCGGCGAGCCCGCACCGTCCGCGGCCACCACCAGCCGGGCGGACACCTCGCGGCCATCCTCCAGGCGCAGCCGTGCCGCCTGCGCCCCGTCGGAGCGCATGTCGCTCACGCCCGTCCCGGTCACCGTGCGAACCCGCTCGCCGCCCGCGCGGTGCAGACAGTGCAGGGCGGCATCCCGGATCAGCCGGTTCTCGATGATGTGTCCCAGGTGCGGCCACGGCAGCTCGGCGCTGTCGAAACCGATCCTGGCCCCGCCTTCCCAGACCTCCATGCGCCAGTAGGGACTGATGCGCCAGCCCTCCAGCAGATCCCACATGCCCAGGTTGCGGAATATCCGCTCCGACGCCACCGAGATCGCGGAAACCCGCAGGTCCGGTCCCGCGTCCGGATCGAATTCCGGCGGCGGCCAGGCCAGCTCCGACGACTCCACCAGCGTGACCCGCCAGCCGTCCACGGCCAGTGCGCAGGCCAGCGTGGCGCCCACCATGCCCGCACCGACCACCGCGATATCGCAGTCCGTCGGGGTACTCAAGCGGCCCCCGCCGGCAGCGTCGAGAGCGGCCGTCCGCGGGCAAGCCAGGGCATGTCCGCCGAAACGCCCATGGCGCCCCGAGTGAAGGCGTGCCGCAGCGGCCCCGCAAGGTCGAGGCCGATCATTCCCAGGTTGCGTCCCGCCACCACCGCGGCGACCCGGCTCGAAAACGTGCGCAGCAGCCCTTCCGTGAGACCGGACGTTCGCCACAGATCCCGTCGCCGTGCCGCCGCGTAGCGCTGCAGCAGGGTGCCGCTCCCGGGCGGCTCGCCGGCGCGCGCCGCGCGTACCACCAGTTCGGCGATCAGCGCGACGTCGCGCAGGCCCAGGTTGAAGCCCTGCCCGGCAACCGGGTGCAGCGTGTGGGCGGCATTGCCCACCAGTGCGACCCGGTCCGCGACCAGCTGCCGGGCGACCACCTGCGCGAGCGGGTAAACATGGCGGCGCCCCGCCTCGCGAAAGGGTCCGACGCGTCCACCGAAGCGAGCCTCCAGGGCGCGCAGGAAGGTCGCGTCGTCGAGCGACATGAGCTCGTCGACGCGTTCGCTGCGCGCGGTCCAGATCACGGCGTAGCGATCGCCGGCAGCCGGCAGCAGGGCCATGGGACCGTCGGCGGTGAAGCGTTCCCGGGCGGTGCCCCCGTGCGGGCGCACCGGGGTGACGTTCGCGACCACCGCCGACTCGCCGTACGCGCGCCGGACCGCCCCGATGCCCAGCATGTCGCGCAGCGGCGATTCCGTGCCGTCCGCCCCCACCAGCAGGCGGGCCCTCAGCCGGCGGGTGGCGCGCCCTTCCCGGACCGAGACCGTGACCGTGTCCTCATCCCGGGTGATGCCCTGCACGGTAGCGGGATTGACCAGCTCCACGTTGTCCAGCTGCCGCACGGTCTCGATCAGGACGCTGCCCAGCGCGCGGTTGGGCACCACATAGCCGAACGCCGGCAATCCCAGCTCCGCGGCCCGCAGGTGCGCGGTGCCGACGTGCCCCCGGTCGGTCACGTGGATCGAGCGGATCGGCTCGGCGGACGGTGCCAGAGCCGGCCACACCCCGATACCTTCGAAGATCATGCGCGTGGCGTGCGAAAGCGCCGTGGTGCGATCGTCATAGCTCGGGGGCCCGGCGTCACCGAAGGCGACCGCCTCCACCAGAGCGACGCGCAGAGGCTGTCCGCCGAGGGCGCAGGCCAAGCTGGCGCCCGCCATGCCGCCACCGACGATGAGCACGTCGAACGTGTCGCGCCGGTTGTCCGGATTTGCCGTCATTCCCGTACTGTCCCGCTCATTGCGCCATCAGCGCCTCGATGTCCGCGATGTTCCCGGGCGCGTCGGATGTGAGCACTTCGCCGCCCTCGCGGGTGACCAGGACATCGTCCTCGATCCGGATGCCGATGTCCCACCACCGCTCGTCCACTCCGGGGCTGCCCGCCCGTACGTACAGTCCCGGTTCCACGGTGAGGGTCATGCCCGGCTCCAGCATCCGCCAGCGGTCGCTCACGCGGTAGTCGCCGACATCGTGCACGTCCATGCCGAGCCAGTGGCCCGTGCGATGCATGAAGAACGGCCGGTAGGCCTCGCGCTCGATCACCTCGTCGACATCGCCGTCGACGATGCCCAGGTCGACGAGACCCTGGCACAGCACCCGCACGGCCGCCTCGTGCGGCGCGTTCCAGTCGTTGTCCGGGTGCACTTTCGCGATCGCCGCGTGCTGGGCCTCCAGCACCACCTCGTAGAGCGCGCGCTGCTCGGCGCTGAAACGCCCGTTCACCGGGAACGTGCGGGTGACGTCCGCGGCGTAGCAGTCGTACTCGGCACCGGCGTCGATCAGCACCAGGTCGCCGTCGCGCAGCACCGCCGAGTTCTCGATGTAGTGCAGGACGCAGCCGTTGGCGCCCCCGCCCACGATGGGCGGATACGCGTAGTCGCAACCGTTGCGCACGAACTCGTGGGCGAACTCGGCCTGCAGTTCGTACTCCCGCATTCCCGGACGGCAGGCCTGCATCGCGCGCCGGTGCGCAGCCGTGCTCACGCGCGCCGCGCGCCGCATCGCGCCCAGCTCGGCCCGGTCCTTGAACAGGCGCATCTCGTGCAGGTGATGCTCCAGCGAGACGAACTCCCAGGGCGTATGCACCCCCTTGCGGGCCTGCTGCCGCAAGCGGTTGACCCAGCCGATCACGCGCTGGTCGAACTCGGGGTTGTTGCCCATGGTGTAGAACACCCGATCCACCGGCTCCAGCAGCCCGGGAAGAATGTCGTCGATGTCGTCGACGGGATAGGACTCCTGGGCACCGTAGACGTCGCAGGCCCCTTCCGGACCGGCCCGGTAACCGTTCCAGACCTCCATGTCGGGATCCCGGTCACGCACGAACAGGACGTACTGGTTGCGCGGATGGCCGGGCAGCAGAACCAGCACGGCGCCCGGCTCGGGGAACCCGGTGAGGTAGTAGAAGTCGCTGTCCTGGCGGTAGGGATACTCGACGTCCCGGTTGCGCGTGCGCTCGGGCGCCGCCGGGACGATGGCGATGCTGTTCTCGCCCATCGCTTCCATCAGGTGGCGGCGGCGGCGCGCGAACTCCTTCTGGTTCATGGATGCTCCCGGTCTTGCGGCGTGCCGGGACCCGGCGGTGCCGGCCCGGCACCGTCCTAGTGCAGACGCCTGGGCGAAGCCCCGTCCTGTTCGGGGTACAGCTCCTCGTAGACCAGGAGCACCCCGACCCGGATGTACTCGACGATTTCTGCGTAGGCGCCTTCCTGCTCCTCGTCGTCACCGTCGGGCTCGAGCCCGGCACGGGTGACGTCAAGAAAGTCGTGAACCACCTCGCGGCTGTTGTCCGGCAGCTCCTCGATGCTGCCGGGCCGCGCCACGCCCAGGCCGTGCAGGAAGCCCTGGCACCACTGCGCCAGCCCGTCCACGCGCTGCTCGAGCGGAGCGCTGTCCGGCGGCAACACCAGGCGCAGGTCCGTCCCGGCCTCCTCCAGCACGCTCCGGGTCTCGCCGTGGAGCCGCAGCAGGAGCTCACGGCACTCGCCGGCGGCGACATTGCGGGGATCGACGCCCCCCAGGCTCTCCTCGATCCACGGCCGCGGGTCGCCTTCGTGAGCCCCGCAGAGTCTCCCGCAAACGCTGCCGTGGCACTCGGCGGCGTCCGTCACGGCACCCGCGCGGACGAGCGCTTCCTGCAGTGTCTGGTACCACTCGGTGTTCACTCGCGGAACCTGCTCTCATGCCCGGCTCGGGTGGGAGGCGATGCCGGCAGCCGAACCCGTGGCGCGTTGCCGCAGCGCCGGCAGCCGAAAGCGAACGGCCGCGTCGGCTCCCGGTCATGCTACCACCGCGCCCTCGCGCGGCCCAACGTTCCGCGTTGATAAATGCCCGACGGAACCCTATAGTCGGGCGATGTGGCGTGTCCCGAGCGGGGGCCCGAGGATGACCGAATCCGAACTGGAAAGACTCGAACGGCGGGTCGGCGAGCTTCTCGCCCTGTGCCAACAGCTGCGTGAAGAGAACCGGTCGCTGCAGGACCGGCAGGAGCAGCTCGCCACGGAGCGTGCCCAGCTGATTCAGCGCAACGAGCTGGTCCGGGCCCGCGTGGAAGCGATGATCTCGCGCCTGAAGTCGATGGAGCAGATACCCTGAAATGGCCGATGAGCCCGGCAGCACGACCCCGGTGACCATTCGCATCCTGGGCAAGGAATACCAGGTCGCGTGCGCCGAAGACGAACGCCAGGACCTGCTTGACTCGGCTCAGCACCTGAATGACAGAATGAGGCAGATTCGGGACCGGGGAAAGGTCGTTGGGCTGGACCGGATCGCCGTGATGGCGGCGCTGAACCTGGCCAACGAGGTTCTGGACAGCCGCCGGCGGCAGCATGCCAGCGACGTGGACCTCGACCGGATACGCGCCTTGAACGAAAAGCTGGACCTGGCGCTGGCCTGGGACGAGACCCAGCAGCACTGAGCGCCCGGGTCCGGCGGACGGCGGAGGCCGCGCCGCCGTCACCGGTTTGGCGCTTCCTGCGGTGTTCGACAGGTATCGGGAGATACCTCTTGAGCCTATTCACCGACCCGGGGGTCGGGAGTGTCGGAGCTGTTGAGCAAGTCCGCCCGTGAGCGGAAAGCCTGAGGCGCCGGCTACCAACCCCACCTGAACCGCTGGTTCAAGGTCGATGGTACCTGACGGCACGAGCGGGAGGCGCCCCCATTTTGCCGCGACAGCGGAAGCGCCCCGGGTGGCATCCGCCCGGGGCGCCCTGTACGTATCAGATCCTGAAGCGAGCCCGATGACACAGGACCCCGAGCCGGTGCCCGCGCCGGACATCCAGGCGGACAAGAGCAAGCTGCGCCGCGAGATGCGCCGGCGCCGCCGGGAGCTGAGCGCCGACCAGCGTTACCACCACGGGCGGGCGATGAGCCGTGTCATCGCGGCGCTGCCGCTGTTCCGGAACAGCAGCCGCATCGCGCTGTTCATGGCCACCGACGGGGAGATGGATCCCGCCGCCCTGACCATGCATGCGCATGCCATGCGCAAGCAGGTGTTCCTGCCGGTGCTGGTAGGCACGCCCCGCCGGCCCGGGCTGCGGTTCGTGCGTCACGAGCCGGGCGAGGCGCTGGTGTCCAACCGGTTCGGTATTCCGGAGCCGCTGCCGGATCCGGGCCGGGTGATCAGCCCGCGCTTCCTCGACCTGGTGATGGCGCCCCTGGTCGCCTTCGACGATCACGGCAATCGGCTGGGCATGGGTGGCGGCTATTACGACCGCACCTTCGAGTTCCTGCGCCTGCGGAAGCGCTGGCGAAAGCCGCACCTGATCGGCGTCGCCTACGAATTCCAGCGCCTGCCGGCGCTGCCGCGAGCATCGTGGGACGTGCCGCTGGGCGAAGTGGTCACCGAGGCGGGCTTCCGCGTCCTGGACGGATGACGGGCCCCGCTCCCTGCCGCAGCAGGAGGACGACGTGCGCTACTGGCTGATGAAATCCGAGCCGGACGTATTCGGCCTCGACGACCTGGAGGCGGCCGGGACCGACCACTGGGACGGGGTGCGCAACTATCAGGCTCGCAACATGATGCGTGACCAGATGCGCCCCGGCGACCAGGCCTTCTTCTATCACTCCAACTGCCCCGAGCCGGGCATCGTCGGGATCATGGAGATCGCGCGGGCCGGCTATCCCGACCACACGGCCTTCGATCCCGACGACCCGCACTACGATCCCCGGAGCGACCCCGACCGGCCCCGCTGGTACATGGTCGACGTGCGCTACCTGCGCCACCTGCCCCGGGTGATCACGCTGCGGGCGCTGAAGAGCTGCCCCGAGCTGGCGGACATGCCGCTGGTGCGGCGCGGAAACCGGCTGTCGGTGATGCCAGTGACCGCGGAGCAGTGGCGCTTCATCCTGTCGCTGGCCGGGAGCTGAGCAGAGCCCCGCGCTATTCCTGGCCGCGCCGCATGAGCCAGTCCACCAGCCCCCGATAGCGCACCGGCATCAGACGCTGGATCTTGTCCAGCAGCTTCGCGTCGGGCCCCACCAGCAGCCGCGGCCGGCCCGCGGCGATGGCGTCGGCTATCAGCCGGCCGGCCTTCTCCGGCGTGGTCATGGTCGCCTTCCGGAAGGTCTCGGCCAGCTCCTCCTTCGATTGCGCCGTCATGCTGTCCCGGAACCGGGAGCTGCGCACGATGTTGGTGTCCACCCCGCCGGGGTGGACGCTGGTCACCCGCACCGCCGTGTCCCGGAGCTCGCCCCGGAGCGACTCGGTGAAGCCGCGGATGGCGAACTTGCTGGAGCAGTAGGAGCTCTGGTTGGGCACACCGATGATGCCGAAGACGCTGGACAGGTTGACGATGTGGCCCTCGTCCTCGCGCAGCAGGTAGGGAAGGAAGAACTTGGACCCGTACACCATGCCCCAGAAGTTGATCCCCATGATCCACTCGAAATCGTCGAGATCCATCTTCTCGACCGTGTGCACCACGGTGACCCCGGCATTGTTGACCACCACGTGAACGCGCCCGTGGGCCTCGACCACCTCGTCCGGGAAGCGCTCCATGCGGCCGCGGTCGGAGACATCGATCACGTGGGTCGTCACCTTGCGGCCCAGCGCCTCGACCTGCGAGGCGGTCTCCCGCATGCCCGCCTCGTCGAGATCGGCCAGCGCCAGGTGGGCACCCCGTCGCGCGAGCTCCAGCGCCACGCTCCGCCCGATGCCGGAGCCCGCTCCCGTGACCACCGCCACACGGTCCTGAAGAGTCTTCATGCTTCCCCCCTTTGGGCACAATGGATGAACGCGCCCGGGTCGTGCGGCCTACTTGCCCGGGCTGAGGAAGAGGTCATAGGCCGGGTTGTCGGTCTCGTCCGCGTAACCGTAGCCGAGCTTGTCGATCTTCTCCCGGAACCGCGGCAGGTCCGCGGACGGAATCTGCATGCCCACCAGCGCGCGACCGAAGTCCGCGCCGTGGTTGCGGTAGTGGAACAGGCTGATGTTCCAGTCCCGCCCGATGCGGGTGAGAAAGCGCAGCAGCGCCCCGGGGCGCTCGGGAAACTCGAAGCGGTAGACCCGCTCGTTCTCCAGCAGCGGCGCATGGCCGCCCACCATGTACCGGATGTGCAGCTTGGCCATCTCGTTGCCGGCCATGTCGACGACCGTGTAGCCGGCCCCGCGCAGGGAAGCGACCAGCTCGTCCTTCTCCCGCACGCCGTCTTCCAGCTTGACCCCCGCGAACACGTGGGCCTGCGCCGCATCCGCGTAGCGGTAGTTGAACTCCGTGATGGTCCGCTTGCTGATGTCGCGGCAGAAATGCAGGAAGCTGCCCGGACGTTCCGGGATGGTGACCGCCAGCAGCGCCTCGCGGTGCTCGCCCAGCTCGGTTCGCTCGGCGACATGCCGCAGGCGGTCGAAATTCATGTTGGCGCCGCCGATCACCGCCGCCACCCTCCAGCCGGTGATCGCGCGGTCGGCCAGGTAGCGCTTGGCGCCGGCGGTGGCAAGGGCCCCCGCCGGCTCGGCGATGGAGCGGGTATCCTCGTAGATGTCGCGAATCGCCGCGCACACCTCGTCGGTGCTGACCGTGACCATGTCGTCCACGGTCTCGCGGGCGACCCGGAACGGCTCCTTCCCAGCCTGGCGCACGGCGACGCCGTCGGTGAACAGCCCCACCTGTTTCAGCCGCACCCGCCGGTGCCGCCGCAGCGCCTCGGTCATGCTGGCCGCGTCGTCCGGCTCGACGCCGATGATGCGGATCTCGGGCCGCACGTACTTGATGTACGAGGCCATGCCGGCCAGGAGGCCGCCGCCGCCGACCGGGATGAACACCGCGTCGAGCGCCCCGGAGTGCTGCTGCAGCAGCTCCATCGCGACCGTGCCCTGGCCCGCGATCACCTCGGGATCGTCATAGGGGTGCACGAAGGTCATGCCGCGTTCCCGGGTGAGCCGCCGGGCGTACTCGTAGGCATCGTCGTAGGCATCGCCGTGCAGCACGGCGCGCCCGCCCAGCTTGCGCACCGCCTGCACCTTGATCGGCGGCGTCGTGCGGGGCATGACGATGGTCGCGCGGATGCCCAGCCGGCGGGCCGCCAGCGCCACGCCCTGGGCATGGTTGCCGGCCGAGGAGCACACCACGCCGCGGGCACGGGCCTGCTCGTCCAGCCCGGCGATCTTGTTGTAGGCGCCGCGCAACTTGAACGAGAACACGGGCTGCAGATCCTCCCGCTTGAGGAAGATCTCGCTTCCGATCCGGTCGGAGAGGTTGGGGGCCTTTTCCAGGGGGGTCTTTTCGGCGACGTCGTAGACGCGTGCGTTGAGGATCTTGCGGATATAGGTGTCGATCATGGCCGCCAAACTTAGCAACATTGCCGAACGTTGGGAAGCGACGCCCTGACGGGGCGGAAGCCACCCGGTATAATGGGCGGCCATTTCCGGCAGGTTCATACGCCCGGCGACCGCCGGGCCATCTCCGGGAGCGACGGGTGACCAGCGACGAGCTCAAGCGGGCGGCAGCCGAGGCCGCCCTGGAATACGTGCCGGGAGATGAGGTCATCGGCGTCGGAACCGGCTCCACGGTGCGCCACTTCATCGAGCTCCTGGCAGGGCGGCGCGACCGCGTGCGCGGCGCGGTGTCCAGCTCGGAAGAGACGACGCGGCTGCTGGGTGCCGCCGGAATCCCGGTGGTCGAACTGAATGACGCCGGCACCCTCCCGGTCTACGTCGACGGTGCGGACGAGGCCACCCGTCACCTGCACCTGGTCAAGGGCGGCGGCGGCGCGCTCACCCGCGAGAAGGTCATCGCCAGTGCCAGCGATCGCTTCGTCTGCATCGCGGACGAGTCCAAGCTGGTGCGCGTGCTGGGCCGCTTCCCGCTGCCCGTCGAGGTGATCCCCATGGCGCGCAGCTACGTCTCCCGCGAGCTGGTGCGTTTCGGGGGCCGACCGAGGCTGCGGGAGGGCTACCGCACGGACAACGGCAACGAGATCCTGGACGTGCACGACCTCGACATCGGAGAGCCGGCACGCCTCGAGCAGCGGCTCAACGACATCCCCGGCATCGTCACCGTCGGCATCTTCGCCCTGCGCCCCGCCGACCTGCTCCTGCTGGCAGGCCCCGACGGCGTGCGCAGGTTCGACTAGGCCTCCCGCAGGGCACGCCACACGCGGGCCGGGGTGGCGGGCATGTCCAGCCCGCCGGCGCCCGCGCGCCGCAAGGCGTCCAGGACCGCGTTCATGCCGGCAGGCAGCGCGCCCACGGTCCCGGCCTCCCCCACGCCCTTCACGCCCAGCGGGTTGCTGCGACATGCCACCGGCCGCAGCGTCACGTCCAGCACCGGCATCTCGTCCGCGCGGGGCACCGGGTAGTCCATGAAGCTGCCCGTGAGAAGCTGTCCCGAAGCGTCGTAGACAGCCTGCTCGCCCAGCACCTGCCCCAGCCCCTGGACGATGCCTCCGTGGATCTGCCCATGCACCACGTCCGGGTTCATCACGCGGCCGCAGTCGTCCACGGCCGTATAGGCCACGACCTCGACACGGCCCGTATCGGGATCGATCTCGACCTCGCACACGTGGCAGCCGTTCGGGAAGCTCTGGTCCGGCGAACGGAAGCTGCCGTCCGCGTCCAGCCCGCACGGCAGGTGCGGCGGCACACCGGCCCCGCGCGCCTGCCGGGCCAGCTCGAACAGCCCGATCCGGCGGTCGGTCCCGACCACCCGGAACTCGCCGCCCGCGTACTCCAGGTCCGCCCCGGCCACCTCCAGCAGCCGCGACGCCAGCTGCCGCGCCTTCTCCAGCGCCGCGTCCGCGGCGGCGGCGGCGGCCGACCCCGCCATCATCATCGAGCGCGAGGCCACCGAGACGAAACCCGCCGGTGCCAGATCGCTGTCCCCCTGGACCACCCGCACCGCCTCGGGCGGGACCTGGAAGCGCTCCGCCACCGCGTACGCCAGGGACGCCAGATGGCCCTGCCCGTTGGACTGTGCCGCCGTGCGCAGCTCGATACGGTCGTCGCCGGCAAAATGCACGGCCGCCGACTCGTCGAGCAGACCGCCGGCGGTCTCCAGGAAGCACGCCAGTCCGCGGCCCCGCAGCTTGCCGCGCGCGGCAGCGGCGGTGCGCCGCTGGTCGAAGCCGTGCCAATCGGCCCGCTCCAGCGCCGCATCCAGCAGGGACTCGAATTCGCCGCTGTCGTAGAGCTGGCCCAGCGGCGTGCGCCAGGGCATCTCGTCGGCACCGATCAGGTTGCGCCGGCGCAACTCGACCCGGTCGATGCCGGTCTCCCGGGCCGCCTCATCCACCAGCCGTTCGACCAGGTAGCACGCCTCCGGCCGCCCGGCCCCCCGGTACGGTCCGGTGGGCATGGTATGCGTGAGCACGCAGCGGGCCTCGACCGCGATCGCGCCGGTGCGGTAGACCGAGGTCAGCCCGCCGGCGAAGTTGCGCGTCGGCACCACCACGCCGTTGCTGCTGAAATACGCGCCCATGTTGGCGTCGATGCCGGCGCGCAGGGCCAGGAAACGGCCGTCCTCGTCCAGCGCCAGCTCTCCGTGCAGGATCGCGTCGCGCCCGTGCTGGTCGGCCAGGAAGCAGTCGGCGCGGGTCCCCTGCCACTTCACCGGGCGCCCCAGCCGGCGCGCCGCCCACGCCACCAGCGCCTGCTCGGGGTACAGCGGCGTGCGCAGCCCGAACCCGCCGCCCACCTGGGGCGTCAGCACTCGCACCCGGCCGGCATCCTCGCCCAACACCGCCGCCAGGCCCGCCCGCAGGACGTTCACGCCCTGGGACGGCGTCACCAGCGTGTAGCGGCCGCTGCCGCGGTCGTACCGGGCGACCGCGGCCCGGGGCTCCATCGGGTTGCCGACCACGCGGGGGTTGGCCAGGCGCAGGCGCGTCACGTGGCGGGCCCGGTCGAATGCGCGATCGGCCGCTTCGCGGTCCCCCGCCCGCCAGCGCAGGCCGACGTTGCCGGCGACCTCCGGCCACACGCGCGCCGCGCCGTCGGCGCGAGCGGCCTCCAGGCCGGCGACCGCTTCGCCGACCTCGATGTCCGGCTCCAGGGCCGCCACGGCATCCCCGGCCGCCGCAGGCGTGTCGGCGATCACCATCACCAGCGGCTCTCCCACGTAGCGGATCCGCCGCGTTGCAAGCAGTGGCCGCGGCGTCGACGCCATGGGCGTGCCCTCCTCGTCGCGAACGGTCGCCACCGGCAGAAGCTCGCCCAGGCCGTCCGCACGCACGTCGGTCCCGGTCAGCACCGCCCGGACGCCGGGCACGGCCTCGGCGGGCCGGCGGTCCAGCGCGCGCAGGGTGCCGCATGCCACCACGGACCGGAGAAATACCGCGTGCAGCTGGCCGTCCATCGAGACGTCGGCGCTGTAGCATGCCCGCCCGGACACCAGCGCCGTGACCTCGTCGTCCGCCGACCAGCCCTGCGCCGCGCCGAATCGCTCCGTCGCAACCTCGCTCATCCGGGGCCTCCGGTTGCCGCGTACCCCCGATTCGACCACGACGGTCCGCCGGAGATCCACAAAAAAACCCCGCCTCGTGAGGCGGGGTCTTGGTTGGCTGGGGGACCAGGATTCGAACCTGGGTTAGCGGAGTCAGAGTCCGCTGTCCTACCGCTAGACGATCCCCCAATTGCAGCGGGCGTCGCTCAGCGCTTGGAGAACTGGGGTGCGCGCCGCGCCTTGTGCAGGCCGACCTTCTTGCGCTCCACCTGCCGGTCGTCGCGAGTGACGTAGCCGGCCTTGCGCAGCGGCTGGCGGAAGGCCTCGTCGTAGTTGATCAGGGCGCGGGTGATACCGTGCCGGATGGCGCCCGCCTGGCCGCTGCCGCCGCCGCCCGAGACGCTGATCCGGATGTCGAAGCTGTCCGCCATCTCCACCACTTCCAGCGGCTGCCGCACGATCATCCGCGCGGTCTCCCGGCCGAAGTATTCGTCCACGGGACGGCCGTTGACGACGATGTTGCCGCTGCCCGAGGACAGGAAGACGCGCGCCGTGGAGCGCTTGCGACGACCGGTGCCGTAATTCTGTGTCTGTGCCATCTGAAACCGTTCCGATTGAATGATCGCGAAACCGCGCCGCTCAGATCTCCAGGGGCCGGGGCTGCTGCGCCGCGTGCCGGTGCTCTGGGCCCCGGTAGACTTTCAGCTTGCGGAACATGGCCCGGCCCAGCGGGTTCTTCGGCAGCATGCCCTTCACGGCGTGCTGGATCACCCGCTCGGGCGCCTTCGCCAGCTGGTCCTCCAGGCTGATCGACTTCATGTTGCCGACGTAGCCCGTGAACCGGTAATACCGCTTGTCCCGGCGCTTGCGCCCCGTGACCCGGATCTTCTCGGCGTTGACCACCACGATGTAGTCACCGGTGTCGACGTGCGGCGTGTACTCGGGCTTGTGCTTGCCGCGCAGGCGCCGGGCGACCTCGGTCGCCAGTCTCCCGAGAGTCTTGCCCTCGGCGTCGACGACGTACCAGTCGCGCGTCACGGTCTCCGGTTTGGCGGAAAACGTCTTCATTCGAATTCTGGCTCCAGACGGTAAAAGCCGGTGGAAAGGCGCGCTATAGTACAAGACGGGCGGTAGCCTGACAAGCGACGCCGGCCGGATTCGCCAATCCCTCTACAGCAGCAGGCGCTCGACCACCCGGCCGTTGCGCAGGTGCTCCTCGACGATTTCGTCGATGTCGTCCTCGTCGACATAGGTGTACCAGACGCCCTCCGGGTACACGACCGCCACCGGTCCCTCCTCGCAACGGTCCATGCAGCCCGCCCTGTTGACCCGCACCCGGCCCGGGCCCGCGAGTCCGAGCTCCTTGACGCGCCGCTTGGCATGGCTGCGCATGCGCTCGGCGTCGTGGTCCTGGCAACAGGCGCGTCCGTCGGTGCGCCGGTTGGTGCAGAAGAAGATATGTCTCCGGTAATAGGGCATCTGCGCTCCGTGGATATCGTCGATCCGCCGGCGGATGTCAGAAATCGTACTCCAGCGAGATCGAGGTCTGCGTGTCGGTCTTCTTGATCCCCGGCGGCACGCTGGTGTTGTGCCTGACATCATACGACAGGCGCCAGTACAGGTTCCCCAGGATGCTGTTCTTGAGGGAGGTGACCGACTCGGTAAAGGTGTTGGAATGGCCGCTCTCGACATCGATGCTCTGCTCAAACTTGCTGGTATCCGAGATATGCCACTCCAGCTTGCCCACGGTGTGCAGGATGGCTTCGCTCTGGTCCTTGGCGGGCAGAGCCTCGGGCACCTTGGTCTGCCGGGCACCGGCGCCGACCTCCAGATCAAGCTGCAGCGAGCCGTTGGCGATGAGACGACGGCCGTAACCGGCGGTTTCCGAGGTGCGCCGATCGTAGCCGCTGAAGCGGTCCTTGTCGAACTTGGCCGACACAAACACGTAGTTGTGTGGCGTGAAGTCGTAATCGGCCTTGACGCTCGAGGTATACCGCTCGGCCGTCGTCTGCCCGTCCTGCGTACTGTTGTACGCCGTGGCCGAGAAGTAGTAGATCCACTGGCGCAGCGTGAAGGCGACCTTGAAGTCCGCGTTGAGATTGCGGCTCTGCGTGTTTCCGCTGGTCGCCAGGTAGCCGAGCTGGACCTTCCCCTTGACGCCCTTGGGCGCCTCCACCCCGTGGTTGGCGAGAACGATGGGCGCGGCAACCGCGGTCGCGGGCACCGCAAAGCAGGCCGCGATGGCCACGGCGGCGAATACTCTCACGAGCCCCCCTTTCGATCGATGCTGTCGGATGATACGGCGCACAGCCGGGCCCGGCGCGCGAGAAGGTATTATACAAATACTGTACAAGGGAGCCAGCGGACGACTTGTCAGGACCCCGCCGATTGCCTAACGTGAGTCGCCGTACAGTCACCCACCGGGAACCCCGACAGCATGCATTCACCTCCCGACAGCACGAAGGCCCCCGGCCGCAGCTACCGGCAGGCCGACCGGATTCTGATGGAAATGGACCAGGCCTTGCGCACCGTGTTTTCCAACCCGGTGGATGCCGGCTCGCCGCATCCGGACGACGGCATTCCCGAAACCGAGCTGGGCCCCGCCGGACGCCGCGAATCGGCCCGGCTGATGCGCGTGAATCACGCGGGCGAGATCAGCGCGCAGGCGCTGTACCAATCGCAGTCGTGGTTCGGCCGCGACGCCGGCACCCGCGAGGCCCTGCGCCAGTCGGCGCGCGAAGAGCACCAGCATCTGGCATGGTGCGGGCGGCGGCTCGAGGACCTGGGCGCCGGCCCGAGCCTGCTGGCACCGCTGGTATATTCCGGATCTCTCGGGATCGGCGCGCTGGCCGGCCTGTTCGGCGACCGCTGGAGCCTGGGCTTCGTCGCCGAAACCGAGAACCAGGTCATCCGCCACATCGAGGACCACCTCGACCGCCTGCCGCCCGAGGACCTGCGCAGCCGGGCCATCCTCGACCGGATGAAGTACGACGAGGCGCACCACGGCGAGGCGGCGCGCCGGGCCGGCGGCCGCGAGTTGCCCGCGCCGGTGCGCTGGCTGATGCGTCGGGTCTCCAGGCTGATGACGGCGAGCACCTACCACGTCTGACCGGGCGCGGGGCGACCGGGTGACCGCCCTCAGTACATGCGGCGCACGTTGCGCCCGTAGAACATCTCCAGCATCTCGTGGCGGAGCTGCCTGCGGATGCGTTCCTGCTCCTTGTCCGAGAGATCCCCGGCGCTGATCCCGAACAGGTAGTTGTCCAGGTCGAACTCCTTGAGGAGCATCTTGGTGTGGAAGATGTTCTCCTGGTAGACGTTCACGTCCAGCATCTGGTAGCGCTCGCGCGTGTCGCGGGACATGAAGTTCTGGATCGAGTTGATCTCGTGATCGATGAAGTGCTTCTTGCCGCGCACGTCGCGGGTAAAACCGCGGACCCGGTAATCCACCGTGACGATGTCCGAATCGAAACTGTGGATCAGGTAGTTGAGCGCCTTCAGCGGCGAGATCAGCCCGCAGGTCGAGACGTCGATGTCGGCGCGGAAGGTCGCGACGCCGTTCTGCGGATGGCTCTCCGGATACGTATGCACCGCGATGTGGCTCTTGTCGAGGTGCGCCACCACCGCCTCGGGCAGGGGCCCGGGCGACTCGGAGTTGGAGTACTCCTCCCGCCGGACCGGCTCCTCGGAAATCAGCATGGTCACGCTGGCCCCCTGTGGCTCGTAGTCCTGCCGGGCCACGTTGAGGACGTTCGCGCCGATGATGTTGGACACGTCCGAAAGGATCTGCGTCAGGCGCTCGGCGTTGTACACCTCGTCGATGTAGTCGATGTACTCGCGGCTGAGCTGTTCCGAAACCGCATAGCAGATATCGTAGATATTGAAGCTGAGCGTCTTTGTAAGGTTGTTAAAACCATGCAGTTGCAGCTTTTGCAGTGGTTTTACCAACTCGATACCTCCAGGTCGGTCGTGCCGCGGTCCGGAACGCTCGCGCCGCGCGCCCGCGAGGCGCGCATTATCCACCAATTCGACGCCCGGGGAAACGCGTTGGGGGCCGCCGGTTCCCCTCCCGGCGCGGCGCCCCGGCCGGCGCCGTGCCCGCGGCCCAGACGGGTCATTTTACTAACTCGTGCGGACGTGACACCACGTCTCCCGGACCCGCGTGTGCGCGCCGCTCAAGATCCGGCGGGTGCGCGGATCTCGAAGTCGTGCGTGATCTCCGCGGTCCTGCCGAGCATGATCGAGGCGGAGCAGTACTTTTCCGCCGACAGGTCCACGGCACGCCGCACGTGGTGCTCCTTCAGCCCGGTGCCGGTAACGATGAAGTGCACGTGTATGCGCGTGAACACGCGCGGCTCGGAGTCCGCCCGCTCGGCCGTGAGCAGGGCCTCGCAGTCCGCCACCGGCTGGCGTGCCTTGCGCAGTATGTTCACCACGTCGAAGGCAGTGCATCCCCCCATCCCGAGCAGCAGCATCTCCATCGGCCGCGGTCCCAGGTTGCGGCCGCCGTGCTCCGGCGGCCCGTCGATCACCACGGCGTGACCGCTGTCCGACTCGGCGGCGAACGTCACGCCTTCTATCAGCTTGATGCGCGCCTTCATCTGCTCATCCCCGCAAAAGGGTGAAAATGCAACGATCGGTCGCTACCGTAGTTCCAGCGACCATTTCTGTATACTCTGAAAGGTCCAGGCGACCGGGAAATTCCTCCACGTCATGATGCGGCGACCGCGAACGGGCCCACAATGAGCGCCACCGAAGCCAAGATCATGGGCGATCCCATCCTGGACTGGCTGCTGGCGCATTGCCATGTCCGCAGCTATCCCAAGCATCATCTCGTCATCCAGGGCGGCACGCTACCCGAGACCCTCTACCTCCTGGTGGAAGGCTCGGTCGCGGTGCTGATCGAGGACGCCAACGGCAACGAGATCGTTCTCAGCTACCTGAACCCCGGCGACTTCTTCGGCGAAATGGGGCTGTTCTGCGGCGACACGCCGCGCAGCGCCTGGGTGCGCACCCGCACCCCCTGCCGGGTCGCCGAGATCGCCTACGGCCGCTTCCGCAAGCTGGCCAGGGACCACCCGGACGTGCTGTTCGAACTCGCCTCGCAGATGGCCGCGCGGCTGCGCCGCACCAACCGCAAGGTGGAGGATCTGGCCTTCCTCGACGTCGCCGGCCGCATCGCCCGCGCGCTGCTCGACCTGTGCGAGCAGCCCGACGCCATGACTCATCCGGACGGCATGCAGGTCCGCATCAGCCGCCAGGAGCTCGGCCGCATCGTCGGCTGCTCGCGCGAGATGGCGGGGCGCGTGCTCAAGAGCCTGGAGGAGCAGAACCTGGTCAGCGTGGCGGGCAAGACCATCGTGGTGCTCGGAGCGCGGTAGCCCGCACGCGTCGTCAGCCGCGTCCGAACAGCTCCGCCAGGCGGGCGCCCGGGTCCGGCGCGCGCATGAATGCCTCGCCGACCAGGAAGGCGCCGACGCCCCCGGCGCGCAGCTGCCGGATATCGGCGTCCGTGTGGATGCCGCTCTCGGTGACCACCAGCGTGCCCTCCGGTACCTGCGGCAGCAGCTCCAGGGTGCGATCCAGCGAGGTCTCGAAGGTGCGCAGGTCACGGTTGTTGATGCCCACCATCGGCAGCCGCAGGCGCAGTGCCCGCCCCAGCTCGCCGGCGTCGTGCACCTCCACCAGCACGTCCATGCCCAGCTCCGCGGCCAGCCCCGCCAGGTCGGCCAGCCGCGTTTCCTCCAGCGCCGCCGCGATCAGCAGGATGCAGTCCGCCCCCATGGCCCGGGCCTCGAATACCTGGTAGGGGTCGATGATGAAGTCCTTGCGCAGCACCGGCAGGCTGCAGGCCGCCCGCGCCGCCTGCAGCGACTCCGGTCCGCCCTGGAAGAACGCCCGGTCGGTGAGGACCGACAGGCAGGCCGCCCCGCCGCGGGTGTAGCTGCGCGCGATCGCCGCGGGATCGAACCGCGGGCGGATCACTCCCCGGCTCGGCGACGCCTTCTTGATCTCGGCGATCACCGCCGGCTCGCCCGCCGCCACCCGCGACCGCAGGGCGGCGACGAAGCCGCGGCTCGGAGCGGCGTCCGCGGCGCGGCGCCGGAGTGCACCCAGGGGAGTCCGGCCCGCGGCCTCGGTGATCTCCGAGCGCTTGTGCTGCAGGATGCGTTCCAGGATCGTCCCGCCGTTCATGCCTGCGGCTCCTCCAGCGCGCGGGTGAAACGCACCAGGTGATCCAGCCGCTGCGCCGCGGCGCCGCCGTCGATCGCCTCGCGCGCCCGCGCCACGCCCTCCTCCAGGCTTGCCGCGACTCCCGCGACATAGACCGCGGCACCGGAGTTGAGCAGCACCATGTCCCGTGCCGCACCGATCTCGCCCTCGAACACGCGCCGGATCAGCGCCAGGCTCTCCCCGGCATCGCGCACCCGCAGCCCCTCGATGTCCGGGTGGCCCAGGCCGAGCTCGGCGGGATCCAGCATGTAGCACCGGACCTCGCCGTCACGCAGCTCCGCCACCGTGGCGGGGGCCGCGATGCTGAGCTCGTCGAGCCCGTCGGTGGAGTGCACCGCCATCACGTGCCGGCTTCCGAGCTTGTGCAGCACCCGGGCCAGGGGCTCCACCCAGGCTTCGCTGAACACCCCCAGCAACTGGTTCGGTGCGCCGGCCGGGTTGGTGAGCGGTCCCAGCACGTTGAACACGGTGCGCACCCCCATCTCCCGGCGCGGACCCACCGCGTGGCGCATCGCGCCGTGGTGCAACGGCGCGAACAGGAACCCGACCCCGACCGTCTCGATGCACGCCGCCACCTGGTCCGGGCCCAGGTCCAGGCGAACGCCCGCCGCCTCCAGCACGTCGGCACTGCCCGACTGGCTCGAAACCGAGCGGTTGCCGTGCTTGGCCACGCGGCCGCCGGCGCCGGCCACCACGAACGCGGTCGCGGTCGAAACGTTGAAGATCCGGCTGGAGTCGCCCCCGGTTCCGCAGGTGTCGACCACGTGCTCCAGGCTGGCCAGCTGCACGCTCGTGGCCAGTTCGCGCATCACGGCTGCGGCGGCCGCGATCTCGTCGACCGTTTCTCCCTTCATCCTCAGGCCCACCAGGAAACCGCCGATCTGGGCCTGGGTGGCCTGGCCCGTCATGATCCCGCGCATTACCGCGCCCATCTCCTCGGGGGAAAGGTCGCGTCCTTCCGTCACCGCGCGGATCGCCTGCTGCATGTCCATGCTGGTCATCCTCCCCCGTACAGGACCCGGCCGCTCTCAGGCGGTCGCCGGCAATGATTCGAGAAAGTTGCGCAGCAGCCGATGGCCGTGATCGGTCAGGATCGACTCGGGGTGGAACTGCACCCCCTCGACCGCCAGCTCGCGGTGGCGCAGTCCCATGATTTCCTCGAACGCGCCGTCCGGCGTCTCGGTCCAGGCGGTGACCTCCAGGCAGTCAGGCAGGCTGTCCCGCTCGACCACCAGCGAGTGATAACGCGTCGCGGTGAAACCGTCGGCCAGGCCGCGGAACACGCCGGCACCCGCGTGGCGGATGGCGGACGTCTTGCCATGCATCACCCGGCGCGCATGCACGACCCGTCCCCCGAACGCCTGCCCGACGCTCTGGTGGCCGAGGCACACGCCCAGGATCGGTATCCGCCCGGCGTATCGCCGCACCGCTTCGACCGAGATCCCGGCCTCGTCCGGAGTGCACGGCCCGGGCGAGATCACGATCCCTGCCGGCTCCCGCCGGGCGATCGCGTCGACGTCGATCGCGTCGTTGCGCACCACCTCCACGTCCGCGCCCAGCTCGCCCAGGTACTGGACCAGGTTGTAGGTGAAGGAGTCGTAGTTGTCGATCATCAGGATCATGCCCGCGCCCCTCCGTCACCGTCCTCTTCCAGCCCCTGCTCGACCATGGCGACGGCGCGGAACAGCGCGCGGCGCTTGTTGAGCGTCTCCTCCCATTCCAGGCGGGGCACCGAGTCCGCGACGATCCCCCCGCCCGCCTGCACGTGCAGCTGCCCGTCCTTGATCACGGCGGTGCGGATGGCGATCGCGGTGTCCATGTTGCCGTTCCAGCCGACGTAGCCCACGGCGCCCGAATACACGCCCCGGCGGACCGGCTCGATCTCGTCGATGATCTCCATCGCCCGGATCTTGGGTGCCCCCGACAGGGTCCCGGCGGGAAAGGTGGCACGCAGGGCGTCGATCGGCCCCAGGCCCGGATGCAGCCGGCCGCGCACGTTGGAAACGATGTGCATCACGTGCGAATAACGCTCCACCGCCATGTTCTCGGTCACCTCGACGCTGCCAATGGCGCTCACCCGGCCGACGTCGTTGCGTCCCAGATCGATGAGCATCAGGTGTTCGGCCCGCTCCTTGGGATCGGACAGCAGCTCCTGCTCCAGCGCCCGGTCCTCCTCGTCCGTGGCCCCGCGCGGCCGGGTGCCTGCGATGGGGCGGACGGTCACCTGCCCGTCCTCGACCCGTACCAGCACTTCGGGGGACGCGCCCACGACATGGAACCCCCCGAGGTTCAGGTGGAACATGTAAGGCGAAGGGTTGAGGCAGCGCAGCGCGCGATAGAGATCCAGTGGCTCGGCATCGAAGCTCACCGACATGCGCTGCGACGGAACCACCTGCATCACGTCGCCGTCGACGATGTAGCGCTTGATGCGCTCCACCGCCTGCTCGTAGCCCTGCTGACTGAAGCTGGACTCGAACGCGTGCCGGGCCGGCCCCGGCGCCGGTGCGAGGCTGCGCGCCACCGGCACCGCCTGGCGCAGCGCCTCGACCAGCGTCTCCAGGCGCCGGCAGCCGCGCGCGAAGGCGTCGGGCTCGCCCGGATCCGCGTGCACGACCACGTAAAGCAGGCCGCTGAGGTTGTCGAACACCAGCACCTGGTCGGAGACCATCAGCAGGATGTCCGGGGTGCCCAGGGGATCGGCCTTGTCCGGGAAACGCAGGCGCGGCTCGATGTAGCGCACCGTGTCGTACCCGAAGTAGCCCACCAGGCCGCCGGTAAAGCGGGGCAGCCCCTCGACCGGTGCCACGCGGTAGCGCTGCCGGAATGCCTCGATCCAGGCCAGGGGATCGTCCACGCGGGCACGCTCGACCACCTCGCCGTCGCGCTCCACGGTAATCTCGTGCCGGTGCACCTTCAGCACGGTGGCGGCGGGCAGGCCGATGATGGAGTAGCGGCCCCACTTCTCGCCGCCCTGGACCGATTCGAACAGGCACGAGTACGGGCCGTCCGCCAGCTTCAGATAGGTGCTCAGCGGGGTGTCGAGATCCGCCAGGACCTGCGTCATCAAAGGGATACGGTTGTAGCCCTGGCGGGCAAGAAGATCGAATTGCTCCTGATGCATCGGATTGGCTCCCGGAAGGCGGTGGCCGAAGCGGCGGCGACCAGCAGGCCGCCGCCCGTCGCGTTCACTCGGACGGACGCCAGCACCACCATCGCCACCCCGCCGTGCGTTTCGGCAGGAGGCTCAGTCGCGGGAACAGCAGACGCATCATTCAGGCAACCCTTTCGAGCAGCTCGCAGAGCTGCTGCATCGAATCGACGACACCGTCGGGCCGGGCCTCGGCGATGTCCCTGCCGTGGTTATAACCGTAGCGCACGCAGATTACAACACTGCCGGCGGCCCGCGCCGCGTCGATGTCGGTCACGGAGTCACCGATCATCAGGGTCTGCTCGCGGCAGGCTCGGCGCGGCTCGGACGCCCCCAGGCCGGTGACCGCATGATACAGCGGCAGGGGGTCCGGTTTCTTGGTGGCCACCGTATCGCCGCTGACCACGACGCCGAAGCGGACGTCCAGTCCCAGCGCCGCCAGCAGCGGCCGGGTGAAGCGCGCCGGCTTGTTGGTCACGCAGGCGAGCGCGTAGCCCTGCTCCTGCAGTCGCGCGAGCGCCCGCACCACGCCGGGATACGGTCGCGTCCGGTCGCAGAGCGTCTCCTGGTAATGCGCCAGAAAGCGCTCGTAGGCCTTCTGGTGCAGGACCCGGTCCGGCCATCCCTCCATGCCGCCGACCAGCACCCGACGCACCAGGTTGCGCGCCCCGTTGCCAACCCAGGCGCGCACCTCCGTCTCGCTGCGGGGGGGCAGGCCCAGCTCGCGCAGGGTCGCGTTCGCCGCGAGCGTAAGATCGGGCGCGCTGTCGACGATGGTGCCGTCGAGATCGAACAGCAGGTAGCGGGGGCGCCAGCCGCCGTCGCGCAGCCGCGCGCCGGGTGCCGGCTCCGCCGGCGCGGTCACGCCGCGCCCCCGTTGCCGCCGATGGCGGCGAGTTCGCGGCGCATCGCGGCAATCGCGTCCGCGTAGCTGTCGGCACCGAAGATCGCGGAGCCGGCCACGAACGTGTCGGCTCCCGCGGCGGCCACCTCGGCGATGTTGTCCACCTTGATGCCCCCGTCGACCTCCAGGCGAATCCGGTACGGGCTGGCGTCGATCATGCGCCGGGCGCGGCGCAGCTTCTCCAGCGTCGACGGGATGAACTGCTGGCCGCCGAAGCCCGGGTTCACCGACATCAGCAGCACCATGTCAACGCTGTCCATGACGTACTCGAGGTGATCCAGGGGCGTGGCGGGATTGAACACCAGTCCCGGCCGGCAGCCATGCTCGCGGATGACCTGCAGCGTCCGGTGCACGTGCTCGCTCGCCTCGGGGTGGAAGCTGATGAACTCGGCGCCGGCGCGGGCGAACGCCGGCACCAGGCTGTCCACCGGACTGACCATCAGGTGGACGTCGATCGGCACCGCGACACCGTAGTCGTGCAGGGCGTGACAGACCATCGGCCCCACCGTGAGGTTGGGCACGTAATGGTTGTCCATGACGTCGAAGTGCACCATGTCCGCTCCCGCCTCGACCACGGTGCTCACCTCCTCGCCCAGGCGCGCGAAATCGGCGGAGAGAATCGACGGTGCGATCCGGTAGTCGCTCATGGGTGCTCCGGTCTGCGACGTTGCGGGCCTTGCCCGCAGGGAGGGGAAATTTACCCGATCGCGGGCGCAATTGTAAGGGCTCCAATGGCTTGGAGCCCTTACAGCCCGGACGGGGAAGCACTGCCTAGAGCAGGCGACCGGCGCTGGCGATGACCACGACGATCAGGCCCAGCCCCAGGTTGGCGGCGACGATCATGCGGATCTGCCCCAGGCTCGCGCCCGCCTGCTCGGCATCGCCGCGCTCCAGCGCCTGCCTGAGGCGCTGGTAGGGGGCGAAATACAGGTGCAGGAACAGCAGGATCATGAACCACCCGATCCCCTGCATCAGCTCCACGTGGATTCCCGCCGTAGCCAGGTTGCCGAACATGCTGTAGACCATCCAGTAGCCGGTCAGGGGCAGCAGGACGACCGCCACCCAGACCCAGCGGAAGAACCGCTCGAAGGTCCGGTTCCACAGCTCGAGGCTCTGGCCGCCCTGCAGCACCTGGACCACCGCCGGCCGCATCGCCATGTACGCGAAGAACATGCCACCGACCCATACCACCGCCGAAAGTACGTGCAGGGCCAGTGCCACCGCCCAGCCTGCGTGCGACATCTCGTCACCTCCCCGTCGCGGGTAACGCCGCGGCAAGGTTCCACTGCTCAGAACCCGCGCGCCTCCCGGATCGTATCGTAGGCATTGCGTATCTCGCGCGTGCGCTCCGCCGCGACCTGGATCATCTCTTCCGGCAGCCCGCGGGAGACGAGCTTGTCCGGGTGCGTCCGGCTCATCAGTCGCCGGTATGCGCGCTTGATCTCGTCGGGCTCCGCCCCCGGCTGCACCCCGAGCACCTCGTACGCGTGCCGCAGCCGGGCGGCCGGCGCCGGCCCGCCGACGGTTCCGGCGCTCCCGCCGCCGAACCCGCGCACCAGGTTGACCAGACGCTCGAACTCGTACGCGGAGACGCCCAGCGTCCCGCACACGCGCAGCAGCACCGCGCGTTCGCCCGGCTGCAGGTCACCGTCGGCGAGCGCCGCGCGCAGCTGCAGCTCCAGGAACAGGCGCACCAGCTCCGGATGGCGCTGGCAGTGGCGCCGGAAGTGCCCGAGCGCGGCCTGCAGATCGAAGTCGGGGCGCTTGCCCCGGTGAAACAGGTCGATGGCCGCCCGACGCTGCCCGGCGTTCAGGTTCATGTAGCGCATCACGCCCTCGGCGGCCCGGATCTCGTCGCGCGAGACCCGCCCGTCCGCCTTGGCCAGGTGCCCCATCACCGCGAACACCGAGCTGAAGAAGGCGTGCCGCGTGCGCTCGACGTCGCGCGACCATATCGTCGTGCCCCCGAGGTTGCGGTCCACGCCGTGTCCGAGCACGGCGCCGACCACCGCGCCCACGGGCCCGCCCACGACGAAGCCGAAGGCACCGCCCAAAGCCTTTCCCCACCAGCTCACGCGCGCCTCCCCGGGTGCCTGCGCGCGGGCACCCGGCCCTGGTGCGACAGCGGCCCGCGCGGCCGGTCCGGCAGCAGCCGGCACTTCAGTGTTTCATTCCGCGCGCACGCCGCTGGATCAGGCGCCAGCGCCGGTAGACGCGGCCGGGCCACCACGCCTGCAGCCAGGCGATCGTCGCGTTGATCTGGGCCTTGCTGAGCTTTCCTTTCCACGCCGGCATTCTGCCATGATCCATGGGCAGTCCGTGAGCGATCACGTAGCGCAGGTGCCCCAGCGGCCGCAGCCACGCATGGCCCCTGCCATCGAGCGGCGGGGCGGGGACCCGGCCGTTCGCGCCGGGTTTCGGCCAGCCCGGTCCTCCCTGGGCCCGGTCACCGTGACACCGGGCGCAGTGACGACGATAGACCACCGCCCCTTTCCGCACCTGCTGCGGGGTATACCAGCGGTTGCGCGCGGTCGCGACACGCGGCGCGCGGCCGCCGCCAACCGCCGGCCGCACGCCGGCGACGACCAGCGCCGGGAACACGCACAACATGGCGAGGTGGGCGGGTCTCATGGGTCCTCGGCAGTGACGGCACGGCGACGGCCCGGATCGCCGTCGCCTCGCACACCCTGTTGAGACCCCCGCGGGGAGCACGTGTTCCGGTTTGCCCCCGGAACCGGTCGGCCGCCGCCCTCAGCGAGACTCCCGGCGACGCAGCGCCAGCAGGTTGCACAGCAACGCACCCTGCTCGAGGGCGTCGTCCAGCGCCCGGTGGGTATGCGGCAGGTCGTCGAACCAGGCCACCGGCATGCTGCGCTTGGTGGTGTGCCGGAACGTACCCCCCGTAAGCGCCATCGCGTAGCTCTTGATGTCGAGCGCGGCGAAGCCGAACGGGTTGTCGCGGGCGTAGTGGTGCAGATACCAGGAGACGAAGCTGAAGTCGAACGAGACCGGATAGCCGGCGAAGACCGGATGCCCCGGGAGCGCGCGAACCCAGTCGGCGAATGCGCGCATCACCTCGCCGGGTGGCCGCGGGTCCCGCCGGCAGGCGTCCCAGGCCTCGGGGAAGCCCTGCCACCACTTCATGGTCGCGGGATGCGCGGATGCTCCGGGCAGGGTCTCCAGGTTCATGCTGAAGGTGCCCAGCAGGGTCTTGTCGCCGAGGTAGGCGGCGGCACCCAGCGAAAGCATGCTGTTGGCGCCGGGCGTGAAGCCGTCGGCCTCGATGTCGACGGAGACATAGATCTCGTCCATGCCGGGATCAGTACAGGCGGCCGGCGGCGTACCAGACCAGCAGGAAAGCGGCGACCGCCACGGCCGTCAGCAGCCCCGCGAAACGCCAGTCCGCCGCGCGCCGCCGCGCCAGGTCCGCCAGCCGCCAGCCGCCCAGGATCACCCCCGCCGCGGCCTCGCCCAACGCCAGGTCCCGCTGCAGCCACCACGAGGCCGGCACCATCCGCGCGCCCATCTCGGCCAGGCCGCACAGCACGGCCAGGATCGCCACGGCCGCCGCCAGCAGCAGATTCCACGTGCCGGCACGGCGGGCCGAGGCGACCCAGCCGTGCTCACCGCCGAGGCGCGCGGCGAGGAACAGGCCCGCGGAGACCAGCAGCAGCCCGGTCGCGAAATGCAGCAGCAGAAGATGCAGGGCGACTATGCTCATGCTCCTATCCGACCCCGGTCGCCGAACGCGGCCGACCGCCGGCGCGATCCCTCATCGTCAGAACATGCGGGCAAACCATACGGTGCCACCGGACATGTCGCAAGCCGGGCACGCCGACCGTTTCCGGGAACGCGCGCCGGGAGTACCATGGCCGCTTCATCCAGCGGCACACCGAGATTCCATGACCCAGTCCCCGGAGGCCCTCTACGAAAGCAAGCTGAGCAGCCTGGAGCTCGCCTATCGCGGCAAGGTTCGGGACGTGTACGCGGTGGACGGACGCCACCTGCTGATCGTGACCACCGACCGCATCTCCGCGTTCGACGTGGTGATGGCCGATCCCATCCCGGGCAAGGGACAGGTCCTGACCGCCGTGTCCAACTTCTGGTTCGCACGCATGGCGGATCTCGTGCCCAATCACCTCGCCGACGTTCCCCTGGCGCAGGTCCTGCCGGATCCGGGCGACCGCGAGCAGGTGGCCGGGCGGGCCGTGGTCGTGCGGCGCATGCACGCGCTGCCGGTGGAAGCGATCGTGCGGGGCTACCTGATCGGATCGGGATGGAAGGACTACCAGCGGACCGGCAGCCTGTGCGGCATCCGGCTGCCGGCCGGGCTGGAGCAGGCGCAGCAGCTGCCGGAGCCCATCTTCACCCCCTCCACCAAGGCGGAGCTGGGCCAGCACGACCAGAACATCAGCTTCAGCCAGGCGGCGGACATTCTCGGCGGCGACGTCGCCGCGCGGATCCGCGACCTCAGCCTGTCGATCTACCGCCGCGCCGCCGCCTACGCCCGCGACCGGGGCATCATCATCGCCGACACCAAGATGGAGTTCGGCCTGGACGAAGCCGGCCGGGTCGTGCTGATCGACGAGCTCCTGACCCCGGACGCCTCACGCTTCTGGCCGGCCGACGCCTACCGCACCGGCATCAGCCCGCCGAGCTTCGACAAGCAGTTCGTGCGTGACTACCTGGAAACCCTGGACTGGAACAAGTCGCCGCCGCCGCCCCGCCTGCCACGCGAGATCATCGAGCGCACGGCGGAAAAGTACCGCGAAGCGCAGCGGCGGCTGACCGGGTCCTAGGATCCGTCCCACGGCACCGAGCGGGCCAGCTGATCGCACAGCTGGGCATCCGACAGCGCCGCGAGCTCGGCATTCGCGTCGAGGCTGTTGCGGGAATCGAGCAGCGCCTGGTGCACGCCCCGTCCGCGCATGGGGGTGAACAGCAGCAGGCGCACCCCGTAGGACTGCTTGCCCACCGCCACCTGCCATCGCCGGCCGTGCCGGTCACTGAAGATTCGCATGGCGGCCTCTCCCCGCCTCTGCGGCCCGCTTTGCGGACCGCCCGGCGTAAGCCATAATCGTATCCACGTGGACGTCATGATAATCGCCAGCCGCAGGGTCGTTAAACGACATGGCCGAAGCCCCCGACACCAGCCTCGCACGGGTCGACGAGATCGTCGGACACATGCTGCAGAGCTCGCGGGTCCTGTTCATCACCGGGGCGGGCATCTCCGCGGACTCGGGGCTGCCGACCTACCGCGGCGTGGGCGGCCTGTACGACGGCCGCATCACCGATGACTCCATGCCCATCGAGGAAGCCGTCTCCGGCACGACCTTTACCCGCCGCCCGGACATCACCTGGAAGTACCTGCACGAGATCGGCGCCGCCACGCGTGGCCGGACCTGCAATGCCGGCCACCGCGCGATCGCGGGCCTGGAGCCGCACTTCGACGCCGTCTGGGTGCTGACGCAGAACGTGGACGGCTTCCACCGTGCCGCGGGCAGCCGCAACGTCATCGAGATTCACGGCAACGCCGGGGAGCTCTACTGCACCGGCTGCGACTATGCGAGCCGGGTCGAGGACTATGCATCCCTGGCGCCGCTGCCCCTGTGCCCGGAGTGCGGCAGCGTGATCCGGCCCCGGGTGGTGCTGTTCGACGAGATGCTGCCTCCCGAGGCGGTGGACACGCTTCAGCGGGAGCTGGAGGCCGGTTTCGACATGGTATTCACGGTGGGGACCAGCGCGGTGTTTCCGTACATCGCCGCGCCGGTCATCCGCGCCCGGATGCGGGGCAAGCCCACGGTGGAGATCGACCCGGGGCGGACCGAGCTGTCGGCCGAGGTCGCCTACCGGGTGCCGTCGCGTGCCGCACCGGCGCTCAGCGAGATCGCGCGCAGGTTCCATCGGCGGCGCCGGGCGGACCCGGCGTGACGGAACCCTCGGGCGAGGGGTACCGTGTGATGCGTATACGGGGGCACCATAACGCATAATCGGAGAGGACCCGGCATGGACCTGATCGAGGAACTCGGCAAGCAGCTCAAGGCGTTCCATATCGACGTCTTCCGCGGCGAGCTGTCCGCGACCGCGCGCGGATTCTTCAATGCCAACCGTCCCGCTCCCACCCTGCCCCGCAACGCCGCGCTGGTGATCGCGGCGTTCAACGAAGCCTTCTCCGACTGGAGCCACGAGAGCAGCGAATGGGCCGCGCGGCACCTGCGCGATCCGCGGGTGGCGGCACGTTTCCCGCTGGTGTGCTGCCCCGGGGAGGGGGCGCGCTGCTTCTTCGTCCACCAGCACCAGATCTACGCCATGTCCATGTTGCGCGAGGACATCCCGCGCTTCGCCGAGGACGACGCCAACCCCATCGACCGGCTCGAGGACGTCTGGCTGGGCGCCCCGACCACCCTGGGGATCCACTTCCTGGTCTCGGTGGTGCGCACCTTCGGTCCGGATTCCCGGCACGCACGCTTCCTCCAGGAACGGGTCGGCGAGCTGATCTGGGAGGACCTGCCCGAGATCGATTCCAGCGCGGGCGGAATCCTCTAGCGCCCCGCGCACCGCGCACCGCGCATGACGGCGTCGCCGGCGCCGCGGGCTTGGAGCGGGCTCCGGCGCCGCGTAGACTGGACCTGCCGCAACGCTTCTTTCATCACGACCCGGATGCACTATCCATGCAGATCGCCAAAGACACGGTAGTCATCATCGACTACACCCTGACCGACGATGAGGGCCAGACGCTGGACAGCTCCGAGGGCCGCGAGCCGCTCGCCTACCTGCACGGCGCGGGAACCCTGATCCCGGGCCTGGAATCCGCGCTCGAGGGACACGCCGAAGGCGAGCAGATGAACGTCACCGTGCCGCCCGAGGAGGCCTACGGCAACCACCAGGACGGCCTGAAGGCGGTGGTCTCCCAGGAACAGTTCGAGGGCGCCCCGGAGCTCGAGGTCGGGATGCAGTTCCAGGCCAGCACGCCCGACGGGATGCGGGTGGTCACCGTGGTCGGCATCGACGGCGACGACGTCACCGTGGACGCCAACCACCCGCTGGCAGGCCAGACGCTCAACTTCGACGTGACCGTGCGCGAGGTGCGCCCGGCCACGGACGAGGAGCTGGAGCATGGCCACGCGCACGACCCCGGGGGTCAGCAGCACTGAATGCGGGCATCCGCCCGCCCCGGCGCCGGGCACCGTGCCGGAGTGGCCCGCCGTAAGGCGTACCTGGCCTGCGCCGTGCTGGCCGTGCTGCCGCTGGTCCTTGCGGGGTGCGGCGGCAGCAGCGGGGGCGGCGCCGCAAAGCACACCGTCCGGGTGTCCTGGAACGCAAGCCCCGAGGCCGCCGTCAACAGCACCGGCGGCGGCTACCACGTGTTCTACAGCAAGAACCCGGCTTTCCAGCCCGGAGACAAGGGCGTCGGCGAGGCCGACGTGCCGTTCCGGGCCGGCGCCGGGCAGGCCCCCACGTCGACCACCCTCGATCTCGGCAGCGGCACCTGGACCATCCGGGTGCAGGCCTACTCCGCGCTCACGCCCCCCGGCGGCAGCGGCGGCAGCACCAGCGCCCTGTCCACGCCGGTGCAGGTGACGGTGCCATGAAGCCGGCGCTGCTGGTTTTCCTGGTGCTGTGCCTGGTGCCCGGACTCGCCCTGGCCGGCTCCCACGGCCGGGACTACGTCCCCGGCCGGATCCTGGTGCGCTTCCGCAGCGGCACCGGGGCGGCCATGCAGCAGCAGGCGGTGCAGACCCTGGGGGGACACCTCGGGCCGCACATCGCCGCGCTGCACGTGACCCGGGTGAACCTGCCCGCGGGCACCAGCGTCGCGCAGGCCGTGAAGGCCTGGAGCGCCCGTCCCGGGGTCGCCCACGCCCAGCCGGACTTCATCTACCGCCCGCTGGACACCACGCCGAACGACCCGGACTTCGGCCAGCAATGGGGACTGCACAACCCCCGGTATCCGGGCGACGACATCCACGCGCCGCAGGCCTGGGATCACGTCACGGACTGCAGCGACGTGCTGGTGGCGGTGGTCGACTCCGGGATCAACTACACCCAGGCCGACCTGCAGGGCGAGATGTGGAACGGCGGCTCCAGCTACCCCCATCACGGCTACGACTTCGTGGCCGGTGACAACGATCCCCAGGCCAGCGACGGCGCCGGCCACGGCACCCACGTGGCCGGTATCATCGGAGCGGCCGGGAACAACGGCACCGACACCGCCGGGGTGTGCTGGCATGCCCGGATCATGGCGCTGCGCGCGCTGGGGATCAGCGGCGGCACCACCTCCACGGTCGCGCAGGCGGTCAACTTCGCCGTCAGCCACGGCGCCCGGGTGATCAACATGAGCCTCGGCGGCAGCCAGTACGACCAGGTGCTCAAGGACGCCATCGACAACGCCCGCAGCAACGGCGTGCTGGTGGTCGCCGCCGCCGGCAACGACGGCGCCGACGACGACAGCAGCCCCACCTATCCCTGCGCCTTCGGCGACGACAACATCGTCTGCGTGGCGGCGCTGGACCAGTCCTACGGCCTGGCCAGCTACTCCAACTACGGCGCGAAGACCGTCGACGTGGGTGCGCCGGGCAGCACGATCGTGAGCCTCTGGCCCGGCAGCCCGCTGACCGGCTTCCAGAGCTGGCTCTCCAGCAGCACCTCGCAGGGGAACTGGGGCGTGATAGCGAACAGCTGCACCAGCAGCAGCCAGACCTACATCCTCGCCGATCCTTCGGGCACCTGGTGCGCGGGCGGCACCAGCACCAGCAGCAACGACTACATCTATCACGACTACGGCTTCGCGAGCCCCTCCGTGCTGGGCATCGGCCTGCAATACGAGGCGCTCTACACCACCGAGGGCGGCGGCACCGGTTACTTCAATGCCGCCTACAAGGCCGGCGGCGGCAACCCGTTCGACCCCATCAACCCGGGGACGCAGCTGGATCACGAAACCGGAAGCACCGGCAATACGGCCAGGGCCTTCAGCGACGACCTCAGCGGATGCCTGAACCAGTCCAGCTGCACCCTGGGCTTCCAGATGCACACCAGCAGCGCCGCACCATCGCACAGCGGGGCCGTGGTGGCGCTCGAAGTCCTGCGCAGCATCCAGGACAGCAACGCCACGCAGACCGAGTCGGGCACCTCGATGGCGACCGCCTTCGTCTCCGGCATCGCGGCCATGCTCTACGCGTACAACCCGCACTTCGGCTACCGTGACGTGATCACCGCCATCGACCGGGGCGGCGTGGCGGACCCGGCCCTCGCCGGCAACACGGTCAGCGGGCGGGCGGCCGACGCCATGGGCGCGCTCGCCTACATCCAGGCACCGACCGGGATCAAGGCCTCGGTGCACTAGCCATGCGCTCCCGGCAGTCGAGCATCCTCGTGCTGGTTGCGCTGGCCCTGCTGGCAGGCTGCGCCGCGCGTGCTGCCGGCCCCTCCGGGGCACCGGCCGCGCGGGACCGGGTGCCCGGCCGCTACCTGGTCACCGCGGCGCCGGAGGCGGGCCCCGCGGCGATCCGCAAGGCCTTCCGTCCCTGGGGCGTCGAGCGGGTCGAGGATCTCGGCACCCACACCTGGCTGGTCCGGATCCGCCACGACCCGGGACCCGCGGCCGTGGCCCACGGGGTCCGGGGGATCGCGGGCATCCGCGCCGTGCAGCCGGACTACATCTACCGGGCCACCGGCTCCCCCGCGCGCACGATCCGGACCGTGCCCCAGTCCGTCCGCGTGCTGGCCACCGCGAGCCAGTGCGGCGGCGGCAACGCGCCGTCGGCATCCTGGATCGGCAGCTCGCAGGGCCTGCGGACCGTGTGGCGCCGGATTCACGGCACCCGGCGCCCGCCGCCGGTGATCGATTTCCGCAACGATGGGGTCGTCCTGGTCTCGATGGGACGGCGCCCGACCGGCGGCTACCGGCTCGCGCTGGCGGGCGGCTTCCTGCCGGTGAACAAGGGGAGCGCGACGCTGCGGGTGAACTGGATCACGCCGTCCCCGGGGCACGTCCGGGCCCGTGTGATCTCCCGGCCGTGCCTGCTGCTGCGGGTACCGCGCGGCGGCTATCGCGAAATCCGGGTCGTGGATCGCCACGGGCGGGTACGGGCCACGGTCCGGCCGCACTGAGCCGGAACCCGCGGCCCGGCCGCCCCGGTCAGTGACGGATCACGATCTTGCCGAAGTGCTGCCCCTCGCCCATGTAACGGAACGCATCCGGGGCCTGCTCGAAGTCGAACACGCGGTCGATCACCGGGCGCATGCCCTGGTGGTCGATGGCGGCGTTCATGTCCTCGAACATCGCGCGACTGCCGACGAACAGTCCCTGCAGGCGCACGCTGCGCATCAACAGGGCGCGCACGTCCAGCTCGGTGCTCACGCCCGAGAGCACGCCGATCATGGTCACCGTACCGCCCACGCGCACCGAGCCCAGGGACTTCATCAGGGTCCCGGCACCGCCGACCTCGACCACGTGGTCCACGCCGCGGCCGTCGGTCAGCTCCTGGACGCGCTTGTGCCACTGCTCGTTCTGGCGGTAGTTGATGGTCTGCCAGGCACCGAGCTCGCGCGCGCGCTCGAGCTTCCCGTCACTGCTGGAGGTGACGATGGCGCGGGCCCCGCACAGGCCCGAGAATTGCAGCCCGAAGATCGAGACCCCGCCGGTGCCCAGCAACAGCACGGTATCTCCCGCCTTGATGCCACCGCCGGTAACCAGGGCGTTCCAGGCCGTGACCCCGGCGCAGGGCAGGGTCGCGGCCTCCTCGAAGCTCAGGTGGGCCGGGAGCTTGACCACGCCGTCCTCGTGCAGCACCACTTCCTGGGCCAGCATGCCGTCGTTGGGGCCGCCCAGGGTGGAGCCGCGGGGCGCCTGTTCCGCCCCTCCGGCGAGCCACTTCTGCGCGAAGATGCCGGCGACGTGGTCGCCGGCGGCCACCCGCGTGACCCCCTCACCGACCTCGAGCACCTCGCCGGCACCGTCCGACAGCGGGACCAGCGGCAGCTTCTGGCGCGGGTTGTAGCTCCCCTGCACCGTCATCAGGTCGCGGAAGTTGAGCGAAGACGCCCGCACGCGGATGCGCACCTCGCCGGGCCCCGGACTGCGCGCCTCGCGCTCGACCGCGCGCAGGTTGTCGATGCCGAAATCGTCCTGGACCTGGTATACCTTCATGGATGACCTCCCTTCGGCGGCGGCACGGTCTGCCCGCGACGCGACCGTGCAGAATGATGCCCGGAGTATACGACCTCGGCCCGGCCGCCACGAAACGGGCACCGTGCAGTCCGCGGTTCCCCGCCGCGATGCACTCTGGTCAAATGAGGGGATGCCTGCACCCAGCACGAGCCCGAGCACCCATGCCATGGCCCCGGCCGGGGCCCGCGGGATGCTGTCCTGGGCCTTCTACGACTGGGCCAACAGCGCGTTCGCCACCCTCATACAGACGTTCGTGTTCGCAGCCTATTTCACCCGCAGCGTCGCCGCGAGCCCGGCCGCGGGCACCGCGCTGTGGGGCAACACCATCGGCGCGGCCGGCCTGGTGATCGCGCTGGCCGGGCCGGTACTGGGCGCGGTCGCCGATCACGGGGGACGACGCAAGCCGTGGCTGGCCGCCTTCACCCTGCTCGCGGTGGTCAGCACCGCGCTGCTGTGGTTCGTACGCCCCGCCCCGGCCTGGGTCGTGCCAGCGCTGGCGCTGGTGGGGCTGGGCACCATCGGCACCGAGTGCGCGAGCATCTTCTACAACGCCATGCTCCCGGCGCTCGCGCCGCCCGAGCGAATCGGCCGATGGTCGGGCTGGGGCTGGGCGCTGGGCTATGCCGGCGGCCTGGCCTGCCTGGTGGTGGCGCTGCTGGTGTTCATCCGCCCCGCGCATCCCCCGTTCGGTCTCACGCATGCCGACGCCGCGCCGGTGCGCGCGACTTTCGTTCTCACCGCGGTATGGTTCGCGCTGTTCGCGCTGCCGCTGCTGTTGTTCACCCCCGATGGGCCGGCCACCGGCAAGCCGCTGCGCCGGGCGGTCCCCGACGGTCTCCGGCAGCTGCGCGGCACGCTGCGCCGCGTTCGGGCCTACCGCGACCTGGCGCGCTTCCTGGTGGCGCGGCTGCTGTTCATCGATGCGCTGGCGACGATCTTCGCCTTCGGCGGCGTCTACGCCGCCGGCCACTTCGACATGAACGAGCAGCAGGTGCTGCTGTTCGGGATCGCCCTGAACGTGTCCGCCGGGGCGGGCGCCTGGGCCTTCGCCTGGGTGGATGACCACCTGGGCAGCAAGCTCACCATCGTGCTTGCGCTGCTCGGACTGCTGGTCACCACCGCGCTCGCGCTGGCGGCGCGCAGCGCCGCCGTGTTCTGGGCGTTCGGGGTGCTGCTGGGGATCTTCGTTGGCCCGGCGCAGGCCGCCAGCCGGTCCTGGCTGGCGCGCGTCGCCCCGCCCGCGATGCGCAACGAGATGTTCGGCCTGCTGGCCCTGTCGGGCAAAGCCACCGCGTTCCTCGGGCCGCTGCTGGTGGGGTGGGTGACCTGGGCCAGCGGCAGCCAGCGCCTCGGCCTGGCGACGGTGCTGCTGTTCCTGGCAGGCGGCCTGCTGCTGATGCTGGGGGTACCGGAGGCCGACCGGGCCGTGCACTCTGCGGGCGCGTGAGCGCGCCGGTCGGCAGCGCCCCCGGCCTTCCCGGGCGCCGCGGTCAGGAGCCGTCCGGCGCCGGATCGCCGCCGCCGAACACGCGCCGGGCGTACGCCTCCCGGGCCGCCTGCGAGTCCGGATCGCGGCTGATTCCCATCAGCACGTCACCATCGGCGAACGCCGACGCCGCACCGGACATGTTGCGGACCACCGCGTTGACGTGATCCTTGGTGATCACCACCGGCACCACCGGCTTTTCGGCCACGCCGGCCGCCAGCTCCGCCACCGTCTCGTCGAGCTCCCCGCCCGGCACGACCCGGTTGAGAAAACCCAGCGCCCGGGCCTCGGCGGCACTGAACCGGCGGCAGGTCATCACCAGTTCCTTGGTCATGGCCGGCCCGATCTCGCGCACCAGCCGCGGAATCCCACCCCAGGCCAGCGGGATCCCCAGGTCCACTTCCGGAATCGAGAAGACCGTGTCCTCGGCGGCCACGCGCAGGTCGCAGGCCGACGCCAGCACCAGCCCGCCCCCCACCACGTAGCCGTGCAGCCGCGCCACCGTGACCGCGCGCATGCGTTCCACCGCGTCGGCCATGCGCAGGCCCAGCTGGCCGATCTCACGCCGCCGCGCCCAGGGATGGCCGGAATCGGGGGCCGAGCCGGCGGTCGGTGGGTCCTTCAGGTCCGCGCCGGCACAGAACGCCCTTCCCCTGCCGGATAGCACGACCACGCGCACGTGATCCTGGGTGTCGAACCATTGCGCCGCCTCGACCAGCTCCTGCATGGTCCGGGGCCCGAGCGCATTCAGCCGCGCGGGCCGGTCCAGCGTCAGGTAGCCGACCGGGCCGTCGGCCGTTGCCGCCAGCGTCTCGAAGCTCATGATGATTCCCTCCCCGGGTCGGATTGCCCGGCGCCCGGCCCCGGCATGACAATCAGCCCCAGCGCCAGCAGTCCGGCGCCCAGCAGGGCGGTGTCCGCCCGGACATCGAGCAGCACCGCCGCGCTGCCCCCGATTGCCGACCATAACACGGGCACCACCAGGACGAAGCGCGGCCGTCGGCCGCGTACCAGGAACAGCATGCCGATGGTGAATATGGTGCCGGGACAGGGCAGCCCGAAGGTGGGGAACGCCGGGTAGCGTTCACCGCCCAGCCAGGCGAGCGCCGGATACCCCGCCAGCGCGAACAGTATCAGCAGCAGCCCGACGGCACCCTGCCAGTCGGCCCGCAGGCGGAACCGGAGATGGTCCACGGCCACGCCCTGGTAGGCGAGCAGCGCCGCCTCGATCAGGAACAGCAGGCCGAACAGGTAGGCGGCGGGATTGATCGGGGCGAAGAACAGGTAATGGTAGGCCACGGCCATCCACGCCCACAGCAGCGCCAGCATGGCACTGATCAGGCGATCCGAGAGCACGCCCCCACGCCAGGCCAGCACCACCGCCGCAAGCGCCAGGCACAGCCAGACGATCTGCCCCGGCCAGACCGCCGCGTTATAGGCGGCGAACACCTCGAAGAACTGTTGCTGGGTAAAGGGCATGCCAACCGCCGTGCCGTCGTTCGGATAACCTCCGCGTACGGGGGCTTCAGTCCGCCGCCGGCGGGCGTCGCCCGGCCCACGGTCTTGCCGACTCCAGCTCTCCGGCCAGCGCCAGCAGGGTCTCCTCGCCCCCGAACGCGGCACTGAACATCACCCCGACGGGGAGCCCGTCCGCGGTCCAGTGCAGCGGCACCGACATGCTGGGCTCACCGGTCATGTTCTGATAGGCGGTGAAGGCCGAGTAGGAGACCAGGGTCCGGGCGTAGGCCTCGGGGTCCGGGGCGTCCGGTGCGAGCACGCCCAGCGGCAGCGGCGGCCGCGAAAGCACCGGGGACGCGTACACGTCGTAGCGCCGGTGGAAGTCGGCGGCGACCCGCCCGGCAGCATGGATCGCGTTCACCGCCTCCACGTAGCGGGCAGCCTCGGCCGCGGCCGCGTTCCCGAGCATGCGCCAGGTCAGCGGCTCCATGTCGTCGGGGCCGACGTCCCGTCCCTTCGCGCGTGCCGCCGCGGTCAGCAGGGCCCGGGTGTTGGCACCGATGATGGTCATCATGGCCGGACCGAGCCCGGCCGCGTCGAACGGCGGCGTGCCCTCTTCCACCTCGTGTCCCAGCTCACGGCACAGGGACGCGGCATTCTCGACCGCGCGCACGCACTCGGGGTCCACCTCGGCCCCGTTCGGAGCGCGGGCGGAAAACGCGATGCGCAGCCGCGGTCCGGGCCGTTCCAGCGCCGAGAGGAACGGCCGCGGCTGGGGGGCGCAGCAGTATGGCGCGCCGGCCTCGTCGCCGGCGGTGGCGTCCAGCAGCGCCGCGCTGTCACGCACCGTGCGGCTGATCACGTGGTTGCAGGACATGCCGCTCCAGCCCTCGCCGCGGTCGGGCCCGGCCGGCGTGCGGGCACGCGTGGGCTTCAGGCCGAACAGCCCGCAGCAGGACGCGGGAATCCGGATGGAGCCGCCGCCATCGCTGGCATTGGCGGCCGGCACGATGCCTGCCGCCACTGCCGCCGCGGCGCCGCCGCTGGAGCCGCCGGCGCTGTGAGCGGTGTGCCAGGGGTTGCGGGTCGCCCCGTACATGAGCGGCTCGGTGGAGACGGTCAGGCCCAGCTCCGGGGTGTTGGTCTTGCCGAAGATCACCAGCCCGGCCCGCTTGTAGCGCGCGACCAGGGTGCTGTCGTGGTCGGCCCTGCCGCCCGCGAGCAAGGCGCAGCTGCCGGTCGTCTCCGTACCCTCCATGAGCAGGTGCAGATCCTTGAGCAGGAACGGCACGCCGCGCAGGGGCCCGTCGGGCAGCCCCTGCCGGACGGCCGCGCGCGCCATCTCGTCGAAGCGGTGGGTGACCGCGTTGAGCGCGGGGTTGACGGCCTCGACACGGGCGATGGCGGCCTCCAGCAGCTCTTCGGCGCTCACCCCGCCCTGGGCCACCAGCTGCGCCTGGGCCACGGCGTCGAGCCGCGCGTACTCTTCCGGATCGATCATTCGGTTGCTCCCGTGTGCATGACCTGCGCCCGCCGCGCCGGCTCCGCGGCGCCGTTGCTCTCGTGCCAGCGGTCGAGATAGTCCAGGCTGTCCCGATAGGGACGGAACCCGCCCCGGAACAGCGCCGCGGCGACCAGGCAGCCGATCACGGCCACGATCGCGATGGAATCGTTGATACGGGTCTGGTCGTGGAACACGTAGTCGGTGATCAGCGCGATGCTCGTCGGACCCAGCCCCAGTCCGATCAGGTTGAGCACCCCGGTGTACAGCGCGATCGCCTGGCCGCGCATGCGGTTGGGCATCAGCTCCTGCAGGGCCGCCGGCGACACGCCCCAGACGAAGCTGACGAAGAAGAAGAACGGCATGATCAGCACGATCGACAGCAGCGGGCTGGCGACCAGTGGAAACGCCGCCGCCGGCACGATGGCGCAGAGGGCGGCAATCACGCCGACCTTGAGCTTGCCATGGCGCACCCCGCGCCGCGCGAATCGGTCGGCGAGCCAGCCCCCCGCCACCGACCCGAACGGCCCCAGCGCGAGCGCAAGCAGGCCGAAGCGGATGCCCGCATCGGCCGCGCTCCAGCCGTAAGTGCGGATGAAGAAGGTGGGGATCCAGGCGCCGGCGCCGTAGGAGACCAGCGACAGCACCGAGAACCCGAGGTTGTGCGCGACGAAGGTGCGCCAGTTGTGACCGATGTAGCGGGCCACCTCGCGTATCGGCACGCTCGCCCGCGCTCCGTCGGGCAGCGCCGCGCCGTGCCGTGGCGGCTCCCGTATGCTGACCGTGAGCAGCGCCACCAGCACGCCCGGCAGGCCCACCACGAAGAACACCAGCTGCCAGGAGTACACGCTGCCGAGCAGCGGCAGGGTCACCGTGGCCCCGGAGATGTACTTGAGGAGCACCCCGCCCGCGATCAGGGCGATGCCGGCGCCCAGGAAGATGCCGGTCGCGAACACGCCCATGGCGCGGCCGTGGCGCTCGGGCGGGAAAAAGTCGGCCACCAGCGAGGTCGCACCGGGCAGCAGCGCCGCCTCGCCGACCCCGACGCCGATGCGCGCGAAGAACATGTGCCAGAAGTTGCGCGCGAGCCCGCACAGCGCGGTCATCACACTCCAGCACAGGATGCCCAGGCCGACGATGCCGCGCCGGCTGCGGGCGTCCACCAGGCGCGCGATCGGCAGGCCCATCAACGCGTAGAAGATCGCGAAGGAGAAGCCCTGCAGCAGGCTCATCTGGGTGTCGTTGATGCCCAGGTCGTGCTCGATCGGGACCACCAGCAGGTTCAGGATCTGGCGGTCCACGAACGACAGGATGTAGGCGAGCAGCAGGATGACCAGGACGTACCAGGCATAGCCCGGCGCGGCATATCCCGTGGCCGCCTCCGCCTGGCGGCCGCCGGCCGACGTCTCCATGGTTCGGGTCTCCTCCGCGACGCTCGAGCGTTCTGTCGTGTGGCCGCCGACGCCGGCCGTCCCGCGGCTATCGTCCGTCCGTGCCGGTCGCCCCCCCGCCGCCTTCCAGGGTCCAGCGGCGGATGATCTCGTGCAGGGCCCGCACGCCGTCCGTCAGGGCAGCCGGTCCGGGCTGCAGGATCTCGGACGACTTCACCTCGTGCAGGTTGCCGCTGCGCACCGCCGGGATCGACTCCCAGCCGGGCCGTGCGCGCACGCGCCCGGGGCGGAATTTCTTGCCGCACCACGAGCCCACGATGATATCCGGTGCCCGGCGCGTGACCTCGGCGGGATCGGCGATGATCCGGTCCCGCCCGAGCGGCTGCGCCGCAAGCTCGGGAAAGCAGTCCCGGCCACCGGCGATCCCGATCAGCTCCGAAACCCAGCGGATGCCGGAGATGCACGGATCGTCCCATTCCTCGAAATAGACCCGCGGACGCCGCGGCAGCCGCCCGGCCTCGACCCGGATGCTCTCCAGCCCCGCCTCGAGCCGGTCGGCCAGCGCCGCGGCCGCGCCGCCGGCGCCGACCATTCCGCCCAGGGTGCGGATCATGCGCAGGATATCCGCCACCGAGCGCTGGTTGAAGAGGTGCACCTCGACGCCCCGGCGGATCAGCTCCGCGGCGATGTCCGCCTGCAGATCCGAAAAGCCGATCACCAGGTCCGGATCCAGCGCGACGATGCGCTCCATGCGCGCGCTGGTGAAGGCCGAGACCTTCGGCTTCTCCCTGCGCGCCCGCGGCGGGCGCACGGTGAAGCCGGAAATGCCGACGATGCGGTCCTGCTCACCGAGCAGGTACAGGGTCTCGGTGCTCTCCTCGGTCAGGCAGACGATGCGGCAAGGATAGCTCGTGTCCACGCCCCGACTACACAATGCGCGGACGACCACGTCAAGCCGGGCACCCTGTCGCAGCCGCCGCGGAGAGCGTAGCCTGTGCCGGGCCGCCGCGGGTCCGCGCCCGCGAGGCGCCGCGGCCGGCGGCCGAACCGGAGACGAGCATGCCCCAGGATACCGCCGAACACCCCTACGCCACCCTGCAGCCCGCCCTGATCCTGGACGCGGTCGAAACCACCGGGGTGCGTTGCGACGGCCGCCTGCTGGCGCTGAACAGCTACGAGAACCGCGTCTTCCAGGTGGGGCTGGAGGATGCCGAGCCGGTCGTCGTGAAGTTCTACCGGCCGGGGCGCTGGAGCGACGAGGCAATTCTCGAGGAGCACGCCTTCGCGTTCGAGCTGGATGCGCTGGAAATCCCGGTGGTGCCGCCGCTGTGCGGCCCGGGGAGCGCCAGCCTGCACCGCTTCGGGGGCTTCCGGTTCGCCGTGTTCCCCCGCCGCGGCGGTCATCCGCCGGAGCTCGAGTCACCGGAGCACCTGCAATGGCTGGGCCGCTTGATCGGGCGCATCCACGCCGTGGGCGCGGTACGCCGGTTCCGGCACCGGCCGGTGCTGGATCTCGAGAGTTTCGGCCACGCCTCCCGCCGCCACCTGCTCGCCAGCCCGATGCTGCTGCCGGAGATGCGGGCGGCCTGGGAGTCGATCTCCGCGGCCGTGCTCGAGCGCGCCGCCGCGGCCTTCGAGCGCGCCGGGGAGTTCGCCCGCATCCGCCTGCACGGCGATTGCCACCCCGGCAACATCCTCTGGACCGACCACGGGCCGCACTTCGTCGACCTGGACGACTGCCGCAGCGGCCCGGCCATGCAGGACCTGTGGATGCTGCTCTCGGGGGACCGCGAGAGCATGACCGTACAGCTCGGGCACGTGCTGGCCGGATACACGGAGTTCCGGGACTTCGACCCCGCCGAGCTGCACCTGGTGGAGGCGCTGCGCAGCCTCCGGATGCTGCATCACAGCGCCTGGCTTGCGCGGCGCTGGGACGACCCCGCGTTCCCGCAGGCCTTTCCCTGGTTCGGCGGCGCGCGCTACTGGGAGCAGCAGGTGGTCGCCCTGCGTGAGCAGCTGGAGCTGATGGACGAGCCACCGCTGGCGTGGCACTGACGACCCCGGCGTGTCTCACGCGACCGGCGCCTGCTCCCGGAAAACCATGCGATCGCGCCCGGAAGCCTTGGCCTCGTACAGGGCACGGTCGGCGGCGTGCAGCAGCGCCGCGCCCCAGGCATGCAGTCCTTCGCCGGCCGCCGCCGTGGCTTCCGGCGGTACCCCGGCCGCGCCGCCGATGGACAGGGTGACGTACAGCGGAGCGCCGCCGGCCGAGGCGAAGGACTCCCCCGCCGCGGCCGCGCGGATGCGTTCGCCGACCTGCGCCGTATGGCTCGCGTCGGCGTCCGGCAGCAGCGCGACGAACTCCTCGCCCCCGTAGCGGGCCAGCACGTCGCTGGCGCGCAGCTGCGACTGGACCCGGCGGGCCACCCCGGCCAGCACGCGGTCGCCCGCGGCGTGGCCGTGGGCGTCGTTGAGGCGCTTGAAGTGGTCCAGGTCCATGAACAGGCAACCCAGCGAGGCCCGCCGCCGCGACGCCCGCCGCAGCTCTTCCTGGAGGCGTTCGTCGAAGTAGCGGCGGTTGCGCACCTGGGTCAGGGGATCGGTCAGGCTCAGCTCCCGCAGCAGCTGCCGATTGACCCCGTTCTCCAGGCACATCGCCGCGACCGCGGCGAAGCGCGCGAGGAAGTCGCTTGCGGCACCGCGCCGGAATCGGCCCGGATCGCGGCTGCCCAGGTTGAGCAGGCCCATCAGGCGCCCGTGGCCCTGCATGGGCAGCAGGGCCACGCTGGCGGGCGGCAGGCCGTCGCCCGGGAACAGCAGCGCGTGACGTTCCGGATCGTAGGGCCCCAGGCGCGGCCTCGGGCCAAGCCTCTCCAGGCGCGCCACCTCGGCCGGCCGGTCCACGAAGACCAGCTGTTCGGCCCAGTCCGTGTCCGCTTCCTCCGCGGCGATGACGCGGCGCAGCGTGGGGCCCGCACCGGCCAGCACGAGCGTGACGCGGCTCAGGCGGTAGGCGCGCGGATACTCGCGCAACAGCACGGCCAGCATCTCGCCCAGGCTCTGGGCGGCGATCAGGCGAAGCTCCAGCGACTGCAGCCGCCGGTGAACCGCCTCGTTGTGCTGGGCATCCCGCAGCAGGCGCTCCAGGCGGCTGCGCAGGGCCCGGCTGTCGTCGTGTTCCAGGGGCATTGCCCTTGCGCGCGGTTTGATGTTATCCGGTCATTCTGATCCCGATGGGTTTCCGTTGCCACCCCGGGCGCCGCACGCGTGCATTGTCGCGTGTCATGGCGCCCCGCGCGCGGCTTTGCGATGATCTCCGGCAATCCGGCCCGGGGTCCGCGTGGCGGTGCGCCGCGGGCCGGATTGTCCGCCCCGGGTCGGCCCTTCGGGCGCATCCGGGACCATCGGTGCGAGGCCCGTAGGGGATATGCAGCACGACATCACCACTCGCAGGACATCCGCGGCGGGCGCGGCCGCCGGGCCGCAACGGGCGCCGCGCATCCGGCACGCGCGCCCGTCGGACCTGGACGCGCTGCTGGAGCTGGAGATCCGCTGCTTCGAGACGGATCGCCTCTCGCGCCGCAGCTTCCGGCATATGCTCACGCGCGCCAAGGCGGTGACCCTGGTCGCGGAGCGCGACGGCACGCTGCTCGGATACGCGCTGGTGCTGTTCCATGCGGGCACCTGCATGGCCCGGCTTTATTCCGTCGCCGTCGATCCCCGCCACCGCGGGGAAGGCACGGGCCGGATGCTGCTCGAGGCGGCCGAAGAGGCCGCCCGCACGCATGGCGTGATCGCCATGCGCCTGGAGATCCGGCGGGACAACCCCCGTGCCCTGGCCCTGTACCGGGCCGGCGGCTACCGGCAGTTCGACGTGCACGCCGACTATTACGAGGACCACCAGGACGCCCTGCGGCTGGAGAAGACGCTGGTCGGAGAGCATCCGGCGGGCCTCAGGCGTGTGCCGTACTACGAGCAGACGCTGGAGTTCACCTGCGGCCCGGCCGCGCTGATCATGGCGATGAAAGCGCTGCGCCCCTCGCTGCGCCCGGACCGCAAGCTGGAGCTGCGCCTGTGGCGGGAGGCGACCACCATCTTCATGACCGCCGGCCATGGCGGCTGCGGTCCGTACGGCCTGGGTCTGGCGGCGTACCACCGGGGATTCGACGTGGAGGTCGTGGTAAAGGACGAGGCGGCGCTGTTCGTCGACTCGGTCCGCTCGCCGGAGAAGAAGGAAGTCATCGCGCTGGTGCAGGAGGACCTGCTGGACGAGATCCGCGCCTCCGACATCCGCCTGCGCTACGGCCCGTTTTCCGTGGCCGACCTCGCGGATGCGGTCGACAGCGGCGGCGTGCCGCTGGTGCTGATCAGCTCCTACCGCATCTACGGCGAGAAGGCGCCGCACTGGGTGGTGGTGACCGGCTACGATGACAACCTGATCTACGTGCATGACCCCTACGTCGATCACGACGAGGACCGCACCCGTACGGACTGCACCAACATGCCCATCCTGAAGGAGGAGTTCGAGGGAATGTCCCGCTATGGCAGGACCGGCCAGCGCGCCGTGGTGATCCTGCGCAACCCCGGGTCCGCGCGGCGGCGCCCCCGGCAGGGCTAGGCTGCAATGGCGACCCACGTCATCGTGGTGGAAAACCGCTCCGACTGGACCGCGGAGCTGCCCGACCAGCTGGTGGTCACGGCCGCGGACTACATCGCCGGGAAGCACTACGCCGGGACCCGCGGGGTCAAGGTGATCAACCTGTGCCGCAGCTACCGCTACCTCAGCGTGGGCTACTACTGCTCGCTGCTGGCGGAGGCCCGCCGCCACCGAGTGATCCCCTCCGTACGAACCGTCCTGGAGTTGAGCCGCAAGCCCATCTACGAGCTCGCGGCGGAGGACTTCGACGACAGCCTGCAGCGCCTGTTGCGGCGACGCGAGGAGCCGTCGCTGTCGCTGACCATCCTGCTCGGGCACTGCGCCGATCCCGTGTTCCGCGAGCTTGCCCGCCAGCTCTTCGAGCTGTTCCCCTGCCCCATGCTGCGGGTCGAGCTGCGCCGGAACAGCGAGCGCTGGCGGCTGCACCGCATCCGTGCACAGCAGCTCACGTCCCTGAGCAGAGGCGAGCGCGCCCTGCTGCAGGAGGCGCTGTCGGCTTACCTGGGGCGCCGCTGGCGCAGCCCGCCGGCGCGCACGCCGGCACGCTACGACCTGGCGATCCTGCAGAATCCCGGGGAGAAGCTGCCGCCCTCCAACCGGCGGGCGCTGCAGGCCTTCGTCCGGGCCGGCAAGCGGCTCGGCGTCGACGTCGAGCTGATCGCCCGCAGCGACTTCTCGCGGCTGCCCGAGTTCGATGCCCTGTTCATCCGGGAGACGACCCGGATCGGCGACCACACCTTCCGCTTCGCGCGCAAGGCGGAGGCCGAGGGCATGGTGGTGATCGACGATCCCGACTCGATCCTGCGCTGCACCAACAAGGTCTTCCTCGCCGAGCTGCTCGCCGCCTCGGGAGTGCCCACGCCACGCACGGTGATCGTGCAGAAGGAGCGGCTGCCGCAGGTGGAGCAGCAGCTGGGCTTTCCGGTGGTGCTCAAGATCCCCGACGGAGCCTTCTCGCTGGGCGTGCACAAGGCGCGCGACCGCAGCGAGCTGCAGACGATCGGCAACCGCTTGCTGGAGCATTCGGAGCTGATCCTGGCCCAGGAATACCTGTACACCGATTACGACTGGCGCATCGGGATCCTCAACCGCCAACCCCTGTATGCCTGCCAGTACTTCATGTCCGGGAGCCACTGGCAGATCGTCAAGCACGGCGCCCGCGGGGGCGTCTCCGAGGGCGACTCCCGCGCGGTGGCGATCGAGCAGGCGCCGGACAGCGTGGTGCAGACGGCCCTGCGCGCCGCAAACCTGATCGGCGACGGGCTCTACGGGGTGGACGTCAAGCAGAACGACAGCGGGGTATTCGTCATCGAGGTCAACGACAACCCCAGCATCGACGCCGGCGTGGAGGACGAAGTGCTCAGGGAACGGCTGTACCTGGCGATCCTGGAGGAATTCGTGCGCCGGCTGAACCGCAACAAGTGGCGCTGAGCGCCGCGAGCGAGGGGAAAGCGTGAGCCGGAAGGACCATCCGCTGGAGCTGATCGCGCGGCTGCTGTGGGCGCGGGACACCGACGCGCTGCCCCGGCAGCAGGCGCGTGGCCTGCACGCGCTGCGCCTGGTCTTCAACGTGCTGCGCGACCTGTTCTCCGGCGAGCTCACCATGCGCGCCATGAGCCTGGTCTACACCACGCTGCTGGCGCTGGTTCCACTGCTGGCGCTCAGCTTCTCGGTGCTCAAGGCGTTCGGGGTGCACAGCGAGATCGAGCCGCTGCTGCTCACCTTCTTCGCCCCGCTCGGCCCCAGGGGCGCGGAGCTCGCGCACCACATCATCGGCTTCGTCGAGCGCGTGCGGGTGGGCGTGCTCGGCTCCGTCGGCCTGCTGCTGCTGATCGCGATGGTGATCTCGCTGATCCAGAAGATCGAGGACGGGCTCAACCGGATCTGGCGCATCCAGCACCGTCGCAGCCTGATCCAGCGTTTCAGCGGCTACCTGAGCGTGATCGTCGTCGGTCCGGTGCTGGTGCTGGCGGCCGTGGGAACCACCGCTTCGCTGCTGAGCCAGCAGGTCGTGGCCAGCCTGCGCGCGATCGAGCCGTTCGGCCTGGCGCTGTACCTTTTCGGAGAGCTGTTGCCCTACCTGCTGGTGATCGCGGCGTTCACCGCCACCTACCTGCTCCTGCCGAACACCCGGGTACGACTCGGACCGGCGCTGACCGGCGGCGTCCTCGCCGGTGCCGCCTGGAAGCTGATCGGCATGATCTTCGCCTCGTTCGCCGCCTCTTCCGCCCGCTACGACCTGGTGTACTCGGGGTTTGCCGTGGTCATCCTGGCCCTGGTATGGCTTTACATAAGCTGGCTGGTCTTCCTGGTGGGTGCACAAATCGCCTTCTACGTGCAGAATCCACATTTTGTCAGCCGCAACTCGTTGCCGCACGACCTGGAAACGACCGATCCGGAAGGCGTGGCCCTGGCGATCATGTACTGGACCGCGTTGCGCTTCCGGCGCCGCGAGCCGCCGCCGGACGAGGATGCGCTGGCCGCCCTGCTGGAGATCCCCGGCTATCAGATCGGCACGGTGCTGAACGCTCTGATCGCCCACGGGCTGCTGCTGGAGATCGAGGAACCGTCGCCGGGATTCGTGCCGGGGGCGGATCCGGCCGCCATCGCCCTGCTGGACGTGATCGAGGCCAGCAGGGACCGGCACCCCGACCTGCCGCGGCCACGGCCGGCGAGCCTGGCACCGGCGGTGGCCGACGTGCGCGGGGCGGTGGCGGAGGCGACGCGCGCGGCCCTGGACGGGCGCACGCTGGGAGAGCTGGTGGCCGGCGCGGGCGCAAGCCCCGGCGGCGATCAGGCGGGTGACTCGCACGAAGGCGACTGACCGGCGTACCGGAGCCGCGCGCCATCCCGGGATTCGGGGGGTCGGGCGAAACCGCGGCGCCGGCCGGGAGCGCCGGGCAAGAGCGCCGGCCAGGGACGACGGAGAGGGGCACAGGGAGGGATGTTGGGGGGACGCGATTCCCAATACGGACACGACGCCTCACGCACGGCCATGCGGGTGCTGGTCGCGGACGACAGCCGCACCAGCCTCGCCGTGCTGGACAAGCACATCCGCGCGATGGGGCACACCGTGATGGTGGCCCGTGACGGGAGCGAGGCACTGAACCTGTACCGGGACAAGCACCCCGACCTCGTGCTGATGGATGTCATCATGCCGGGCCAGAGCGGGCTGGAGGTGGCGCGCTCCATGCGCCGGGCACTGCCGTACGACTGGATCCCCATCATCTTCCTCAGCGGCCGGGTCGAGGACCGGGATATCGCCGAAGGCATCGAGGCGGGCGGCGACGATTACCTCACCAAGCCGGTCAATCCCCTGGTCCTGCGCGCCAAGATCCTCGCCATGCAGCGCATCGCCGCGATGCGCCACGAGCTGGCCGAGGCGAACCGCCGCCTCGCGCGCCTTTCCACCGAGGACCCACTGACGGGACTGGCGAACCGCCGGGGCTTCGACGAGTTTCTCGAGCGGCAGTGGAAGAGCGCCGCCCGCCACGGTGACCGGCCGCTATGCCTGCTGATGATCGACGTCGACGATTTCAAGGCCTACAACGACCGCTACGGCCACCAGCGGGGCGACCAATGCCTGCAGCGCATCGGACGGCTGATCCACACCGAGCTCAAGCGGGGCAGCGACCTCGCCGCCCGCTACGGCGGCGAGGAGTTCGTGGTGGTCATTCCGGAGACCCCGCTGCGCGGCGGTCTGGCCGTCGCCGCCCGGATCATGCGCTCGATCCGTCGGGAGGAGATGCCCCACGCCGCCACGCGCGTTCCCGGCGAGCGGGTCACCGTCAGCATCGGTGCGGCCGCCGCCTGTCCCGGCCCGGGAGTGTCTCCGCCGGCCCTGTTGCAGGCGGCCGACCTGGCGATGTACGAGGCCAAGGACGCCGGCCGTGACGCAATCCGCAGCCGACGGCTGGACGCCGTCGGCGGTTTTTCGGAAGATCGCCCCTGAAACCGTCGGGCGGCATGCCGTATACTTCGCGTTTTTGCGGTCAGCATGCCCGCACGGAATGCACAGGCGCGCCATCACGGTGCCCCCGGGGCCGCGCGCGGCAACGCCTCGCGTGCCTCGCCCGGGGTCGGGGGCTCACGCGCGAAGGGAGGGCAGGAGCTCGTGGACAGGCCCGTGGAGAAACTCTGGCTGAAGCACTATCCGGAAGGCGTGCCGGCCGAGATCGATCCCGACGCGTACGCGTCGATCGTCGACATCCTGGAGACAAGCTGCCGGGACTACGCAGACAAGCCCGCCTTCACCAACATGGGGGTGGAGCTGACGTACGCGCAGCTCGACCGGCTGAGCCTTCGCTTCGCCGCGTTCCTGCAGCAGGATCTGGACCTGGCCCGCGGGGACCGCGTGGCGATCATGATGCCCAACCTGCTGCAGTACCCGGTGGTGCTGTTCGGGATCCTGCGTGCGGGCATGGTCGCGGTCAACGTCAATCCGATGTATACGCCGCGCGAGCTCGAACATCAGCTCAACGACGCGGATGCGCGCGCCATCGTGATCGTCGACAACTTCGCCCATACGCTGGAGCAGGTCCGCCGCGACGTGCCGGTCGACTGGGTGATCACGACCGCCATCGGCGACCTCTTCCCCGCACCCCGGCGCGCTCTGGTCAACTTCGTGGTCCGGTACGTGCGCCGCATGGTACCGAGCCACCACCTGCCGGCGGCGATCCGGCTGCGGGACGCGCTCGCGCGGGGCGCGGCCAGGCAGCTGGAGACGCCGCGCCTGGCCCATGAGGACATCGCCTTCCTGCAATACACCGGCGGAACCACCGGGGTCTCCAAGGGAGCGATCCTGACCCACGGCAACGTCGTCTCCAACATGCTGCAGGCGCGAGCCTGGATCTCGTCCATGGTCGAGGAGGGGCGGGAAATCGTCATCACCGCCCTGCCCCTCTACCACATCTTTTCGCTGACCGCCAACTGTCTGATCTTTGTCGCCATCGGCGGCCTGAACGTGCTGATCACGAATCCCCGCGACCTGAAGACCTTCACCAGGGAGATCGGCCGTTATCCGTTCACCGTGATCACCGGAGTGAACACGCTGTTCAACGCACTGCTCCACTACGAGCCGTTCCGGCGCCTGGATTTCAGCCACCTCAAGGTCGCCCTCGGCGGCGGCATGGCCGTGCAGAGGGCGGTTGCGGAGCGCTGGAAGGAACTCACCGGGGTCCCGCTGATCGAGGCGTACGGGCTCACGGAAACCTCGCCGGCCGCAGCCATCAATCCGCTCGACCTCGAGGAATACAACGGCAAGATCGGGATGCCCATCCCCTCCACCGAGATGTCGATCCAGGACGACGAGGGGCACCTGCTGCCCACCGGCGAGACGGGCGAGATCTGCATCCGGGGGCCGCAAGTGATGCACGGCTACTGGCGCCGTCCGGAGGAGACCGCCCGGACCCTCGACGAGCGCACCGGCTGGCTGCACACCGGCGACATGGGGATGATGGACCAGGACGGCTACTTCCGCGTGGTGGACCGCAAGAAGGACATGATCAACGTCTCCGGGTTCAACGTGTTCCCGAACGAGGTGGAAGAGATCCTGGCGCAGCACCCGGGGGTGGTCGAGGCGGCGGTGGTGGGTATCCCGGACGAGAAGTCGGGCGAAACCATCAAGGCCTTCGTGGTGCCGCGCGACGACGGCGTCACGCGGGAATCCATCATCGAGCACTGCCGCAAGAGCCTGACGGCCTACAAGGTGCCCAAGCAGATCGAATTCCGCGACGAGCTGCCCAAGAGCAACGTCGGCAAGATCCTGCGCAAGGAGCTGCGCTGACGTCCGGGCAGCTCACGCGCGCGAAACGGCGAGATATCCCATGGACGAAAGCGTGCTCCGGGCGATGGCCAAGTGGCCCAAGGTGCCCGCCGCCTACGGCTGGCTGTCGCTGGACCGACGCGGCCGCTGGCGGCTGCAGGAACGCCCCATCACGCACCCCCGCACGATCGAGTTCATCAACCGCAACTACCTGGCCGACGAGCACGGTCGCTGGCTGTTCCAGAACGGACCCCAGCGCGTCTACGTCACGCTCGCGTACACGCCCTGGATCTACCGCCTGCGCCCGGACCGCGAAGCCACGGGGGCCGGCAGCCTCGAGACGCATACCGGGGCCCCGGTGAACCGGATCCAGAAGGCGTGGATGGACGAGACCGGCAGCCTGCTCCTGCTCACCGGGCACGGGATCGGCGTGCTGGACGACCGCGACCTGCTCGGGCTGAGCCCGGCCTTCCGGGACCGGGCAGGCGGGGCACTGGACGACGCGCGGCTGGCGGAACGGATCGAACGGGCGATGCAAGACGCCGATGCCGGCACCGAGCAGGACACCGGTATTGCCCTCGCCCACGGGGGAACCACTTGCAGCGTCGCCAGCCTGCCTTCCGCGGCAGCGCCGCAACGCTTCGGCTTCGACCCGCGTCCGGCGCCGCGCGAGTGACCGCCGGGTTGCGGCCGGGTTGCCCGTGTTCCGGTTGTCAGTCTCCGACTCCGCGTGACTTGAGATACGCCTCCAGCGCCTGGCGGGAATCGTCGAGCGTGCGCTGGAAGGACGGCCGTTCACGCACACGCTTGAGATACGGCGCCAGCTCGCCGAGATCATCCAGCGGACTCCCGCCGTAAATCCGCCGCGCCGCATCGCCCGCCAGCGGCAGGTGGATGGCAGCGCCGATGTCCGCGCAGGTGAAATCGCGGCCGGCCAGGAACGGTTCGAAGCGCGCCAGCCGGCGCAGTGCGGCCGTGCCCTTCTCCAGCGCCGGCCTCACCTCGGCGCGGGTCTGGTCGGAAATCCTGCCGCCGAAGAAGGCTTCCGGGTAGAGCCGCCGCGCCGGCAGCTCGAGGTAAAGCTCGATCACGCGCAACAGCTCGCGCACCTTGGCCCGCGGGAAGGCCTCGACCGGATACAGCCGTGGCTCGGGGCGGATATCCTCCAGGTAGTCCAGCATCACCTGGGACTCGGACACCACGCCCTCCTCCGTCTCCAGGCAGGGAACCTTGCCCATCGGGCTCTTCTCCAGGTAGCCGGGATCGTCCGACGGGTAAACCAGCACCTCCTCGAACTCCAGTCCCTTCTCCAGCATCGCCGTCTTGACGACGTTGTAGTAGTTGCTGACCGCAAAGCCGTACAGCCTGAACATGATGGGGGTACCTCCAGTCGGTTACCCGCCGCCCGGCGGCGGCGCCCGGCGAACGTGCGGATGACGGGCGGCGCCGCGCGAATGCACGCCCGGCGCCGCCGGCTCCGGGCATGATACTAACCCGGTCTCCGGTAATGCCACGTCCCGGAATGCGCGAGCGAGGCCCGGGAACGCGACCGGAAGCCGCCGTACCGGCGCGGCGCGGCCTGATAGACTACCCGTTTCAGCGAGCGGCGAGTCGCCAGGAGCGCGCCAGCGCATGAGCACGCATCAGACGCAGACCGCGGGCCTCGCGCCGCCAGGCCGGTTCGGCGACGCGCCCCGCGGAGTCAACCTCGACGCCGCCGCCGGGTCCCGGGTCCTGGCCGCGTGCCTGCAGCGAGCAGACGCATTCGCGCGCCGTTGCCGGGCGCAGCTCGGCGGCCCGTATCATGAATCCCGCCTTGCCGGACGCGCGCTGGCCCGGAGCCGGCGCCGGCTGGCGCGCTTCCTCAATCTCCCCGACGGTGGACAGCTGCACGCGGCGGGCTCGGTAACGGCGGCGCTGGAGCGGCTTTCCCGCGCGCTCGCGCCGGCGTTTCGGCCGGGCGATACGGTCGTGGTCACCGCGGCCGACCACGAGGCCAACATCACGCCCTGGCTGCGGCTCGCGGAACGCGGCGTGAACATCCGCTGGTGGCGGCCCGCTCTCCCGGGCGGGCGGCTGGAGCCCGACGAGCTCGACGGGCTGCTCGCGCCGGGCACGCGCCTGCTGTGCCTCACCCACTGCTCCAATGTGACCGGCGCGATCACGCCGCTGGCGCACATCGTGGAACGGGCACACCGTGCCGGGGTCGCGGTGTGCGCCGACGGCACCGCCTATGCCCCTCACCGGAGCGTGGACCTGGCGTCGCTGGGGGTGGATTTCTACGCCCTCAGCCTGTTCAAGTGCTTCGGTCCCCAGCTCGCGCTGCTGGCGGCCGCCCCTGGTGCAGGTATTCCACCCGGGCGGAAGGACGGCGCGGGCCTTGACGACGGAGCCTTTGCATACGCCTCGCTCTACGCCGCCACGGCGGTTCCGGATCACGTGGCCGCGCTCGCCGGCGAGTCGCCGGCGAGCGCCTCCCCGGGTTACCGGGCGGCCATCGAGGCCGGCTACCGCGCGATCGCAAAGCACGAGACAGACCTGCTGGCCGGGCTGGCACCCGTGCTCGCACGCCATGGCCTGCGGCCGGTGGGGCCGCCCCTGGACCGGAACGAACAGCGGGTGCCCATCGTCGCGGTGACCGGCCCGCACATCGAGCGTCTGGCCCCGGCGCTGGCGCGGCACGGCATCGGCGTGCGCTACGGCCGCTTCCGCGCCACCCGGCTGCTGCAGGCGCTGGGGCACGACGGCCTGCTGCGCATTTCACTCGCCCACTACCACGGGCGGGACGACATCGAGCGGCTCGACCGGGCACTCGCGCGCGTGCGCCTGCGCGATCCCCGGAGGGCTTGATGTACCGGCCCCGGCGCCCGCCCCGTTCCGCCTTCCATGAGCTCGACGACGGGCTGCGCTGCCATGTCACCCGCTGGGGCGAGCCTTCGCCCGCGCCGCTGGTCCTGCTGCACGGCTGGATGGATGCGGGTGCGACGTTCCAGTTCGTGGTCGATGCCCTGGCGCGCGAACGGTACGTGATCGCGCCGGACTGGCGCGGCTTCGGCCGGAGCGGACACGTGCCGGGCGGGCGTTACTGGTTCCCGGACTACCTGGCCGACCTCGACGCGCTGCTGGACAGATACTCCCCGGACCGGGCAGTCGACGTGGCCGGGCACAGCATGGGCGGCAACGCGGCGGGCCTGTACGCCGGGGCGCGCCCCGAGCGTGTCCGCCGCCTGGCACTGCTGGAGGGGTTCGGCCTGCCGTCCGCCGACCCCGGCGGTGCGCCCGTGCGCTACCGCCGCTGGCTCCGGCAGCTCCGCGTGCGCGCACCCTTTCGCAGCTACGCCGACTACGGCGAGTTCGCGGACCGCCTGCGGCGCGAAAACCCGCGGCTGACCCGGTCCCGTTCCGCCTTCGTGGCGCGCTGCTGGGGTCGCCCCGGCGCGGACGGACGCATCGTGCCCCGCGGGGATCCGGCGCACCGGCGAGTCAACCCGGTGCTGTACCGGCTGGAGGAAGCCGAGGCGTGCTGGCGGGCAATCCGCTGCCCCGTGCTCTGGGTCTGGGGAGACGCCTCGGCTCATGTCCGTCGTGCCGCGGGTGATCCCGACATGGACCGGCGCCGGGCCTGCTTCCGGACCCTGGACGAGGTGACCGTCACCGGCGCCGGGCACATGCTGCACCACGACCGCCCCGAGGCCCTGGCGAGGGTGCTGGAGGCGTTTCTCTCCGGACCCGCCGGCGGCGAACGGACCGGGTGCGGTTGAACCCGCCCGGTGACTGGTCAAGAATGAGTCCAATACGCAGCGCGACCGGATTCTCCGCGTCGCGACCAATCAAGCGAACCCGTGAGGACGACGTCATGAGCGCGAATGCAGCAACGGCAATGAATCGGGGGACCCGCGGCAAGGCGGGCAAGATCAGTCGGGAGGAACGGGACGTCCGTGTCGACCTCGCGGCCGCGTACCGGCTGGTGGCCCACTTCGGCTGGGACGACCTGATCTTCACCCACCTGTCGGCACGCGTCCCGGGACCGGAAGAGCACTTCCTGATCAATCCCTACGGCATGATGTTCCACGAGATCACCGCGTCTTCGCTGGTGAAGGTCGACAAGAACGGCAATATCGTCGCCGACAGCGACTACGGCATCAACCCGGCCGGCTTCACCATCCACAGCGCCATCCACATGGCGAAGAAGGATGCCGGCAGCGTGATGCACCTGCACAACAACGCGGGCGCGGCAGTGTCGGCCCAGCGCGACGGCCTGCTGCCCCTCACCCAGACCGCCATGCTCGTTTACAACCGCATCGCCTACCACGAATACGAGGGTGTCGCGCTGGACCTGGACGAGCGCGAGCGCCTGGTCCGGGACCTGGGGGACAAGGACGTGATGATCCTGCGCAACCACGGCACGCTGACCATCGGCAAGACCGTCCCCGAGGCCTTCGTGCTGATGTACTTCCTGGAGAACGCCTGCGAGAAGCAGATCCGCGCGCAGGCGGCGGGGGCGGTGCATTACCCGTCGCGCGAGGCCATCGAAACCACGAAGGCGCAGTCCGAGGCGGGCCTGACCAAAGCCGGCCCGCTGGTCTGGCCGGGCCTTATCCGCCTGCTGGACAGCAAGGATCCATCCTTCCGCGAATGAGCGGCCGACGGGCGGCGTGCCCGCGGCCCGGTCACGCCGCCCGGTGGCGGCCCTGCCGCTCCACCGGGGCGCGCCCGAAGTCGTCGGGCAGCTCACCCGCCACGGCGGTCTGCCGGACGAACTCGCCGATCTCCGGCAGCACCGGCCCCAGCATCCGCAGGGGAGCCGCCAGTGCGGCCATCAGGCTCGTGTGACCCAGGCGCCGGTAGAACACCAGCCGGGCGCGAGTGCCGCGTTCGGTGAGGCGACGCCACAGGCGCTTGCTGTTGCCCGGGCTTACGGCCCGGTCGCGGCCGCCCGTGAGCAGGAGGAACGGGGGGGCCTCGCCACCGGCGAAATTGATCGGCTGCGACAGCGCGTGCCGGGCTTCCGGCCCGAAGATGTCGCGCAAATCGGGCTCGCGCAGCGGCAGGAAGTCGTAGGGACCGGCCAGGCCCACCACCCCCGCCAGCTCGCGCGGCGAGCGGCCGACCGCTTCCAGGTAGCCCGCATCCAGTGCCAGCAGCGAGGCGATGTGGGCGCCCGCCGAGTGACCCATCAGCACCACCCGCCTGGAATCCGCGCCCAGCTCCCCGGCATGCGCCCGCGTCCAGGCCACCGCCGCCGCGGCGTCGTGCATGAATGCGGGGAAACGGACCGACGGATACAGGCGATAGTCCGGGATCACGACGGTGGTGCCGAGCGACGCCAGGGCCTGACCCACGAACCGGTACCCCGACCGGTGCCCCTGGCTCCAGCGGCCACCGTAGAAGAACACCACCACGGAGCCGTCGGGCCGCTGCGGGCGGTACACGTCGAGGCGATGCTCGGGATCGTCGCCGTATGCCCGGCCCGACAGCACGGCGTAACCGCGGTGCGGCACCAGGAAACGGTTGAGCAGCCGCTGGCCCGGCGAAAGCCGGCGACCGCCATGTGCTTGTTCCAACGGCTCCTCCGGGCTTGGAATTCCGGGTTTCCCCCCAAACGGGGCCAAATGCGCGCGCGGACATTCAGAATTCGATTAAAATAGCATACGATGTCTGAAGGGTCGCGGAGCCGGAGTCACCTTCGCGGCCGGCCGGGAGTCCGACGTGAGCGAAGAACGCAAGGTATACGTTTCGGACCTGATGCCGGGGATGTACGTGTCGCGCCTGGACCGCCCCTGGCTCGAGTCCCCGTTTCCCTTCCAGGGATTCGTACTGGAGAACTGGCAGCAGGTCGCGGAAGTGCAGAACGCCTGCCGGTATGTCTACGTGCAGGCCGGGGCTGCGCCGCCGACCGCCGGCGCCCAGACCCGCGGCCCGGGCGGCGCGGTCGCGCGCCCGGCGGCGCGGAACGGGGGGCCGGGCGTAATTCGCAAGGTGCAGCCCGTTTCCCGCCCCGAGCGCAACAACGCGAGCTCCCGTGCCGTCCCCTGGGAGGCGAGGCTGGCCCGGCAGCTGGGCCGGGCGCCGCAGCATCCGCCGCCGGTGACCGCTTCACTGGAGCAGGAGGTGCGCGCCGCGCGGCCGCTGATCCGGGAAACCCGCGGCCTGGTGCAGCAGCAGATGCAGGATGCCCGCAACGGGCGCAGCCTCGACACGCCGGCGGCGCGCGAGTCGGTGGAACACATCACCGAAAGCATCCTGCGCAATCCCGACGCCCTGGTCTGGCTGTCCGGGCTGAAGAAGCGTGACGAGTACACCTACCTCCATTCCCTGTCCGTGTGCATCCTCAGCGTCTCGCTCGGCCGACACCTCGGCCTGCCGCGGGAGACGCTGCTGGAGCTCGGCTTCGGCGCGTTCCTGCACGACATCGGCAAGATGCACATTCCGGACAGCGTGCTGAACAAGCCGGCACAGCTGACCTCGCAGGAGATGGAGATCATGCGCAAACACCCGGAGTTCGGCGTGGAGATCGTCGACGGCTCCGAGCGCATCCCCGTCAGCAGCCGCAACGTGATCTTTTCGCACCACGAGCGCCTCGACGGCAGCGGCTACACCCAGGGGGTCGCCGGCGGGCAGATCCATCCGCTGACCCACATCGTGTCGGTATGTGACACCTACGACGCGATCATCAGCCAGCGCCCCTACAAGAAGGCCAGCTCGCCGGTCAATGCCACGGCCGCGCTGTACCGGGCCCGCGGGCGGTTCTTCGAGCCCGAGCTCGTGGACCAGTTCATCCGCTGCATCGGCATCTACCCGGTCGGCAGCCTGGTGGAGCTGAGCACCAGCGAGGTGGGCGTGGTCGTGGCGACCAACGAAGAGCGCCTGCGGCCGAAGGTGCTGGTGGTGCTCGACGAGGAGCACCATCGTCTCGACGAGCCCTACGAGGTCGACCTCTCCCGCACCCTGCAGACCCGCACCGGCCAGCGGCTCGACATCGAGCGCTCGCTGGAGACGGGCGCCTACGGCCTGCAGCCGGCCGACCTGCTCGAGCACGTGGAGCAGGCCTGAGGCGGGCGGGCGCCCGCGGCGTCACTTGAGCTCGCGCATCGCGCGTGTCAGCCCCTCGATGGTGAGCGGGTACATCCGGTCTTCCATCAGCTCCCGCGTGATCTGCAGCGACGGAGTGTGCTCCCAGCGACGCTCCGGCTCGGGGTTGAGCCAGACCACGTGGTCGAAATGCTCGAGCAGGCGCTTCACCCAGGTCGCGCCCGCCTCCTCGTTCATGTGCTCGATGCTGCCGCCCGCGTACAGGATCTCGTAAGGGCTCATGGTGGCATCACCCACCACGATCACCTTGTAGTCCCGGTCGTAGGTGTTGAGGATCTGCGCGATCGGGATCCGGTCGCTGTGCCGGCGGCGGTTGTCCTTCCACACCGACTCGTAAATGAAGTTGTGGAAGTAGAAGTACTCCATGTGCTTGAGCTCGCTGCGCGCCGCCGAGAACAGCTCCTCGCAGGTACGCACGTGCTCGTCCATGGATCCCCCGACGTCGAGGAACAGCAGTACCTTCACCCGGTTGTGCCGCTCCGGGACCATGCGGATGTCCAGGTAGCCGCCGTTGCGGGCGGTGGAACGGATGGTGTCGTCGAGGTCCAGCTCCAGCTCGGTGCCCTCGCGGGCGAACTCGCGCAGGCGCTTCAGCGCGACCTTGATGTTGCGGGTGCCGAGCTCGACGGTGTCGTCGAGATTGCGGAACTCGCGCTTGTCCCAGACCTTGACCGCGCTGCGGTTGCGTCCGCCCGCCTGGCCGATGCGGACGCCCTCCGGGTTGTAGCCGTAGGCGCCGAAGGGCGAGGTGCCGGCGGTGCCGACCATCCGGTTGCCGCCCTCGTGGCGCTCTTCCTGCTCCTCCAGGCGCTTGCGCAGCTCCTCCATGAGCTTTTCCCAACCGCCCATGGACTCGATCATCGCCTTCTCCTCGTCGGAGAGGTTGAGCTCCGCCTGGCGTGCCAGCCATTCCGCGGGGATCTCCTTCTCCACCATCAGCCGGGCGAGATCCTCGATGCCGCGGAAGTACGCGCCGAAGACGCGGTCGAACTTGTCGTACTGGGTCTCATCCTTGATCAGGCTGGCGCGGGCGAGGAAGTAGAAATCGTCCACGCTGCAGGAGACGATGCGCTCCCTGAGCGCCTCCAGCATGGTGAGGTACTCCGTGATGGAAACCGGGAGCCCCGCGCCCCTGAGCGTGAAGAAGAAGTCGATCAGCATGCGCTTTCCCCTCGATGATCGCGCCCGGCCCCGGCCGCCGTCCCCGGCGGCGCTGCGGGCCGGCCGGCTCAGGCCTGGCGACGGGCCATGAACGCGAGGCGTTCGAACAGCTGCACGTCCTGCTCGTTCTTGAGCATCGCGCCGTACAGCGGCGGAATCGCCTTGCTGGCGTCCTTCCCGCGCAGCGCCTCGGGGGGGATGTCCTCGGCCATCAGCAACTTCAGCCAGTCGAGCAGCTCCGAGGTCGAGGGCTTCTTCTTCAGACCCGGGACTTCCCGCAGATCGAAGAACACTTCCATCGCCTCGCGCACCAGGTCCTGCTTCAGGGCCGGGAAGTGCACGTCGACGATCTCCTGCATGGTCTCCTTGTCCGGGAAGCGGATGTAGTGGAAGAAGCAGCGGCGCAGGAACGCGTCCGGCAGCTCCTTCTCGTTGTTGCTGGTGATGATGATGATCGGGCGGTGCTTCGCCTTGACGAGCTGCTGCGTCTCGTAGACGTAGAACTCCATGCGGTCCAGCTCGCGCAGCAGGTCGTTGGGGAACTCGATGTCCGCCTTGTCGACCTCGTCGATCAGCAGCACCGGCTGCTCGTCCGCCTCGAACGCGCGCCACAGCGGGCCCTGGACGATGTAATTCGAGATGTCGTGAACCTTTTCCTCGCCCAGCTGCGAATCACGCAGCCTCGAGACCGCGTCGTATTCGTACAGCCCCTGCTGGGCCTTGGAGGTGGACTTGATGTGCCACTGGTACAGCGGCACTCCCAGCGCCCGCGCCACTTCCTCGGCCAGCATGGTCTTGCCGGTGCCCGGCTCGCCCTTGACCAGGAGGGGACGCTGCAGCGTGATCGCCGCATTCGTCGCCATCATCAGCTCTTCGGTGGCGACGTACGTGTCGGTACCTTCAAAACGCCTGGTTTCAGCCATTCGCTGCCTCGATTTCGCAAAAAGTCGACCCCGCCGCACGCGGAGCGGTGACAAACTGGCTCCACATTCTACTAATGCGACAGGGGGTAACGCCATGTTTCGGCGCCGCGGCGCCGGGCGCCCCCTCCGGTCGATCCGCCTTTGACGCAGGTCAACAACCCCGCGACGGTTGCCCCGTAGCATCGCTCCTGTCGGTCCCTCCGGTGCTGCGTCGCCGGGGAGCTGGAGCCGCCGCGGGAGCCGGCGGCGTCCCGGACAGGACGGAGGTGTTCCGGCGTCGCGTCCGGTCACGCACCGGGCCCGCAAGCCGGGACGGGGGCGAAGGCGGCCTTCAGCAGCCGGGGATCCTCCGCGGCGGATGGCGGCCGGCAACCGGGAACAATAACGAGGCCGTTCTCATGCATGACCTGCAGACCGTGGTCGACCTGTCGCGCTGGCAGTTCGCCGCCACCGCGCTCTATCACTTCCTGTTCGTGCCCCTGACGCTCGGCCTCAGCTTCCTGCTGGCGGCCATGGAGACGGTCTACGTCACGACCGGGAGGCAGATCTACCGGGACATGGCGAAGTTCTGGGGCACCCTGTTCGCGATCAACTTCGCCCTGGGCGTGGCCACCGGGCTGACCATGGAGTTCGAGTTCGGCACCAACTGGTCGATGTACTCGCGCTTCGTGGGCGACGTCTTCGGGGCGCCGCTGGCCATCGAGGGCCTGATGGCGTTCTTCCTCGAATCGACCTTCGTCGGCCTGATGATCTTCGGCTGGGACCGCATGAGCCGGGGCAAGCACCTGCTCGTGACCTACATGGTGGCGCTGGGCTCCAACCTGTCGGCGCTGTGGATCCTGATCGCCAACAGCTTCATGCAGGTGCCGCACGGGGCAAGCTTCGATCCCGTCACCATGCGGATGCAGCTGACCAGCTTCACCGACCTGATCTTCAACCCCGACGCCCAGGCCAAGTTCGTGCACACCAGCATCGCCGGCTACGTCACCGCGGCCATTTTCGTCGCGGGCATCAGCGCCTGGTACATGCTGCGCAACCGGCACATGGAGATCGCCAAACGCTCGTTCCGCATTGCGGTGCTGTTCGGCGTATTCGCCAGCATCGGCGTGATCAGCCTGGGCGACGCCCTGGGATTCATCGACGGCAGCAATCAGCCGCACAAGCTGGTGGCGATGGAGGCACTCTGGCACACCGCCGAGCCGCCGGCCGGCTTCACCGTGTTCGCGATCCCGGACCAGAAGGAGCAGCGCAACCTGGCGGCCGTGAAGATCCCCGGCTTGCTCACGCCGCTGGTCACCCGCACGATGGATACGCCCATCCCGGGTGCCGACACGCTGGAGAAACGCGCCGCCGCCCGCATCCGCGACGGCATCCCCGCGGTGATGGCGCTGCGCAAGCTCGCCACCGACCCCCACGACCCGTCGGCCCTGGCCCGGTTCCGGGCCCACCGCAAGGACCTCGGCTACGGCTTCCTGGTCGAGCGTTACGCACCCGACCCGAGCAAGGCCACGCCGGCACAGATCCGGAAGGCGGCCCGCGACACGATCCCCAACGTCCCGGTGATCTTCTGGTCGTTCCGCATCATGGTGGCGGCGGGCTTCGCCATGCTGGCGTTCCTGATCCTGGCAACGCTGTATTCGCTCAACAACCGCATCACCGAGAAGCGCTGGCTGCTCAGGATCGCGCCGTGGTTCATCCCGGTCCCGTTCCTGGCCTGCGAGGTCGGCTGGCTGGTCGCAGAGCTGGGACGTCAGCCCTGGACGGTGTACGGCGTGCTGCCCACCTGGATGTCGGCGTCCACCCACAGCGTCGCCTACATGGCGTTCTCGCTGACCGGGTTCGTGCTCATCTACAGCGTCTTGATCGTGGTGGAGATGTACCTGATGGTGCGGGCCATTCGGCGCGGCCCGCAGGCTCCGGAACCGGGTCCCGGCGACGGGGTCCCGGCCGGATACGCATCCTGAGCCTCGCGGCAGGAGAAGCATCATGGAACTGTATGCCGTACTGAAAGTCGTCTGGTGGCTGCTGCTGGGCGTGCTGCTGGCCGGGCTCGCGATCATGGTCGGGATGGACATGGGGGTGGGCGCCGCGCTGCGCTACTTCGGCCGCAGTGACGGCGAGCGCCGCGCCGTGATCAACATGATCGGGCCCCACTGGGACGGGAACCAGGTGTGGTTCATCCTGGGCGGCGGCGCGGTGTTCGCCGCCTGGCCGACCATCTACGCCACGGCGTTCTCCGGCCTGTACGTGGTCATGCTGCTGCTGCTGTGGAGCATGATCATCCGGCCGCTGGGTTTCGAGTACCGCAGCAAGCTTCCGTCCCGGCGCTGGCGAAACGCCTGGGACTGGGGGCTGTTCATCAGCGGTGCACTGCCCATGGTCATCTTCGGCGCGGCCATGGGCAACATGCTCGAGGGCGTGCCGTTCCACTTCACCTGGGACATGGTGTCGTACTACACGGGCAGCTTCATCACCCTGTTCAACCCGTTCGCGATCCTGTGCGGGCTGATGGCCCTGGCCATGGCCCTGTACCAGGGCTCGGCGATGGTCATGACCCGCGGCGAGGGCGCCGTGCGCGACCGCGCCCGCATTCTCGCGACCTGGGCGGGGCTCGCGGCGCTGCTGCTGTTCACTATTGGCGGCATCTGGGTGAGCCAGATCCACGGGTACGTCATCACCGCGGGCGCGAACCCCGCCGGCCCGGCTATCCCGCTGCACAAGACGGTCGAGGTCGCGCAGGGCGCGTGGCTGCGCAACTTCGGCACGCGTCCGGTGCTCTGGGTGCTGCCGGCGCTCGCCTACGCAGCGGTCCTGGCCGGTATCTGGTCGCTGCGCAGCGGACGCTCCCATCTCGGCTGGTGGCTCGGTGCACTGGGCTGGATCGGGGTGCTGGGGACGGTCGGCGCGGCGATGTTCCCGTTCATGATGCCCTCGAGCAGCAACCCTTCGCAGAGCCTGACGGTATGGGACGCCTCCTCGAGCCAGAGCACGCTGCTGTGGATGCTGGGCTGGACCGTGGTGTTCGTGCCCATCGTGGTGACCTACACCGGCTGGGCTTTCTGGGTGATGCGTGGCAAGGTAACCGCGGAGACAATAAAGAACGACGATCACGCGTACTAGGGCTGGCGCACGGGTCGACCGAAGAGCACGAGTCGCGGCCGGCAGCCCGGCGAGGGTCCGGACTGGAGGAAAGGCATGGGACTGATCCGCTTCATTTTCTATTTCATCATCGCCCTGGTGGTGCTGTTCATGGTGATCCTGCTGGGCGAGAAGGGCTCCTGGTATTTCGCGTGGCTGTTGGGCACGGTGATGATCGTGCTGATCGCTGCGGCCGGCGCCGCCCTGCTGGACGCCCAGGAGGCACAACAGGGAAATACCTGACCCGGCCCGGAACAGGAACGGCCATGCGGCCGGGCGCGGATTTCGCTCCGCCGGCGTGATCGGCGAGTGGCTGTATTGCTAATGGTTTCAGGTTTTAGGTTTTAGGTAAGAGGGGCTCCGGTGGGTCCTTTCTGCCGATGCTGGTGCGGAGGCTCAGGATGTTCTCGCGCGACCGCCAAGCCTGACGGTTCCCGGGAAGCTACCGAGGACTGCCGCTTCTTCCCTAAAACCTAAAACCTAAAACCTAAAGCCCCCGTACCATCCCACCCGGATCACTCCACCGCGGTTCCCAGCACCGCGTGCATTTCCCGATATCGTCCCCCGCGTGCCATGAGCCCGGCATGGGTCCCGCGCTCCACCACGCGCCCCCCTTCCAGTACCACAATCTCGTCCATCTGCTCGAGCCCCGCCAGGCGGTGGGTGATCAGGAGCAGCGCGCGCTCGGCGGCATGCTCGCGCACCGCCGCCAGAAGCGAGCGCTCCAGGGCGGTGTCGAGACCTTCCGTGGGTTCGTCCAGCACCAGTACGGGCGCGTCCCGCAGCAGCGTCCGGGCAACCGCCAGGCGACGCGCCTGCCCCCCGGAGAGCCGGTGGCCGGCCTCGCCCACCCAGGTGTCGTAGCCCTGCGGGAGCGCATCGATCTCGGCGGCGATCTGCGCGATCGCGGCGGCCTCGCGCAGGTGCGGCTCGTCCGCCCGCGGATCGGCCAGCAACAGGTTCTCCCGGACCGTGGTGTTGAACAGGTGCGGGTGCTGCGCCACGGCGGCAATGCATGCGCGCACGTCCGCGGCGCGATAGCCGCTCAGCTCCTCTCCGCCCAGCCGGATGCTGCCTCCCTGGTACTCGCGGAATCGCAGCAGCAGACCCAGCAGGCTGCTCTTGCCCGAGCCGCTCGGTCCCACGATCGCGATATGCCGGCCGGGTCCCAGGTCGAGATCGAGGCCGTCGATCACCCACGGGCTCCCGGCATCGTAGCGAAAGCACAGCCCCCGGATCCGGAGGTCGCCACTCCGCGGGGGTGGCAGGGGCCGGTCCGGATCACGCACCGGCGCCTCGGCATCGACGATCTCGAAGATGCGCCTGGCCGACGCCAGGGTCTGTCCGAGGTACTGCCAGGCCTGCGGCAGGCCGGACACCGCCTCGAAGCTGGCCATCACCAGCAGCACGAACAGCGGCAGGTCGACCCCGGAGGCACTGCCCGCGCGCACCAGCCTGATGCCGACGATCGCGGCCAGCCAGATGGCCAGCATCTGGGCGGCATTCCAGGCCGAGCTACCGAGGCCCGAGATGCGGCTCATCCGGTCCTGTTCCCGCACCAGGTCCCGGCTGAGACGCTCGACCCGTTCCCGCTGCTGGCGGGCGGCGCCGAACACGGCAAGCTCGGCCAGCCCCTGAACCCCGTCGATCACGGCGACGCGCAGCTGCGACGAAGTCTCGACCGTGCGCGCGCCGGGCCCCGCGCCCAGACGCTGCACCAGCAGCGGCACGACCAGCCCGGCCAGCAGCAGGCACAGCAGGTCGGCGGCGGCCAGCCAGGGGCTGAACCGGGCCAGGAAGGAAACCGCGGCGACCGTGCCGAACACCGCGACGAACAGCGGTATCAGCGTACGCAGGTAGAGATTGTCGAGGGCATCGATATCCGCCCGGATGCGGCTGAGCAGATCGCCGCTGCGATATGCCTCCAGCGCCCCCGGCGCCAGCGGCTCCAGGTGCTCGTAGAACCAGACCCGCAGCCGCGAGAGAAACCGCAGCGTCGCCTCGTGCGTCACCAGTCGCTCGACGTAGCGCCCGCCGGTGCGCAGGATCGCGAATGCCCGGATCGAGGCCGCCGGCGTGAAATAGTTCATGGTGGTGCCGGCCGCACCGGCCGCCGCCATCGCCGTGATGAACCAGCCGGCGGTACCCAGCAACGCCATGTTGGCCAGCACCACGACGAGCGCCACCAACGCCCCCAGCGCCATCCAGCGCCAGGCGCCCCGGAACAGCCGGACCAGGCGCACCAGGTCCTTCATGTCGGCGCCCCCGCATCCCGCGCCAGCCGCCGGTACAGGCCGTCACGCGCGATCAGGTCGGCGTGGGTGCCGCTTTGAACCATCCGTCCCGCGTCGAGCACCAGGATCCGGTCGGCACGGCGCACCGTGGCCAGGCGGTGGGCGATCATCAGCATGCTGCGATCCGCGGCGAGGCGCTCGATGGCGCGGCCCAGCCGGTGCTCCGTCCCGGCATCGAGGCTGGCGCTTGCCTCGTCCAGCAGCACCAGCGGAGCGTCCTTGAGAAAGGCCCGGGCCAGCGCCAGCCGCTGTGCCTGTCCTCCCGACAGGGCGCGCCCGCCTTCGCCCACGACCGTGTCGTAGCCGTGCGGCAGCGCCTCGATGAAACCGTGCGCTTCCGCCAGCCGCGCCGCCTCGACCACGGCGGATTCCCCGGCGTCGGGACGCGCCAGGCGGATGTTGTCGCGCACGCTGGCATGGAACACGTGGGGGTGCTGGGGCACCCATGCCACGTGCGCCAGCCAGCTCTCCGGCTCCAGCGCGGCCAGCGGCTCGCCGTTCACCAGGATTCGCCCGGACACGGGCGCGAGAAAGCCCAGCAGGAGGTTGACCACGGTGCTCTTGCCGGCTCCCGAAGGCCCCACCAGCGCCACCGTGCGCCCGGGCTCGAGATCCAGAGAGAAGCCGTCCAGTGCCGGTGGCCCGCCGTCGTCGTAGCGGGCCGTCAGGTCCTGCAGCGCGACGCTTACGCTGCGTGCGCGCGTCATCCTGCGCCGCCCCCGGGGGCCGGCAGGCAGTGGCTGTTCCAGGATCTCCACCATCCGCTCGGCGGCACCGATGGCGTCCATGCGGGCGTGGTAGTGGGTCCCCAGGTTGCGCAGCGGCAGGTAGAACTCCGGCGCCAGCAGCAGCACCACGAAGCCGGACTGGAACGACATGTCGCCCCACATCAGGCGGAAGCCGATCAGCACCGCCACCAGCGCGATGCTCACGGTGGCCAGGAATTCCAGCGCCAGCGACGACAGGAACGCCACCCGGAGGACCGCCATGGTGCTCTTGCGGTAGTCCTCCGACAGCCGTCCGACCAGCGCCGCCTCCCGACGACTCGCGTTGAACGCCTTGAGCGTCGCCAGGCCCTGCAGGGCATCCAGGAAGTGGCCGCTGAGCCGGGCCAGCCGCCGCCACTGGCGCTGGTTGAGCGCTTCGGCGCCCTTGCCGATCAGGACCATGAACATGGGGATGCAGGGTGCCGTGACCAGCAGCACCAGTCCGGAGATCCAGTCGAGCGGGAATACCAGCGCGAGGATGCTCAGCGGGATCAGTGCAGCCAGCGCCATCTGGGGCAGGAAGCGCGCGTAGTAGGCCTCCAGCGCCTCCACCCCGTCCGCGATGGCATTGGCCAGCTCGCCGCCCTGTTCGCCGATCAGGCGCACCGGACCCATCGCGTGCACGTGGCGGATCAGCCGGGAGCGGATCTCCAGCTTCACCGCCGCGGCGGCACGGAATCCGAGCCACTCGGTGAGCCACGCGATCCCGGCGCGGGCGGCGAATACGGCGAGCAGGCCTCCCAGGGCGGGCAGGCTCGCCGACAGTCCGGCGCCGCCGAACACGGTGGTGGCGACCACCCGTGCGAGCAGCCAGGCCTGCAACAGCAGCAGCGCGCCCCCGAGGGTGCCGGTGCCGACCAGCGCCCGCAGCGTGCCGGTCGCCGGGGCGCGCGCCTCACGCAGCCAGGCGGCTACCTCCATGTCACCCCGGGAGTCCGGCCCCGCGGGAATTCGATGGTGGGCGCATCGGGCATGATCCGGCGAGCATAGGCGGTACGCGCCGACGCATCAAACCGGCTGCCGCATGCGGGAATCGGGACCGGCCCGCCGCCGCTCACGTGGTGATGCTGGCGCGGTCCTCGAGGATCGCCACCGCCGGAAGCTTCCGGCCCTCCAGGAATTCCAGGAAGGCTCCGCCCCCGGTGGAGATGTAGGAGATGCGGTCCTCGATGCCGTAGCGATCGATCGCCGCGACGGTGTCCCCGCCCCCGGCGATGGTGAAGGCGCCGCTCTCCGTGATGGCCATCGCCAGCGCCCGCGTGCCCCGGCCGAACTGCTCGATCTCGAACACGCCCACCGGGCCGTTCCAGACGATGGTACCGGCGCCCTTGAGCATCGATCCGAAGCGCTCCGCGGTGTCGGGGCCGATGTCCACGATGCGCTCGGCACCGCCGATGCCGTCGACGGGCACCACGCGCGCACGGGCGCCCTCGCTGACCTCGTCGGCGACCACCACGTCGGTCGGCAGGGGAATCTCGCCGCCCCTGGCGCGAGCCGTCTCGCCGAGTCGCCTGGCTTCCGCCAGGAGATCCGGCTCGCACAGAGACCTGCCGATGTCGTAACCGGCCGCGGCGATGAACGTGTTGACGATGCCGCCGCCCACGATGAGCCGGTCCACCCGGTTCGACAGGCGGTCCAGCACGGTAAGCTTGGTGGAGACCTTGGAGCCGCCGACGATCGCCACCATCGGCCGGCGGGGCTCTTCCAGGGCGGCGTGCAGGGCGTCCAGCTCGCCGGCGAGCAGCGGGCCGGCACAGGCCACCGGGGCGAAGCGGGCGACCCCGTGCGTCGAGGCCTGGGCCCGGTGTGCCGTACCGAAGGCATCCATCACGTAGACGTCGCAGAGCTGCGCCATCCGCCGCGAGAGGGTCTCGTCGTCCGCCATCTCGCCGGCGTTGAAGCGCACGTTCTCCAGCAGCACCACCTCGCCGGGATCGACGTCCACCCCGTCGAGCCACTCGCGCAACAGCCGAACCGGCTGCCCGAGGAGCTCGCCGAGGCGGCCGGCGACGGGGGCGAGCGAGAGCGAAGCGTCGAAACGTCCCTCCCGCGGTCGGCCCAGGTGCGACATGAGCATGACGCGGGCCCCGGCATCGCGTGCCGCGCGGATGGTCGGCAGCGCCGCCCGCAGACGCGCATCGCCGCTCACTTCGCCGCCACTGAGGGGTACGTTGAGATCTTCCCGGATCAACACCCGGCGTCCCGCCAGGTCCAGGTCGGTCATCCTGATCACGGACATTGCCTACTCCGTTTTCGCCGGAGCGCCGCGGCCCCGGTGGCGTGTTTCCCGAGCGCACCCGGAGTCCGTTCCGGGATACGGTACCCGCACCCTCAGGCGGCGTTCATCAACGCCACGGTGGTATCGATCATGCGGTTTGAGAAACCCCACTCGTTGTCGTACCACGCGCAGACCTTGACCAGCGTTCCACCCATCACCTTGGTGAGCGGTGCGTCGACCGTGGCCGAGGCCGGATCGTGATTGTAGTCGACCGATACCAGCTCTTCCTCGGAGTAGGCCAGGATACCGGCGAGCTCGCCGCCGGCGGCGGCGCGCAGCATGCCGTTGATCTCCTCGACCGACGTCTCGCGCGCCGCGGTGAAGGTCAGGTCCACGATCGAGACGTTGATCGTCGGCACGCGGATCGCGAACCCGTCCAGGCGCCCGGCGAGATCGGGCAGCACCAGGCCCACCGCCGCGGCGGCACCGGTCTTGGTCGGAATCATCGAATGGGTCGCCGAACGCGCGCGGCGCAGGTCCTTGTGGTAGACGTCGGTCAGGACCTGGTCGTTGGTGTAGGCGTGCACCGTGGACATGATCCCGTGGCGGATCCCGACCCCTTCATGCAGCACCTTGGCCACCGGTGCCAGGCAGTTGGTGGTGCACGAGGCATTGGAGATCACGTGATCGTCGGCCCCCAGGGTGGCGTGGTTTACGCCGTAGACGACGGTCGCGTCGATGTCCCTGCCGGCCGGCGCCGAAATCACCACCTTCTTCGCCCCGGCCTGGAGATGGGCGGACGCCTTCTCGCGGCTGGTGAACAGCCCCGTACACTCCATCACCACGTCGACGCCCAGCTCGCCCCAGGGCAGCTCCGCCGGGTTGCGCTCGGCCAGCACCCGGATGCGGTCGCCATTTACGATCATGGCGTCGCCGTCGACGCTGACCTCGCCCGGGAAGGGCCCGTGCGCCGTATCGTGACGCGTCAGGTGGGCGTTGATCCCGGCGTCCCCCAGGTCGTTGATGGCCACGATCTGGATCTCGTCGGTTCTCCCCCTTTCGTACACGGACCGCAGCACATTCCGGCCGATGCGCCCGTATCCGTTAATCGCAACTCTGATCGCCATCTCTGCTCTCCTGCACCGTTTATCCGTCCTTCCCCAGGACCGCACGCGCCAGCTCGACTACGTGATCGGCCGTGAAACCGAAGTACTCCATCAGCGCGCCGCCCGGCGCCGACTCCCCGAACCGGTCCAGCCCGACCACGCGCCCGGCCGCGCCGACCCAGGGGAGCCAGAATGCGCTCACCCCGGCCTCCACCGCGACCCGCCGGTCGACTTCCGGCGGCAGCACGGCGGTCCGGTAGGCCGCCTCCTGCGCCTCGAATACCTGCGTGCACGGCATGGACACCACCCGGGAATTGACGCCTTCCGCGGCGAGCGCCCGTGCGGCGCCCATGGCCGGCCCGACCTCCGAGCCGGTCGCGATGAAGATCAGGTCCGGCCGGGTCCCGGGGCGGGATTCCCACAAAATATAGCCCCCGCGCCGGATGTTGCGAATCTGCCCGGCGTCGCGCGCCTGGTGCGCCAGCCCCTGGCGCGAGAGCACCAGCGCGGTGGGTCCGTCGCGCCGTTCCACGGCCCCCTGCCAGGCCACCGCGGTCTCGACGGCGTCGCAGGGCCGCCAGAGCGCGAGGTCCGGAATCATGCGCAGGCTCGCCAGGTGCTCGACCGGCTGGTGGGTCGGGCCGTCCTCGCCCAGCCCGATGGAATCGTGCGTGTACACCAGGATGGAACGCTGGCGCATCAGCGCGGCCATGCGCACGGCGTTGCGCGCGTAATCCGAGAACACCAGGAAGGTCGCGCCATACGGCACGAAGCCCCCGTGCAGAGCGAGCCCGCTGCAGATCGCGGTCATCGCGAACTCGCGCACGCCGAAATGGATGTAGTTGGCGTCGGCCTGCTCTCGGCTCAGGGCCCGCGAGCCGGACCAGGCGGTCAGGTTCGACCCGGTCAGGTCGGCGGAGCCGCCGATGAGCTCGGGCAGCAGTGGCCCCAGATTCTCCAGGCACTGCTGCGAGGCCTTGCGCGTGGCGGTGTCCTCGGCCCCGGCGGCGACGCGCTCGACCAGGGCCGCGGCCTCCTGCTCCCAGTCCGGCGGCAGCTCGCCCTGCAGCCGCCGTTCCAGCTCCGCCGCGGGCTCCGGGTGAGCCTTGCGATAGTCGGCGAGCAGGGCCTGCCACTCCCGTTCCCTTCGCTCTCCGCGCTCGCGCGCGTCCCAGGCCCGACGGATCTCGTCCGGGATCTCGAACGGCGGGTGGTGCCAGCCGAGACGCTCCCGGGCGCGGGCGACCTCCTCCTCGCCCAGCGCCGCCCCATGGACACTTCCGGTCCCTTCCTTGGTGGGAGCGCCCCACCCGATCACGGTCTTGCAGCAGATCAGCGTGGGGCGGTCGGTGGCCGCCCGGGCCCGTTCGATGGCGCTGCCCACGGCGCTCGCATCGTGGCCGTCGACGTCGGCTACCACGTGCCAGCCGTAAGCACGGAAGCGCGCGGGCGTGTCGTCGGTGAACCAGCCCCTGACGTCGCCGTCGATGGAGATGCCGTTGTCGTCGTAGAACACGATCAGCTTGCCCAGGCCCAGGGTGCCGGCGAGCGAGCAGGCCTCGTGCGAGATGCCTTCCATGAGGCAGCCGTCCCCGGCGAACGCATAGGTGTAGTGATCCAGGACCGGGTAGCCGTCCCGGTTGAAACGTGCCGCCAGGACGCGCTCGGCGATGGCCATGCCCACCGCGTTGGCCAGCCCCTGCCCCAGGGGTCCGGTGGTGGTCTCGATGCCCGGGGTCACGCCGTATTCCGGATGTCCCGGGGTCCGGGAATGCAGCTGGCGAAAGCGCTCGAGCTCCGCGATCGGCAGATCGTAGCCGCTCAGGTGCAGCAGGGAGTAAAGCAGCATCGAGCCGTGACCGTTGGACATCACCACGCGATCGCGGTCGGGCCAGTGGGGGTTGCCGGGATTGTGCCGCAGGAAGTCGTTCCACAGCACCTCGGCGATGTCCGCCATGCCCATGGGGGCGCCCGGGTGTCCGGAATTCGCCTTCTGGACCGCGTCCATGCTGAGGGCGCGAATGGCGTTGGCAAGCTCGCGACGGGACGGCATCTGAACTCCTGGCCTGGCTGCGCTGGCGGCCCCCCGGCCGGCACGCCGTGCGGGGCGGGAAGCACGCGGTTTCCTTCGCCGGGCCGTGCCGACGGGCATCGCGAGGCCGGCGGTGAGCGGCGTATTTTCACCTACTCGGAAGATCGCGGCAACGTCGGTCCCCCGGCCGGGCCGAGGCGGGTCCGGGACAGTTCATTGTTCCGTTTATCGCAATACACGGATGAAATGACGACAAAACCACGCTACACTGTCCCGTCATGCTGGCCGGGGGAGCCCCGGTCGATGAAGGCCGCCCGACTGTCGCACGGGGCGCCGGGCACAACCCGGCCCGCCGGCTCGGGCCGCGAACGAAGCAGGCCGCCACCATGACCGGCACCGGTCGCCGGCACGGCGGCGGCAGGACGCGCAAGCGGCGGAAGTCGATTGCTGCGGGAATCAACGCTGCTTGGGGAAACCGCCCGCGAAGGCGGGCGCGAGCGTTCACGGGCCAGTCATGCCTGGTACGCAGAGTGTGAGACCGGGCCGGGTGCCCGCTGCCGCGGTGCACCGCCCGGAGGTGCCACCAACCACAGGGATACAAATGGCGATGAAGAAGTCGTACCTGTTCACATCCGAATCCGTATCCGAGGGCCATCCCGACAAGGTGGCCGACCAGATCTCCGACGCCGTGCTCGACGCCATCCTGAGCGAGGACAAGCACGCGCGCGTCGCCTGCGAGACGCTGATCAACACCGGCATGGTGCTGCTCAGCGGCGAGATCACCACCACCGCGCTGCTGGACTACGAGCAGATCGTGCGGGAGACCGTCAAGCGCATCGGCTACAACAGCTCCGAGATGGGCTTCGACTGGGAGACCTGCGCCGTGCTCAACGCGCTGGGCAAACAGTCTCCGGACATCGCCCAGGGGGTCGACCGCGAAAAGCCGGAGGACCAGGGCGCCGGCGACCAGGGCCTGATGTTCGGTTACGCCAGCAACGAGACGGACGTGCTGATGCCGGCACCGATCACCTACGCCCACCGCCTGGTCAAGCGCCAGTCCGAGGTGCGCCGCAACGGCGGCCTGCCGTGGCTGCGGCCGGACGCCAAGAGCCAGGTGACCGTGCGCTACCAGGACGGCAAGCCCACCGGCATCGAGACCGTGGTGCTGTCCACGCAGCACGCGCCCGACGTGAGCGAGAAGGATCTGCACGAGGCCGTGCGCGAGGAGATCATCAAGCCGGTCATCCCGACCGACTGGCTGAGCAAGGACACCAAGTACTTCATCAACCCGACCGGGCGCTTCGTGATCGGGGGGCCGGTCGGTGACTGCGGCCTGACCGGGCGCAAGATCATCGTCGACACTTACGGCGGCATGGGGCGCCACGGCGGCGGTGCGTTCTCCGGCAAGGATCCCAGCAAGGTCGACCGCAGCGCCGCGTACGCGGCCCGCTACGTGGCCAAGAACATCGTCGCCGCCGGCCTGGCGGACAAGTGCGAGGTGCAGGTGTCCTACGCCATCGGCGTGGCCGAACCGACCTCGATCAGCGTCGATACCTTCGGCACCGCGCGGATCGACGAGGAGAAGCTCGAGACACTGGTGCGGGAGAACTTCGACCTGCGTCCGGTGGGCCTGATGAAGATGCTGGACCTGGTCCGGCCGATCTTCGGCAAGACCGCCGCCTACGGCCACTTCGGCCGCATGGAGCGCGAGTTCACCTGGGAGCGTACCGACCGCGCCGAGCAGCTTCGCGACGCCGCGGGCCTGTCGCCGCGCAAGCACGCCGCCGGCTGAGAAGAGCCGCCGCCACGGACCGCATTCCCGCAAACCCGATTTCTCAAGGAGAGCCCACAACCATGAGCACGCAACCTGCCGACACCCCGCACCAGGACTGCAAGGTCGCGGACATCTCGCTGGCCGACTGGGGCCGCAAGGAGATCACCATCGCCGAGACCGAGATGCCCGGCCTGGTCGCAACGCGCGAGGAGTACGCCAAGGACAAGCCGCTGAAGGGCGCGCGCATCGCCGGATGCCTGCACATGACCATCCAGACCGCGGTGCTGATCGAGACCCTGACCGCGCTGGGCGCCGAGGTGCGCTGGTCGTCCTGCAATATCTTCTCCACCCAGGACCACGCCGCGGCGGCCATCGCAGCGAGCGGTGTCCCGGTATTCGCCTGGAAGGGCGAGACCGAGGAGGAGTACTGGTGGTGCATTGACCAGACCATCAACGGCCCCGACGGCTGGCGGCCCAACATGCTGCTCGACGACGGCGGCGACCTCACGGCCGTGATGCACGAGAAGTACCCCGAGCTGCTCGAGGACGTGCGCGGCCTGTCCGAGGAGACCACCACCGGGGTGCACCGCCTCTACGAGATGGAGCGCGAGGGCAAGCTGCTCACTCCGGCGATCAACGTCAACGACTCGGTCACGAAGTCCAAGTTCGACAACCTCTACGGCTGCCGCGAGTCCCTGGTGGACGGCATCAAGCGCGCCACCGACGTGATGGTGGCCGGCAAGACGGCGGTCGTGTGCGGCTACGGTGACGTCGGCAAGGGCTCGGCCCAGAGCCTGCGGGGCCTGGGGGCGAACGTGTGGATCACGGAGATCGACCCCATCTGCGCGCTGCAGGCGGCGATGGAAGGCTTCCGGGTGGTGACCATGGACTACGCCGCCGACAAGGCGGACATCTTCGTCACCGCCACCGGCAACTACCACGTCATTACCCACGAACACCTGCAGCGGATGAAGCACAACGCCATCGTCTGCAACATCGGCCACTTCGACAGCGAGATCGACGTGGCCGCGCTGCAGCAGTACGAGTGGGAGAACATCAAGCCGCAGGTGGACCACGTCATCTTCCCGGACGGCAAGCGCCTGATCCTGCTGGCCGAGGGCCGCCTGATCAACCTGGGCTGCGCCACCGGGCATCCCAGCTTCGTGATGTCCAACTCCTTCACCAACCAGGTGATGGCGCAGATGGAGCTGTGGCGCAACCCGGACGGCTACGAGCGCAAGGTCTACGTGCTGCCCAAGAAGCTCGACGAGAAGGTGGCCCGGCTGCACCTGCAGAAGATCGGCGCCGAGCTTACCGAGCTGACCAGCGAGCAGGCGAAGTACATCGGCGTGTCGCAGGAGGGCCCGTTCAAGCCGGATTACTATCGTTACTGAACGTGTCGCGCCCGTCCGCCGGGGCCCCGCTGTCCGATCCCGGGTCGGCACGCGGGGACACCTCCGGCGGCCGCGCGGCAGTCCGTCACAGCCGGGGGGCCGGTCGGGGCCGGCATCCCGCCACGGACAGCAGAGGCGAGCGAGTCGTCATGGAATCGCAGAAGAAGTATCCGAAGGCGTTCAGCTTCGAGTTCTTCCCGCCGAGGACGGAGGCGGGCCGGGGCAAGCTGCGCGCGGCCAGCCGCGAGCTGACGCGGGTCGATCCCCGCTACTTCTCCGTCACCTTCGGGGCCGGCGGATCGACGCGTACCCGTACCGTCGAGACCGTGGCGGAGCTGATGAATGACACCGGCGTACGCGCGGTGCCACACCTGTCCTGCATCGGTGCGACCGAGGACAACGTGCGCCAGTTGCTCCACCACTACCGGAAGATGGGGGTGCGCCAGATCGTGGCGCTGCGCGGGGACATCCCCTCCGGGATGGTTTCGCTGGGCGAGTTCCACCATGCCAACGAGCTGGTGGAGTTCATCCGCCGCGAGACCGGCGATCACTTCGAGATCGAGGTTGCCGCGTACCCCGAATACCATCCCCAGGCGCCCACGCCGGAAGAGGACCTGGACAACTTCGTCCGCAAGGTGCGCGCCGGCGCCTCCAGCGCCATCACGCAGTATTTCTTCAACCCGGACGCCTACTTCCACTTCGTCGACGAGGTGGAACGGCGCGGCCTCGACGTCGCGATCGTTCCCGGCGTGATGCCGATCATCAACTACCGGCAGCTGGCGCGCTTCTCGGACGCCTGCGGGGCCGAGATCCCGCGCTGGATCCGCCGGCGCCTGGAGAGCTTCGGGGACGACCAGGAGTCGCTGCTGGCATTCGGCCACGACGTCGTCAGGGACCTCTGCCAGCGCCTGCTGGATGCCGGTGCACCGGGGCTGCACTTCTACACTCTGAACCGCGCCGAGCCGAGCCTGGCGGTATGGCGCGACCTCGACCTGCCCGCCAACGCGGCCTGACCCGGGACGCCGGCGGAGGCCGGCTCCGGACCCCCGCCGCCGAAACGATTACGCCCGGGACTGTAACAGTGCCTTGGCAACGGCAGGCGCAGGCAGTACCCTAGTATCGAAGGTGCCGGACGGGGGATTGACGCCCGGTCTCCGGCACGGCGGGGCCGGGGTTCCCGGCACCTGCACCGGGGCAGCCGGACGGGCGTCCCGTACCCTGCAGGGGGAGATCAACAAAAAAGCGTGTCCCACGGACCGGGGCAACAGCAAGCGGGGTCTCGTTATGGACAGTCGGCCGTTCCTCGTTTTCGCCGCCGCGGCGGCGCTTCTGGTCATTGGCCTTCTCGCCCTCTACCTCCGGCGCCGTCGCGCCCGCGCCCCGGCGTCGTCCTCCGCGGAGAGCAACTCCCATGTACCGCAGCCCGGCGCGCTCGACGTCATCCGGGCCGCTTCCTACGCTCGCGCCACCGGCTCCGGCGACCGGGCCGTGTACGTCCTGACGCGGTATCTCCAGCGGTCGGACGACCGTGCCGCCCGCCCGGAGCCCTGGGAGATGCTGCTGGATCTGTACCACGAGAGCGGCCGGCGCGAGGAATTCGACAAGACCGCGGAAGCCTATGGCCGCCGCATGGGAACCGGCGCGCCCACGTTCGAACAGTGGCCGGACGGTGCGGGGGGAAGCCGGGGCGGGCTCGAGCAGAGCTATCCACAACTGGTAGAGCAGCTTCGCCGGACGTGGAAGGAGCCGCGTGCCCTGCAGATCGTCGACGGCGTATTGCGTGAGTGCGGCCGACCCGGGCGCCCGCGGCTGAGCAGCGAATGCGTCACCGACCTGCTGGCTCTGCAGGCGGTGCTGCGCGGCCGGGAAGCCGGGAGCCCGACCGGCGCCGAGGCCGGCAAGGAGGGCCCCGACGAGCGGTACCTGTCGGCGATCGAGTCGCAGTTCCCCCGCATCGCCGCCGAGATCACCCGCCTCTGGCCCGGGGCCCGTTGCCACCGCTACCTGGACGGCCTGATTATCGACGACCGCGGGAACCGGCGCGGATTCGACCAGGAGGTGATGGCGGAGATCCTGTTCCTGAGAGAGATCCTGGAGCTCATCCGCCCGCAGAAACAGGATCCCTGGGAAGAAGCGGTACGCCCCTGACACGAGTTGCCATTCGTGGAGACCGGATGAGGCTGCCGGTATGAACCAGCCGCTGCGCCTGATACAGATTTCCGATACCCACCTGAGCGCCGACCCGGCCGCCGTGAGCTGGGGCCTGAACAACCAGGCGCGGCTCGAGCGGGTGCTCGATCACGCGCTGCGCCATACGCCGCGGCCGGACGCGGTGCTGCTTACCGGCGACCTGGTGCACGACGAGTCCCCGGCCGGCTACCGCCGCCTGACCCGGATGCTGGCGACACTCCCGGCCCCGGTCTTGTGCCTGCCGGGCAACCACGATGATCCCGCGGCCATGCGCCGGCTGTTGTCGAAACCCCCGCTGCGTTTCGGGGGATCGCACCGCGTCGGCGGCTGGCTGGTGATCCTGCTGGATTCCCACGTGGACGGCCGGGATGGCGGTGCCCTGGCACCGTCGGAGCTCGCGGCGCTGGAACGCACCCTGGGACACAATCCACAGCGCCCGACACTGGTCTGCCTGCATCACCATCCGGTGCCGGTCGGGAGCGCGTGGCTTGACCGCATGGGCCTGTCCAACGCCGCGGACCTGTTCCACATTCTCGACCGCCATGCGCAGACCCGGGGGATCGTCTGCGGGCACGTGCATCAGGCGTTCGAGAGTCGCCGCGGGGATCTCCGGATCATGACCACGCCCGCCACCACCCGCCAGTTCCGTCCCCGCAGCACCCGATTCGCGCTCGACGAGCGTCCGCCGGGGTACCGCTGGCTCCACCTGTACGCCGACGGCACCCTGGAGACGGGGATCGAACGGGTCGTGACGAGCGAAGACGGCTCCTCCTGACGCCGGTCGTATCCGGCCGCCGCGGGGCCCTTCAAACCTCGATCATCTCGAAGTCCTCCTTGGCGGCGCCGCAGTCCGGACAGGTCCAGGTCTCCGGAATGTCTTCCCAGCGGGTACCCGGCAGGATACCTTCCTCCGGGCATCCCCGGGCTTCGTCGTAGACGTAGCCGCAGACGACGCACATGTAGGTGCGAAACGGCTGCTGTTGTGCGGTGCTCGGCTCCACTTAACCCCCATCGGCATCACGGCTAGAATAGCGAATCCCCCCGGACGAATGGTCCGGGTGCGGTGCCTGCGCGCCGGCGCGGGCGGGCACCGTGAACGCGCCGCGCATCCGGGTCGGGCGGCGCAGGAACATGGCAATGCACCCCGAGAAGCGGTGTATTGTCCCACTTGGCCACGCACCGGCAAACCGCCTCTCGAGCGTGTCGGAGCCTGCCACGGAGAGCGATATGCAGCACGAGCGGCCGGTGGTGCTGACCATAGCCGGCCACGATCCCGGCGGCGGGGCCGGTCAGCAGGCCGACATCGAGGTCATCCGCGCCATGGGATGCCACCCGGCCTCGGTGCTGACCTGCCTGACGATCCAGGATACCCATGACGTCCACGACGTGCGTCCCGTGGAACCGTCCTGGGTGCGTCGCCAGGCAGAGGCGGTGCTCGCCGATCTGCCGGTGGCCGTAATCAAGATCGGTGCGCTGGGCAGCGCCGCCGTGGCCAACACGGTCGCGGATCTCCTGGGCGAGCGGAGCCCGCGTCTGCCGGTGGTGCTGGACCCTGTCCTGGCCGCGTCCGGCGGGGGCCGCCTGTCGACGGATCCGGTAGCGGGCGTTCTGCGTGAGCGGCTGCTGCCGCTGGCGACGATCGCCACCCCCAACATTCCCGAGGCGCGAGAGCTCTGCGGTGCCGCACCCGACCTCGACAGCTGCGGCCGCGAGCTGCTGGCGCTCGGCTGCGAGTATGCCCTGATCACGGGGGCCGACGAGGGCGAGGGCGACGTGCTCAACCGGCTCTACGGCGAAGGCCGCCTGCTGCAGGTAGAACGCTGGCCACGACTGCCGGGACGCTATCACGGCTCGGGCTGCACCCTGGCGTCGGCGCTGGCGGCGCTCATGGCCCGCGGCATGGCCCCCGGCGACGCTTCCCAGGAAGCCCAGCGCTACGTCTGGGATACGCTCGAGGCCGGCTACCGTCCCGGCGACGGGCAACTGCTGCCCGACCGCTTTTTCTGGGCCGCGGAATACGAGACGTGAACGCCCTGACCCGTCGCCCCCTGCGCGGGCTCTACGCCATCACCCCCGCGCGTCCGCCGGCCGGCATGTCCCTCGTCGAGTGCGTCGCCGGCTATCTCGCGGGCGGCGCGCAGGTCATCCAGTACCGCGACAAGAGCGCGGATCACGACACCCGCGAACGTACCGCCCGGGAGCTGCTCGCGGCCTGCCGCGCGCGGCGAATCCCGCTGATCATCAACGATGACGTCGTGCTCGCCGCGCGCGTGGGTGCCGACGGCGTGCACCTGGGACGGCATGACCCCCCGTACGATGAAGCCAGGCGACGCCTGGGGCCGGACGCGCTGATCGGCGTATCCTGCTACAACGAACTGGACCGGGCCGAGGAAGCCGCCGCCCGGGGCGCCGACTACGTGGCGTTCGGCAGCTTCTTTCCCTCCACCACCAAGCCCTCCGCAGTGCCTGTCGCACCGGACCTGCTGCGCCGGGCCCGTGCCCGCGTGGATCTTCCCCTGGTCGCGATCGGCGGCATCACGCCGGACAACGGGACGACCCTGCTCGAGGCCGGCGCGGATATGCTCGCGGTGATCGGCGGGCTCATCACGGGGGGCTCGCCGCGGCAGGCAGCGCGGGCCTACGCCCGCCTGTTCGGGCCCCGGCGCGGGCGCTGAGCAAATTTGCCGGGACTCGGGAGGTCGGCGTGAGCGATTCGCAGCGATGGATGGTGATCGGCGGCGTGATGGCAGGCGGGCTGCTGGTCTACCTGCTGCAGCCGATCCTGGCGCCTTTCCTGCTCGGGGGCGCCCTCGCCTACCTCGGGGACCCGCTGGTGGACCGGCTGGAGCGGCTGCACCTGGGACGCACGTCCGCCGTGGCGCTGGTGTTCGTGCTCCTGTTCGGCGGCATCGCGGCACTGCTGCTGCTGTTGCTGCCCCTGCTGCATGACCAGGTCGCCTACCTCCAGGCGCACGTCCCCGAGATCGTCCGCTGGCTGCAGCAACAGGCGCTGCCATGGCTGCAGCGACGGCTCGGGGTGCAGCTCGGATCCGCACCCATGGAGTCGCTGGGCGGGGCGCTGGCCGGTGCCCTGGGAAGCAACGGGGCGGTCGCCGGCATGCTCGTACAGCGCCTCTCCCGGTCGGGCCTGGCACTGGTCGAGTGGGTCGTGAACCTGACCCTGGTGCCGGTGGTCACCTTCTACCTGCTCCGGGACTGGGACCGGCTGGTGGCGAGCATCCGGGATCTCCTGCCGCGGCGTATCGAGCCGGCCGCGACGCGCCTTGCCCGGGACTGCGACGAGGTCCTGGGCGCCTTCGTGCGCGGGCAGCTGCTGGTGATGATCTGCCTCGGCGTCTATTACTGGCTCGGCCTGACCCTGGTCGGCCTCAGGCTGGCACTGCTGATCGGGCTGCTCTCCGGGCTGGCCAGCATCGTGCCATACCTCGGGTTTGCCCTCGGAATCCTCGCGGCGAGCGTCGCGGCCTTCTTCCAGCACCAGGCCCTGCTGCCGGTGGTGCTGGTCTGGGCCGTCTATGCCGTGGGCCAGGCCCTGGAGGGCATGGTGCTGACGCCGCTGCTCGTGGGCGACCGGATCGGCGTCCATCCGGTGGCCGTGATCTTCGCGGTGCTGGCAGGCGGGCAGCTGTTCGGCTTCGCCGGGATCCTGCTCGCGCTGCCGGCGGCCGCCGTCATCATGGTGGGACTGCGCCACGCACACGAGCGTTACAAGACCAGTCACCTGTACGGCCGGGACTGACAGCGCAAGCGCTTGCGCCCGGCTCAGGGCGCGCCCGCGCGGTGGCGAAAGCAGGTCACGAGGTGATCATCGAACAATCCCACCGCCTGCAGGTACGACTGGCAGATCACCGGCCCGAGGAAGCGGAAGCCGTGACGCCTGAGCTCGCGGCTGAGCATGCGGGAGGTATCGGTTTCCGCGGGTACCTCGGCGGCGCTGCGGTAGGCGTGACGCACGGGCTCGCCGTCGACGAATCCCCACAGCCAGGTGGCGAAGCTCCCGAAGCGTGCCTGGAGCTCCAGGAAACAGCGCGCGTTGTTGACCGAAGCCTCGATCTTGGCCCGGTTTCGCACGATGCCCGGGTCGGCAAGCGCGGCCTCGATTTCCGGTGTCCCGAACGCCGCGACCCGCACCGGGTCGAACCGCCGGTAGACCCGGCTGTAGGCGTCCCGCCGGTGCAGGATCCCGGCCCAGCTGAGGCCGGCCTGCGCGGACTCGAGCACCAGGAACTCGAACAGGACCCGTTCCCGGTGCGTCGGCACACCCCACTCGCGGTCGTGGTAGCGCTGCATGGACCGCGACACCCCGGCCCAGGGGCAGCGGACACGCCCGTGATTGATCTGCGTCATGCGCGCTCCCCTGGCGGTCCGCAAACAAGGCGCCGCTCGACTATGCTCCTATCCGCGCATACCCCGTCAACGCAAGGAGACAGAGCATGAATGCCAATCAACATCTTGCCGGCGTGCTCGCCGCGGGCACGGCGGCGCTGTTGCTGCTGGCGGCGGGAGCCGCGGGAGCGGCCGACCGCGCCGTCCAGGCCGGCGAGCAGATCTTCATGGACAACTGTGCCGTCTGTCACGGCAAAGATGCCAGGGGCGACGGCCCGATGGCCGACGAGCTCAAGACCCGGCCGGCGGACCTGACCGTCCTGGCGAAGAAGAACGGCGGTACCTTCCCCACCCAGGAGGTCTATCGCGTCATCGACGGTTCGGCTGCCAACGACTCCCTGGCCAGGGTCCACGGCCCCCAGGAGATGCCCGTCTGGGGTACCGTGTTCAGCAAGCGCATGGCGGGCAGCAGCCAGGCCGCGAAGAATCGCATCAAGTCGGTGGAGCGGTACCTGCAGAGCATACAGGAAAAGTAGACCGGGCATCGCCGGCCTCGTGCCGCCGGGGCGGGCGGCGGCACGCCGGCGGACCGGGGGCAGTGACCCGACCGGGGCGGTCGACTTGCCCCGGCAGGTTTTTTTTGTCATAAATACGCAACCCGATGCGCACGCAGAGAAAATCATAACGGGTCGGCCGTAACGGGCCGGCGATTCGCCGGGGCGGTTCCGGACACTCTGCACCGGCACGAGAACAAGGATTACTGCCGTGCGACTTGCAATCATCCTGTTGGCCGGGGCATTGCTGTGTGGCTGCTCGATGCACCAGGACCATGCCCTGGCGCAGCGGGCGGTGTCGCGGTTCCACCAGCAGCTGAACCGGGACCAGTTCGCCCGCATCTGCGACGAGGCCTCCGACGATCTCAGCACACCGGTCAAGCGGGACGACATCCTGCACCTGCTTCAGGCCGTGCGCGCTCACCTGGGACAGCTCGACTCCACGCAGCAGATCAACTGGACCGTCAACTACGGCCTGCACGACCGCCTGGTCACGCTGGTCTACCGGTCGCAGTTCGATGCGGGCGCAGCGACCGAGCAGTTCGTCTATCGCATCCGGGACGACGCCGCGCGACTGGTCAGCTACACCATCCACTCCCGGCTCCTGGCCCTCGGGAACCGGGCCAGCCCCGCCTACGAGATCTAGCGCCCACCCCCGGCGCTTGCACTGCGCCCCCTGCTGATGAACAGTAGGGGAGCCGCCGGCATCCGCGGTCCGCGAGTCGCCGAACCCGTCGCGTGCCGTCGGTCGACGCGCCGTCCTGCCGCTTCCCGGCTCACCGGGCCTGCATGGAGGTATCCGTTCCATGGCCAGGGTGTTCGTCACCGGCGGCTCCGGGTTCGTGGGCCGCAATCTCGTGCGCGCGCTCATCCGACGGGGTGACGAGGTGCGCGCGCTGGTCCGCAGCGACCGGGCCGCGGCCACCGTGCTCAATCTCGGTGCCCGCCCGGTGCCCGGGGACCTCGACGCCGTCGCGGCCATGCAGCAGGGCATGAGGGGCTGCGAGCGGGTGTTCCACCTGGCCGCCCGGCTGGGGGAATGGGGCCCGCGGGCGGCCTTCTACCGGACCAACGTGACCGGCACCCGGAATGCGCTGGAGGCGGCCGACGGGGCCGGCGTCGGCCGCTTCGTCCACCTGAGCACCGAGGCGGTGCTGGTCGACGGTCATCCCCTGGTCGACGTCGACGAGAGCCGCCCGTTTCCGGCACGGCCTCTGCCCCGCTATCCGCGTACCAAGGCGCTCGCCGAGGCGCGGGTGCGCGAGAGGTCGGGCGGCCGCCTGGAGACGGTCATCGTGCGCCCGCGCCTGGTCTGGGGACGCGACGACACCTCGCTGCTGCCGCAACTCGTGGAGGCGGTGCGCAGCGGGCGCTTCATGTGGATCGGGGATGGCCGCCACCGCACCTCCACCACGCACGTCGACAACGTCTGCGAAGGGCTGCTGGCGGCCGCCTCGCGCGGCCGCCCGGGCGAGACCTATTTCGTCACCGACGGAGAACCGGTAGAGTTTCGATCGTTTCTGACCCGCCTGCTGCAGAGCCAGGGGGTCGATCCCGGCGACCGGACGGTGCCCCACTGGCTGGCGCTGGCGGTGGCGGATGCCGGCGAGCTGCTGTGGACGGCTCTGCCGCTGCCCGGCACGCCGCCGCTGACCCGGCTGGTGGTGCGGCTGTTCGGCGAGGAAGTCACCATCAACGATTCCCGCGCCCGGCGGGAGCTCGGATACAGCGGACACTGCACCCTCGAAGAGGGTTTCCGGACCCTGTCCGTCCCCGACCGCGGCTGAACCGCCGGGCGCGCCCAGGAGGTCCGATCCCCATGACCCGCTCACAGGAACTCTATCAACAGGCGCTGCGCTACCTGCCCGGCGGGGTGAACTCGGCCGTGCGTGCCTTCGGCCCGGTCGGGGGCGAGCCGCTGTTCATCGAGCGCGCCGAGGGGGCCTGGCTGGTGGACGCGGACGGTCGGCGCTATGTCGACTACGTCGGATCCTGGGGCCCGATGATCGCCGGACATGCCCACCCGCACGTGGTACGGGCGGTCCAGGAAGCCGCCGCACGCGGGCTCAGCTTCGGCGCGCCGACCCGGGCCGAGAACGAGATGGCCGCACGCCTGTGCGAGCTGATTCCATCGCTGGAGCAGGTGCGGATGGTCAACTCCGGCACCGAAGCGACCATGAGCGCCATCCGCCTGGCACGCGGCTGCACGGGGCGCGACCGCATCCTCAAGTTCGAGGGCAACTATCACGGCCACGGCGACTCCCTCCTGGTCAAGGCCGGCTCGGGCGCGCTCACCCTGGGCACGCCGAATTCCCCCGGCGTCCCCGCGGCGCTCGCCGAGCTCACGCTCACCTGCAGCTACAACGACCTCGAGTCCGTACGCCGGGTCGCGCAGCGCTGCGGCGACGAGATCGCCTGCGTGATCGTCGAGCCGGTCGCCGGCAACATGGGCTGCGTCCCGCCGGTGGAAGGGTTCCTCGAGGGCCTGCGGGAGATCTGCGACCGTCACGGCATGCTGCTCATCTTCGACGAGGTCATGACCGGGTTCCGGGTGGCCCTGGGCGGAGCCCAGGGAAGCTACGGCGTACGCCCCGACCTCACCACCCTCGGGAAGATCATCGGCGGCGGCATGCCGGTCGGCGCACTGGGCGGGCGCCGCGACCTCATGCAGCGGCTCTCGCCCGCCGGCCCCGTCTACCAGGCGGGAACCCTGTCCGGCAATCCGGTGGCGATGCACGCGGGCCTGGCCACGCTTGACCTGGTCTGCGCCGACGGCTTCTACGACACCCTGGAGCGCAGCACGGCCCGGCTCGTCGACGGCTTCCTGGAGGCGGCCCGGCGGGCCGGCGTCCCGCTCGCCGCCAACCGCGCCGGCGGCATGTTCGGCCTGTTCTTCACCGATGCGGATGCCGTCACCGGCTTCGGCGACGTCAGCGCGTGCGACGGCGACGCGTTCCGCACCTTTTTCCGCTCCATGCTGGCCGACGGCATCTACCTCGCGCCGTCGCCCTTCGAGGCGGGCTTCGTCTCCTCGGCCCACGGCCGCGCCGAGCTCGACCGGACCGTCGAGGCCGCCGGCAGGGCCCTGGAAGAGGTCGCCCGCGCCCGCGGTTGAGTGCGTCCGGCCGGGCCGAGCGGGCGAAGCCGACTTGATAGTCGGCTACCGATCGCCTAGTGTAATAACGATGTCACTCGGAAGGCGCAGGTGGACCCGCGTCGCCCTGCGATGCCGGTCCGCGCGGGCGATCAGTGTGCCCGGACCCGCCACAAACAGACCAATCGATCCGCCTGTCAGCACCGGGACCGGCACTGGCGCATGCCGAAGCCGGTGGTGAGCCCGGTGCGCCGGGAGATTCGAGTCACGCACGCCGTCTGCATTCCCGTGGAGGCCCGCAATAACCATGAACACAGCAGCCGAGAGCGTCGACACGAGCAGCGGAGACGCGCCGGAAGAAGCGCCCCGCAAGAAGATCGTCGTCGAGAAGCTCGCCAAGATCTTCGGCTCCCGCCCCGAGCGCGCCCTGAAGCTCCTCGACCAGGGCCGCGACAAGCAGGAGATCCTCGCCGAGACCGGGCAGGCCGTGGGCCTGGCCGATGTCTCCTTCGACGTGCGCGAGGGCGAGATCCTGGTGGTGATGGGCCTCAGCGGCAGCGGCAAGTCCACCCTGATCCGCTGCATCAACCGCCTGATCGAGCCGACCTCGGGCCGCATCACGGTGGACGGGCAGGACGTGCTGTCCCTGGATTCGAAAGGGCTGCGGGAGCTTCGCCGGAAGAAGTTCGGGATGGTGTTCCAGAACTTCGCCCTGCTGCCCCACCGCGACGTCGTCACCAACGTGGAGTACGGCCTGGAGATCCAGGACGTGCCCAAGGATGAGCGCGAGAAGCGCGCCATGGAGGCGCTCAAGCTGGTCGGCCTGGAAGGCTGGGAGCATGCCTCGCCGGATCAGCTCAGCGGCGGCATGCGCCAGCGCGTGGGCCTGGCCCGGGCGCTCGCCGTCGACCCGGACATCCTGCTCATGGACGAGGCGTTCAGCGCGCTCGATCCGCTGATCCGCCGGGACATGCAGCACGAGCTCATCTCCCTGCAGGAGCGCATGCAGAAGACCATCCTGTTCATCACCCACGACCTGGACGAGGCGCTCAAGATCGGCGACCGCATCGTGCTGATGAAGGACGGGCGCGTGGTGCAGGTGGGCACTGCGGAGGACATCCTCACCGCCCCCGCCTCGGAGTACGTGGAACGCTTCGTGGAAGACGTGGACAAGTCCAAGGTGCTGACCGCGCAGGCGGTGATGACCCGCGCCCGGATCGTGGCTTTCCCGGGTGACGGCCCCCGCACCGTGCTGCACAAGATGCGCGAGGAGAGCCTGCCGGACATCTTCGTGGTCAAACGCGACTACACCCTGCAGGGCGTGGCCTGGGCCAGCGAGATCGCCGATGCCGCCAAGCGCGGCGACCGCACCATCGAGAAGCTCGTGCACACCGACATCACCGCCGTGGGACCGGACGAGCCCCTCACGGGCCTGATCAATCTCCTGGCCGAATCGGAGGTCCCGGTGCCCGTGGTCGACGAGAACCGCAAGCTGCTGGGAATGGTGGCCATGGGCGCGGTGCTTTCCGCGCTCGCCGAGTCCGGCGCGGAGTCCCCGGACTCCGAGGCGGAATCCGACGCGGAGGCTGGCGCATGAGCTTTACCGTCCCCCGCTTCCCCATGGCGCAGTTGATCGACCAGGGCCTGAACTGGCTTACCAGCAACTTCGCCTTCGTCACCAAGGGCATCAGTAATTTCGCCAGCAAGGGCATCTCCGCGATCACGCACCTGCTGCTGATCACCCCGCCCTGGGTCACCATCATCGTGATCGGCCTGATCGGCTGGCGCGTCGCCGGCCGAAAGGTAGGTATTTTTAGCGCGCTGGGTCTTGCCCTGCTATGGAACGTCGGCCTCTGGGGACCGACCATGAGCACCCTGACGCTGGTATTTTTCTCCACCCTGGTGGCAGTCGCGATCGGCATGCCGCTAGGCATTCTCGCGGCGCTGTCGGAGCGCTTCTATCGCTTCATCACGCCGATCCTGGACTTCATGCAGACGATGCCCGCCTTCGTCTACCTGATCCCGGCGATCCCCTTCTTCGGCCTGGGAGCGGTATCGGCGATGTTCGCCACGGTGATCTTCGCCGTGCCGCCGTCGATCCGGCTGACCACGCTCGGGATCCGCCAGGTTCCGGGCGAGCTGATCGAGGCCGCGGACGCATTCGGGTCGACCCGCACCCAGAAGCTGATCAAGGTGCAGCTGCCGCTGGCCGTGCCGACCATCATGGCGGGCATCAACCAGACCATCATGCTGGCCCTGTCGATGGTGGTCATCGCCGCGATGATCGGGGCCGGCGGCCTCGGCGGCGAGGTGTGGCGGGCCATTCAGCGCCTGAAGCCCGGCATGGGCTTCCAGGCGGGACTCGGGGTCGTGATCCTGGCGATGATTCTCGACCGTATCACTCAGCGCATCGGACAGAAGAACACGAGCGGAAGGAGGTAAGCCATGAAGAACACCCGAAGAGTTCTGCTGGCCGCGGCAGTCGCCACGGTTGCAGTATTCGCGCTCGCCGGCTGCTCCAAGAGCAACTCCGGCAAGCAGCAGCAGGAGGGCCAGGGCACCCAGGCCATGGCCTCCGCCCAGAAGCCGCACGGCCACATCAAGCTGGTCTACGTCGAGTGGTCGAGCGCGGTCGCCAGCACCAACGTGGTCAAGGCGGTGCTGGAGAAGGCCGGCTACGACGTCACCACGACCTCGGTCAGCGCCGCCGCCATGTGGCAGTCGGTCGCCACCGGGGACGCGGACGCCATGGTCGCCGCGTGGCTGCCCACCACCCACGCCGCCTACTACAAGAAGGTCAAGGACCAGGTGGTCAACCTCGGCCACAACCTCGTGGGTACCAAGATCGGCCTGGTGGTGCCGCAGTACGTCGACATCGGCTCGATCGACCAGCTGGAGTCCCACGCCAAGGAGTTCGACGGCAAGATCATCGGCATCGACCCGGGTGCCGGGATCATGAGCAAGACCGAGAAGGCCATGAAAGTCTACGGCCTCAAGGACTTCACCCTGGTCAACGGCAGCGGCGCCACCATGACCGGGGCGCTCAAGGACGCGATCGACAACCACAAGCCCATCGTGATCACGGGCTGGACGCCGCACTGGATGTGGGCCCGCTTCAAGCTCAAGTACCTCAAGGACCCGAAGAAGGTCTACGGCGGTGCCGAGTACATCGACACCATCGTGCGCAAGGGCCTGAAGAAGGATCACCCGGAGGCCTACAAGATCCTCGACAACTTCCACTGGACGCCGAAGCAGATGGGCCAGGTCATGCTGATGAACCAGAAGCCCAACTCCGACCCCTACAAGGACGCGGTGAAGTGGGTCAACGAGCACCCCAAGCTGGTCAAGTCCTGGATGCAGTAACGGCGTCCTTCGCAACCTGCCCGACGTAACGGGCCTGCAGGCCGTCCCGCCGGGGCGGGACGGCCTTTGTTCGCAGGGTCGGCACGTCGACCTGCGGGCGAATCCCCCGTTCGCCCATTCATCCACCAGGGAGAGAAACGATGCACAAGAGAACAATACCGCTCGCGCTCACGCTCGTCTCCGCCGTTGTGCTGCCGCTGACCGCCAGCGCGGCGACCAACGGAGCCAACGGCAACGATCCCCAGACCATCCGCGCCCAGATCCACGACCTGCAGAAGCGCCTGGCCAAGGTCGAGCAGACCCAGGCCGGCTACTTCAAGGTCGGCGGCGCCCTGCGCTACCAGTACGCCTACCGCGACTGGAACAAGAGCAGCCGGGACCAGACCGGCACGCTGGACTTCGACACCTTCCGCTTCAACATCGACGGCAAGTACAAGGGCATCATCCTGTCGGCCGAGTACCGCTTCTACCGCGGCTGGAACAGTCTCAAGTCCGGCTGGATGGGCTACGACTTCACGCCCCACTGGCAGGGGCAGTTCGGCCTGGTCCGGGTCCCGTTCGGCATCCTGCCATACGCCTCCCACAGCTTCTTCTTCAGCAGCAACTACTACTTCGGGCTGGAGGACACCTACGATGCGGGGGTGAAGGCGATCTACAAGAACCCGGACAGCCCCTGGGACTTCCGCGTCGCGGTGCTCAAGAACGCGGGGTTCGGACTGTTCGGTTCGAGTGATCCCGGGCGCTACTCGTACAACGTGCTGCCCAACGGGGCGCAACAGAACCTCGCGGACAACACCCTGGCCACCCGCCTTGCCTACACCTTCGGCAGCAAGGGAGCCACCACCGAGGTCGGGGTGTCCGCGCTGGCGGGTCAGCTGTACAACAATACGACCATGAAGAACGGTTCCCACTGGGCGGCCGGGCTGCACGCGGACGGCAACTACGGCCAGTGGAACGTGATGGCAGAAGCCCTGCGCTACCAGTACAACCCGCAGAATCCGGCTGGCGTGAACAGCAACGTGGTCCAGGTGGGCGCCTACAACTACTATGACAACATCCCGGCAAGCGCTGACTCGGGCCTGGTCAACGTCGCCTACACGCTGCCGGTGCAGTGGGGCCCGATCAGCAGCCTGAAGTTCTACAACGACTACACCGAGGTGTTCAACAAGAGTGCCAACTTCGGCGTCACGCGCATGGACGTGCTGGGGATGGCGATCAGTGCCGGCAAGGTCTACACCTACATCGACCTGGTCGAGGCCAAGAACCAGCCTTTCATCGGAGGCACAATGGCCCCGACTGCGTCCAGCGACCAGAGCTGGAACACCCGCTTCAACATCAACGTCGGCTACTACTTCTGAGCCCCCGGCCGGGCACCGTGCGGTGCCCGGCCTCTTCCTTTGCGGCCCGATCCTTTCTGCCCGGTCACGGCATCCGCCGCGCGTCCGGCTCTGGTAGAGTATTGCGCGACCGATCACGGGCCCTGGCCATCGTCGCAATGTACGCACGCACACCCGATTCGAATCCCCCGTCCATGGCGGCCGGCCGAGCGTCCGGACAAGGTCTGCCTGCCGCATGACCGAGCTCACCACGCATCTCCTCGCCTGGGTGGGCCAGCACGCCCACTGGGCCTACCTGGTCGTATTCCTGACCGCGATGGTCGAGGGCGTCCTGCTGGTGGGCCTGTTCGTGCCGGCGATGCCCATCATGTTCGGGGTCGGGGCGCTGGTCTCCGCCGGCAGCCTGGGGCTGTGGCCGGCCCTGGCCGCGGCCGCCGCGGGCTGTGCCACGGGCGACATCCTGAGCTTCTGGCTGGGACGCCGGTACCACGGGCACCTGCGCGAGATGTGGCCGATGTCGCGCTACCCGGGCCTGTTTGACCAGGCGGAGCGCTTCTTCGAGCGCCACGGGGGAAAATCGGTCGTGATGGGCCGCTTCATCGGCCCGATGCGACCCGTGCTGCCCGCGGTCGCCGGCATGGCGCGGATGTCGCCGTTGCGCTTCGTGATCGCCGACCTGGCGGCGGCGGTCGCCTGGGCGCCGGCCTACATCTTCCCCGGCGTGCTGTTCGCCAGCTCGCTGGGGCTGGCGGCCGAGATCGGCACGCGCCTGGTGGTCCTGATCGCGCTCCTGGCCGGCGTGCTGTTCGCGGTGATCTGGCTGATCAGTCAGCTGGTCGACCTGGTCGAGCCGCACGCGGAGACCTGGATCAACGCCCTGCTGCAGTGGAGCAGCCGCCACCGCCGCCTCGGCGTGATCGGCACCAGCCTGGCCGACCCGCGCCAGCCCGAGCTGCGCGGGCTGGCGCTGCTGACGGTCATCCTGGCCGCGGCTGCCATCGTGCTGACCACCGTGATCTGGAGCTCCGGCGGAACCGGACCGCACGCGCTCGATCACACCGTCCTGCGGCTGTTCGAGGGGCTGCATACACCCTGGGCCACGGCGCTGTTCCTGCACCTGTCGCTGGCGGCGGACTGGCAGGTCTACGTCCCGGTGCTGGCCGCCGGCGCGCTCTACCTGCTGGTCCGCGGGCGTCGCGCCACGGCCTGGCACTGGGTCGCGGCCCTCGCACCGACGCTGGTGTTCTCGCTCGGCACGGCCCTCTGGCTGCACGGAGCCCCGGGCGGCGGCGGGGCCGCCGAGCCCTGGCAGGGCGTGGCCAACAGCGGTGCCGTGTGGTTGTTCCTGGCGGTCATCCTGGGACAGCGCGCCCGCCGCCGCTGGCGCTGGCTGAGCTATACACTGATCGCGGCACTGGTGGTCTTCATGGCGCTCGCGCGCCTGTACCTGGGGCTGCAGTGGCCCACGCCCCTAATCGTCGGCCTGATCCTGGCGCTGGTCTGGACCTCGCTGCTGGCGATCGCGTACCGGCGCCATTTCCCGCGTCCGGTGGCACGGCCGGCACTGATCGCGGTGGTGCTGCCGGTCTTCGCCGGGGCCGCGGCACTGCACTGGCATGAGGCTTACTCCACCCAGCTCGCGCGGCTGCGGCCGGCGCCGGCGGCGCGCGCGATATCCGCGGCGGACTGGTGGAACGGGGGATGGAAGACGCTGCCGGCGTTCCGCTCCGACCTCGGACGCCTGCCGGCCCAGCGCCTGGATATCCAGTGGGCCGGGAAGCTGCCGGCGATCCGCCGCAGCCTGCACCGGCGCGGCTGGAACGAGCCGACGCCGCTGACGCCCCGCAGCGTGCTGCGGGCGCTGTCCTCCAATCCGCCGGTGGCCCAGCTCCCGGTGCTTCCGCGGCTGCACGACGGTCGCACGCCGGCACTGATGCTCACGCGCGCGGTCGACCGTACCCACCAGGAGGTCCTGTTCCTGTGGGCCTCCGGGGTCCGGCTGCAGCCGGCCGGAACCCCGGTATGGATCGGCACGCTCGGCGAGCAGGCGCGCGGGCGTGCACTGTTCACCGTCGCCTACGCCCGCCTGCAGGGCGACCGGGTCACCGACGCCCGCCGGCTCGCCGGGCAGCTGCAGAGCTGGTCGACGCGGCGCGTCCCCGGCGGGGCCGGGAGCGGTAGCGTGCTGCTGGTCAGGCGCCGTCCCCGGGCTGCCCCCAGCGCGGCTGGAGACTCTGCTCCAGCCCCAGGTGATCCAGCACCCGCGCGACCATGAAGTCGATCAGCTCCTCCACGCCGCGGGGGCGCGTGTAGAAGCCGGGATTCGCGGGCATGATCACCACGCCCAGCCGCGCCAGCGCAAGCATGTGCTCCAGGTGAATCGCCGACAGGGGGGTCTCGCGGATCACCAGCAGCAGCTTGCGCTGCTCCTTGAGGGCAACGTCCGCGGCCCGCTCGATGAGATTGTTGCTGGCCCCGGTGGCGACCGCCGACAGGGTCGAGGTGGTACATGGGCAGACCACCATGGGACCGACCAGCGCCGACCCGCTGGCTACGGGAGCGGTCCACTGTTCCTGTCCGAACACGGCGAGCTGCCCGGCGCGGGCCTCGAAGCGTTCCCGGAAGAACCGCTCCATCTCCGCCGGCCGACCGGGGACATTCAGCCCGGTCTCGGTGCCAAGCACGACCTGGGCCGGCCGCGACACCAGCAGGTAGACGCTGCGGCCGGCCGCCAGCAGAACCTCCAGCAGGCGCAGACCGTACTGCGCCCCCGAGGCACCGGTCATCGCCAGCACGATGGGCTTGTCGTTCATCGGGGCATTCCTGTCTCGTCGCCGTTGCCGGGCCCATGGTACATCGTCCGCAGCGGCGGGGCCGGGACGGCGCCGCCACGCCGGCCGGGTGCAACGCCGTTGGCGTCCCGGGGCCGGTCGGGGCGAATCCATCCTACCGCTGCCAGCGCTCCCCGGACGCCTGCCCCGGGGTGAGTTCCGGGTACGGTCACGGGCGCTGCCGGGAGGTGCCGATCGGTACCGGGATCCGCAGCACCCGCCCCGGCTCGCGGGAGCCATCGCTCAGGATCGTTCTCCGGGGCGCTCCCGCAGGCGGGCGAGCAGACGCCGGTGCACGTCGCCGAAGCTGCCGTTGCTCATCACCAGGACACTGTCGCCCCGGCACAGTACGCCCAGCGCGGCCTCGAGCAGCGCGTCCACGTCGGGATGCACGCTGGCCCGGGGACCCAGGGCCGCCACCGAGCCCGCAAGGTCCCAGTCGAGGTCGGGCGGCTCCAGCAGCAGTGCCCGGTCCACTCCCTCCAGCGCGCCGGCGAGGCTGTCCCTGTGGACGCCCATGCGCATGGTGTTCGAGCGCGGCTCGAGCAGGGCCACGATCCGGCCCTCCGGCACGCGGGAGCGCAGCGCCGCGACGCTGGCGGCGATCGCCGTCGGGTGATGCGCGAAATCGTCGTACACCCGCACGCCCGCCGCGTCACCCACCACTTCCAGGCGCCGTCGCACGCCGGAAAAGCCTTCCAGGGCGGCGCACGCGGCGGCCACTGGCACACCCTCCGCGCGGCAGGCGGCGACGGCGGCCGTCGCGTTGACGAGGTTGTGCTCACCCATCAGCGACCACTGCAGGCGGCCGGAGTCACCGTCCCGGTGCGTGATCGTCGCCGCCGAGCCGTCCCGGCTGACGTCGCGCACCGTCCAGTCCCCCTGGCCGTCCGGGCCGAATCGCTGCACCGGCGTCCAGCAGCCCATTTCAAGCACGCGCTCCAGCGCGGGGCAGCCGGCGTTGACCAGCATCATCCCGTTCCCCGGTATCGTACGCACAAAATGGTGGAATTGACGCTCTATCGCCTCCAGATCCGGGTAGATGTCGGCGTGATCGAATTCCAGATTGTTCAGCACCGCCAGCCGGGGCCGGTAGTGCACGAACTTCGCCCGCTTGTCGAAGAACGCGGTGTCGTACTCGTCGGCCTCCACCACGAACGGGGTGCCGCGGCCCAGGCGCGCGGAGAGGCCGAAGTCCACGGGCACGCCGCCGATCAGGAAGCCCGGCTCCAGGCCCGCGCGCTCCAGGATCCAGGCGATCATGCTCGCCGTGGTGGTCTTGCCGTGGGTCCCCGCGACCGCGATCACGGTCCGGCCGCGGAGAACGCGCTCGGCGAGCCAGGCCGGCCCCGAGGTGAAAGGCAGGTCCCGGTCCAGCAGATATTCCACCGCCGGGTTGCCACGGCTGAGCGCGTTGCCCACCAGCACCCGGTCGGGCGCCGGCTGCAGGACAGCCGGGTCGTAGCCCTGGTGGAGGGTGATGCCGAGGCGCTCGAGCTGCGTGCTCATGGGCGGGTAGACGGCCTCGTCCGAGCCCGTCACCCGGAAGCCCGCCTCGCGCGCGAGCAGCGCCACGCCGCCCATGAACGTGCCGCAGATCCCCAGTATGTGGATGTGCTCCATACAGCTCCCGCCGGCGCTTCCCCGCGGCGCCGGTCGGGGGATCATAGCACGGCCCCCGCGGCGCCGGCCGTGGCGTTGCGCTCGTGCCGCGGCTGGGCTCCGGTGAACCCGGTCCGCGGATCCTGCGCCCGGAGCGGTTGCGGGCGGTCGCCGCGATCATCGGTCTGCTCGGGGGCGTCGTCGCGACACCGGCCCGCGCCCGGCGCCTGGAGGTTGTTCCCTCGGCAATCATCCTGCATGACCGCGAGCGTCTCGACGACGGCCACGTCCTCGACCGCGAGGACGGCGTGCTGCCGGGCCTGGCCCTGCGTGCAGGAATCACCCCCGGCCGCTGGCGACCGGGCGCGAGCGGTGCGATCCACCGCGGAACCGTGGCCTGCGAAGGGCAGCCGCACTGTCGTCGCCGGGCTTCGCTTCCGCATGGCCGTGGTGTTCGACCGGCCATGAACGCGACCGCACCGGCCCCCCGTGTCGTCCCCCGCCGGACGGGCGCAGATCGGTGCCCGATGCACGCCTGCACGAAAGCCTGCAGGACTCCGTTCCGGCCCGGCTGAAACGTCCGCACACCCGCTGGCGAGCGGACCCGCGCCGGATCCGCACCCCCGCGCGGCCGGGCCCTGTCACGGGGTGGTCATTTGAAAGTCTCGCGCCGTTGGGCTACATATATACGCACTGCTACGTAATACGGAGCCCGCGACGCCCCGGCAGGGGTCGCTCGCATGCACCGGGCTTCGCCGCTTCCATTGCACCCTTGATCGCGTGCAATTCGGCCTGTAACTGACGCGCCTGCGGCGTACGCCCGCGTGTGGCCATAGAGCCACGTCATCGGCACGGTGCCGTGTACAACAAACCGGGCCCGTCATTGTTTGATTTTCCGGTCACGCGTCCGTACCGGCCCGGAATCAGGAAGGAGCGTACAACCATGGGAGAGCCCAAAGAGCAGGTATTCGGCGAGAATCCCCTGAAGGTCCGCGAGACGGATCACTACCAGCTGGAATACGTCGACAGCTTCGCCGAGAAGTGGGATCAGCTGATCGACTGGGAAGGCCGCGCGGCCGGCGAGGGGCATTTCTTCATCGATCTGCTGCGCCAGCACGGCGCCCACTCGGTCCTCGACGTCGCCACGGGCACCGGCTTCCACTCCGTGCAGCTGGCACGTGCCGGCTTCGAGGTCACCAGCGTCGACGGCAGCCCGGAGATGCTGGCCAAGGCGTTCCAGAACGCCCGCGATCACGCCCTGATCCTGCGCACGATCCACGCCGACTGGCGCTGGCTGAACCAGGATGTCCATGGCAAGTACGACGCCGTGATCTGCCTGGGGAACTCGTTCACGCACCTGTTCTCGGAACGCGACCGGCGCCGCTGCCTGGCCGAGTTCTACGCCGCGCTCAAGCACGACGGGATCCTGATTCTCGACCAGCGCAACTACGAGGCGCTGCTCAACGAGGAGAAGACCGAACCGTCGCATACCTACTACTACTGCGGCGAGAACGTCTCCGCCAAGCCCGAGTACGTCGACGCCAGCCTGGCGCGCTTTTGTTACGAGTTCCCCGACGGGCAGGTGTTCCACCTGAACATGTTCCCGCTGCGCCGGGCCTACGTTCAGAACCTGATGAAGGAGGTCGGCTTCCAGCGGGTCAAGACCTACGGGGACTTCAAGGAGACCTACCGCGAGGAGGAGCCCGACTTCTTCATCCACGTCGCGGACAAGGAGTACCAGAAGGGGGACGAGGAATGAACGCGCAGTACGACGAGGCAACCCGGACCGCGCAGGATTACTACAACAGCGACGACGCGGACAACTTCTACTCGATGATCTGGGGCGGCGAGGACATCCACGTCGGCCTCTACGACGACGGCACGCCCATCGCCGAGGCCAGCCGCCGGACGGTGCAGCGGATGGCGGAGACCCTGGGCAACCTCGACGCCGACAAGCGCGTGCTGGACATCGGCGGAGGCTATGCCGGCGCCGCCCGCCACCTCGCGCGCGCCTACGGCTGCCGGGTGGTGAGCCTGAACCTGAGCGAGCGCGAGAACGAACGCGCCCGGCGGATGAATGGCGAGCAGGGTCTCGACCGCCTGATCGAGGTGACCGACGGCAGCTTCGAGGACATCCCCTACCCGGACGAGTCCTTCGACGTGGCCTGGTCCGAGGACGCCATGCTGCACAGCGGCGACCGGCGCCGCGTGTGGCAGGAAGTGCACCGGGTGCTCAAGCCCGGCGGTGATTTCATCTTCACCGATCCGATGCAGGTGGAAGGCGTGCCGAAGGAAGTCCTGCAGCCGATCCTGGACCGCATTCATCTGGACAGCCTCGGCTCGTACGCGTTCTACCGGCGCACCGCGGCCGAGCTCGGCTTCGAGGAGATCCGCACGATCGACTACTCGGAGCAGCTGCCGAGGCACTACGGTCGCGTCCGCGAGGAGCTGCTGGCCCGGGCCGACGAGGTCGCCGGCAGGATCTCGCAGGATTACGTCGACCACATGCTCAAGGGACTGGGCCACTGGGTCGACGGCGGCAATGCCGGCCACCTGAACTGGGGCATCATGCATTTCCGCAAGGCCTGATCCCGGGCCGGGTCCCGCCGCCCGTGGGCGGGACCCGGCCTTGCACGATCGTTCCGATACCGCCACATTGGGCAGCGGTTCGCCCCGCCCGCGGGGCGCCGGAGACCGGATTGCACCGATATCGAATGCCCGATGGACGACGCCGAATACATTGACCGACCCGAGGCCCTCGCGACGTTCTGCCAGGCGATCGCCGGCAGTCCGTGGATCGCGCTCGACACCGAGTTCATGCGCGAGCGCACCTATCGCGCGCGGCTGTGCCTGATCCAGGTGGCCGACCCCGAGCACATCGCCTGCATCGACCCGATCGCGCTGCCGGACCTGGATCCCCTGCTCGAGATCCTCTACGACCCCGGGACCACCAAGGTCCTGCACGCGGCCCAGCAGGACCTGGAGGTCTTCTACGACCTGCGCGGACAGGTGCCGGCGCCCGTGTTCGACACCCAGGTCGCGGCCGCCCTCGTGGGCCAGGGCAGCCAGACTGGCTACGCCCGCCTGGCGCGCTCGCTGCTCGGAGTGCAGCTGGACAAGTCGCGCACCCGCTCCGACTGGAGCCGCCGCCCGCTGGAGGCCGAGGATCTTGCATACGCCGCGGACGACGTGCGCTACCTCCGCGAGATCTACACGCGGCTGCGCGAGGAGCTCGAGCGGCGCGGCCGCCTGTCGTGGCTGGAGGAGGACTTCCGCGCGCTGGCGGATCCGGCGCGCTACGCGAAGCCGCCCGAAGACGCCTGGCGCCGGGTCAAGGGGGGCAGCCGCCTGCGGGCCCGGTCGTTTGCCGCACTGCAGCGGCTGGCCGCGTGGCGGGAGACGCAGGCGCGTGAGCGCGATCTGCCGCGCCAGTGGGTCCTGAAGGATTCGCTGCTGCTCGACGTGGTCCAGCGCCTGCCGTCGTCGCTGCAGGCGCTGGAACGCGTACGCGGCATGCCCGCCGGCGTGGTGCGGCGCCACGGCGAGGCGCTGCTTGCAATCACGGAGCAGGCGCGCGCAGAGCCCGATCCCGGTCCGCCGCCGGCGCGCCCGGACCAGCGTCTCGACGAAGAGCAGCAGCCTCTGGTGGATCTGCTGATGTCGCTGGTTCGGGTGCGGGGCGGGCAGCAGGACATCAGTCCGGCGACGCTGGCCTCCCGGCGCGAGATCGAGATGCTGCTGCTCGGCGAGCGGAACCTGGACGTGCTGAGCGGCTGGCGTCGCCACGCCGTGGGCGAGGATCTGCTGGCGGCCCTGGACGGGCGGCTACACTTCGTGGTCCGCGACGGGCGGCTGGACATCGTGCCGGCGACGGACTGACGTTCAGCCCGCCAGGACGGCCTCCAGACGGCCGAAGATCTCGTCGATCTCCCCCTCGCCGCTGATCCTGGCGAGCTTTCCCTGATCCTCGTAATACCGCCCCAGGGGCTGCGTCTGCTCCTCGTAGACCTTGAGGCGCTTGGAGATGGTGTCCTCGTTGTCGTCGTCGCGATGCAGCAGCTCGCCGCCGCAGCGGTCGCAGATGCCCTCCTGCTTGGGCGGCGAGGTGTAGACGTTGTACATCTGCCCACACTCGCGGCAGGTGCGCCGGCCCGTCAGACGCTGCATCAGGATGTCGAAGTCCACGTCCAGCAGCAGCGCCGTGTCGATCGGCTGGCCGAGGTCATCGAGCATGCGGTCCAGCGCCCGCGCCTGGGCGAGGTTGCGGGGGAAGCCGTCCATGATGAAGCCGTTCGCGGCATCCGGCTCACGAACCCGGTCACGGATGATGCCCAGCACGATCTCGTCGGAAACCAGCTCACCGGCATCCATCGCGGCCTTGGCCCTGCGCCCGAGGTTCGTCCCCGCGGCCACGGCCGCCCGCAGCAGGTCGCCGGTGGAGACCTGCGGGATGGCGTGCTTGTCGGCCAGCAGCTTGGCCTGCGTTCCCTTACCGGAGCCCGGGGCCCCCAACAGCACGATTCTCATAGCTGCCCATCCATCCTCGGTCCTGTGATCGCGGCCTGCGACGGCCCCTCGCCGCACGCCTGGCGGGATTGCCGCGCGCCCGGGCGCGCCCGGCTCTCGAAAGATCGGCTACCCTACCGTCCGTGCTCGCGGCAAGTCAATCCGGCCGCTTGCCGGGCGGACGGTGGCAGAACCGGCCTCGGAAGCTATAATGGCGGGCCCACATCCGAGGGCAAAGGAGCAAGCGATGAGCCTGGACAGGATTTCCGCGGGCGACGACGCCCCCGGGGCGTTCAACGTCGTCATCGAAATCCCGATGCGTGGCGAGCCGGTGAAGTACGAGGTCGACAAGGACAGCGGCATGCTGATGGTCGACCGCATCATGAGCACGGCCATGCATTACCCCGCGAACTACGGCTACGTGCCCGCCACCCTCGCCGAGGACGGCGATCCCGTCGACGCCCTGGTGCTCACCCCGGTCCCGCTGCTGGCCGGCTCGGTGATCGAGTGCCGGGCCGTGGGCATGCTCGTGATGAGCGACGAGAAGGGCGAGGACCAGAAGATCCTGGCGGTGCCGGTGGACAAGGTCTCCTGCGACTATTACGTCGACGTCCGGGGGCCGGACGACCTGCCGAAGGCCCTGCTCGACCAGATCTCCCATTTCTTCGAGCACTACAAGGATCTCGAGAAGGGCAAGTGGGTCAAGGTCGAGGATTGGAAGGGCGCCGACGCGGCCCGCGAGGAGATCAGCGCCAGCGTCGCGCGCTACCGGGGCTGACGCCCGCCGGCCGGGTCTCTATTGCAGCCGGGGTACGGCCGGGCGGTTGACCGCGTAGAGCGGATGCGGCTCCTCGATGTAGTTGCCCTGGGCAAAGTCCACGCCCATGCGACGCACCGCGTGGAACAGCTGCTCGGTCTCGACGAATTCGGCGATGGTGCGCATGTTGACCACCCGGCCCAGGTCGCTGATCGCTTCCACCACCGCCCGGTCCAGGCGCCCGGTGAACATCGCGCGCACGAACTGGCCGTCGATCTTGAGGAAATCCATCGGCAGGTTCTTGAGGTAGGCGAAAGAGCTCAGGCCACTGCCGAAATCGTCCAGCGCGAAACGGCAGCCGAGCCCTCGCAGGACCGATATGAACCGCCGGGCCATTGCCAGGTTGCTGATCACGGCCGTTTCGGTCAGCTCGAAGCAAAGCCGCTCGGGGCGGATCGCATAGTCGCTGATCAAGCCGGTAACGTGCTGCAGGAACCCCTCATCGCAGAGGGACTGTCCCGACAGGTTGACGGAATAGACCGCGGGCGTGGCCGCCGCGGCGGCCTCGCGCCGCATGCAGCGCGCCACCTCGCGCACCACCCAGCGATCGATGGCGGGCATCAGGCGATAGCGCTCGGCCGCCGCCAGGAATTCGCTCGGCAGCACCACGTCCCCGTCCTCGGCGATCATCCGCAGCAGCACCTCCTGGGTGGGTGCCGGGATCGACGACGCCGAGCCCAGCGGCGCGATGCGCTGAACGTACAGCGTGAACCGTTCCTCCTCGATGGCCCGCTGGATCCGCTGCATCCACCGCATCTCCCCCTGCTGCGCCAGCAGCGCCGCGTCGTTGGGCCGGTGGAAGTGGATCCGATTGCGGCCCTGCTCCTTGGCCAGGTAACAGGCGGAATCGGCCAGGCTCAGGACTTCCGTGTGATCGGGACTGGTCTCCGAGATCAGCACGACGCCGATGCTGCAGCCGACGTCGAACACCATCCCCTCCCACATGAAGCGGAATTCCCGGATCTTCACGCGCAGCTTCTCGGCCAGCCGGCGGGCCGCCACCAGGTCGCAGTCGCGGAACAGCAGCCCGAACTCGTCCCCTCCCAGCCGCGCCAGGGTATCCCCCTCGCGCACGCCGCGCCGCACGGTCTCGCTGAGCTCGCGCAGCAGCGCGTCGCCGGCCACATGGCCACAGGTGTCGTTGACCACCTTGAACTGGTCGAGATCCACGTAGCACAGGGCGTGACGACTCCCGTCCCGCCGCGCGGCGTCCACCAGCTGCTCGAGCCGGGTCTCGAACTCGCGCCGGTTGACCAGCCCGGTCAAGGCATCGTGACTCGCCTGGTAGGCCATGTTGCGCGCCAGCCCGCGCAGCGCGGTGACGTCATGCAGCGCCAGCACGACGCCGACGATCTCCCGGCGGTGGTCGCGCACCGGCGACGCGGTGACCTCGATGGAATGCTCGGCTTCCCCGCCTCGCGGCACCAGCACCGCCTGTCCGGCCAGCGCCAGGCGGCAGCCCCGCTGCAGGCACTCCTGGGCGGGGTTCTCCAGCACCTGCCGGGTGCTCTCGTCGATCAGGGTCAACACGTCGGTCAGATAGCGCCCGCAGGCTTCCGGCGCCGGCCAGCCGGTCAGCTCCTCGGCCACCGCGTTGAGGAACTCGATGCGCCCGTCGAGCCCCGTCGAGATCACCCCGTCGCCGATCGACTCCAGGGTTACCTGGGCGCGCTCCTTCTCCTGCTGCAGGTGCGCCTCGATCATCTTGTGCTCGGTGATGTCGAAGCAGGCGTTGAGGATGGTCGGCTCGCCCCGGTAGGTGATCAGCGCCGCGGAAACATCCAGCCAGCGCACGCGTCCCGCGCGGGTGACCAGCTGCACCTCGTGACGCCAGTCCTCCCGCATCTCCCCGCGCAGGCGCGCTTCCAGGCGCCGGTGCTCCTCCGCGCGCTGTTCGGGCGGGACCAGGTCCGTCACCGGACGCCCGACCAGCTCCTGCTCGGCGTAACCCGTGATGGCGCAGGCCGCGGGGTTGCAGTACAGGATGCGGTTGCGATGCAGGATGATGGCGCCGTCGATGGATTCCGCCAGCGTCCGGAAGTGCTCCTCGCTCTCGCGCAGGGCCTCCTCGGTACCGCGCAGGTGCGCGAGAGCGCTGTTGATGCTCCCGGCGAGACTGCCGAGCTCGTCGTCCGCGCCGGCGGTGTCGGTGACCGTCATGGCGCCGCCCTGCCCCACGTGCCGGAGCTGGCGGCCGAGGTTCGCCAGGCGGGCCAGCACCAGGCGGTTGAACAGCAGCAGGGCCGTGACGAAGAAGGCGAACGCCATCAGCGCGCCCAGCAGCTGCATCTCGTGCAGCCCCGCCGCGCCCGCCGCAAGCGCCCCCGCGGGAACCACCGCACGCAGCAGCAGGCCCTTCCCGCCGGGGATATCGTCCAGCGACGCGTACCAGGTCGAGCCCGGTGCGGCCGGATCACGCCAGACCCCCGTTCGGGAGCCGGCCCGGCCGCGCCGGGCGACGATCTGCAGCCGCGCGCCGGGCCCGGGGGCCAGGGCGGCGAGACGGGCGGAGCTCAACGACCTCACCAGCACCAGCATGCCGTCACCGGTCCGCCGCACGGCGACCAGCCGCGCCGTGCCGTGGAGGAACAGCATCCCGGACCGTCCGGCGCCGGCGGCCTGCGGCTGAAGCGCCGGATGTGCCCGGACCCAGCCGGTCACTTCGGCCGGCGTCAGCGCATCATGGGCGAAGCCCGATGCCGCTGCCAGGCGATGAGCCGGGCTCAGCGCCAGCGCGGCATCCACCCGCATCCGGCGCAGCTCCGACGGCGAGGGCACCGCGTAACGGAGCCCCCCGGCTTCGCGGAACGACGCGGCCAGCGCGGCATCCAGCCGCCCCAGGTCGGCCAGGGAACGATGCAGGGCGGCCACGGACCGGTGTACGCGGGCACCGGCGGCGCGCGCGTCCATGCGGGCGAACCGCCGCAACACCACGAAGTGCACGATCAGGGTCTGGGCCCCGATGGCGAGCAAGAACAACGCACCCAGCACCAGGAAGACCTTGAGACGGAGCCCGCCCCGGGATCTTTTCATGACCATACCTTCCGGAAGATTGGTATCCCCTCGAGTCGCCCGCAATCCCGCGAGCGGATCGTCCTCAGGCCCGGCTGTCCTCTCCTGCCGGAGGAACCACGTCGGCCGCCGTGTTCGAGCGGACCCAGCGTGATCCGCCGTCCGGCAGGATTTCCTTCTTCCAGAACGGGGCCTCGTGCTTGAGCTGTTCCAGGATCTCGCGGCAGGCGGCAAAGGCTTCGCCGCGATGTCCCGAGCGGGTGGCCACCAGCACGATGGTCTCACCCGGCCGGATCTCGCCGACCCGGTGGATCACCAGCGCCTGCCGTACCCCCCGGCGACGACACGACTCCCGCACGATGCGCTGCAGCTGACGCTCGGTCATGCCCGGGTAATGCTCCAGGTACATCCCGGAGACCGGGCTGCCGTCGTTGAAATCCCGCATCGTGCCGACGAACACGGCGGTTGCCCCCGCGGAGGCCGCATCTTCCACGGAAGGCGGCGCGAGCGCGGCCATGCTGGCCCAGGGGTCGAACGGAGCGTCGACCACGCGGACATCGAGCGCCGGCGCGCCCATCAGCGCTCCCCCCCGGTCACCGGCGGAAAGAACGCCACCTCGTCGCCCTCCCCGACGGGATCGTCGAGATCGGCGTAATCCAGGTTGATCGAGGCCAGCAGACGTGATGGCGGCTCACGGCCATCGGTGGCCAGGTCCCATATTGTCCGGACGGTCGCCCCTCCGTCCGCCTCCACCTCGCGGCCGGCGGCGCCGACGGTTTCCCGCAGGGAAGCGAAGAATCGGACCCTTACCCGCATTGGTGTTACCCTTTTCGCGATGCCTGCACCGGGACGGTCGGTGCCTGCCGGCCGAACCGGCGCACGGTTACTATTCTGGAATGGGCGCCGCCAGGGCGCAACAGATCCCCCGAACTCCGGAGCCTGCGAGCATGAGCGATTTCTCCCACTTCGACGAGCGGGGCGAGGCCCGCATGGTGGATGTAGGAGACAAGGAGGTCACCGCCAGGCGCGCCGTCGCCGGCGGTGCCATCCACATGCAGGCTGCGACGCTGGAGGCGATCCGCGCCGGCACGCACAGCAAGGGGGACGTGCTGGCGGTGGCGCGACTGGCGGGGATCATGGCCGCCAAGCGCACGGCGGACCTGATCCCCCTGTGCCACGCGCTGCCGCTGACCGCCGTCGAGGTCGCTTTCGAGACCCGGGATGATCCGCCCGCCGTGGTCTGCACCGCCCGCGTCGAGACCCGCAACCGCACCGGCGTGGAGATGGAAGCGCTCACCGCGGTGAGCGTCGCGCTGCTCACGGTCTACGATATGTGCAAGGGCGTCGACCGCGGCATGCAGATGGACGGCATTGCGCTGCAGGAAAAGAGCGGCGGTCGCTCCGGGCATTTCACGAGGCGCTGACCCCCTCCCGGGAGCGTGCGGCATCGCGATCCGCCGACACCGGCTGTATCCGGAGCCGCCCGGGCGGTGCGTACAGCGGCAAGCCCGGACGGAAGGCGCGCCACGACAATGACGAGTCCGGGGGAGACCATGGACACACCCTGCATCCTGATCACCGGCGCCGGTTCCGGCATCGGGCGCGCCACGGCCCGGCTGTTCGCCGGTCACGACTGGACGGTCGGCGCGTTCGACGTGGACGACGATGCCCTGGCGGGCCTGGCCGGGGAAGAACGGATCGTCACCCGCCACATGGACGTCACCGATCCGCAATCCGTCGAGGAAGGATTTGCCGACTTCGGCGAACGAACCGGCCAGCGGCTGGATCTGCTGTTCAACTGCGCCGGCATCCTGGAGATCGGCCCGTTCGAATCCGTGTCGCTGGAGCGGCACGCCCGCCTCATCGACGTCAACTTCAAGGGCCTGATGCACTGCACGCGGGTGGCCTTCCCGTTCCTGCAGCGCACCCGCGGCGCGCAGGTGATCAACATGTCCTCGGCCTCCGCCGGCTACGGCACCCCGGACCTGGCGACCTACTCGGCCACCAAGTTCGCGGTCCGGGGCCTGACCGAGGCGCTCAACATCGAGTGGGCCCGCCACGGCATCCGCGTCTGCGACATCATGCCCCCGTACGTGGACACGCCCATGGTGCGCAACGCGCGCCACACCGCGAGCCTGGACCGCATGGGCGTCAACCTGGCGCCGGAAACCGTGGCCGCGGCGGTGTGGTCCGCGGTCGGCAGCGACCGCGTGCACCACCTCGTGGGACGACAGTACCGCCTGATGTCGGCCCTGCTGCGCCTGTTCCCCGCCTCCCTGAACCGCCGCCTGGTGCGCTCGATGACCGGATACTGAGCGCCCCCGGTTGCCGGATCGACGGTGCGCCGGTAGATTCCGGGAGACGTTCGATACAACAACGCAACCACCGGAACCATTCCATGGCTGACGACAAACGTCCGGACACGCCATCCGGCACGCCGCCGGGCGAGATCGGGGGGCCGTATTCACGCTACGTGCTGGGCGTGCTGGTGCTGGTGTACGTGCTCAACTTCCTGGACCGGCAGATCCTGTCCATCCTGAATGACGACATCAAGGCGGCGCTGCACCTGACCGACGCCCAGATGGGCTTTCTCTACGGTACCGCGTTCGCGGTCTTCTACGCCCTGTTCGGCCTGCCCCTCGGCCGGCTGGCCGACGTCTGGGACCGGCGCAGGCTGATCTCGGCCGGCCTCGCCGTCTGGAGCGCGATGACCTCGCTGTCGGGGCTGGCCCGCGGCTACACCCAGCTCGCCGTCACCCGGATCGGGGTCGGCGTCGGGGAGTCGAGCGCCACGCCGGCCGCGTTTTCCCTGCTCTCCGACTACTTCCCGAGGCACCAGCGGGCGACCGTGCTGGCAGTCTATTCCAGCGGCATCTACATCGGTGCCGGGCTGGGGCTCGGTATCGGCGGCACGATCGTGCAGGCATGGAATCACGCCTTCGCGGGCGCTGCGCCGCCCCTGGGGCTCGCGGGATGGCAGGTCGCGTTCCTGGCCGTGGGACTGCCCGGGCTGCTGGTCTCGATCTGGGTCGCCTCGCTGCGCGAGCCGGTCCGGGGGCAGGCCGACGGAATCTACACCGCCCCCGAGCCCCACCCCTTCCGCATCTTCTTCCGCGAACTGCGGGCCGTGCTTCCGCCGCTGACGCTCCTGCACCTGGCGCTGGAGCGGGCGGGCTGGCGCGGCATCCTCTGGAACCTGGGAGCCGCCGCCGCCCTGGGCCTCGCGGCCTGGGGGCTCGTGTCGCTGCTCGGCTCTCCGCTGCAGTGGTACGCGCTGGCCATCGGCATCTACGGCAGCGTGTCCTGGGGGCAGGCCCTGCGGATGCGGGACCGGCCGTCGTACCACCTGATCTTCCGCGGTCCCACGGTCCGCTACACGGCGATCGCCTTCGGCCTGCTGGCGTTCACGGGCTACGGGTTCGGCTACTGGTCGACGCCGTTCTTCATGCGCTTTCACGGCCTGAGCCCCGGCCAGGCCGGCCTGATCCTGGGGGGCATGGCGGCCGCCGGCGGATTCATCGGCGTCAACCTGGGCGGGATCCTGGCGGACCGCTGGCGCCGGCGGAGCGTCTACGGGCGGCTGTGGGTCGCGCTGCTCACGGCGGCGCTGCCGGTGCCCCTGGCCATCTGGATGCTGACCACGGACAGCACCACCGTCGCGCTGGCGCTGACGTTCCCGCTGCTGATCCTTACCTCGATGTGGATCGGACCCGGCGCATCGACGGTGCAGGACCTGGTGCTGCCGCGGATGCGCGGGACCGCGTCGGCGGCCTATATCCTGATGCTGACCTTCATCGGCCTGGCGCTGGGCCCCTACACCATCGGCTACCTGAGCGTGGCCACGGGGAGCCTGCGCACGGCTCTCTACCTCGGGCTGGTGGCGAACGGCCTGTCGTTCCTGTTCACCGCGCTGGCGATGCGGCACCTGCACCGCGACGAGCAGAGCGTTCTGCAGCGCGCGCGACAGGCCGGCGAGCCGCACGACGACGCGTGAGCCCGGCGGTGACGGCGCGCCTGCCCCTGTGGGCCGAGCCCCGCGAGCTGTGCCTGCTGCGTCTTTCGGCGATCGGCGACGTGACGCACGTGCTGCCGATCGTGCACACGCTGCGCCGTGGCTGGCCGGGTACGCGCCTGACCTGGATCGTGGGAGCCACGGAGGCGAAGCTGGTCGGGGACCTGCCGGGGGTGGAGTTCATCGTGTTCCGGAAGTCCGGCGGCCTCGCCGCATGGCGCAGCCTGCACCGGCGCCTCGCCGGCCGTCGCTTCGACCTCCTGCTGCAGATGCAGGTGGCGATGCGCGCCAACCTGGTCAGCACCGCGGTGCGTGCCGGCATCCGGCTCGGCTACGACCGCGGCCGCGCGCGCGACCTGCACGGCCTGTTCATCAACAGCCGCATCCCGGACCGGCCCGGCCAGCACGTGGTCGACTGTTTCTTCAGCTTCCTCGAGACCGCGGGACTGCGCGACCGGATCGAGGACTGGTCGCTGCCGATCCCCGGCGAGGCGAGGGAATTCGCCCGCGAGCAGCTCCCCGGGGACCGGCCCGCGCTGCTGATCAGCCCCTGCGCGAGCCATCCGCAGCGCAACTGGCGCGCCGAACATTACGCGGCGGTGGCCGATCACGCCGCCCGCGAACACGGCTTCCGGGTGGTGCTGGTCGGCGGCCCCAGCCGCCTGGAGCGCGCGACCGGCGACGCGATCACGGCGCACATGCAGACGCCGCCGCCGGTCGACCTGATCGGGCGCGACACCCTCAAGCGCCTGCTGGCCCTGCTGGAGCGCGCCGACGCTCTGCTCAGCCCGGACTCCGGCCCGGCCCACATGGCCACCTGCGTGGACACGCCGGTGCTGGGTCTGTACGCCGCCAGCAACGTCCAGCGCAGCGGTCCCTACCGCAGCCGTCGCTGGTGCGTCGACCGCTACGACGAGGCGGCACGGCGCTTCCTCGGACGCCCCGCCGCCGAGCTGCGGTGGGGAACCAAGATCGAGCGCCCGGGCGTGATGGACCTGATCACTCCGGAAGCGGTCATCGAGCGGCTCGATGCGCTGGTTCGCGAGCGGCCGCCGGGCGGCGGCGGTCAGTCGTCCCGGTAGCGCGTGTACGACTTCTCCTCCACCAGCTCCGATCCGACGCGCAGGTTCAACTCCCGCTTGAGCCCGGCTCTCCGGTCGTTGCGCAGGTAGACGGACCGGGCGAGCTCGATGAACTCGTCGTCGAAGACGCCCTCGGATTCCTTCGCCCGGATGCGGTCCTCGATGTCCCAGAGCTGCTCGTTGACCTCCCTGAGCGCCGTCCACAGATCCGAGATGTCCGGCCCGCCCCCGGCGGCCCCGCGCCAGGTCTCCTCCAGCAGCGAGAGCTCGCGGCGGATGTTGGCCAGCTTGGCCGGATCGGCGATGCGCTCCGACTTGATCTCCAGGATGGTGATCTTGTCGATCAGCTCGCCCGCCGACACGGGCACGGTGATCAGAGACATGTCGATCGGCACTCCCCCCGTCGGAACGCGTTCCCCCGCAGGCCCGGGCGGTGCATCATAGCGCGGCGGCGGCGAGCACCGCGAACGCCAGCAGGGCCATGCTGCCGTGCAGGATCACGAACACGGCGGGATGCGGATCGCGCCGCGCGCGCAGCAACAGCAGCACCAGCCCGCCGAGCAGCGCCAGGCCGAACAGCAGCACGGCCATGTTCAACGGCTTGCTCGGGGGACCTTCCAGGACCCTCCCGAGCAGGATTCCCGCCGCGCACGAAGCGAGCATTCCGTGGCCCAACCCCGCCCAGGGCGAGACGCCGCGCGAACGCAGCACCCGAAACGCCATCCCGAGCCCGGCCAGGATCGCCAGGGCGAACAGCAGCATCGAAAGATCAACCATGGCTCACCCCTTGCAGCCTCACGCCAGCAGCACCGCGACGATGCCGGTGATGAACACGCCGTCGAAGGTCCCCGCGCCGCCGATCGAGGCGAACGGCGTGCCCAGCCGCCGGATGTCGCGCATGTGCAGCAGGTCGGCACCGATGAGCACGCCCAGGGTACCGCAGATGTAGGCCAGCGGCGCGCTGTCGCCGGGGCTCAGCACGATCGCCGTGAGCGCCGCCGTGATCGGCGCCAGAAGGATCGGCATGCCGATGCCCAGGCGCGGGATCGGGCGGCTCGCCGCGTAGCACACCGCCGCGACGATCGCGATTGCCAGCACCACCTGCAACGGCGGCAGCGGATGCCACGCCAGGAGGTAGATGCTGAAGGCGACCGGGATCAGGCCTCCGCCCACGTTCAGCGTCACCAGCGTCCGCCCCGGCTGGCTGGCCATCAGGCGGTGGAGCGGTGACCAGCCGCGCAGGTCCCAGCGCGCGTCCGCCGGCGGCGCCGATGCCATCGTGAACAGCGGCACGTTGATGCCGCTGCCGATCAGGGACAGCAACAGCAGCAGCATCGCCGACCCCATCGACAGCCCCAGCTTGTCGAACGCGATGCTCAGCAGCCCGACCTGGATGAAGGCGAACAGCAGCGCGAACAGGAAGACGGCGACCAGAATGCGCAGACCAAACACGGCAGATGCATCCTCTCGAGCGGCCGGCGGGACCGCGGCTCGCGGTCACTCTATCCGATCGCGGCCCGCGCTCCCAGTTCCCTCCGGCGGCACGTCTTGACCACGGTGTAGTCGTTTGACTACATTCATTCGATCATGCCGGTTCATCGGCCAGGATCCCGGGAGAGGCATGCGAGCCATGCCCGGCAAACCCCGACCGCCGCGCGGCCGTGAGGCCGTGCGCGAGGCGCTGATCGCGGCCGCGACCGAGCTGTTCGCCCGGCACGGGCCGGCGGCGGTCCCGGTACGGCGGATCGCCGCCCGCGCCGGCGTCAATCACGGACTGGTGCATCGCCACTTCGGCTCCAAGCGGGGGCTTCTGCGCGCCGTGCTCGATCGGCTGGTGCAGGACCTGGCGCGCCAGAGCGGAGCAAGCGGCGGGCGCGCGCTGGCGTCGGCCCGGCTGTTCCGCGCCACCCGCGAGCAGCAGTCGTACTGGCGCATCCTGGCGCACTCCCTGCTCGAAGGAGAGGATCCGCGCCGGATCCAGGGCGGATTCCCGGTCGTGGCGCAGATGCTCGCGGAGGCCCGGCAGGCGGCGGCCGAAGGCCGCCTCGCCACGGGTCTCGATCCCGCCGCGGTCGTCGCCGCGAACGTGGCGCTGGCGCTCGGCTGGCTGCAGTTCGAGCCGTTCCTGCTGGCCGCCTCGGAGCTCGACCGGCGACCTCCCGGGGAGGTCCGCCGGGCCCGCGACGCGGTGCTCGCTCATTTCAGCCGCTGCATGCTCGGCCCACCCGGGGTCGTTGAGCCTCGTCCCGACCCGTAGCGGACCGACGTCCAACCGGAGGAGAAGACGTGACCCGACCCGATCCCGCGCCCGCCGAAGCGTGGCCGCGCCCGGCGTACGCCTGGTACGTCGTCGGCGTGATGCTGCTGGCCTACGTCCTGTCGTTCGTCGACCGCACCATCCTCAGCCTGCTGGTCATCCCGATCGAGCACGACCTGCACATCGGCGATACGGCCATGAGCCTGCTGCAGGGATTCTCGTTCGCGATCCTGTACGCGATCATGGGCCTGCCCATCGCGCGCCTGATCGACGCCCACACGCGCCGCGGGATCATCGGTGCCGGCATCTTCCTGTGGAGCCTGATGACGGCTTCCTGCGGCCTGGCAAACCGGTTCTGGCACCTGTTCCTGTCCCGCGTCGGGGTCGGCATCGGCGAAGCCACCCTGCTGCCGGGCGCCTCGTCGCTGCTGGCGGACTACTTCCCGCCCCAGAAGCTCGGCCGCGCCATGGGCGTTTTCGCCACCGGCATCTTCGTGGGCACCGGCCTGTCCCTGATCATCGGCGGCAGCCTGATCAAGGCGCTCCACGGCGTACGCCTGCACCTGGCGGTACTGGGCAGCGTGCATTCCTGGCAGATCGTGTTCTTCGCCGTGGGGGTGCCGGGCATCCTGGTGGCGCTGCTGATGCTGACCGTGCGCGAGCCCGCGCGGCGGGGCACGCTGCGCACCCGGCTCCAGGACGGCGTGCGCGTGACGAGCCACCCTTCGGTGCGGGAGGTGGTGCGGTACATGCGCGACAACCGGCGAACCATGACCTGCCACCACCTCGGCTTCTCGCTGCTGGCACTGGTCGGATACGGCAGCGGGGCCTGGATACCGACGTTCTTCATCCGCACCTATGGCTGGACCGCGAGCCAGGCCGGCATCCGCTTCGGCCTGCTGGCTTTCGTGTTCGGGCCGCTCGGCACCGTGCTGGGAGGGTGGCTCGCCGATCGCTATGCGCGCCGCGGGCGGCAGGACGGCAAGATGCGGGTGGGGATGATCGCGGCGCTGGGGGGCATCGTCCCGGTGTGCATATTCCCCATGGCCGGCTCGGCAGGCTGGGCGCTGGGCCTGATCAGCCCGTTCTTCCTGTTCGTGAGCTTCGTCTGGGGCATCGCCCCGGCCGCCCTGCAGGAGCTGCTGCCGAACCAGATGCGGGGGCAGGTCACGGCGTTCTACACTGGTGTATTGAACCTGATCGGCCTCGGCATGGGTCCAACCAGCGTGGCGCTGATCACGGACTACGCATTCCACAACCCGCAGGATCTGCGCTACTCGATGGCGATCGTCGGTGTCGTGGGACTGGCGCTGGCGGCACTCGTGTTCCGTGCGGGCTTCGGGCCCTATCGACGCAGCCTGGACTACCTGCATGCCTGGGAAAGGGAAGGCGCCCATGACTGACAGCTCGCTCCGGCACCATGCCGCTGCCTGAAGCGCTCGGCCTGTTCGCCCTGATCGGTTCCGTCGCCGGGCTGCTGGCGGGACTGTTCGGTATCGGCGGGGGACTGGTGGTCGTACCGGTGCTGGCCTTCACCTTTCGCCGGCAGGGCGTCGACGAAAGCATCCTGATGCACCTGGCGCTCGGCACGTCCATGGCCAGCATCGTGGTCACCGCGGCCGCGTCGGCGCGTGCCCACCACCATCACAGCGGGATCCTGTGGAATCGGGTGCTGCAGCTCGCGCCGGCCATCGTGATCGGCGCCGTGCTCGGTGCCGCGATCGCGAACTACCTGCCGGGGCCGACCCTGGAGCGTTTCGTGGGCGTGTTCGAGCTCATGGTCGCGGCACAGATGTGGCTCGGCTCCGGCCGGCATCCCTCCTCGCGGCGGCCCCTGCCGCGTCTTCCCTTCATGCTCGGCGCGGGCGCCGGTATCGGCACGGTGGCCTCCCTCGCCGGGATCGGCGGCGGAGCCCTGACGGTGCCGTTCCTGACCTGGTACGACGTGCCCATGAAGCGTGCCGCCGGCATCGCGGCCGCGTGCGCCCTGCCCACGGCGCTGGCCGGCAGCATCAGCTACCTGGTGAACGGCTGGGGACGCGCGGCGCTGCCGGTGCACGCCGCCGGCTTCGTCTACTGGCCCGCGGTCGTCGGCATCGGCTGCACCACGGTCTTCGTCGCGCCGCTCGGCGCGCGCCTGGCGCAGCGCCTGCCGGAGAAAGTGATGAAGCGGCTGTTCGCGGTGCTGCTGCTGGCAATGGGCGTTCACCTGCTGCTGTAGTCCTGCGGACCGGGCGCATCCCGGGAAGCAGCGGGCGCTGCCGGGCCGCGTCGATCGCGCGCCACGCGCGGTCGCGGAAACGGCCGCGTTGACATGGCAGTACCTTCCGGAAGATTGGTATGCGATTCACCTGGCGCGCGGTATAGTGAAGCGGTGAGGTGGCGAAAATGGGGGGACAGACTCGCCACTGATGCGGTCCGGGTGGCAACAAGAATGAACCAGCAGTCGGCGCCTGCCGCGGCGCAGCCCCAATCCATCGAAGACCAGCAGCGACTCCGCCTGCGGCGCTTCGCGATGGCGGTGGGATCGGTTCTGTTCACTATTTCCCTGGCGGCGATCGAGGCGGCGACGGGCCTGCTGTCACCCTCGCATCTGCTGGTCGCGCTGCTCGCCTTTGTCGGGATCGAGCTGGTCTTCCTGGCAGCGTTCCTGACCGGCCTGAACCTCAAGGCGCGCGACCCCAGCCTGACCTTCGCCCAGATCTTCTGGGCCATGGTGCCGACCCTGTACGTCATGTACTACGCGGGGCCCGGACGGGCGCCCTTCGTCATGCTGGCCTCGGTGGCGTTTCTCTACGGGATATTCCGCCTTGACCGTCGCCAGTTCGCCTGGCTGATGGTCTCGTACCTGCTGGGCTACGGCCTGGTGATAGTCCTCGCCGCGCGCTACGACCCGCGCCTGCTGAACCTGCGCATCGATCTGATCCAGCTGGTAACGGAAGGTGCCGTGCTGGTCCAGATCAGCCTGATCGGGGGCTACATGTCCGGCCTGCGCAAGCGGCTTCGCCTGCGCAACAACGAGCTGCAGGGAGCGCTCGCGACCATCCGCGAGATGGCCACGCACGATGAGCTTACCGGGGTCAGCAACCGGCGCGACCTGATGGAGACCCTGGAACGCGAGACCAGCCGCGCCACCCGCCACGAGACCCCGCTGTCACTGGTGATGCTGGACCTGGATCACTTCAAGGTGATCAACGACAGCCATGGCCACAACACCGGCGACGAGGTGCTGCGCCAGGTCGCGAGCACCCTCGACGCCGGGCGCCGCAACGTGGACTATTTCGGTCGTTACGGGGGCGAGGAATTCCTGCTGGTGCTGCCCGACACCACACCTCGGGAGGCCGCCGTCATGGTCGAGCGGCTGCGCCGGGAGGTGGCCGGGCTGCGCATCGACGCGGCCCCGAAACACCGCATCACTCTTTCCGCCGGCATCAGCCAGTACCTGCCCGGCGAGGCCCCCCAGGCCGCGATCGGCCGGGCCGACGAAGCGCTCTACCAGGCCAAGGCGGCCGGGCGGAACCGCTACGCCACCGCGACCACGCCGGATGGCGGAGCTCGCGGCGCGGGTACCGCCGAAGGTGATCCGTCTCCCGTCAATCGCTGACGCCCCCCTGTCGCAAGCACGATCCGGGCCCGGCGCCGGGGCCTCGGCGAAGCCGCCTGTCAAGGCGCCGGCGGCAATCAGCGGCCGCGGTCACCGGCGGTGCCTCCGGTAAAGGCCCACCAGCTTCGCCCGGGCGATCACGTGACCGCGCATGGCTTGCAGCAGCTGCTTCCGGGTGGGGTGGCCGAGGTCTCCCAGGGCGGTGTCGAGCGCGAACAGCTCGAAGATGTAGTGGTGGGTGCCGATCGGGGGACAGGGACCTCCATAGCCCGGGCGATTCCAGCTGTTGAGACCCTCCCGCATGGCCGCCGGGAGCTTGCCGCCACTGTCGCCCCCGGGCAGACCGTCGCTGCCGGGCGGAATGTCATAGGCCACCCAGTGAATCCAGGTGGTCTTCGGGTTCTTCGGATCAGGCGCGTCCGGATCCTTGACGATCAGCGCCAGGCTGCGTGCCGCCGCCGGCACTCCGGACCATCGCAGCGGGATCGAAACCCCCGGTCCGTCGCAGGTATAGCGCACCGGGATATGCTGGCCGTCGCCGAATGCCGGTGACGTGAGGCGCAGCCCGTGGCCGCTCGGGGCCGCCTGCCCGGCCGCTGCTGCCGGCCCGACGAGCAACGCCAGTGCGCAGCCCGCCACCGCCAGGGTCGGTGCCCGGCGCCGCCGGGATGTTCCGTGTCGGTGACCAGGCATGGCTTCACCTCGCTCGTGCACCGTCGATCACCCGCCGCACCCGGTCGCTCACCCGGTCGACGTCGATGTCCCCTTCCGTGTCCACGCGAATGGTAGTCGACGTCTCGCTGTCCGCCAGCGGCCGCCAGCCGGCGAGCTGCCGTTCCAGTACCGCAATGTCCGCCTCGGAGGGATCCGCTCCCTGGCGGGCGCGCCGACGCACCCGTTCGCGCAGCGCGGCGGGGCGGGCACGACACTCCAGTGCCAGGAACGGGACATCCAGCTCGTCCGCCAGCGTACGCATCGCGGCACGCTGCGAACGCTCCAGGAATGCGGCGTCGACCAGCGCGATCATCCCGGCGCCTGCGACGACGCCGGCGATCTCCCGCAGCCGCGCGTAGGTGCGGCGCCCGGCCTCGGGCGTATAGATCCCCGTTGCGACACCGGACCCGCTGCGGGCCCCGGGAGGCAGGCCGTACAGCCGCTTGCGCTCGACGTCCGAGCGGACGCGCACGGCGGGCAGCCGCATCGCGAGCATGCCGGCGAGATGCGACTTGCCCGACCCGGAAAGACCGGTGGTGATCAGGATCGCCCCGCGGCCCTCCGCGCAAAGGCGTCCGGCCAGCGCCAGGTGCGCGCGCAGGTCCTGCCGGGCGGCCTCCGACCCCGCGTCGTCGGTGGCGCCCTGGCTGAGGCGGATCGCCGCCACCTTGACGCGCACCATGGCGCGGTAGACGGCATAGAACCGCAACAGCGGGAGTCCCTCGTAATCCCCCCCGGCAGCCAGATACGAATTGAGGAACCGGGACGCCAGGTCGTCACGGCCGCGCGCGCGCAGGTCCATCCACAGGAACGCGACCTCGCTGATCACGTCGATCCAGCGCAGGGACTCGCTGAACTCGATACAGTCGAAGGGCAGGATCCGCCCGTCGACGCGGGCCAGGTTGCCGAGGTGCAGATCGCCGTGGCACTCGCGTATGAAGCCCTCCCGCCTGCGCGCGGCCAGTCGAGGCCGAACGGCCTCGTAACGGCTCGCGGTCCACTCCTCCACCTGCCGGAGGAGCCCCGCCTCGCGCTCCCCGGCCACCGAGGCGTCGACGGCCTCGAAGTTGTCCCGCATGGTGGCGTACACCGCCCCGGGCTCTCCCCGGGCCGAATCCGGGGCGGCCGGCGGGAGCGAGTCGTGGAATGCCGACAGCACGGCGGCGATCTCGTCCATGTCGGAGGCACTGAGCCGGCCCTCCTCCAGCTCTCGATCCAGCCGGGCATCTTCCGGGAACTGCCGCATCCTGACCGCATGCTCGAATCCCTCCTCCCCCGGCTCGCCCACCCGGGGCCGGGCGGGACTGCCGCAAAGCGGGACGACGTCCAGGTAGATCGACGCCGCGAGCCGGCGATTCAGGCGCAGCTCGTCCTCGCAGGCGCGCCGCCGCCGCGCCGGCGTGCTGAAGTCGACGAAGCCCAGATCGACGGGCTTCTTGACCTTGTAGGCGTATTCGCCGGTAAGCACCACCCACGAGATGTGGGTCTCGATCACGTGGATCCGGTCGACCGGATGCGGATAGGCCGCCGGGCGAAGCAGCCCGTCGATCGGCTGTGGATACGCATGCTCGGCCACAGGCTCTCTCCGGTGCACAACGGGGACGGCGGCCGGCGGCCGCCTCCGGCGCCAGTCTACGGCGACCGGCCGGTGCCGACGCAATGACCTGTGTCAGTCCGCCCCGGAAAGGCGGCGTGGGCGCGACGGAACGACGTGACCGGCACGGGCCCCGGCCCGGCCGTCACCACGCGACGGCGGTGACGGCCGCCCGCTCCGGTCAGGCGGTGGCCTGCTGCTCCACCGGCCGGGCGTCCCCCAGCGCGGCATAGGCCATCACCGGGATGATCAGGGCTGCCAGGAGCCCGGCGTAGATGCCCTTCACGAAGACGAACCGCCAGTAGCCGAGCGCGTGCAGGCCCGCCGCCTGGAAGATCCCGAACAGGGGCAGCCCGAGTACGATCGTGCAGACGATCCCGAGCACCACGCCGCGGAAGAACGACGACCGCGGCAGCAGCCGGTAGATGCGGTGGGTGCTGCGATCCCAGTGGAATGCCGCCAGCTTGCCCGAGCGGACCTGGCGGCGGACCAGCGGCGTCACGATCACGCAGGCGATCAGCGGCAGCAGGAAGAACGTGCCGATGATGTCACCGAGGATGTTCTGGCTGCCCCCGGTCAGCGGCACCTCGGCCATCGCGCGGAAGAAATACCAGGCGATCACGGCGTTGATCAGGAAATTGATCACGAAGCCGACGATGCTCTGATCGACGACGAGGAAGCGGCGCAGTGCTCCGGACATGTTGATCTCCTCCTGCCCTATCGTTTTCCGTCGTGCCGGGTGCCGCCGGCACCCGCGTGACCCTCTCCGCACCATAGCCCGGGCGGGCCCGCGGGACAATAGCCGAACGAACGCTCGCTCGTGCTCGCGACGAGGCGGGCGGAATCCGTCCTCGCCCTTGTACCTGATCCAGATCAAGGCTCGCGGAGCCGCGCCGCTTATGCTTGTGTCATCCGCCGGGTGTTGCGCCCCGGCAGGCATGAATAATCGAGGAGAGGTCATTGGCTGACGAGACTCCCGTGAGCGCGATCCCCCGGAACATCCCGGAGCCGGACGGCCAGGCGACCGGAAATCCCGACCGCCGGCTGTTGCAGTCGTTGGTGGTGCTGGGCCTGAGTCACCGGACCGCCGACGTCGCCGTGCGTGGCCGGGTCGCCATCGCGCCGGAGGACCGCGGTGCCGCGCGCGGCCATCTGCTGGACCTGCCGGGCGTGGGCGAATGCATGCTGCTCAGCACCTGCAACCGGACCGAGGTTTACGCCGTCGTTGCCGATCCCGGCAGCGATACCCTGCTCGACGGCCTCGCGGACTGGTGCGGGGTGTCCCCGAACGCCCTCCGTCCCTACCTGTATCGCCATCGGGGCGCGGACTGCGTCAAGCACCTGTTCCGGGTGGCCTCGGGGCTGGACTCGGCCGTGCTCGGGGAGGCCCAGATCCTGGGACAGATCAAGCGTGCATTCGCGGAAGCACGGGCCGCGGGCCACGCGGGCGCGATGCTTTCGCGCCTGAACGACCACGCGCGCGGCATCGCCAAGCAGGTCCGCACCCGTACCGGGATCGGGCGCTGCCCGGTGTCTCTCGCGGGCACCGCCACCGCGCAGATCCGGGCGACCGTGGGCGCGCCCTCCGAGGCGACCGCGCTGGTCATCGGCGCCGGAGAAAACGCGGAGCTGGTCGTCCGGCATCTCGTATCCCGCCGGATCGGACACCTGATCATCGCCAACCGCGGCCTCGAGCGCGCCCGCCGGCTCGCCGCGCGGTTCGCGGCGGAGGCGACCGGTCTCGACGGTCTCGCGGACGATGCCCTGACGCACGCCGACGTGGTCGTCAGCACGACGGGGGCGCCGGATGCCATCGTCTCCGCCGACATGGTTCGCGAGGCACAGGGGCGCCGCCACGGCAGGCCCCAGCTGTTGCTGGACCTGGCGGTCCCCGCCGACATCGACCCGGCAGCGGCCGGCATCCCCGGCGTCACGCTGCTTTCCGCCGACGATCTCGGCCGCCTGGCCCGGGCCAACATGCATCAGCGGGAGACCGCGGCGCGCCGCGCCGAATCCATCATCGAGGCCGGCGTCAACGCCTATGCGACGTGGCTGCGGGACCGCTCGGTGGTTCCCGCCATCCGGGCGCTGCGGGACGATGCCGAGCGCCATCGCCAGGCGGCCCTGCGCCGCGCGCGCCGGCATCTCGCCGCCGGCATGCCGGTCGACGAAGTCCTCGAATACCTCTCGCAGAACCTGGCCAGCCGCATGCTGCATGCCCCCATGAAGAGCCTGCACCGGTCCGCGGAACGCAACGAACAGCAGGCCGCCATCGCCGCGGCCCGGGATTTGTTCGGGCTCGAACAGGATTCCCGCGGCTCCGTTTAGGCAGCTTCACCCGACCAGGAACCCGACCCCCACCAGCACCGGCGTCGCCAGCGTGATCAGCACGTTGAGTCGCAGCAGCGGTGTCAGCGCCTCGATCTCGTCGGCATGCCGGTAAACGCCCACCGACACGGGCACGGCCGGGATGAGGGTGATGAGCCCCAGCAGGGCCGGCGGCGGGAACTGGCCGACCAGCACCGCGGCCACGATCGTCGCGTAGGTGGCGGCCAGCATCGCGCCGTACACCAGGCCGCTCCGCCGTCGGCCCAGCACGATCGGCAGATGCCTTCGCCCGACCCGGCGGTCCGCCTCCACGTCCGGGAACTGGTTCAGCAACAGCAGGTTGCTGACCAGGAAGAACGGCAGCAACGATGCCGCCGCGGTGGTGCCCGAGTAGTGCCCGGTCAGCGCCAGCGCGGTCCCCGTCACCATCAGCAGGCCGAAGCCCAGGCCCGGGGCGACCAGGCAGGCCAGCGGCGCACGCACGATGTGGGTGGAATAGGTCGCGACCACCAGCACGCCGAGCGCCCCGAGGGGGACCAGCGCGAGCCCCAGCTGCAACGTGAAGTAGAGCCCGATGCCCATGGTCCCGACCAGCGCGATGACGCCGGCCGCCAGGGTGTGGCCCGCCAGCCGCGGGTTCCCCGGCAGGGTGCCGCTGCCACCGCTGAACGGCGTGCGTCGCGTGATGCTGTCGAGGCCGCTGCGGAAGTCCTCGTACTCGTTGAGCATGTTGACGCTGATATGCGCGAGCAGCGCGCCCGCCAGGATCAACGCGAGGGCCAGGGCGGTGCCCGCCCCCGGATCCGCGTAACGGGCCGCCGCCGCGCCCAGGAATACGCAGACCGGCGTAAGCAGCAGGAAGTTGGGGCGCGCCGTCGCGCTCAACTCGAGCACGGCGCCCCGGTGAAGCTTTCCGGGGGATCCCCCCTCCATCGTTTCTCCTCGTGTCCCTGCGGAATCCGGATCAGCCGCCGTGCGGCGCACGCGCCGGCGTTCGCCGGCGCAACACGGCCAGGCCCCACAGCAGCAGCATGCCGAAGGTGGCCACCGCGCCGAGAATCGCGGGCGCCGGCACCCCCGCGCCCGAACCGCCGGCATGGATGATGGCCGGCGCCAGCAGCGTCCACCACTCCCAGGCGGCGACGCCCAGCGCCAGCATTGCCGAAGCCGCGGTAATTCGGGTATTCAGACGCAGGGTCCGGTTCCGGTCGCGGAGCGCCCACTCGTACGCCCGGAGCATCAGCAAGCCCTCGACCGTGTCCATCAGGGTCATGCCAGCGGCGAACAGGCCCGGCAATGCGAGCACTTCCCACAGCGGCAGGCTCGTGGCCTGCACCGCCCCCACGGAGATCACCAGCAGGGCGATCTCGCTGGCGGTGTCGAAACCCAGCCCGAACAGCATTCCGACCGCGTAGATCTGCCACCGCCGCCAGCTCGGCTGCCATTTCAGGCGCATGCGACCCGGCAGGCGTCCGCCACCGGGAGCCCCGCCGCGACGCAGCAGCACGAGGCTGCTCACGCCCATCAGGGTCAGCAGCCCGGCCGACAGCGTGGCGCCCAGCGGAGCGCCCCAGTGCACCAGCGAGGGCAGTGAGCCGCGGAAGTGGCTGGCCGCGCCGGCGACCAGCAGCGTAACCACGATGACCACCGTCGAGTGCCCCAGAGAGAAGAGCGGGCCGGTCCAGACGGCGCTGCGACCCTGCTGCCGCAGCTGGCGCGTGGCATTGTCGATGGCCGCGATATGATCCACGTCGAAGGCGTGGCGCACGCCCAGGAGCCAGGCGGTCAGGGCGAACCCGAGGAACACGCCGTCCAGGCGCCACAGCGTGACGCCGGCAACCAGCGCGGCCAGGTTCAGCGCCGCTGCCAGCACCAGCGGCAGTGCGCCTCGCTCGCCCTTCCCGGAAAACGACTCCGCGGTGACCGCCATCGCTTCAGACCACCTTCACCTTGACCAGCTCCTGTCCCTCCGGGTCGGTGACGTGCACCGCGCAGGCGATGCAGGGGTCGAAGCTGTGGATCGTGCGCAGGATCTCCAGGGGCTGTTTCGGGTCGTAGAGATCCTGCCCCTTGAGGGAGGCCTCGTAGGGCCCTTCCTTGCCCTCGGCGTCGCGCGGCCCGCCGTTCCAGGTGCTCGGCACGACGGCCTGGTAGTTGGCAATCTTCCCGTTCTCGATCACCAGCCAGTGGGCCAGGCAGCCCCTGGGTGCCTCGGTGTAGCCCACGCCGCGCGCGCGGTGCGGCCAGGTGGCCGGATCCCACAGGTCGGGATTGAAGGTGCGCACGTCGCCGGCCTTGATGTTGGCCATCAGGTTGTCGTACCAGGTGGACATGCTGTCGGCGATGATCTTGCTCTCGAGCGTGCGGGCGGCCGTCCTGCCGAGCGTCGAGAACATGGCCTCCAGCGGAACGTCGAGCTGTTTCAGTGCCATCCCGGCCAGCTCGCGTGTCTGCTTGTGCCCCGTGGCGTACAGCATCAGGACCCGCGAGAGCGGTCCGACCTCCATGGGATGGCCCCGCCAGCGCGGGGATTTCAGCCAGGAGTAGCTCGCCTGCGTATCCAGGTGCTCGTACGGCGGCCTGGGTCCCGTGTAGTCCAGACGGGTCTGTCCCTCGTAGGGATGCAGGCCGGTATTCTTGCCCACGGTGTAGTCGTACCAGGAATGGGCCACGAACTCCCGGACCTGGCCGTCCGCCTCCAGGTCGACCTCCTCGATCTTGCTCAGGTCACGATTCAGGATCGCGCCTCGCGGGATCAGCAGGTTCGACAGGTCCTCGGTGCCCTTCTCCGGAAAGTCTCCGTAGGTCAGGAAGTTGCCCACACCCTCACCGTGTCCGGGCTTGAGCCAGTCCTTGTAGAACGAGGCGATGGCCAGCGTGTCGGGCAGGTAGACCTGGTCCACGAACTGCTGCATCTTCCGGATGATCGAGGCGACCTTCTGCAGGCCCTCGGTGTTGACCGCGGTCGCGCCGGTGCCGGGTCCGGAGTGCACGCTGATCGCCGCCGGCGTGCCGCCGACCAGGAAGTTCGGGTGCGGGTTCTTGCCCCCGAAGATCGTGTGCAGCTTGGCCACCTCGCGCTGCCACTCGAGAGCATCCAGGTAGTGCGCCACCCCCATCAGGTTCGCTTCCGGCGGCAGCTTGTAGGCCGGATGCCCCCAGTAGCCGTTGGCGAAGATGCCCAGCTGTCCCGACTCGACCAGCCCCTTGACCTTCGCCTGAACGTCGGCGAAGTAGCCGGGCGACGAACGGGAATAGCTCGACAGCGACTGCGCCAGCTCGGAGGTCTTCTTCGGGTCGGCCTTCAGCGCCGAGACCACATCCACCCAGTCCAGCGCGTGCAGGTGATAGAAGTGCATCACGTGGTCGTGCACGAACTGCGCGCCGATCATGAGATTGCGAATGAGCTGGGCGTTGGGCGGAATGGGATAATTCAGCGCGGCCTCCACCGCCCGGATCGAGGCGATCCCGTGCACCAGGGTGCACACGCCGCAGATCCGCTGCGCGAAGGCCCAGGCATCCCGTGGATCCCGGCCCTGCAGAATGATCTCGATCCCGCGCACCATGGTGCCCGAGCTCGAGGCCTGGTGGATCACACCGTCCTGCATTTCGGCCTCGATGCGAAGATGGCCCTCGATGCGGGTGATGGGATCGACGACGACGGTTTGCGTGCTCATGCGCTCGCCTCCCCGGTCTTCTCAAGATGCTGCGCCACCAGCTCGAGCAGGCTGTGCGGCGACTTGTCCCAGTTGAAGTGTGCGCGGGCATCGTCGAACGTGTAGCGGCATCCCGCACAGGTGGTCACGAGCTGATCCGCCCCGGTATCGTCGATCTCGCGCAGTTTCGCCTCCATCGCGCGGTAACGAAGCTTGTTGGCGCTCTCCAGGAACACCACGCCGCCCCCTCCGCCGCAGCAGAAGGTGAATCCGCGATTGTCCTCCAGCTCGCGCAGCTCGACGCCCATGGCATCGAGCAGCTCCCGCGGCGCGTTCATGACGCCGCCCTTGCGCCCGATCTCGCAGGGATCGTGGAACGTCACGCTCGCCTCGCCGTCCCTGCGCAGGTGCAGGCGGCCCGCCCGCAGTTGCTCGGCGAGGTATTCGCTGACGTCCACTGCCCGGAACGGCAGCGCCTTGCCGAGCAGCTCAGCCCCCTTCCAGCGCAACGCGCCGTAGCCGTGCCCGCATTCCGGGACGATCACGGTGCCCGCGCCGCAGGCGGCGGCTTCATCGACCAGGCGATTCACGACGTCCCGCTCCCACTTGCGGCTGCCCGCCAGGTACGGGTAGTTCTCCGCCAGCAGAGCGGCGCTGCGGAAAGTCCAGGACACGCCGAGCGACTCCATGACCTTCACCAGGGCCACGACCAGGGCGGGATAGTTCTCGATGTCGATCCCGGAGACGCACAGCATGACGTCGGCCCGGTCGCGGTCCATCGGGATCTCGACGCCGTGCTTTTCGCCGATCGCACGGAGCTGATCCGCCCATGAGTTCTCGGTCGGGTACGGCGAGCCGGTCTGCTGCTGGCTCTTCGCCCGCTCATACAGCTCGGCGGGGGCCAGCCCGGCTTCGAACATGCCTTCGCGCGCCTCCTCGATCAGGCTCGCGACGTCGATGCCCATCGGGCACATCAGGCTGCAGCGACCGCACAGGTTGCAGCTGTCGTAGACCAGGTGCTGCCACTCCTCCAGCTCGCCGGCCGTCACCTTGTGCTTGAGCCCGAACCAGCGGAAGAACGGCGCGAACGGCCCGGACTCGCGCTTGTAGGCCTGCTTGAACGGCTCGGCCTTCCAGACCGGCGTATAGCGCGGGTCCTCGGTGGCGATGTAGAAGTGACAGGCGTCGGCGCACATGCCGCAATGGATGCAGGACTCCAGGCGCAGGGCGGCGAGGGCGCCGAATCCCCGGCTGAAGCTGCGCATGGCGTCCCGGACGCTGTCCGGACCGGCGTGCGGCCCCGGCGCCGGCCCCCGCGCGGCGGTGATGTCTGTCGTGCTCATGAAGCACCTCCCTTGCGGGCCAGCGTATAGCCGTTGATCACCCGCGACGGGAATATGTAGAAGGCGTGCATCAGCTTGCCGAACGGGAACCAGATCAGCAGCGCGTCGACGCTGAGGATGTGCCAGGCGAGCAGCTGGTGGTAGGGACCGCCCAGGTGCGCCGTCGCCATCAGCCCCGTGACCACGGTCGCGGTCACGAGCAGCCAGCTGAAGTAGTCATCGAAATTCGACAGCATCCGCAGCACGGGCTTGGACACCCGTCGCACCAGCACGGCGAGCAGCAGCGCCAGGGTCAGCACCGCGATGATGTTGATCAGGCTGCTGGGAAGCGCCGGCCAGCCGACCCCGATGATGCCCTTGAAGAAGACGATGTGCGGCGCGAACAGCAGGATCACAATGAACAGACCAAGGTGGTAGCCGTAGCCCAGCGCCTCACCGTAGCCGGTCCGGCGTATGAAGACCTTGTGCGGCCAGGACCGGGTGCCCGCAACCAGGGCCCCCTCGATCAGGGCGCGGAGCCGTCCGTGCCGGGCGGGAGAACGACTGCGGCGGTGGCGCAGCAGGAAGACCGCCAGCAGCCGCCACAGCACCCCGAAGCAGAACACCGCGATGGCGATCTGGAGCATCGGCCCTCGCGCGAAACTCAGCAGTGGATCCATGATTCAGTCCTCCTCTCCCCCCGAGTCCTGTTCCGAATGCCTGCGCCTTCCCCGGGCCCAGGCGGCGGCACCGGCGCCGACCAGCGCACCCACGCCGGCGGCCGGCCCCGCGATGGCGGCGACCTCCTTCGGCCGCATCTCGCCGGCACGCCCCCACTTCCCGGTGGCCAGCGGCGAGTAGAAGCTGCCGCCATCCCAGAAACCGGGTTCGGAGCACCCCAGGCAGGGATGCCCGGACTCGATCGGGAAGCTGGTGCCGTCATTCCACTTGAGGGTGGCACAGGCGTTGTAGGTGACCGGGCCCTTGCAGCCCAGCTCCCACAGGCACCAGCCGTTGCGCGCCCCCTCGTCGTCGAAGGTCTTGGCGAACTGGCCCTTGTCGTAGAACGGACGCCGGTAACAGCGGTCGTGGATGCTGTTGCCGTAGAACACCAGCGGCCGGCCGTGACCGTCCAGGTCCGGCAGCTTGCCCTGCGTGTAGTAGTGGACCAGGGTCCCGGTGATCACCGCCGGGATCGGGGGACAGCCCGAGACATTCACCACTGGCTTGTCCGTGACCAGCCGCGAGACCGGCACCGCGCCGGTGGGGTTGGGGTCCGCGAGCGGCAGTCCGCCGAACGCGGCACACGTGCCGACGCTGACCACGGCGGCGGCCCCCTTGGCGGCTTCCCGCAGGATCTGCTCGGCGCTGCGCCCCGCCGCGGTGTGATAGACGCCGCCGTTCCCCATGGGAACCGCGCCGTCCACGATCAGCAGGTACCTGCCCCGGTTCTTCCGCATCGCCTCGTCCTTGGCTTTTTCCGCGGCCTCGCCCGCGGCTGCCATCAGCGTGTCGTCGTAGTCCAGGGAAATGACGTTGAAGATCAGGGTCTCCAGCGTGGGCGAGAACGATCGGGTGAGCGACTCGAGGCAGCCGGTGCATTCCTGGAACGACAGGTAGATGACCGACGGACGCCTCATCGATGCCAGCTGCTTGGCCATCGCCCGGCCCATGAGCGGTGGCATCGCCAGCATGGAAGCGGTGGCGGCGCAGAACTTGAGAAAGCTTCGTCGGCTGATGCCCTGCGCTGCGAGCACCTCGCCGACGGTCTGGGTTTCATCCGGCTCAGCCATTTGCCTGTCCTCCTCGCTCTTCCCGTCCCGCGGCGTCTTGCGCGAGGCGCCGGCGCAGCCCGTCGATACCCCGGCGGATGTCGGCCGGATCGGTAATCAGGATCGCGGGAACCGTGGTGATCTCGATGAACGACGCGATGATCTCGTCATCGGGGTCCCGGTGCTCCACCCACCAGACTCCGTGCACGGCGGTCTCGCGCACGCGGGACCGCCCTCCGCCATCGAACACGGCATCCACCTCGCCCTGGCCCAGCGCGGCGGCCAGCGCGTCCAGCTCACCCGGCGCCATGGGCAGGCTGCGAAGATCGATCGCGGCCTCTTCGCCGGTCCGGAGCAGCCGCTCCAGCATGGCGAGGACCTCGTGCAGGATCGCGACCGCCCCGCCTCCGAGGCCGCCCGGGGGCCCTCCGCCCTCCACCCGTACGCCGATATCGGACAGCTTCATCGCGACCACTCCCCGAGCAGCCCGAGCACCGCCTCGCGGGCGCGCGCAACGCCGGCCTGCACGGCCGGCCCGGGGCGCTCGCCCCAATCCACGCGTTGCGGCTGGATGGCGACGAACGCGCGTCGCCGCGGCACACCGCCCCCCAGCCGGGCCATGTCCATCAGCTCGGCCAGGCTGACCTCGTGCACGCTCACGCCGCCCGGCCGGGCAACGAAGCGATCCATTACGGTGCCCTGCATGACGCGCACCGTGCCGGGCGGCGCATCCAGCCTGGCGGCGTCGATCACGATCCAGGCGGCGGCGTCTTCCAGCAGTGGCAGGAGGGTGAAGCTGAGGGTGCCGCCGTCGACGAGGTCGGCGTCGGCGGGAACGCGGGGATCGCGGGAGAGGGATTCCAGCACGTGCAGCCCTGCACCGTCGTCGCCGAGCAGCAGGTTGCCGATGCCGAGCACCAGCGTACGGCCCTGCTGCGCCGGCATGGGTCTGTCGGCTGCACCGTCGTCGGCGGAGGGAACTTGCGTCCGCAACGCGCCGTGAGTCATGGCGTTCTCCCTGGTCGGCGAGTCGTTCCACGCCGCGCCCGACCGTCCGTTCACGGGAATCCCTCTCCCGCATCGCCGGGCCGGGTGCCCTCCGGCCCGCATGCTCAGTTAAGCAGGGTGCTCCGGGGATCCGCTTGACCCAGGTCAACCCCGGAACGGGTCCAGTGCCGCTAGAGTGGACGCATGCCGAGGAGGAGCCGGGAATGCACGAAATGGCCATCTGCCAGGCGCTTATCGACCAGCTCGAGACCCTGGCCGCGGACCGCGGCGCGACGCGCGTGACAGGCGTGCTGCTGCGGATCGGGCCGCTCTCCGGGGTCGAGCCGGCGCTGCTGGACAGGGCCTTCGGTCTGGCCCGCGCCGGAACCGTCGCCGAGCAGGCGAGCCTGCGCATCGAACGGCTGCCGGTGCGCGTGAGCTGCCGCCACTGTGGCCGCAGCTCCGAGGCGGCGCCCAACCGGCTCCTGTGCGGCCACTGCGGCGACTACCGCACGCGCCTGGTCAGCGGCGACGAGCTGCAGCTGGCCCGCGCCGAGCTCGAGATTCCCGATGCGGTGGAAGCCGCCGGATAAGGAGATTTCCCATGTGTGACACCTGTGGCTGCAACATCACGCCGGGCAACGAGGTGCTGGCGCACCGGCACCACGAAGGTCACGACCACACCGCGGTCGAAGTGCTGTCCAGCCTGCTCGACGCCAACGACCACCAGGCGGTGCACAACCGCGCGCACTTCCGGTCACACGGCGTGCTGGCGGTGAACCTGATGTCTTCCCCCGGGGCCGGCAAGACCGCGCTGCTGGAAGCGACCATCGACGCCCTGGGGCGCGAGTTCCGCATCGGCGTCATCGAGGGCGACCTGGAGACCGAGAACGACGCCGCCCGCATCCGCGCGCGCGGCGTGCCCGCGGTGCAGATCAGCACCGGCACGGCCTGTCATCTCGACGCCCACATGGTCCACGAGGCCGTGCACGCGCTCGATCTCGATGCCCTCGACATCGTTTTCATCGAGAACGTCGGCAATCTCGTCTGTCCGGCCAGCTTCGACCTGGGACAGCACCGCAACGTCACCCTGCTGTCCGTGACCGAAGGCGCCGACAAGCCCGCCAAGTATCCCGTGATGTTCCGCGCCTCGGACCTGGTCCTGCTGACCAAGTGCGACCTGCTGGAGCTGCTCGACGATTTCGATCCCGCTGCGGCGCTGGCAGCGCTGCGCGCCCTGGCAAGCGAGGCCCCGCTGCTGCACACCGCCGCCCGCCGTGCCCCGGCGCTGGCCGGCTGGCTGGACTGGCTGCGCACGGTGGCCGCCGGGCTGCGCGCGGACACGCCGGCGCCGCAACCGGCCGTGGCGGAGTAGGAGACGGCCATGTGCCTCGCGGTTCCGGTCAGGGTGGTCGAGCTGCTGGACGACGAGCAGGCACTGATCGACGTGGGCGGCGTGCGCAACCGCGTATCGCTCGCGCTGGTGGACGACGTCGCGGTGGGGGACTACGTCATCGTGCACACCGGCTTCGCCATCGCCCGGCTGGACGTGGAGGAGGCCGAGCGCACGCTGGCGCTGTTCGACGAGATCGCGCGGACGCTGGGGGAGGCGCCGGATGCGCTACATCCGGGAATTCCGGGACGGTAGGGCCGCCGCCGCGCTGGCACGCGCCATCGCGGAGGAGGTGCGATCCGACCGCGATTACTACCTGATGGAGTTCTGCGGCGGGCACACTCACGCCATCTTCCGCTACGGCGTGCAGGACCTGTTGCCGGACAACGTGCATCTGGTGCACGGACCCGGCTGTCCGGTGTGCGTGCTGCCGGTGCCGCGCCTGGACATGGCGATCCGCCTGGCACGGCGGCCGGGCGTGATCCTGGCCAGCTACGGCGACATGCTGCGCGTGCCGGGTTCGCGCAAGCAGAGCCTGCTGCGCGCCCGCGCCGAGGGATGCGAGGTCGCGATGCTCTACTCGGCCACCGAGGCGCTCGAGATCGCCCGCCGCAACCCGGACCGCGAGGTGGTGTTCTTCGCCATCGGCTTCGAGACCACCACGCCCGCCACCGCCGTCGCGATCCGCCAGGCGCAGCAGGAAAGGCTGGCCAACTTCAGCGTGCTGTGCAACCACGTGCTCACGCCGTCGGCGATCCAGAGCATCCTGGACTCGCCGGAGGTGCGCAGCCTGGGAAGCGTCCGCGTGGACGGCTTCATCGGCCCTTCCCACGTCAGCACCATCATCGGCAGCCGGCCTTACGAGTTCTTCGCGGAGGAGTACCAGAAGCCGGTGGTGATCTCGGGCTTCGAGCCGCTGGACGTGCTCGCCTCGATCCGGATGCTGGTCCGCCAGCTCAACGAGCGCCGCGCCGAGGTCGAGAACGAGTTCACCCGCGGCGTCAGCCGCGAGGGCAACCGTCGCGCCCGCAGCCTGGTGGCCGAGCTGTTCGAGCTGCGGCCCGAATTCGAGTGGCGCGGCCTGGGCCGCGTGCCCTACAGCGGGCTGCGCATCAAGCGCGCGTACCGCGACTTCGACGCCGAACATCGCTTCGACATCACCGAGGAGCCGGCGCCGGAGAACAAGGCCTGCCAGTGCCCGGCCATCATCCGCGGCGTCAAGAAGCCCACCGACTGCCCGATCTTCGGCACGGTGTGCACGCCGCGCAACCCGATCGGCGCCTGCATGGTGTCGTCCGAGGGCGCCTGCGCCGCGTACTACAAGTACCGCTACCGGCGCCCGGCCGAGTCCGCCTGAGACGCCATGCGCATCCTGCTCCTGACACACGGCTTCAACAGCCTCAGCCAGCGCCTGCACGTCGAGCTGCGCGAGCGCGGCCACCAGGTCTCGGTGGAGCTCGACATCAACGACGCGGTCACCCGCGAGGCGATCGACTTGTTCCGCCCGGACCTGGTCGTGGCGCCGTTCCTCAAGCGCTCCATCCCGGAATCGGTCTGGCGGCGCCACGTCTGTCTGATCGTGCACCCGGGGATTCCCGGGGACCGGGGGCCCTCGGCCCTGGACTGGGCGATCCTGGAGGACCGGCCGCGCTGGGGCGTGACCGTGCTGCAGGCCGAGGCCGGGATGGACGCCGGGCCGGTCCGGGCCTGGCGGGAGTTTCCGATGCGCGCGGCCCGCAAGAGCAGCCTGTACCGCTTCGAGGTGACCGAGGCCGCCACCGGGGCCGTGCTGGAAGCGATCGAGCGCTTCCGGGCGGGCACTGCGCCCGCCTATCCCGACGCCCTGGCCGGCATCACCCCGGGACGCTGGCATGACCCGATGCGCCAGGCCGACCGGTGCATCGACTGGGACCGCGACGATACCGCCACGGTCACCCGGAAGATCAACGCCGGTGACGGCGCTCCCGGGGTGTGCGACGAGATCCTGGACCTGTCCTGCCGACTCTTCGACGCGCGGGAGGCTCCCGGGATGCGCGGGCGGCCGGGCGAAATCATCGGCCGCGCGCACGGCGCGGTCTGCCGAGCCACCCGTGACGGCGCGTTGTGGATCGGCCACCTGCGCGCCGGCCACGCCGCGGCCCCGGACTTCAAGCTGCCCGCGGCGCGGGTTCTCGGCCTGCGCCTGCGCGGCGTCCCCGTGACCGGCGGCGAGGCCGGGGCGGCCGTGGACCCGATCCGCTACGAGGAGCACGGCCCGGTCGGCGTGTTGTACTTCGACTTCTACAACGGCGCCATGGGCACCGCGCACTGCCGGCGCCTGCTCGCCGCGTGGCGCGCCGCCTGCCGGCGTCCGACCCGGGTCATCGTGCTGGCCGGCGGCACCGACTTCTGGTCCAACGGGCTGCACCTGAACCTGATCGAGGCGGCGGACAGCCCGGCCGACGAATCGTGGCGCAACATCAACGCCATGGATGACCTGGCCGAGGCCGTGATCACCACACGCAGCCATCTGACCGTCTCCGCCGTCGGCGGCAATGCCGGGGCCGGCGGCGCGTTCCTGGCGCTGGCCGCCGATCACGTGGCGCTGCGACACGGAGTCGTCCTGAACCCGCACTATCGCAACATGGGCAACCTGTACGGGTCGGAGTACTGGACCTATGTCCTGCCCCGCCGGGTAGGCGAGGCCGCGGTGAAGACCATCGTGCGCGGCCGGCTCCCGATCGGCGCCCGGCAGGCGCTGCAGCTGGGCCTCGCGGACGTCTGCGGCCCGGCGAACCCCGCCCGGTTCCGGGCCGAAGTGCTCGATCAGGCACTGTCTCTGGCCGGCGCCGACGGCTACGCCGCCCGCCTGGAAGACAAGAGCCGCCGCCTCGGCCGCGACACCGCGGAGCGGCCGCTGCAGGCCTGGCGCGACGAGGAGCTCGCGCAGATGCGCCTGAACTTCTACGGCTTCGATCCCAGCTACCACGTCGCGCGCCACCGTTTCGTGCACCAGGCGCCCCGCGCCTGGACGCCCCGGCACCTCGCACTGCACCGGCGCCTCGACTGGACCGTGCCAGATGAGCCTGAAGCCGGTGTGGCCTCCGGCGGCTGAGCCCGTGGCAGACGCGGAGGCGCGCACGGCGCTGCGCCTGACCCTGACCGGGCGGGTCCAGGGCGTCGGATTCCGTCCCTTCGTCTACCGCCAGGCCCGCGCCCGTGACCTGGCCGGCTGGGTGTGCAACCGGGGCGGCACCGTGCTGGTGCACGCCGAGGGGCCGCGGGAAGCGCTCGAGTCCTTCGTCGCGGCCCTGGTCGCGGAGGCGCCGCCCCTGGCACGGCCGATCGCGGGCCGACCGCAGCCAGCCACGCCGCAGGGCCTGGAGGAATTCCGGGTGCTCGCCAGCGAGGCGGCCGGCGCGGCCACCATTCACCTGCCGCCGGACCAGTTCGCCTGCGACGAGTGCCTGGCCGAGCTGAACGATCCGGGCGGCCGCCGCTACCGCTATCCGTTCATCAACTGCACCCAGTGCGGCCCGCGCTACACCATCATCCGCGGCATGCCCTACGACCGGCCGCGCACCAGCATGGCGGCGTTCCCGCTCTGCCCCGACTGCCGCGCGGAGTACGAGAATCCCCTGGACCGCCGGTTCCATGCCGAGCCGCTGGCCTGCCCCGAATGCGGGCCCCGCCTTCGCTGGCGCGCCGGCGACGTGCACCGGGAAGGCAACGAGCCCTCCCTGGCGGTTTGCCTTGACGCGCTCCGGCGGGGCCGGGTCGTGGCGGTGCGCGGCATCGGGGGCTATCAGCTCGTCTGCGACGCCGCCGACGAGTCCGCGGTGCGGCGTCTGCGCCGGCGCAAGCATCGGCCCCACAAGCCGTTCGCGGTCATGGTGCCCATGACCGGACCGGACGGCCTGGACACGGCGCGCCGCCTCGCGCAGCTGGACGCACTGCAGGCCGGCCTGCTGCGCGATCCGATGCGGCCGATCGTGCTCGCGCCGCGCCGGGAAGGCGCGCCGCTGGCGCCGTCGATCGCTCCGTCCGTCGCGGACGTCGGCCTGATGCTGCCCTACAGTCCGCTGCACCAGCTGCTGCTGGACGGCTTCGGCGCCGCCCTGGTGATGACCTCCGGCAACCTCAGCGGCGAGCCGGTGCTGACCGACCCCGAACAGGCGGAAACCCGCCTGGCCTCCGTGGCCGACGCCTTCCTGCACCACGACCGCCCGATCGTGCGGCCGGCCGACGACCCGGTCTACGTCCGCAACGACGGGCGCATGCGCCCGCTGCGCCTGGGCCGGGGCAACGCCCCGATCGAGCTCGAGCTCCCGCGCGCGGCGGATCGTCCGCTGCTCGCCTACGGTGCCTACCTGAAGAACACCATCGCCCTGGCCTGGGACCGCCGGGTCGTGGTTTCCCCCCATCTGGGCGACCTCGGCACGCCCCGCGCGCGGGAGCTGCTCGCGCGCGTGGCGCAGGACCTGCAGGCGCTCTACGGGGTGCCTGCCCGGCAACTCGCCTGCGACGCCCACCCCGGGTTCCCGACGCACCGGCAGGCGCGCGAGGCCGGCCTGCCCGTGCACGTCGTGTTTCACCATCATGCCCACGCCTCGGCGCTCGCCGGCGAGCTCGGCCTGCCCGGACCGATGCTGGTGTTCGCCTGGGACGGCGTCGGCTACGGTGAGGACGGCACCCTGTGGGGCGGCGAGGCGCTGGTGGGCGAGCCCGGTCGCTGGCGCCGCGCCGGCAGCCTGCGGCCCTTCCGCCTCCCCGGCGGCGACCGGGTCGTGACCGAGCCCTGGCGCACCGCCGCCGCGCTCGCCTGGGAAACCGGCCGCGACTGGCAGCCGCCGGAGCACGCGGCGCCCGGAATGCTGTTCGACGCCTGGCGGCGGGGCCTGAACAGTCCCCTGACCAGCGCCGCCGGGCGCCTGTTCGATGGCGCCGCGGCCCTCGCCGGCGTTACGCTCGAGGCGAGCTTCGAGGGCCAGGGCCCGATGGCGCTGGAGGCGATCGCGGTCGACGCGCCGGCGCTGCCGTTGCCGCTGGCGCGGGATGGCGGGGACATCTGGCGGATCGACTGGGGGCCGCTGGTGGCGCTCATGTGCGACGAAAGCCTCTCGCGGGCGGCGCGGGCCGGGAGTTTCCACGCCTCGCTCGCCGTGGCCCTGGCGGAACAGGCGGCGCGGATCGTGGGTGAGCACGGCCTGCACCGCGTCGGCCTGACCGGTGGTGTGTTCCAGAATCGCCGGCTGACGGCCCTGGCGCGGCATGCGCTCGAGGCGCGTGGCTTCGAGGTCCTGCTCCCGGCGGCGCTGCCGGTCAACGACGCCGGCATCAGCTACGGCCAGGTCATCGAGGCGCTCGCCCGGCAACCGGACTGAAGAGGTAGACCGCCTTGGCAGCAAAGGACTCACGCATCGCCCTCGCCCACGGCAACGGCGGACGCTTCATGCGCGAGCTGATCCGGGACCTGTTCGCCGCGCGGCTGGCCAACCCGGCCCTCGACGTCGATCTGGACGCCGTTGCGGTCCCGCTCGATGCCACCGAGATCATGCTCACCACCGACGGCTTCACGGTGCAGCCGCTGGAGTTTCCCGGCGGCAACATCGGCTCGCTGGCGATCCACGGCACCGTCAATGACCTCGCCGTCGCCGGCGCCCTCCCGCGCTACCTCACGCTGAACGCCATCATCGAGGAAGGGACCGAAATGGCGCTGCTGGAGCGCGTGGTCGACGCCATGGCCGCGGCGGCCGCCGAATGCGGGGTCGCCGTCGTGGCCGGCGATACCAAGGTGGTCGGCCGCGGCGAGTGCGGCGGCGTCTACCTGGCCACGACCGGGATCGGACTGCGCCTGGACGGTCCCCGCCTGGGTCCCCGCCGGATCCGGCCCGGCGACCGCGTGCTGGTCAGCGGCCCGGTGGGCGATCACGGCGCCGCCGTTCTGCTCGCGCGCGAACAGTTCGGCATGCACGGCGAGCTGCGCTCCGACGCCGCCAGCGTGCTGCCGGCGGCGCAGGCGCTGCTGCGCTGCCCGGGCCTGCGCTTCATGCGCGATCCCACGCGCGGTGGACTCGCCACCGTGGCCAACGAAATCACCCGCATGACCGGCCTGGGCCTGCGCCTGGACGAGGCGGCAATCCCGGTCAGCGACCCGGTCGCGGGCGTATGCGAACTGCTCGGCTACGACCCGCTCTACCTCGCCTGCGAGGGCCGCATCGTGGCGATCGTGGCCGCGGACGAGGCCGGACGCGCGCGCGACCTGCTGGAGGGCTCCGGCGCGGCCCCGGCACCGACCATCATCGGCACGGTCGGGAACGCCCCGCCCGGCGTGGTCCTCCAGACCACCCTCGGCGGCGAGCGCATGCTGGACGAGCTGGAGGACGATCCGCTGCCGAGGATCTGTTGATACGAGGAAAAGTTGTTACGTTTTAAGTGGTTAAGTGGCGGCCGGACCGGGGCCTGCGCCCCGGTCCGGCCGCCTGGAGCGACGCTCGGGTGACCATCTCGCACACCGGTTCGAAAGCAGTATTCCGGGCGGGATGCCAGCCCGTGCGAATGTCCCTCGCCTCCCCGGCCTTTCCCCTTAACAACTTAAAACTTAACAACTTAACAACTTAACAACTTAACAACTATCTGACAGGCGGCCTCGCGGTCTCCTGCCGCATGGCGATCGGGCAGGTGGCCTCCGGCAGCACCTCGTCGCGGATGTGGGCGCGCATCTGGTCGCGGAAGTTGTTCACGGTGGTGAAGAACCGCCGCATCATCACCAGCCAGAGGTACATGCCGCGATCGGTCAGGGCGTAGCCCCCGGGTGTCCTGCGGACCGCGCCCAGCAGCTCCAGCGCCGCCAGCTCCTTCCACAATGCCCGGAAGTAGCCGGGGCCGAAGCGCCGGAGAGCCTTCTCCCGGTCCAGGTGCAGGCCGAACAGCTGCATCAGCAGGTCGTAGCGCAGCTGCCACTGGCGGCTGTAGCCGCGCCGGCGCGTGATCGCGACGCCGCGCTGCGCGACCAGCCGGTCATAGCGGTTGATGGAAAACGAGGTCGAGTACAACGCACCCTGAAGGTAGCTGAACGCACCGCTGCCCACTCCCACGTACTCGTCGGTCTCGATGATGTACTCGTCGATCATCCGGTTGCCGCGCGAGAAGGTCCACGCGGTCGAGGGCGGATGGGTCCGGCCGAGCCGCTGCCGGATCAGCGTATACAGCGCCTCCTCGTCGCGGTAGTCCACCAGGCCCATGGTCTTCGCCATGCGTTTCCGGGCGGAATCGGCGGTCATGAGCGGATAGTAGGAAACCTGGTCGAGGTTCACTTCCTGCAGGATCTGCAGATCGCGCTCGAGCGAACCGCGGGACTGGTTCGGCAGGTTGAAGATCATGTCCGCGTTCAGGGTGTCGAACATGCCGCGGGCGTCGCCGAGCCGCCTCGCGGTAAGGTCCCCGCCGCCGTAGGGACCGTACCGTCCCATCGCCTGCAGCAGGTCGTCGTCGAAGCTCTGCACGCCCACCGAGAGGCGGTTCACGCCGGCTTCCAGCAGCGTGTCGAGCACCGGCTGCGTCAGATGGTTGGGGTTGGTCTCCACCGAGATCTTCCGCACCGGCCAGCACTCGCGGATCAGGGCCAGCGTTCGCGCCAGCTCCTCCGGCCATATCGTGGGGGTGCCCCCACCGACGTAGACCTCTCCGAATACGTAGCCCCGTCCGCGATAATCGCGGACCTCGTCCCTCAGGGCGGAAAAATACCGCTCCGCCTTCCCCCTCTGGAACTGGACCCGGTGAAACGAGCAATAGGTGCACAGGCTCTCGCAGAAGGGGACGTGGACGTAGAGAAGATACTTCCGGCCGGCGGTGGGCGCCGGAACGGACGGCATCTCCCCGCCGTCGTCCGGAAAGCTCAGGACGTGCTCCATTACCCGGCCGATGGCCGGTTCCAGCCGGCTACCCATTCCGCTCACTCCCCGGACTGCCGCGCACGGGCGCCCGGCCAGCCAGACTCTCCTGCAGTCTAGCGAGGCCGGCGACGGGTGCGCGTGACCTGAATCAAGCGGAAGCAGGCTGCGGCAGCGCGCTACCGCCCCGGGAAGAGCCCGGAATTGTCGACGTATATCCGGTCGTCCCGGATCGCGTTCCGCCCCTCGACGGCCGGCTCATTTCCGAACCGGAAGCGGGCTCCGGGCGCGAGGTACCCGGCAAACCCGCCGGGGTCAGCACGATCGATGCAGGCGAACAGTTCGTCCAGCCAGCGGTCACCGAGGCTCCGGGACGCGGCCGTGGGCCGTCGCGTTGCTGCCGCGGCCCGCTCGCCTCCCTTCACGCCCCGCCCGCGACGGTAATGATCACGGAAACGATCAGGGCGAGGCCGACCAGCACCACGATCGCGCCGAAAGTCGTCCATGCCCATACGGCGAGGCGCGACGGGGGCCCGACCAGCACGCCCTGGAGCTTGTCCTCCCGCACCAGTCGCTCGTATTGCTGCGGACGCTCCTCGCGGAAGCGCTCGAGCGGCAGTCGCCCGGTGAAGATGGTGATGTCCATCGGGAAGTTCTCCGGGCGCAGGTGGTTGTGGAAGTAGTGGAAGATGAAGATGAAGCCGACCGCCAGCAGCGCTTCCTCGCCGTGCACCACCGCGGCGACGTTCAGGATCTGCCCCGGCAGCACGCGCGCGGCCAGCGCCGGAATCGCCAGCATCAGCCCGGAGGCTCCGATCATCGCAACCCCCCAGAAGACCGCCCAGTAGTCGAACTTCTCCCAGTAGGTCCAGCGGTCCAGGCGCGGCCTCGGGCCCAGATAGAGGAACCAGCGGACGTTCTGGTACAGGTCCACGAGGTCCTTGCCCCGGGGCACCATGGAGTTCGCGCCCCAGAACAGCCCGAAGTCCCGGGTGCGAACGAAGCGCCACGCGACCACGACCAGGTGCAGGAAGAAGTAGCCGAACGTGATCCCGGCGCACACCAGGTGGATGTCCCGCATCTGCGGCTCGCCGCCGAGCAGCTGCGACAGGAAGTGCGCCCAGGGGGCGGAGGCATACTTGAGCGGCAGGCCGGTCATCGCCAGCAGGATGAAGCTGACGATCACGGTTACGTGCATCCAGCGCTGGAGGGTGCTGAAGCGCTGTACGTAGGCGTTGCCCTCCGCCTGCACCCGCGGGAGCTCCCCGCGCAGCCGCGCGACGAAGCCCCGCTGCAGCCACAGCACGGTGTGCAGGCCGAAGAATCCGAACACGAAGATCAGCAGCGCAACCATGACGATGTGGCTGTAGAACACCACCGCCGAATGCGCCGGATTCCCGGGCTGGGGATGGGGGTCGAAGCGCGTGAAGTTGGCGTTGATGTTCTTGTGACACTGCCCGCAGGTCGCCACCAGGTTGCCGGGCGCGACGCTCGAGTGCGGGTCGCTGGCCGGCAGGGGCCGGTGCGGGTCGTGGCAGTCGGAGCAGCGCGGTGCCTTCGCCATGCCCAGGGCCGCGGCCTGGCCGTGGAAGCGGTCCATGTAGCCCTTGTAGTGTTCCTTGTGGCAGGCCGCGCAGCGCTGGGGAATGGAGTTGCGGAAGGCGGCGCTGTCCACCTTCTGCACGTCGTGGGCGCCGTGGCAGTCCGTGCAGTCCGGCGTCCGCTTCCCGGCCGCCTTGCCGGAGGCATGCTCGCCCATGCGCAGCTGGTGCAGCACGCGCCGATGGCAGCCGCCGCAATCCACCGGCTCCAGGCGCCTGGCGTGCGGGATGGCGTTGATGTCGGAATGGCAGTCGGTGCAGTTCAGCTTCGCATGCACCGAGTGCGCCAGGACCCCGGGATCGACCGTGGGCACACGCCGGGGCGCGTGGCAGCTCTCGCAGGCCTGCTTGGTCAGCGGGTGCCCGGCCGGCAGGGCGGAGGCGCCGGCCGGCGTTGCCGCCGTCGCCGCCGCGGCGCTCGCGATGCCCGGCACGCACAGCAGCGGGACGACCGCCAGGAGCAGCAGGCCAAACACCCGGCCGCTTCTTCGTGGCCCCCGCCTCCCGCCTGGCTTGTTCACGCTGGCTCTCCCTGCCCGGCGCCCCTGGCGCCGTTCAGAAGTGATACTTCGCCGTCACGGCCGCCACCCAGACGCTGTAGCGGGGGCTGCCCTGGCCGAGGCTCAGCAGGGTGGGCACCGTGTCCACGCCCACGCCGTCCAGGGCCCAGTAGCGGCTGTGGAAGCGCTCGTATTCGAGCGCCAGCCCCACGCGCCAGTCCTTGGTCGCGCGGAAGTCGCTGTCGGCTCGCAGCGTCAGGCGGTGCGTGTAGAGGTCCGGGAAGCCCGTCGAGGGGGCGCCTGTAATGACGCTGGTGGTGCCGCTGGAGCCGGCGTAGGTCACTCCCGCCCCCACGTGACCGTCACGGGGCAGACCCGACATGCGCATGTGCACGCCGACGGTGTTGAAGGTGTCGTCGGTCTTGCCGGTCCAGTCCGGGGTGGAGAAGTACTGGCTGTTGCGCTGCTTCGTCCAGTAGCCCTCGCGGGTGAAGTAGCCGCTCACCTGCAGGTTCTTCGACGGCGTGACCCCGACGTCGACGGTATAGGTGTACCAGTTCTGCTGGTAGCGCCCGATGCTCACGTCGTAGCTGTCTCGCGTGAGCTCCCCCGAGACGTCGATGCTGAGGATGGTCAGCGGCGTGAGCGTGACCCCCGCGTGGGCGCGGTTGCGGGTCCGGTCGGCCACGTCGTACCAGGTGAGCAGCGGATTCTCGGGCACACCGGTGACCGCCTGTGCCGCCTGACCCGAGCCCTGGCGCCGGGCGTGCTCGACCCTGAGGGTCAGCTCGACGTTCTCCATCACGGACCCGCGCAGTTGCGCCCACTCGCTCAGGTCCCCTGTATCCGGCCGGAACGCGCCGTAGTAGAGCAGATAGCGGGTGTAGTCCACGCCGCCGGAGAGGTACTTGCCGGAGAGCGTCGTATAGTCCGCCTCCACCCCGGTCTTGTAGCGCGTGTAGCTGAGCGGCTGGTTCACCACCGTGGCGCCGGTCACGGTGTCCGCGATGACCTGCTGGAAGGCGTCCTGCGGCGTGCGGTTGTCGCGCCGGTTGAGGCGGTAGTGAATCGTCACCCGCAGGCGATCGACCGGCGGCCGCACGATCATGCGGGCATTGGCGACCAGGCTGTTGACGCGCGCATCGGCGGAGCTTCGCGGCAGGGACACGGTACTCAGCGCCGGGTTGATGCTGGCGGCCAGGAAGCTGGCATTCTGGCTCATGCGGCCGGCCGAGACGTTGCCGGTGAAATACGCGCGCGAGCCGACGTCGCCGCCCCCGGACAGCGTGAGCTGGTTGAACTGGTTGTCGGGCGGCAGGGACATCTGGCCCTGGCCGTTGTTGCCGAGCAGCGGCGTGTACGGGTTGTCCCAGGCAAAGCGGCGGTTGTTGTCGGTGAAGAACGAGCCGCGGTAGGCCAGCCCGAGCTGCCAGGCATCCAGATCGTAGTGGATGCCCGCGTCCACCGTGTTGGTGTCGTAGTCGACCGGCTGCGGCAGCAGCATGGCGTCGGTCAGGAAGGTCGCTCCGGTCGCCTGCGTGCCGTCCTTGTGCTCGTGCTGGAAGTTGACGCTGTAGCTGAGATTGGACGTCTGATCGAAGTCCACGCCGGCGTCGATGCGGCGCCGCCGGGTGCCGAGATCGATCCGCTGCAGCGCTCCCGGCAGGGAGCTCATCGCCGCGGTGCTTCCCTGGTGGTCCCAGCCCGCTGGCAGGGTCAGGTTGCTGCCGCCGACGCCGCGAAACGGCGTGTAGGCGTCATTCGTGGCGTGGTGCACGATGCCGTCGTAGCCCAGGTGCACCTGGTATTTGCCCTGCCTGCCGCCGCTGACCTCCAGCGAGCGGGTATCAAGACCCGGGTTGCGCAGGTCGAGGTCCCAGCGGTTGGCGTTGCTCCCGTACCAGGTCAGGTGACCCCCGGCGTCGAGGTAGAGGCCGTCCTGGTTGAGGTCGCTGTACTCGCCGAACTTGGCCGAGCTTTGCGAGACGTAGCCGGGCCCGGCCCACAGGTCACCCGTCAGGCCGCTCGGGAACGGGCAGAAGCGGCAGCGCCAGTGGCTGGTGTCCACCTGGGACGCGTCCGGCGGCTGGGCCGCGGCGACTCCGGCGATCGCCCACAGGCCCACCAGCGGGAGCAGGTATCGCAGCGGTCTTGTCCGTGTTTGCACTGCGTGTTCCTCCCTCATTTCGATCGCTCGCCGTCCGCTAGCGCAGCAGGTACGCCCCGGACGGATTGTTGGAGCCATGCACCTTGGTATGGCAGTTGGTGCAGCTTTGGCCGAGCAGGAACGTCGACGGGCTGTTGCCCGGCAGCCCCATGCCGGTGCGGGCCACGCTCGGGTGTCCCGCGGCGCTGTGGCAGTCCTGGCACAGCAGCGGCGTCGACTTGGTCAGCAGGAACCGGTGGTTGGAGCCGTGCGGGTTGTGGCAGTCCGCGCAGTTCTCCGAGGCCGGCGGATGCTCCCACAGGAACGGTCCGCGCTTGTCCGCGTGGCAGCTGTAGCAGGTCTGGTTGAGCGTCGGCTGTGCCAGCAGGAACGGGTTCTTCGACTGGTGCGGCTTGTGGCAGTCGGTGCAGGTCAGCTCGCCGAAGCGCACCGGGTGGGTGAACGCCCGCTGGAACTGCGAGCGCACGTTGGTGTGGCACTTCTCGCACACCTGAGGCTGGGTCGCCTTGGACAGCACCGGGTCGTGCCTGGCGTGAATCGTGTGGCAGGAGGCGCAGGCCACGCCCGCCTGGGAGTGCATCCCGCCGTGCCAGCCGGAGCCCATCTGGTCCTTGTGGCAGGCCAGGCAGCGGGCGTTCTGCTTCGCCACCGGGAACGGCGAGTTCCTGCCGAAGGTGAAGATCAGGGGCCGCTTCTCGCCCGGCATCACCCGTTTCGGGTGATTCCCGGCCGGGCCGTGGCAGGCCTCGCACTGCAGGCCCGCGAACGGCGTCCGGGAGTCCGCCTTCTCGGCGTGGGGGGTGTAGAAGATCGACTGCACCTTGTCGCTGTCGTGGCAGCGCAGGCAGGTGTCGGCCCCCTGGCGGCTGTAGTGCGCTTGCGGCTTCGAGGCCGACCCCGCGTCCCCGCCCGCCTGGGCCAGGGCCGTCCCGGTGACCATGGCCAGCATCGCTGCCGCCAGCCAGAGCACCACGCGACCGGCCCGGGGTGGGCGGGGACAGGCGCCGGCGCGCCTGCCTTTGCCTGTCCCTCGCTCCATTCTTCTTCTCCTAGTGGACGTCGTGGACCTTGGCCACGTCCGCGATGGTGCCTGACCCGTGACAGACCGCGCAGGCCTCGGTCGTGCTCTGCGCCTGCGTCCGGCTGGTCGCGCTCCCGTTGCCCACATCGGCCTCGGTGGTGATCAGGGCACCGTTGGTCTGCATGTGTGCCCTGGCCGTGGCACTGGTATGGCACGCCGAGCAGGCTGCAGCCGTGGGTGTGGTCACGTGATCGTCGCTCGGGTCGAAGGCCGCCGTATTGCTCGGGGTGTAATAATCCCCGCTGCCGCTGCTGTTGACCGTCGCCCCGCTGTCCACGGTGGTCGGCAGCACGCCCGCCGGGAGCGGCGGCTCGTAGCTGCTGCCCGTGTGGCAGATGTTGCAGCTCAGCTTCGGATTCGGGAACTGGACATCCGAGAAGTCGTTGACGCTGCCGCGGTAGCCGTAGACCACGAAGGGCTCGGTGCGCTTCGCCGCGCCATGGATCGCGTGGATCATGTACTTGAAGTCGATCGGGCGCTGCTCCAGGCCGTCACCGGTGGCGGCGCTATTGACGCCGTTCACCGTGTTGTCCGGGTCCGGAGGCCGCTGCGACAGATCCGTCTCGTTCGGGTTGTGGCAAACCACGCAGACCTGGAGGTTGTCGTTGCGGTTGCCGCCGTGCATCGCCAGCCCGTCGGCCCGACCGTGGCAGACCTGGCACTTCTTGATGTCCACCATGGTCTCCGGGGTCAGGGTGCTCGGCGGATCGTACGTCGTGCTGCCGTCCGCGATGGAGAACCCCTGCGCCACGCTGGTCACCGGGATGCGCTCGTCGTGGTCGATGGAGCCGTTGCCGTTGTAGTCGTAGGCGGTAAAGCCCTCGATCGCGACCACGCCCGAGCCCTTGGTACCGCTCGGAACCGCGTTTGGCGATGTCACGGTGCACGTCGTGCCGCTGGTGCAGCTTGTCCCGAAGTGGATCGGCTGGGAGGTCGCACTGCCGGTATCCGACGAGGGGTTGGCGCCCGTGTTGGTATAGGCCAGCGTCGTGTAACCGGAAGACGTGTAATTGGTGGTGCTCCAGCCGACGTCGAGGTTGATCGAGCCGTTCTGGATATAGGTGTTCGAGAAGTCGTAAGGCTGGTTGTTGTTCTGCGGATCGACGACCTCGAAGGTCACATCCACCTGGTCCCCGGCAGTGATCGTGCTGGAGCCCGTGGCGTGATCCTGGATGCTCAGGATTTTCCAGGCGAACTTCTTCGCGTCGAGCTGTTCCTGCTCGGGAATGGACTTGAGGTGGCTCTCCGCCACGCTGCCGGCGACGCTGCCGGACGAGTGGCACACCGTGCACTCGCTGTTGTCGGTCTCCACGCCGCCCGGGTGGCCGCCGGCCTTGCCCTGGGCGAAGTCGACGTTGACGTGGCACGAGCCGCAACTGGCCATGGTCGGCCGGGTCTCGTAACGATCCCAGTCCGGGTACTCGGTGTGGTACTGGGCAGTGCTCGTCCACGGCGCGTTCGGCACATCGGCCATGCCCGGGTCATGGCAGCGCGAGCAGTTCTCGATGTTCTGCGGGAACACCACGTCGTTGAAGTTCGTGACGTTGTTCATGTACCCGTAGACGAGGAAGTCGAAGTTGTAGGGTGCGGCGGCCAGCACCGAGCCGGCATGGATCCGGTGGATCATGCTGTTGAACGCCAGCGTGTAGCCGGTGTTCGGGTCGGTGTTGCCCGCGTTGTGGCAGGTCACGCACATCGCGACGTCGTGGCGCGGCCCCCCGTGCAGGTCCAGCTCGCCGTGGCAGCTGTCGCAGGTGGCGGTGCTGACCATCTTTTTCTCGGGGATGCCGGTGGTCGCGCCGGTCGAAGGCTGCCAGGTGTAGATGGCGTTGTTGGTGAAGTTCAGCGGCGAGGTCGGATCCGAGCCATGCGGGGTGCGCAGGGTCAGCGCGACGCGCTGGGTCAGGCCCGGATCGTATTTCACCGTCACCGGCGTCGTGATGTCGGTGACATCCAGGGACGAGCCCTGGCCGCCGAAGGTGAAGGTGTAGCTGCCGTCCTGGTGGTTGGCCAGGGTGCCGTCGGAGCCGGAGATGGCCTGCGGCTGGGGCGCTTCGGTCATGGGCGCGTTGCTTGCAACGGCCTGCCGCTCCTGGTTGACGTAGTTCTGCCAGTGATCGGCATCGCCGTCGGTGCCGGGGATCAGCTCGGCGATGGTGAGCTCGATGTCGCCCTGCGGGATGCCGGCGAAGGGCGTGCCGTTCTGGTCCACCGCGGTGAAGTCCACCGTGGTCTGGTGCCCGATGGTCACCCCGGTGATCTTGAGCGTCAGCGACTTGGCGTTGCTGCCGACCACCGTGGTCTGGCCGGGCGGTCCGGCGGGACCCGCGGGACCGGTGTCACCGGTGCTGCCGATATTGCATCCTGCCAGGCCCAGTGCGAGAAACGCGCACACGGCGAGCGCCAGGTACGTTCCCCGAAGCATCCTTCCAGTTTTCATGCAAGCCCCCTTTGGCTTTCATCCGCCACCCCCCTTTTTGTTCCCTGTTCCACCCGGTCCGGTGGCCGGATGTGCACAAGGTAGCTTCCGGGCACCTGCCCGGGTATTGACGTGGATCAACCAGCCACGGCATGCGCGTTTTGATAATGGTCCCCGGAACCCGGCCGGACCCGCCGGCCGTGCGCGGCGAGTGCCGCCGGACACCGGGGGAAGCAACCGGCGACTGCCGGCTCGGGGAAACCTTCAAGAGCGAGGGAAAGAAGATGCGAAAAATGGCGATACTGGCGGCAGGGCTGGCCGCGGTTGCGGTCATGGCCATGCCTGCCTGGACCCCGGCTTCGGCCGCGAGCACTCAGGACATCATCAACGGCTGCGAAAGCTGCCACGGCCCCAAGGGCGCGAGCACCCACAAGGACATCCCGATCATCGGCGGGGTCTCGGCGTTCTACATCGACGCCCAGATCCAGGCCTACCAGAAGAAGCTGCGGCCCTGCCCGGACGTGAAGTATCCGGCCGGGCCGGACAAGGGCAAGACCACCAACATGTGCGACGAGGTCAAGAACCTCGACAAGAAGCAGGCGCAGGACGTCACCGACTACTTCTCCAAGCAGCCCTTCGTGCCGGCCAAGCAGTCCTTCGACGCGGCCAAGGCGAAGACCGGCAAGCAGATCCACGAGACCTACTGCTCGCGCTGCCACTCCGAGGGCGGCAGCTTCGCCATGGACGACGCAGGCATTCTCGCAGGCCAGTGGACGCCCTACCTGAAGGAGCAGTTCAAGGACTACCAGGCCGGCAAGCGCTGGATGCCCGAGAAGATGAAGCCCAAGATCGATCAGCTCGACGCCAAGCAGATCGAGGACCTGCTCAACTACTACGCGAGTGAAGGGGCCAGCAAGTGACATCCGGCGACAACCCCGACGGAGGCCGCCACGGCTTCTGGCAGAAGCTGTGGCGGCCGTCCCGGCGCTGGTGGCTGCTGTTCCTGCCCGCCGGGGGCGTGCTGGCCTTCATCGGCGGCATCGTGGTGTGGTTCGCGGTGCAGCAGTCGATGCTGAACACCAGCAAGATGTCCTACTGCCTCTCGTGCCACGAGATGCGGATCCCGTACAAGCAGTACAAGACGACGGTTCACTACCAGAACAAGTACGGCGTACGGGCGGGCTGCAGCGACTGCCATGATCCCGGTCCGCACCATGAGTTCCTCATGATCGAGGCCAAGATCAAGGAGGCGGTGTTCCGGGACATCCCGCACCACTTGCTGGGCACCATCAACACGCCCGAGAAGTTCGAGAAGCACAAGCTGGCGATGGCCAAGTACGTGTGGAAGGAGATGCGGGCCAACAACTCGCTGACCTGCCGCAACTGCCACAGCTACGAGGCGATGAAGAGCGACGCGCAGAGCCACCTCGCCCGCGTCAGGCACTCGAAAGCCTACCGGGAGCACACCGGCAAGACCTGCATCGACTGTCACCAGGGAATCGCCCACGAGCTGCCGAAGATCGGCGGCTGACGCCGGGCAGCCGGCCGCTGTCCCCCGGGACAGCGGCCGGGTCTTTGCCGGCTACCAGGGCACCACGCCGGCGAAATACGGGTGCAGAACCGCCAGCACCGCGAACAGGGCGAGCCCGGCCAGCGGCCGCCACCAGCCGATCTCCCGCCACGGTGAGCCCGCCCTGCCGGCGATCATCGCGGCGAAGGGCAGGTTGGAGGTCGCCCTCGCGAAGCGATACCAGCCGCCGGGGTTCGCGCGGCCGCGCTTGAAGTCGATCAGCACGGTTCCCACGCCCGAGACCAGCGCGAACGCACCGAACAGCAGCCACGAACTGACGTCGGGATTCGCCAGCATGTGGCTCACGGCCCACAGCAGGATCGCCCACTGCACCGGGTGCCGAGTGATGCGCAGGATGCCGCGCGGCCCCGTCTCCTTCTCCAGCAGGCCTTCCATGCGCACGGCCGTGGGGCTGGGCGTGGCAAGGCCGGCGACCAGCAGGATCGTGGCGAACGGCATCACCACCCAGGGCACGATGCGCAAGCCGGTTCCCGGAAGCCACAGGAAGCGATCATGCGGCAGTCCCGCGTATGCCTCCACCATCCAGGCGACCAGTACCAGGGAGACCAGCGAGTAGAGCACCAGGTAGGCGCGTTCGCCCATGCCACGCACCAGCGCCGCACGCAGCGGCGTACTGGACATCCCGAAGTGCGCAACGACGAAGGCCGCCGAGGCGACCGCAAGCTCGGTATCGCTCACCATATCCCTGTCCTCCGGCCGCGCGGCCTGCTCAGATCGCGCCCGCCCGCTGCAGGCGCGCGACGGCGGTCTCGTCGAAGCCCCAGTCGCGCAGGATCTCGCGGGTGTGCTGGCCGGCCTTCGGCGGCCCGCCCCGAAGCTCCGGGCGGGTACGACTGAAACGCGGCGCCGGTGCCGGCTGAGTCACGCCTTGCACCTCGACGAAAGCCTCGCGGGCGCGGTTGTGGGGATGCCGCGGCGCCTCGTCCAGGTCCAGCACCGGGGCAAAGCACACGTCCGAGCCCTCCATCAGTTCGCACCACTCGTCCCGCGTCCGGGTGGCAATCACCTGCGCCAGGCGCTCTTTCAGCTCGGGCCATTTCCGGGGATCCATCTGCGCGTCGAAGGCCGGGTCGTCGGCGAGCCCGCACTTCTCGCGCAGCAGCGCGTAGAACTTCGGCTCGATGGAGCCGATCGAGATCCAGCGGCCGTCCTTGCACCGGTACGTGTCGTAGAAGTGCGCACCGCCGTCGAGCATGTTGCGGCCGCGCTGGTTGCTCCAGAACCCGCTCGCTTTCATGCCGTAGAAAATCGCCATCAGCATGGCCGAGCCGTCGGTCATGGCGGCGTCCACCACTTGCCCCCTGCCGGATCGCTGGGCCTCGACCAGCCCGCAGGCCAGGCCGAAGGCGAGCATCATCGCGCCGCCGCCGAAATCGCCCACCAGGTTCAGTGGCGGCACCGGCTTGTCCGGCAGGCCGATGGCGTGCAGCGCGCCGCTCAGGGAAATGTAGTTGATGTCGTGGCCGGCCGCATGCGCCAGCGGACCCTCCTGGCCCCAGCCGGTCATGCGCCCGTACACCAATCGCGGATTGCGCTCGAGGCATACGTCCGGACCCAGTCCCAGGCGTTCCATGACCCCCGGCCGGAAGCCCTCGAGCAGGGCGTCGGCCTGGCCGATCAGTTCCAGGCACGCCTCGACGGCTTCCGGCTTCTTCAGGTCCACGGCGATCGACCGTCGGCCCCGGTTCATGACGTCGTTGGCGGAGCCGGAGTCCGCCACGCTCTTGCGGTCGACCCGCACGACTTCCGCACCCATGTCGGCCAGCATCATGGCGCAGAACGGGCCGGGCCCGATGCCGGCAAACTCCACGATCCTGAGGCCCTGCAGTGGTCCCATTGGCCTTCTCCCTCATTGCTTCACGAATGTCCGGATTGCGCCCTGCCGCGCGCCGCGGTGGCCCGGCGCACGGCGCGGTCGATGCGTGCATCCATCGCGCCGAACAGCCCGGCCAGGGCGTGCACGATCAGCCAGCGGAAGGGCTCGGGCGGCAGCGGGATCCCGCGCCGTTCCCACAGCGCCCGCCCCGGGCCGTCCCGGCCACCGGCCAGGTCCGCCAGCATGGTGCCGGCATAGCTCGCCAGCGCCACCCCGTGCCCGGCGTAGCCGTGGCTGTAAAGGATGTTGCGGTGCCGTCCGGCCCGGCCCAGCGCCGGCAGGAAATCCAGCTCGAACGCGATCGGCCCGCCCCAGAAATCCGCCACCGGCAGGTCGTCGAGCTCCGGGAAGCGCTCGCGGAATGCCCGCTCCAGCCGCGCGAACAGGCGCGGATCGTCGGTGAGCTCCCGTCCCCCGTAGCCATACCGGATGAACTTGGATCCGCCGAGGATGCGTCCGTCGGGCGTCAGGCGATAGCTCTCCAGGATCTCGTGGCCCGTGTAGATGCCCTCGCGCCCGCGCCAGTCGATGCGCTCGAGCTGCGCCGCCGAAAGACGCCCCGTCCGGAACAGGTAAACGTACACCCGCACGGGCGCACGCGGCACCTGCCCGAGCCCGGCGGAGAATGCGTTGGTCGCGAACACCACGCGATCGGCCCGGACCCTGCCCAGCGGCGTGTGCAGGCGTACGATCTCGCCCTGCTCGATCCTGTCCACGGGCGTGCCCTCGTACAGGCGCACCCCCTGCTCCATCGCCGCCCGGCGCAGGCCGCGCACGAAGCGGCCCGGGTGGATCAGGCCGCCCGAGGGTTCGAAGAATGCGCGGCGGAATGCCGCCGGAAGCCCCCGTCGACGCAGCTCGCCCGCAGCCAGAACCTCCCCCGGCGCGCCCACCCTTTCGGCGGCCCGCGCGGCGCGGTGCACCATCGGGTACTGGGCCGGGTGCACCGCCGCCAGAAAGTTCCCGACCGGCTCGTAGTCGCAGTCGATGCGGTAGCGTTCGAGCAGCCCGCTGACGTTGGCAATCGCCGCTTCCACCAGCGCCAGCAGACCCCGGACCGTATCGCGGGAAAACAGCATCGCCAGCGTGGGCAGGTCCTTGCCGATCCAGGGCGTGACATGCCCGGCGTTGCGGCCGCTGGCCCCGAAACCCGCCCAGGCCTGCTCCAGCACCGCCACGGACAGTCCCTGCTCCCGCAATGCCAGGGCCGTCGACAAGCCGGTCAGTCCGGCGCCGATCACCGCGGCGTCCACCTCGATCTCCGCCTCCAACGGCGCCGTGCGCTCCTGCAGCAGTCCCTCCAGCCACGGGCTCGCCCGGGTGCCGGAATCCTCCCCCTGCCGTTCCATCACGCTCCCCCTCGTGGCCGCGGCCACGCGTTCGTCCCGCCTGCCAGCGCTGTGCCGCGCCGTCGGCCCGGGTCGCCCGCCGGGTAAACGACAACCGCCCCGGCGCCCGCTTGTCAAGCCGCGGACACGGCCCGGCGGCTCAGGCGAGCAGCGCCTGCAGCACCTCCTCCAGGTGCCAGCGCAGCAGGAAGTGACCCCGGCCCGGCACCAGCCGCAGGTGTCCCCGGGGCAGCGCCCCGGCCAGCCGCCGGGCGTGCGCGGGCGGCACCATGCCGTCGGCCTCCCCGTGCCAGACATCGGCTTGCACACCGGTTCGCCGCAGCGGAAAACCCCAGTCCTTCGCCAGCAGCCGGTAGTCCCGTGCGGTGCCTGCTCCCCCCTGCCGCAGGGATTCCAGCAGGTTGGCGGCGACCTCTCCGGCACCCGGGTCCCCGAGCTCCGCCACGTCCGGGTCGTGCACCGAACGCAGGGCGAGCCCCACGACCTGCTGCAGCACCGCGCGCGGCACGCGGCATGCAACCGACAGGGAAAGTGCGGCCACCCCGGGCGCGTGCGCCGCGAGGGGGAACAGCAGCCGGTCCGCCAACAGCCCCAGTTGCCGCACGTCTCCCGCGCACAGCGGGGCAATGCCGGCCACGCCCGCCACCCGGGTGACGCGTTCCGGCAGCAGCGCGCCGCAGGCGAGCGCGTAGGGGCCGCCCGCGGACCAGCCCATCACCGCGAACCGCTCCAGTCCCAGGGCATCGGCCAGGGCGGACACGTCGCGCGGCCAGTCGTCGATGCGGCGTCCGGCCTGCCTGTCGGAGCCGCCAATCCCCGGCCGGTCCGGCGCGATCAGACGGACCCCCGACCGCGCGCAGACCTCCTCGGCGAAGCGCACCTCCAGGCGGCAGCTCAGCCCGCCGTGGCAGGCGAACACGGGCCGGCCATCCACGTCGCCGACCTCGCAGTACGCCAGCACCCGGCCATCGGGAAGCTGTACGCCGGTGTCCGCAATCAACGTGCCGCCTCCCCGGCGTCCCGCAGGAATGCGCGCATCCGCGGGTACGCGTCCCGGTCCTGCAGGAAGAACAGGTGCCCGCCTTCGAACAGCTCCAGCCGGGCCCCGGGGATACGGGCGGCGAGCGCCTCCTGGTTGGCAGGCGGCGCGATGCCGTCGTAGCGCCCCCCGCACACGTACACGGGCAGCTTCAGCCGCGGCAGCCGGTCCCAGGTGTCGTGACCGGCGCGCGCCCGGAGCTGCCGCTGCAGCCCGGCTTCGCCGTGCCCGGCTCGCTCCTGTGCCAGGCGCTGCTCGACCAGCCGCCGGAAGGTCTGCGGGTTGGCGCGCTGCCAGCCCGCATCCCGGCGCGTGTCGGCCAGCACGACCACCCGGCGGGCCCGCTCTTCCGGCGCCAGTCCGGCGAGCTCGTGCAGCGGCCAGGAGGCGCCCCCGGGACCACCGCTGCTGGTACACGCGAGCGTCAGCCGCTCGACCCGGTGCGGATGGCGCAGCGCCAGCTCCTGGGCCACCATCCCGCCGAAGGAGATGCCCAGCACCGGGCACTGTTCCCAACCGAGGGCATCCAGCAGCGCGGCCGCGTCGTCGGCGAAGTCGGCCATGCCGCAGGCGCGGTCGGGGCCGCGGGTGCGCCCGAGGCCGCGCTGGTCGTAGGCGAGCAGCTGGAAATGCCCGGCCAGCGGGGAATCGAAGACGTTCGGCTTCACCCGCAGGTCGCCGCCGGTGCCGCCGATAAACAGCAGGGGCGGCCCGGAGCCCCGCAGCTCGTACCACAGCTCCAGATCGCGCACCGCGAGATACGCCATGCCACTCCTCCCGGTCGATCCGGGAACCATACACGGCGCGCGGCGCGGGCGCGACGAGACGGAACCGGACATGTGTGGCAATCTGCCCCAAACGATGGCGCCGGCCCCGGGCCGGCCACGACGACACGAGGAGATTCATGCTCACCAAGGCAGACGAGTACCCGATCCACCAGCGTCCCGAGCCGGTGGCGTACTCGGGGACCGATCCCAACTTCTACGACCGCTATTTCTTCAACGGCTACGCTGCCGACGGGGACGGCTTCCTCGCCGTGGCGCTGGGCGTCTATCCGCACCTCAACGTCATGGACGCTGCCTTCGTGGTCAGCCGCCACGGCGTGCAGCACAACCTGCGCGCCTCGCGCGAGCTGGGCATGGAGCGGATGGATACCACGGTCGGCCCCATCCGGGTCGACGTGGTGGAGCCGCTGCACGCCCTGCGGGTGCGCGTGGACGACGCGAAGCGCGGAATCCGCGCGGACCTGCTGTTCCGCTCCCGGGCGCCGGCCCTGGAGGAGCCCCGCTTCACCTACCGCGCGGGGCCGCGCACGGTGATGGACTATACCCGCATGACCCAGAACGGGACCTGGGAAGGCTGGATCAGCGTCGGCGAGGATCGCATCGAACTCGACCCGGCGCGCTGGTTCGGCACGCGCGACCGCTCCTGGGGCATACGTCCGGTGGGCGGGCAGGATCCGCGTCCGGTCGTGCCGCCGCGTCCGCCGCAGTTCTACTGGCTCTGGTCGCCGCTGAACTTCGACGACTGCATCACACTGTTCCACGTCAACGCCGACGCCGACGGCACGCCCTGGAACAGCCACGCCCTGCTCTGCCCGCTGGGCGAGGAGGCCGCGCCCCGGGCGATGCGCGAGGGTCGGGCGGAGATCGACTTCCGTTCCGGAACGCGCCATGCCCGGCGGGCGACGCTGCACTTCGAAGACCCGGACGGCGGCCGCACCACGATCGAGCTGGAGCCGCGGTATCACTTCTACATGTCGGGCGCCGGCTACCTGCATCCCGAATGGGGCCACGGCATGTACCGGGGCGAGCTCGACGTCGACTACGACCGCTACGTGCTCGAAGAGGTGCCGGAGAACGAGCAGCTGTACCTGCACGTGCAGGCCTTCGTGCGGGCGCGCATGCGCGGCGCGCTGGGCGATCGCGACGGCTGCGGCGTGCTCGAGCAGCTGATCGTGGGGCCCCACGCGCCGTCGGGGTTCACGGATATCCTCGACCCGGCGCCCTGACGGGGTGCACGCCCCCTTCGGAGCACGGCATACAACCACACCAAAGCTGGAGGAGACGAGGTGCAAGACTTCGAGCAGCGCATCGCGCGCTACCTGGCGCATCGCATGCCGCGGGCACGGGACCTGCGCGTCGAGGACGTGGAGCGCTTTCACGGCGGCGCCAGCCGGGAAACCTATCGCCTCACCCTGCGCTACCGGGAGGACGGGCGCGAACGGGAGCGGGGGCTGGTGGTCCGCCGGGATCCGGCCAGCAGCCTGATCGAAACCGAGCGGCAGATCGAGTTCGGTGCCTACCAGGCGTTCCACCCGACCCCGGTGCCGGTACCGGAGCCGCTGCACCTGGAGCTGGACGAGAGCTGGCTGGATCGTCCGTTCTTCGTGATGCAGGAGATCACCGGCTGCGAACCCGGCCAGCCGCTGACACAGGACCCCTACGGGGAGCACCGCGATGCGGTCGGCGAGCAATTCTGGCGCATCCTGGGCCACATCCACGCGCGCGAGCCACGGGACACCCCGCTGGGAGGGATGCTCGACGCGCCGGACCCGGCGGAATGCTGGCGGCGGGAGCTGGACTACTGGGAGAGCGTGCTGGACGAGGACGAGCTGGAGCCCCAGCCCATCGTCCGGGCCGCGATCCGCTACCTGCGCGCCAATCCGCCCCCGCCGGCACAGAAGATCACGGTGGTCCACGGCGACTACCGCAACGGCAACTTCCTCGTGGATCCCTCGGGGGAGGTCCGCGCCGTGCTGGACTGGGAGATGGCCCACCTGGGCGATCCCCTTGAAGATCTCGGCTGGGCGCTGGATCCGCTGTGGAGCGCCGGCGATGCGGAGCATCCGGGCGGGATGATCGAGCGCGGGCGAGGCATCCGCCTCTGGGAGGATACCAGTGGCCTGAAGGCCGATCCCGCGGCGCTGGAGTGGTGGGAGGTCTTCGCCCACGTGAAAGGCCTGGCGATCTGGATCTCGTCCGCCCGGGAGTTCCAGGAAGGCACGAACGAGGATCCGGTGCTGGCGATCTCGTCACTCTTCTGCACCCAGGCCCACGATCTGATCCTGGCCATGCGCATGGCCGGCCTCAGCCCGAGGAGGTGGACATGAAACCCGGAATGGACGTGATGCTCGGTCGCTTCGCCGAACGGCTGATGACCGAGGTGGCGCCGAAGCTCGGTGAAGGCTACGCGGCTTCCAGTCTGGAGGTGATCGCCACCATGATGACGGTCGCCTCGAAGGAGGTGGACCGTGCAGCCCAGGTCCGGGTGGACGAGAACCGAAGCCTGCGCGAGCTGTTCGGCGACGCTGCGCGGGTGGTGGCAGACGCCTCCCTGGCGCAGCGGCTGCAGCAGGCCGCCAGCGAGCGCGACCCCGACGTGCTCATCAGCACCCTGGACCAGGCCAACGCCCGCCTGAAGTCGCTGCTGATCGAGCTGCAGGAGGCCGTGGAGGCCAGCCGCGAGGACTGGGCGCGTGAGCTCGACGGAAGAATCTGGGAGGTGCTCCAGCAGGCCGCAGCGACGCGGGCGTTTGAGCTGCCGGAACCCGAGGCATCATAAAAAGGGGGGCGCTGGCACGCGGCGTGCTGCAAATCCGGCCGCGTCTCCTTCAAGTGGCTGATAGTTTTAAGTTGTTAAGTTCTTAAGTTCTTAAGTTCTTAAGTTCTTAAGTTTTAAGTGGCTTCGATTCCGGGGTGTCTGCCGCGGAATCGAAGCCCGAAAGGCATGCTTGCAGCCCGGGCGCAGGAGCGAAGTCCGGCCCAAGAACCGGGTCGCCAGAGGAGTGAACGGTCTGCAAATCCCAACCCCCATCAATACGATGAGCGGTCCGGCGATGAACCACCGAGGCTCATGTTCAAATGAAAGCCCGGGGCATCCGCCCCGGGCTTCCAACTACTTAAAACTTAAAACTTAAAACTTAACAACTTAACAACTTAACAACTTAAAACTTCCGTTCACGCCGCACTCCTCTTCTGCGGCTTGAACTTCACCGGCAGCCTGCTGATGGCGTTGACGAAGTTGTTGGGGGCGATCTCCATGCCGCCCGCGTACTCCATGTCCGGGAAGCGGGTCAGGATCTGGCGATAGACCTCCTGCAACTGCATCTTGGCGATGCGGTTGCCGATGCACACGTGGGTACCGATGCCGAACGCGAGGTGCTTGCTGGCGTTGGCGCGGGTGACGTCGAAGGTGTCGGGGTTCGCGAACACCTCCGGATCACGGTTGGCGCTTCCGTACCACATCACGACTTTCTCGCCCTCGGCGATCTTCTGGCCCCGGACCTCGGCATCCTCGGTCGCGGTCCGGCGCATGTGGATCACCGGGGTGACCATGCGGATCGCCTCCTCGACCATGTTCGGCAGCAGGTCGAAGTCCGCCAGCACCTTCTCCTTCTGCTCCGGGTTCTCGGTGAGCAGCTTCATGGTTCCGGAGAGGCTGTTGCGGGTAGTGTCGTTGCCGGCGAACACGATCAGGATCCAGGAGCCGTCCAGGTACTCGTCCGGGAGCAGCTCGCCGTCCACGGTGGCGTTGGCAATCGCCGAGAGCAGGTCATCGGTCGGCTCCTTGCGCCGCCGGATCAGCATGTCGTAACCATACTCGAACATCTCCTTGTTCATCTCGAGGAACTCGCCGAAGAACTTGAAGTCCTCCTCGCTCGCCTCCTTGCCGTTCTCGATCTTCGTGGCGATGTTCTGCGCCATCTCCAGGTAGCGCATCCAGCGGATGAACTTCGGGCGGTCCCCCTCGGGGATGCCGAGCATCTCGGACAGGGTAAACAGCGGCAGCTCCGCGGACAGGTTCTCGACCAGGTCGCACTCGCCCATCGGCGCGATGTTGTCCAGCAGCTGCCCGGCCTTGACCTGCACCTTCTTGTGCAGCTCGTTCACGAAGCTGGGCTTGAAGTAGGGCATGTGCTGCGTGCGCAGCTCCATGTGCTCCGGGTTGTCCATCGCGATCATGTTGTCGACGTTCGCGCGGAACAGCCGCTGGTCCCGCATCTCCTTCGAGCCGTAGTTGATCAGGATGCCTCCCTTGCCCGAGGAGAAGGTCTTCGGCGTGAGCGAGACCTTCTTGATGTCCTCGTAGCGCGTCACCACCCAGAAACCGCCGAACTGTTCGTCCGGATGCCAGTAGACGGGCGCCTTGTCGCGCAGCGTGGCAAACGCTTCATACGGCTGGCCGTGATTCGCGAACAGGTTGAGGTCCTGCAGATCGACCGGTGCCTCGATGGGGTAGGTCTTCCCGTACTTCGGCTCCTGCGGTCCCTCCTCGACCAGGGTTTCACTCAGCGGCTGCAACATGGTTCCACCTCCGGATCATTGCGCAGACGGGGAAAGCAGCCCGTTGCCCCCCGCCCCGTGCCTGCAGAATATTCGCTGCCGCGCCGCCGGCCCGGTTCCGGCCGGCCGGGCGTCGCGGTGATACTAACTGCATTTGGATTCGACGTTAGACACCACGGATGTGCACGTCAAGCAAAAGACCGGGGCGCGGGCCGGCCGCGCTATCCCTGCTCCTCGGGCATGTACAGGACCAGCCCGTCGAGCTCGTCGCCGAGGGTGATCTGGCAGGACAGGCGGCTGCTCTCGCGCAGGTTCTCGCTCATCTCCAGCATCGCCTGCTCATCGTCGCTCTTCGGCGGCAGCATCCCCATCCACTCGTCCGGCACGTAGACCATGCAGGTCGCGCAGGAGCACGAGCCCCCGCACTCGGCCTCGATGCCCTCGATCAGGTTCTGCACCGCCGCCTCCATGGCCGAGATGCCGGGCTCGGCCTCGACCGTGTGCTCGCTGCCGTCGTGGGCGATATAGGTAACCTTGACCACCGGGTGTCCTCTGGCTCAGCAGGGAATGGAAGACGCGTGCCGCGGCACCGGGATGCCGCCCGTCACGCCAGCTCCTTGAGATCGACCGACTCGTCGGCCAGCGTGGCGGGAGCCACCTGTGCCCGGGCGCCCACCAGCTTGCGCCCGGCGATGTATTCCTTGGTACGGTTGATCGCGTCGACCGCGATCACCACCCCCTCGCGCAGGTAGAAGACCGCGAAGGAGCGCCCCTCGTCCGGGTTGCCGCGAACCACGGTCCGGTCGTAGCCGTGCGAGAGCCCCGCGATCTGCAGCCGGACGTCGTACTGCTCCGACCAGAACCAGGGCACCGGGTCGTAGGGCTTGTCCTGGCCGGCCAGGGTCGCCGCCGCCGCGCGTGCCTGCTCGTTGGCGTTCTGCACGCACTCCAGGCGTACCCGCCGGCCGTAGAGGGCGCTGGGAAAGCTCGTGCAGTCGCCGGCCGCGCAGATGTCCGGATCGCTGGTGCGGGTGCGGTCGTCGACCACGATGCCGTCGTCCACTTCCAGCCCCGCCTCCGCCGCCAGGGCCGTATCCGGCAGGATGCCGACCCCGATCAGCACCAGGTCCGCCGGAAACGCCTCGCCGTCCCGGCAGACCACGCGCTCCACCGTCGCGTCGCCCTCCAGCCGCGCCACCGGCAGCGAGCTGTGGATCGAGACGCACTCCTCCGCGTGCATGCGCTCGTAGAAGCGGGACACGGTCTCGTCCACCACGCGCGACATGACCCGGTCCTCGGCCTCGATCACGCGCACGTCCAGTCCGGCCTTGACCGCCACGGCGGCCACCTCCAGGCCGATGTAGCCGCCGCCCACGATCACCAGCCGGGCCCCGGGACGCAGGTGCTCCCGGATCCCGTCGACGTCGGCCACGGTGCGCAGGTAGTGCACGCCGGCCAGCTCCCCGCCGGGAATCTCCAGGCGCCGCACCCGGCTGCCGGTGGCCAGCAGCAGCTTCGAATACTCCAGCGAGCCCCCGTCCGCCAGCGTCACGCGCCGGCCCGCGCGATCGATGCTCTCCACCGGGCTGCCCAGGCGCAGCTCCACCCCGTGCTGCTCGTAGAAGGCTTCGGGCTTGATCAGGATGCGCTCGAACGCCAGCTCGCCGGCCATGTATTTCTTCGACAGCGGCGGACGCTGGTAGGGCGCCACCGGCTCGGCACCGACCAGGGTCACGCCGCCCGTGAAACCCGCGCTGCGCAGACTGGCCGCCGCCTGCCCGGCGGCCTGGCCGCCGCCCACGATCACGATCCGATCACTCATCCTCGTCTTCCCCGTTTCCAAGTCGAGTTTGCCGCAACCCGGGCGCTACCGTACCAGAGCCGCGGGGCCCGGCGACCTGCGCGCCGACAGAATGGTGACGCATTACACTAATGACGTTAGGTCCGGGATGGAAGCCCGTCCGGCGGACGGCGGTGCAGGCTCAGTCCAGCACGATCTCCTGCACGCGGTACTCCACCGCGTCTTCCATCACGCGCCCCTGTGCCGCCGCCACGACCCGGTTCAGCCAGCGGTAGCGCGCGTCCCCCGTCTCGAAGCGCGGCTGGGTCACGAAATAGGTGTCGCCGAACTCGATGGCGCCGCCTTCGGCCAGAACCTTGTTGACCTTTTCATTCAGCAGCACGATCCCCTGGTAGTGCATGTAGACGGACGCGCCGTCGTCGGTCTCCAGGATCACGCGCACGTCGACGTGCCCGGTACCCTCGGCATCGATGAGGAACCAGTCGGCCCCGCCCGGCCGTACGGCGCCCCGAATGCGGTCGCCGCCGAAGCTGCCACCGGTGATGTCGAACACGATGCGGGTACCCCAGGGGCCCTGCCCCATCTCCAGCGGCGTCTTCAGGTCGGCGTGAATGTCGAACAGCGGCTGCAGCTTCATGCGGTCTCCTCAGATTCCGGGTCGTTTCGGTGCCTTGTCCCGACGTCGCGGACCGATCCGGGCGATTGGGGTAACATCGGCCCCTGATCCCAGTCCGTCCCGGGACCGAAATGGCACAGACCGACCGCGAACCAGTTACCATTGATACCAGAACCCTGCCCCGCGGCGAAGCGGCGTGGGTGACCGTCGACCGCCGCGAGCGCCTCAACGCGCTCGACAGTGGCCTGATGGACCGGCTCATGGCCGAGCTGGCCCCGTTGGCGGACCGGCGCGGGCTGCGCGCGGTGGTCCTCGCGGGAGCCGGCGGCAAGGCGTTCATCGGCGGCGCGGACATCGACGAGATGGCGCGCATCCGGAAGCCGGAGCAGGCCGAGGCGTTCATCCGCCGGGTGCACGGCGTGTGCCGGTGCCTGCGCGACCTGCCGGTGCCGGTGATCGCGCGCGTCGACGGCTACGCCCTCGGCGCCGGCATGGAGGTCGCCGCCGCCTGCGACGTCCGGGTCGCATCGACCGACGCGGTCTTCGGCATGCCGGAGGTGAAGGTCGGGATCCCCTCGGTGATCGAGGCGGCCCTGCTGCCCGGCCTGATCGGCTGGGGCCACACCCGCGAGCTGCTGCTGTTCGGCCGCAGCATCGACGCGGAGACGGCTTCGCGCTGGGGCTTCGTCGACCGCCTGGTGGCACCGGGCGAGCTGGATGCCGCCATCGACGAGTACCTGGACGCCCTGTCCGAAGCCGGCCCGCGCGCGGTCACGCGGCAGAAGCGGCTGATCCGGCAGTGGGAGGCGCTTCCGCTCGATGAGGCGATCGAGGCCGGCGTGCGGGCTTTTGCCGCCGCCTGGGATGAAGACGAGCCGGTCGCCATGCTGGATGCCTTCACCCGACAGCGACGCTAGCCGCCAGCCCCGCCCGCGGCGGCAAAGCCCGGCACACCCCGGGTCGGCCGAAGCCGTACCGCGCTGCCCGACCTACCGTTTCCGGTAGATCTCGCCCCCGCCACGGACGAACTCCACGGCCTTCTCCTCCAGGCCCTTGCGCAGGGCCTCGTCCTCGCTGTAGCCGTGTTCCTCGGCGTACTCGCGGACGTCCTGGCTGATCTTCATGGAGCAGAAGTTGGGTCCGCACATGGAGCAGAAGTGGGCGACCTTGTGCGCCTCCTTGGGCAGGGTCTCGTCATGGAACTCGCGCGCCTTGTCCGGATCCAGCCCGAGGTTGAACTGGTCGTCCCAGCGGAACTCGAAGCGGGCCTTGGACAGCGCATTGTCGCGCACCTGCGCGGCGGGATGCCCCTTGGCGAGGTCGGCGGCATGGGCCGCGATGCGGTAGGTCACGATCCCCTCGCGCACGTCATCCCGGTTGGGCAGGCCCAGGTGCTCCTTGGGGGTGACGTAGCACAGCATGGCGGTGCCGTACCAGCCGATCTGGGCGGCGCCGATGCCCGAGGTGATGTGGTCGTAGCCGGGCGCGATGTCGGTGGTCAGGGGTCCCAGCGTGTAGAACGGCGCCTCGTGGCATTCGTCCAGCTCCCGGTCCATGTTCTCCCGGATCAGCTGCATGGGAACATGGCCGGGCCCCTCGATCATGACCTGGCAGTCGTGCTCCCAGGCCTTCGCCGTCAGCTCGCCCAGGGTCCTCAGCTCGGCGAACTGGGCCTCGTCGTTGGCATCCGCGATGGAGCCGGGACGCAGGCCGTCTCCCAGCGAGAAGGACACGTCGTAGGCCTCCATGATCTCGCAGATATCCTCGAAGTGCTGGTACAGAAAGCTCTCGCGATGGTGCGCCAGGCACCACTTGGCCATGATGGAGCCGCCCCGGGAGACGATCCCGGTCACGCGCCGGGCCGTCAGCGGCACATAGGCGAGGCGCACGCCGGCATGGATCGTGAAGTAGTCGACCCCCTGCTCGGCCTGCTCGATCAGCGTGTCGCGGAAGATCTCCCAGGTCAGCTCCTCGGCCTTGCCGTCGACCTTCTCCAGCGCCTGGTAGATGGGCACCGTGCCCACCGGCACCGGGGAGTTGCGGATGATCCACTCGCGGGTCTCGTGGATGTGCTTGCCGGTGGACAGGTCCATGATGGTATCGCCGCCCCAGCGGGTGGACCACACCATCTTCTCGACTTCCTCGGCGATCGAGGAGGTCACTGCCGAGTTCCCGATGTTGGCGTTGATCTTCACCCGGAAATTCCGTCCGATCGCCATCGGCTCGCTTTCGGGGTGATTGATGTTGGCCGGGATGATGGCTCGCCCCCGGGCGACCTCGTCGCGCACGAACTCCGCGGTGATGCGTTCCGGGATGGTGGCGCCGAAAGCCTGCCCGGGATGGCGCCGGAGCAGGCGCTGGTCCCCGAGCTCGTCGATGCGCTGATTCTCCCGGATGGCGACGTACTCCATCTCCGGCGTGACGACGCCGCGCCGCGCGTAGTGCATCTGCGTGACGTTGGCCCCGTCGTGGGCGCGCCGTGGCGGCCGCTGCCGCGGAAACCGCAGGCGCGCGAGTTCGGGATCCCGGAGACGCTCACGGCCGTACTCCGACGTGGGGCCGTCGAGCGCCTCCGTGTCCGCGCGCTGCTCGATCCATGCCTGCCGCACCGGTGCCAGGCCCGCGTGCAGGTCGATCGAGGCGTCCGGATCGGTGTACGGCCCGGACGTGTCGTAGAGGGTGATCGGCGGGTTCTTCTCCACGCCGAAGGTCCCGGGCGTGTCGCTCTGCGTGACCTCGCGCATGCCCACGCGCAGGTCCGGACGACTGCCCCGGACGTGGATCTTGCGCGATGCCGGGAACGGCCGGCGCGCCTCGTCCTGGAGGGTTTCCGCCTTTTTCAGAACATCGTCGGAAATCGTGGCCATGTTTCACCTCGTAGTCGGGCAGGGCCCTGGTGCCCGCCGGCAAGGATGCCCGTCAACACGGACAGCCGACGGGCGGAAGAATCCGCTCCGGCCGGGGACCGTCCGGGCCCGTGACGGCGCGCGGTGCTTCGGGGAGAAAGCCGGGGATGCTGCGACTGATGCACGATCATGCTGGTCTTCTCTCCCTACGCCGGCACTATCCGGATCAGGTTCGAAGGGTCACCGCGCTGCCTTCGGCCAGCGGTATCTCAGCCTCTTGCCGAGGCTCCCCCGGACGGTCCACTGTCGCTCTCACCGCCGCGTTTTTCAAGCCCGCGACCGCGCTGCCCGCCGGCGTGCCGACCGCTCCGCAGTACTGACCAGTCGCCCGGCCCGTGATAGAATCGCGCCTTCTCAGCCGTGGGCATCCCAGCGGAGTCAGCGTCATGACAGAACTCGATATCGAACGCGCCCGTCGCAACATGATCAGCCAGCAGGTGCGCGCCTGGGAAGTGCTGAACCAGCGGGTGCTGGAGATGCTGGAGCAGATGCCGCGGGAACGCTTCACGCCGGAGCGCTATCGCACCCTCGCCTATTCCGACACCCAGATCCCGCTGGCCCACGGCGAGGTGATGATGGAGCCCAAGGTCGAAGGCCGCCTGCTCCAGGCGCTGGACATCCAGCCCGGGGACCGCGTGCTGGAGATCGGTACCGGCACGGGCTACCTGACGGCATGCCTGGCCAACCTGGCCGGCAGCGTCCACAGCGTGGAGATCCACGAGGATTTCCTGGATCCGGCCGCCGGGCGCCTGCGCGAGCTCGGCATCGAGAACGTCACCCTGGACTCGGAGGACGCCGCGCGCGGCTTCAGCGATCCCGACCGTCGCTTCGACGCAATCGCGGTGACCGGGTCGCTTCCGACGCTGCACTACGGCTTCCACCGCAGCCTCGAGATCGGTGGACGGCTGTTCGTGATCGTCGGCACCCAGCCGATCATGGAGGCCCTGCTCATCACCCGCATGGGCGAGCAGGAATGGTCCACCGAGAGCCTGTTCGAGACCGATCTTCCGGCACTGCGCAATCTCGAGGCGCCCAGCGACTTTTCTTTCTGAGCAGCCCTTCGGCGCCCCGGGCCCCCTCCGGAACGAGTCACCGAACCGACGGGACGGTGCATGCAATGCAGGAAATCCGGCCGAGCGAGCTCGCACGAAAGCTGCGCGGGGCGTCCCGGCCCCCGCTGGTGATCGACGTGCGCGAACCCTGGGAGTACGAGCGGGCGCGCATCGAAGGCTCGGAGCTGATTCCGATGGGCGAGGTCCCGGCCCGCCTGAACGATTTCGACCCGGAACGCGAGACCGTCGTCGTCTGCCACTATGGCAGCCGCAGCGCGCAGGTCGCATCGTTGCTCGAGAGCGCGGGGCTGCGGCGGGTGCTCAACCTGCAGGGCGGGATCGACGCCTGGTCCCGCGACGTCGACCATTCGGTCCCGCGGTACTGACCAACGCCGACGACACAAGGGAAGCGCAATGCCGAAACTGACGGGTACCCTGCTGCTTGCCGGCCTGCTCCTCGCGGGGCTCGCCAGTCCGGCACACGCCGCCGACCTGATGGCCGTGTACAAGCAGGCCCTGCAGAACGATCCGCAGATCAAGCAGGCCGAGGCCGCCTACAACGCGGCCCGGCAGCAGCACCCCGAGGCCCGCGGCGCGCTGCTGCCCCAGCTGGTGCTCACCGGCAACTACAACCGCCTGAAGCAGAGCTACAAGAAGTACCAGATCAACGCCCCGGGCTTCGGGGGCACGAATCCGAGCGACTACAACGGCACCTATCCCAGCTACAGCTACGGCCTGGAGCTGCAGCAGGCATTGTTCGACGCCCCCGCCTTCGCCCAGCTCCGCCAGGCGGATGCGAGCATCGGCAAGGCCGAGGCACAATACAGCTATGCCCAGCAGCAGCTGATCCTGCGCACCGCCCAGGCGTACTTCGGGCTGCTGTCGGCCCGGGACAACCTGCGCTTCGCCCAGGTGGAGAAGAAGGCCATCGGACAGCAGCTGAAGCAGGCCGAGCACCAGTACAAGGTGGGCGTGATCGCCAACACCGGGGTGCAGGAAGCGCGCGCCCGTTACGATCAGGCCAGCGCGCAGGTCATCAGCGCCCGGCACAAGGTCGACACCGCCCGTGAGCAGATCCGGGAGATCATCGGCAGCCTGCCGCAGAGCCTGACGCCGCTCGGCCAGAACGTACCGCTGATGCCGCCGCGGCCCGATTCCGCCGACAAGTGGGTGGCCCAGGCGATGAAGAACAACCTGCAGCTCATGGCCGCGAACTTCCAGCTCAAGGCGGCGAAGGACCAGGTCAGCGTGCGACGGGACAAACGGCTGCCGAAGATCCAGCTGGTCGGGAGCATCAAGCGGGACAGCAGCGAGTCGCCGTTCCTCAACTCGACCTCCAACGACGCCGTTGTCGGGGTGCAGCTCAACATGCCGCTGTTCACCGGCGGCTCCATGACGTCCTCGATTCACCAGGCACGCTACCAGGAGACGCAGGCGCAGCAGCAGGTGGTGCAACAGCAGCGCGCGACCGAGCGGAGCACCCGGGACACGTTCCAGGGGGTCAATTCCGACATCAGCGAGGTCAAGGCGCTCCGGCAGACGGTGAAGTCCGCGCGCACCGCCCTGGCGGCCACCAAGTCCGGCCACGAGGTGGGGACCCGCACCATGGTGGACGTGCTCAACGCCCGGCAGGATCTCTACAAGGCCCAGCGCGACTACGCCAACGCGCGCTATCAGTACATTCTCGACCGCCTCAAGCTGAAGCTGTCCACCGGCGAGCTCACCCGCCAGGACCTCGAGCAGATCAACAACTGGCTGAAGTGAGGACGCCGCGTCAGGCCGCGGACCCGCCCAGGTACGGGGCCAGCTCGCGCAGGAGCGAGTCGAGCACGCCGCCGTTGCGACGCACCAGGTCCAGGCCCTGCTCTCCCATGGCGTGCGCGCGCTCCGGGTCGCCCATCAGGGACGCGACCGTCGCCGCCAGCTCGTCGGCGTTGCGCACGACCCTCAGGGCCCCCGCCTCTTCGAGCGCGGCGCTGATATCCGCGAAGTTGAACAGCTCCGGCCCGGTCAGCAGCGGCAGCCCCAGCGACGCCGGCTCCAGCAGGTTGTGGCCGCCCACGCGCACCAGGCTCCCCCCGACGAAGGCGATGTCCGCCGCGGCATAGTAGAGCATCAGCTCGCCCATGGTGTCGCCCAGGAACACGTCCGTGTGCGGCCCCGGCGTCTCGCCCGCGCTGCGCCGTGCCACCGCGAACCCCTGCCCGGTGCAGAGCGCGCCGGCCGCCGCGAAGCGATGCGGATGGCGCGGCACCAGCAGCAGGAGAGCCTGCGGGATGCGCTGCCGGAGCGCACGGTGCGCGCGCAATACCTGTTCGTCTTCTCCCTCGTGGGTGCTCGCCGCGATCCATACCGGCCGACGCGGCCCCCACGACGCCCTCCATTGCAGCCCCTGTCGGCGGCCGGATGGATCGAACGGGAAGTCGAACTTCAGGTTGCCCGTGATCCGCAGGCGCTCGCGTGGCATCCCGAGCGTGTCCAGGCGGGATGCATCGGCTTCGCTCTGCGCGGCCGCAAGGGTCACCCGGGCCAGCGTCCATGCGACAAGCCGCCGCAATCGCCGGTAGGCCTGCAGGGAACGGCGCGAGATCCGGGCATTGGCAAGCACCACCGGGATCCCCCGGCGCCGGCACTGATTGAACAGGTTCGGCCAGAGCTCGGTCTCCATCACGATCGCGAGTTCCGGGTCGACCCGGTCCAGGAACCGGCGCACTGCACCCGGAAGATCCAGCGGAACGTAACAGTGCCGTACGCTGTCGCCGAAGGCGGCCCTGGCGCGCTCGCGCCCGGTGGGAGTGAAGGTCGTCACCACGACGCCGCTCTCCGGGCGCTCCGCCATGATCCGCCGGATCAACGGCGTCGCCGCCATGACCTCGCCGACCGAGACCGCGTGGACCCAGATCGTGCGCCGGCGGTGCCCGGTCGGTTCCACGCGTCCGAAGCGCTCCTTCCAGTCGCGCCAGTAGCGCCGGTCACGCCGTCCCAGCAGCAACAGGTACGCCAGGGCCAGCGGAAGCAGGCAGCGGAACGCCAGTGAATAGACAGCCCTCATTGCGACTCACCTGCCGGACGATCCGGGGGTACGGAGCGGCCCCCGCCTGTTGCGCGGATGCCCCGGCGAGGGGCACCGGCGGGGATGATGAAGGATCATACTAACCCGCCGGCGGGTGTCGCCACACGCGCGGCCCGCGCGATGTGGCGTTACCCCTTGCGGGGCCAGTAAACTTGCGCCTTTCCCAAGCAGGAACAGTCCCCGTGTCCTCCCGAACTGCCCGGAACGCGAATCGGCAACCCGGTCTCTTCTCGCCCCGCTACTGGGGAACGTGGCTCGTGCTCGGCCTGCTCTACCTGGTCTCCCAGCTTCCCTACCGCCGGGCGCTCGCCATCGGCCGCTGGCTGGGCCGGCGGTTGTACCGTTTCCTGCCGGGCCGTCGCCACGTCGCCCGCCGCAACCTCGAGCTTTGCTTTCCCGAGTGGACCGCGGCCCGGCGCGAAGCCGTGGTGCGGGCACACTTCGAGTCGATCGGCATGGGCCTGGTCGAGGTCGGCCTCGGCTGGTGGATGCCGCGCCGGCGATTCCGCAAGCTCGGCGAGGTACGCGGAGTGGAGCATTTCCGGGAAGCGATGGCCCGGGGCAAGGGCGTGCTGATGGTCAGCGCCCACTTCACCTCGCTGGACATCTGCGGGCCGCTGCTACGCGAGCACGCCGACTTCGACCTGATGTACCGGGCGCATGAGAATCCGGTACTCGAGTGGGCCATGGCCCGGCACCGGAACCGCCTCGCCGACAAGGCCATCCCGCGGCACGACATGCGCGGGCTGATCCGGCGGCTGCGGCAGGGTCACGCGGTCTGGTACGCCCCGGACCAGAACTACCGGGGCAAGTACGGCGCGCTGGTGCCGTTCTTCTCCGTACCCGCCCCCACCAACATCGGCACATCCCGGATTGCGCGGATGAGCGGCGCCGCGGTGGTGCCGTTCTTCATGGAACGCAAGCCCGACGCCGGGGGGTACCTCATGCGCTTCCTGCCCGCGCTGGAGAATTTCCCGTCCGACGACCCGGTAGCGGATACGGAACGGATCAACCGCCTGATCGAAGAACAGGCGCGGCGCGTACCCGCCCAGTACTGGTGGGTTCACCGTCGCTTCAAGGGCCGTCCTCCGGGCTACCCGGACGCCTACGCGTGAGCCGGTGTTCCGCCGCGCCCTCGGCGTAGCCCGCGCGCAACGCTTCCCAGTCGCGCTCGTTGAAAGCGAGGGCCGGTTCCTGGCGCCGGAGCTTGTCCAGGGAGCGGCGCAGCCGCGCCAGGTTGCGTCTGCGCCAGCGACGTGCGGGACGGCGCAGGCGGGCACGGTCCAGGTCGATCACGGCGACCCCGTCGTCAGCGCACAGCAGGATGTTGTGGGCATTGAGGTCCGCGTGCCAGAGGCCGCCGGCGTGCAGGCCGGCGATCACCCGGCCGATCGCGCGCCAGGTTTCCAGCGGCAGTGCCCCCCGGGCCAGCAGGGCGGAGAGCGGCTCTCCCGGCAGGCGCTCGGTGATGATGTCTGCCCGATAGCTGCAGCCGCGACGCTCCACCCGCGCGGCCACGGGCCGGGGCACGGGCAGCCCCCGTACGTACAGGTCGTAGAGGAGGTGCCATTCGCGCCAGGCACGGGTACGCCCCAGTCCCGTCCAGACGTAGCGGTCCCGCACCAGCCGGGCGACCATACCGCCGCGACGGTAGTGACGCAGCACCCACGCGGCGGTTTCGCCGACGAACCAGACGCTGCCGCGGCCGGCGGTCACGCTCAGCACCCCGCCCCGCTCGCGCCAGTACTCGGTGGAAAACACTTCCGGGCCCGGCCTCCGCAACAGCAGGGGATCATGCACGACGGCGCCGCGCGCCGTGGAAAGATAGCCCGGCCCGCGCGCCGCAACGCCCCGCATCCGCTCGCCCGCCACGTCAACGCTGCCCGGGAAGCGGCCGGGGCGCGCCCGAAGGCGCCCCGGGGCGCGGCATTCGCGGTGCCCGGCGCCCCTCTCCCGGACCGACGGCGGGCGGACCCGGTGCCACGCGAGGCCGGCGAGTGTACCATCCCCGGTGCCCTGTCGGCGGCCGAACGATCGCGGCGCGGGGCTTCCTGGTGAGCTGAGCGGGGAACCGGAGTTGAGACGCTACCTGCTGTTCGTATCCGAGTTGTACGCATTGCCCGTGCTGCGCCCGCTGCAGGCGTCGATCCGGGCGCGCGGCGGTGAGGCTGCCTGGTTCTTCGAGAAGGGGGGTGCCGACCATCTGCATGCCGATGAGCGCCTTCTGGGAAGCGTGCCGGAGGTCAAGGCCTTTCGGCCCGATGCCGTGCTGGTTCCCGGCAACTGGGTCCCGGACTACTTTCCGGGACTGAAGGTCGAGGTCTTTCACGGCTTCAACGTGCACAAGCGGGAGGACCACCGGGGTCACTTCCGGTTGCGCGGGTTCTTCGATCTCTACTGTACCCAGGGGCCGCACACGACCGAGCCGTTCCGGCGCCTGGAAGCCGAGCACGGCTACTTCCGGGTGGTCGAGACCGGCTGGCCCAAGATGGATCCCCTGTTCCGCCCCGATCCGGCGCCGGTCAGCACGCCGGCCGGCCGGCCGGTGGTGATGTACGCCTCCACCTTCACACCCTCGCTCAGCTCCGCCGCGCACCTGCTGGAGACCGTCCGTGAGCTCTCCCGGGAAGGTCGTTGGCACTGGCTGGTGACGCTGCATCCCAAGATGGACCCGGAGATCGTCAGCCGGTTTCGGGACCTCGAAGGGCCGAACCTGGGGTTCTTCGAAAGCGATCATATCGTTTCGCTGTACAAGGCGGCGGACGTGCTCCTGTCGGATACTTCCTCGGTGATTTCCGAGTTCATCCTCCAGGCCCGGCCCGTGGTCACCTTCCGCAATCGCCGTCCGGCCCCGCACATGCTCGACGTCAGCGAGCCCGGCGAGGTGGAGGGGGCCATCGCCCACGCGCTGACCCATCCGGACGGACTGATGCAGGCCGTCCGGGCCTACGCAGATCACATTCACCCGTACCGGGACGGGCGCTCCAGCGAACGGGTCCTGGATGCGGTCGAGGATGCGCTCACCCGGGGCCGCAACGGGCTGTCGCGCAAGCCCCTCAACCTGTGGCGCAGGGTCCAGGCGCGACAACGGCTCGGCTACTGGCGGCTGTTTTGAGTGGCGGGCCGAAACGCCTCCGCCCGAACCGGGTCAGTCCGTCTGATCGACGAGAGTGAACCAGGCGCCGCAATACGGGCACTGGGCTCGTCCCGTGTCCTCGATCGGCAGGAACACGCGCGGATGCGAGTTCCACAGCGGCATGCTGTCCAGCGGGCAGTGCAGGGGCAGGTCCGCCCTGGTCACCTTGTATTCCCGCTCCTGGTTGGGCATCGCGCTCGTCTGGGGGCTGTTTTCGCTCGCCACGAAGCTGTCCTCGGTGCTCTTCTGAAATGGAAACGGGGCGTTCGATTATACCAGCGTGTGCCACTCCGGGTGCTGCTCACGCCGTCCCCGAACCTGGTCGAAGTACATCGCCTGTAGCTTCTCGGTCACCGGACCGCGCGTGCCGCTGCCGATGATCCGCCCGTCCAGCTCGCGAATCGGCGTCACTTCGGCCGCGGTGCCCGTCAGGAATGCCTCGTCAGCGATGTAAACCTCGTCGCGCGTGATGCGGCGCTCGAGGACCTCGATCCCGAGCTCCTGCGCAAAGGCCAGGATCGTCTTGCGGGTGATGCCGTTCAGCGCGGAAGTCAGCTCGGGGGTGTACAGGACGTCGTCATGCACCAGAAAGATGTTCTCGCCGCTGCCCTCGGCAACGTAGCCCTCAACGTCCAGCAGCAGCGCCTCGTCGTAGCCGGCGTTCTGCGCCTCGCTCAGCGCCAGCATCGAGTTCATGTAGTTGCCGTTGGCCTTTGCCTTGCACATGGTGATGTTGACGTGGTGACGCGTGAACGAGGAGGTCTTGACCCGCAGCCCGTTCTGCATGCTCTCCTCGCCCAGGTAGCTGGGCCAGTTCCAGGCGGCCACGATCACGTGCACGCGCAGGTTGTCCGCGCGCAGTCCCATGCCCTCCGAGCCGAGGAAGGCCATCGGCCGGATGTAGGCTTCCTCGAGACCGTTCTCCCGCACCACCGTGCGCTGGGCCATTGCCATCGTGTCGCGGTCGAACGGCAGCGCCAGGTTGAGGATCTTGGCGGACCCGAAGAAGCGCTCGTTGTGATCGTGCAGCCGGAAGATCGCCGTTCCGGCCGGGGTGCTGTACGCGCGTACCCCCTCGAACACGCCCATCCCGTAATGCAGGGTGTGCGTCAGCACGTGCACCTTCGCCTCTCGCCAGGGCACCAGCTCGCCATCCATCCAGATGACCCCGTCCCTGTCCTCCATCGTCGTTGCCGTCATAACCCGTGCCTTTTCTTCTCTCTCGAAACTGTCCCGATCCCGCGCGCCGGACCCGGACCGCGGGACCGCCCGTCCGGATCAGGCCCCGATCACCCGCTGCCACAATCCCGACACGGCTTCGCGATAATCCCGGAACTCGTCATCCGCGACCAGCGCGGGAGCCTCCTGGAGACTGAGCTCGTGAATGCGTTTGCGGTAAGTGCGGTAGGCATCCGCCAGCAGCCGGCAGTCCGCCTCCGGTAACAGGGCATGCTCCGCGAACCGCTCGAGGATCCGGATATTGTCGGTGAAATCCAGGACCGCCGGACACGCCGCCGCATGCAGGAGAACGGCATATTGCACCACAAATTCGATATCGGCGATACCTCCCCGCCCCTGCTTGAGATCGAACCGCGAGTCGTCGCTGCGATCGAGGTTCGCGCGCATCCGGCTCCGCATCTCGCCGACCTCGCGTCGCAGCGCCTCCGCATCCCGGGGACTGCCCAGGATCCGGCGGCGGACCGCCGCGAAGCCGTCCGCCAGGGGCGCGGCCCCCGCCACGACGCGCGCACGCACCAGCGCCTGGTGCTCCCAGGTCCAGGCCTCCTCGCGCTGATAGGTCTCGAAGCCCGAGAGCGTGGTGACCAGCAGTCCCGAGCGTCCACTCGGGCGCAGGCGCGTGTCCACCTCGTAGGCCACCCCCGCCGGAGTCACGGTGGACAGCAGGTGGATGATGCGCTGGGCGAGGCGGGCGAAGAAGACCGCGTTGTCCACGCTGCGCTCGCCGCGGGTCACCTGTTGGGCGCCCCCGCTGTCGTGCAGGAACACCAGGTCGAGGTCGGAGCCGTAGCCGAGCTCGAGCCCGCCGAGCTTGCCGTAGCCCGCGATCGCGAACCGGGCCGCCCGCCACGCCCCGTCCTCGACGCAGCCCGGCTCGCCGTAGCGTTCCACGAGCTGGGTCCAGGCCAGCTCCAGGGCCCCGGCGAGCACGACTTCCGCGATCTCGGTGAGAAAGTCGCTGACGTGCATCACCGGGACGTTGCCCGTGATGTCGGCGGCAGCCACGCGCAGCATCGATGCCTGCTGGAAGCGTCGCAGACCATCCATCTGCTCTTCCAGGTCGCCGGACCGCCGCAGCACCGCGGCGAGCTCGTTCTCCAGCCCCGCCCGCTCGGGGGGAGCATACAGCGTGCGCGGATCGAGCAGCTCGTCCAGCAGCACGGGGTGGCGCGCGACGAAAGCCGTGATCCAGGGACTCGCCGCGCACAGTCGCGCCAGCTGCGAGAGCGCCATGGGATTCTCTGCCAGCAGCGCGAGATACGTGCTGCGCCGGGCGATCGCCTCGATCACTTGCAGCAGACGCTCGAGGCACACGTCCGGCGAAGCGGTGGCGCCGGCGGCTCCGATCAGGAGTGGTACCAGTCGGGCCAGGCGCGCCCGCCCGGTTTCACTCAGCGTGCGAAAGGCGGCGCTGGCACGCAGCCCGTCGAGCGCCGCGAGCGCCCGCACGACATCCTGCATCCCCGCCCGCTGCAGAACCTCGCGCCCCTCCGCCTCGGCCAGCCCGCCGGCCCACAGCAGCTCCAGGTCGCGCGCGCCGCCCGCCTCCTCTTCCTGCGCGGTCTGGGGGCTGGCGAATACCTGGTCGAACTGCTCCTGGATGCACTGGCGGTGTGCATCGAGCTCGGCCGCCAGCGTCGCCCATTCGCGATAGCCCATGGCGAAAGCGAGCCGCGCGCGCTCGACGGGATCCGCCGGAAGCTGGTGGGTCTGCCGGTCGGCCACGGCCTGCAGGCGGTTCTCCACCCGGCGCAGGAACCGGTACCCGTCGCGGAGGTGCGCGGCCATGTGGGGCGCGAGCAGGCCACGGTCGTCCAGCCGGTCCAGGACCGGTAGAATGCCGCGTTCCTGCAGGTCACGCTCATGACCGCCGCGGATCAGCTGAAACACCTGGCCGATGAACTCGACCTCGCGGATTCCCCCGCGTCCCAGCTTGATGTCGTCCTCGAGCCCCTTGCGACGGACCTCCCGCGCGATCAGCGCCTTCATCTCACGCAGGGACTCGATCACCCCGTAGTCGATGTAGCGTCGGTAGACGAAGGGACGCAGCGTTTCCAGCAACTGCTCCCCGGCCGCCCGATCCCCGGCGACCACGCGTGCCTTCACGAAGGCGTAGCGCTCCCATTCGCGCCCGTGGCTCTCGTAGTAGTGCTCCATGGCGCCGAAGTTCAGCGCCATCGGCCCGCTCTCGCCGAACGGTCGCAGCCGCGTGTCCACCCGGTAGACGAAGCCCTCGGCCGTCACGTCCGCCAGCGCCTGGATCAGGTGCTGGGCCACGCGGGTGAAGAACGCCTCGTTGTCCACCCGGCGGGGCCCGTCGGTCTGCCCCGCCTCGGGGAAGGCGAACACCAGGTCGATGTCGGAAGAGAAGTTCAGCTCGCGACCGCCCAGCTTGCCCATTCCCAGGACCACCAGCCGCTGCGCCTCGCCGTCGGCGCCACGCGGTGTCCCCCAGCGCCGTCGCAGGTCCGCCTCGACCACGTCGAGCGCCACCGCGATGCAGGCCTCGGCGAGCGCGCTGAGCTCCTCCAGGGTCTCCTCCAGCGGCGCTCCCCGCGCCAGATCCCGCCAGGCGATGCGCACCAGCTCGCGGTTCCGCACCTCGCGCAGCGCACGCTTCAGGGTATCGGCACCGTCGGGCGCGCCGACGGCCCGCTCGACCCGCCGGTGCAGTTCCCCGGGCCGCATCGGCCGGCCCAGGTCGTCCCCCGCCAGCAGCCGGGCCAGCTCGGACGGACGGCGCACGCACCACTGCCCGACGAAACGACTGGCGCCCAGGACGCGCGCCAGCTCGCCCGGCTCGACCGCCTCCAGGAAGGCGGTGTCGCCGGCGGCCTCCGCGAGCTGCTGCAGCAGCACCGCCGTGTCGGCCCGCAGCGGGGCGGGCAGCGCGTCGGTCACCGGGCGCAGATTCGCGGGAACGCCCGCTGCCGTGTCCTGGTCGTTCATGGCGCTCGCGACGCTCCGGTGTCAGGGAATCAGCAGCACCTTTCCGGTGGTTGCCCGCCCTTCGAGCAGCCGATGGGCCTCGGCGGCCTGCTCGAGAGGCAGCATGCGATCGATGCGCAATGCCAGGTCGCCGGCGGCGATCGATTCGAACAGCTCGCGTGCCCGCCACTCCAGCTCCGCCCGGTCGGCCGTGTAGTGCGCCAGGCTCGGCCGGGTGAGAAACAGCGATCCGGAGGCCAGCCCGCGGGGATCGAATGGCGGCACCGGGCCGCTCGACTGGCCGAACAGTACCAGGGTGCCGCGAGTACGCAGGCAGCGCAGGCTGCCCTCGAAGGTCGATTGGCCGACCGAATCGTAGACGACGTGAACACCCTCGCCGCCGGTAATCCGCGCCACTTCGTCGACGAAGTCGTCGCGGCTGTAGAGGATCACCTCGTCGCAGCCGGCCTGGCGTGCGAGCCCCGCCTTCTCCTCGGTGGAAGCGGTGCCGATGACGTGCGCTCCGAGGGCGTGAGCCATCTGCACCAGCAGCAGGCCGACTCCGCCCGCGGCCGCATGGACCAGCGCCGTCTGCCCGCGCTGCAGCGCGAACGTGCTCCGGGTCAGGTAGTGTGCGGTCATGCCCTGCAGCATCGCTGCAGCCGCCTGTTCCGCGCTGATCCCGTCGGGAACCGCCACCAGCCGGTCCCGCGGCACCGTCGCATAATGCGCGTACGCGCCCGGAACGCCGGCCCATGCCACGGCCTGGCCGACCTCGAGATCGGCGACGCCCTCGCCGAACGCCTCGATCACGCCCGCGGCCTCGACCCCCGGCGTGAACGGCACCGGCATCGAATACAGGCCGGTGCGGAAGTAAACATCGATGTAGTTGACGCCGGCCGCCGAGATCCGGACCAGGACTTCCCCGGGCCCCGGCTGCGGTCGCGCCAGGGTCTCCTGCACCAGTACCTCCGGGCCGCCGGTCTTGTGCACACGGATCGCTTTCATCGCCTTGTCTCCCCGCCGTATCCACGTCCAGCGGACGCGTGTCCGGCAAGCATACAACACGGACCACGCTGATCAATGCGCCGCATTCGAAGACGGCGGTGTGGGTCGACCGGAGAGGTGCGGGGCGGTTCAGTTTCAGGTTTCAGCCCAAGCGGCATTTTGCGTCTCTTGCCTTCTTGCATGCGCCGGTGCTTCGGGCCAGGATCGGCCTGAAGGCTGACCGATATCGGCATCACGGCTTGCCGCATCCTTCCTGATACCGAAAACCCCTCCATCCCCGTGCTGCAAAGGACGCGACGCCTGGATGCGCCCCCCGCAAGCAAAAGAGCCCCGCCGGAGGCCGGCGGGGCTCGCACTGCACAGCGCGTGTGGAGCGCAGGACGGCCTTACATCATGCCGCCCATGCCTCCCATGCCGCCCATGCCGCCCATGTCTCCCATGTCGGGCATGCCGCCGCCTTCGTTCTCCTCCTTGGGAGCGTCGGCGACCATGGCCTCGGTGGTGAGCATCAGGCCGGCGATCGACGCCGCGTTCTGCAGCGCGGTGCGGGTCACCTTGGTGGGATCGAGGATGCCGAGCTCGATCATGTCCCCGTACTCGCCGGTGGCAGCGTTGTAACCGTAGTTCTCCTTGTGCGAGACCACGTCGTTGAGCACCACCGAGGCGTCGCCACCGGCGTTGGTCACGATCTGGCGCAGCGGCTCCTCCATCGCGCGCAGGGCGATGGCCGCGCCGGTCTGCTGATCGTGATTGTCGGTCTTGACCTTCTTCTCGATGGTGTGACGGGCACGCACCAGGGCGACGCCACCGCCGGGCACCACGCCTTCCTCGACGGCGGCACGCGTGGCGTGCAGCGCGTCCTCGACGCGGGCCTTCTTCTCCTTCATCTCGACCTCGGTCGCCGCACCGACCTTGATCACCGCGACGCCGCCGGCGAGCTTGGCGACCCGCTCCTGCAGCTTCTCGCGGTCGTAGTCGGAGGTGGACTCCTCGATCTGCTGGCGGATCTGCTGCACCCGCGCCTCGATGTCGGCCTTGCGGCCGGCGCCGCTGACGATGGTGGTCTCTTCCTTGCTGACCTGCACCTTCTTGGCGTTGCCCAGGTCGTCCAGGGTCGCCTTCTCCAGCGACATGCCGACCTCTTCGGAGATCACCTGGCCGCCGGTCAGGACCGCGATGTCCTGCAGCATCGCCTTGCGGCGGTCACCGAAGCCGGGGGCCTTCACCGCGGCAACCTTCACGATGCCGCGGATGGTGTTCACCACCAGCGTCGCCAGGGCCTCGCCCTCGACGTCCTCGGAGACAACCAGCAGCGGCCGGTTGGACTTGGCCACCTGCTCGAGCAGCGGCAGCAGGTCACGGATATTGGAGATTTTCTTGTCGTACAGGAGGATGTACGGATCCTCCAGCTCGGCCTGCATGCTCTGGTTGTTGTTGATGAAGTACGGCGAGAGGTAGCCGCGGTCGAACTGCATGCCCTCGACCACGTCCAGCTCGTTCTCGAGGCCGGAGCCCTCCTCGACCGTGATCACGCCTTCCTTGCCGACCTTCTGCATGGCGTCGGCGATGATCTTGCCGATGCTGTGGTCGGAGTTGGCGGAAATGGTGCCGACCTGCGCGATCGATTTGTCGTCGCTGCACGGCTTGGACAGCTTGGCCAGCTCGGCCACCGCGGACTCGACGGCACGATCGATGCCGCGCTTGAGGTCCATCGGGTTCATCCCGGCGGCGACGGACTTCATGCCCTCGCGCATGATGGACTGGGCCAGCACCGTCGCGGTGGTGGTGCCGTCACCGGCCACGTCGGAGGTCTTGGAAGCCACCTCCTTGACCATCTGGGCACCCATGTTCTCGAACTTGTCCTTGAGCTCCATCTCCTTGGCCACGGACACGCCGTCCTTGGTCACGGTGGGCGCGCCGAAGCTCTTCTCCAGGACCACGTTGCGGCCGCGCGGGCCGAGGGTCACCTTGACGGCATTCGCCAGCGTGTTGACGCCGCGCATCATGCGATGCCGCGCGTCCTCGCCGAAACGTACGTCTTTCGCTGCCATTGTTCGTTCCTCTTCCGTTCAGATACGCATGGGGTGGATTCGATGCGAGCGCTCGGGTGAAACGTCAGCCTTCGATGACCGCCATGATGTCGTCTTCGCGCATCACCAGCAGGTCCTCGTCGCCGACCTTCACCTCGGTGCCGGAGAACTTGCCGAACAGCACCTTGTCGCCGACCTTCACGTCGAGCTTGCGCACTTCACCGTCGTCCAGGAGCTTGCCATTGCCGACCGCGGTGACCTCGCCCTTCTGGGGCTTCTCGGCCGCCGAGTCGGGAATGACGATGCCGCCCGCCGTGGTGCGCTCTTCCTCCATACGCTTTACAATCACGCGATCGTGCAGAGGACGGATCTTCATCAACGCTCTCCTTTACTTGGGAACCAGGACCCGGAATGTCTCGGCTCGAGTTGTTAGCACTCACCTGGAGTGAGTGCTAATAATAGTCGCGAGATTTCCTCAGTCAAGCCCTTCGACGCCACGCGCCGCCCGTACGTGAGCGCGCAGCCAGGACAAACCCGTCGTACCGGGAGGTGAAAAGCCATGACCACGGATGCACGCGTCGTTCTGTGCAACTGCCCCGACCGCGGCGTGGCCCGGCGTCTGGCCAGGGCAGTCGTACAGCAGCGTCTGGCAGCCTGCGTCAACGTCGTACCGGGGGTGGAGTCCTTCTACCGGTGGGAAGGCGAGGTGCAGCAGGCCACCGAGCACACGCTCCTGATCAAGACCACCCGCGACGCCTGGCCGGACCTCGAAGCCGCCCTGCGGGCGGGCCACCCGGACGACGTCCCCGAGATCATCGCGCTGCCGGTCGAGAACGGTCTGAAGGAATACCTGGAATGGATCGCGGAAAGCACCATCACCGGCTGAGGTCACCCTCCGCCGGGACACGGCGGGCGGCCCGGGCCCTCGCCGCCTGCCTGCTGGCAACCGCGGCAACGGCGGCCCTGGCCGGCCCGGGACTGGCCGCGGCCTTCGGCAACGGCGGTCGCTTCCTGCCGGTGAACCAGGCCTTTCGTTTCGAGCTGGTGCGCACCGGATCGGACACCTACCAGGCACGCTGGAACATCGCCCCCGGCTACTATCTCTACCGGCACCGGATTCACCTCGTTCTCGCGGGCACGGACCTGGTACGCAGCGGCCACGCAAAACTGCCGCCGGGACGCGCGGAGGATGACCCCGAATTCGGACGCGTCCGGATCTTCGAAGGGAACCTCACGGTGCCCCTGACGCTCAAACGGACGGCCCCGGGCGCGGTTCTCACCGTTCGCTACCAGGGCTGCGCGCGCGGGGGCATCTGCTACCCGCCGCAGACCCGGCACGTACCACTGGGCAACGCCGGAACCGCCGTACGCGGCTTCCCGGCGCACGGCCACGGAGGCCCCCATGCGTGAAGCCCTGCGAAGCCTGTTGGCACTGGTCCTGCTGATCGCTGCCGGTGGCGCCGGGTTCGCCCTGTACCAGCACTTCAGCGGCCGCAGCGGCGGCTCGAACGCGCTGCCCTCTCACCGCATCGCGTTCTCGATGCCCGACATGGCCGGCAAGACCCGCCACATCAGCCACTGGGACGGCAAGACCGTGCTGCTCAACTTCTGGGCCAGCTGGTGCGGGCCGTGCCGCAAGGAAATGCCGCTGCTGATCAAGGCGCAGCGGCAGTACGGTGGCCGCGGGCTCCAGGTGATCGGGATCGCCATCGACACGCCGTCCGATGCGCGGCATTTCGCGCGCTCGATGCACGTCAACTACCCGGTGCTGATCCCTTCGAGCCAGCAGCAGGGGATTTCCCTGGCGGCCCGATATGGTGACCGGATCGGCGGCTTGCCGTACAGTGTCGTATATCGCCCCGACGGCCGCGTCGTCGGCGTCCATGCCGGCGAGCTCCATCGCCCCGCCCTCGAGACCCTGCTGCACAAGGCGCTGCACAAGGCGTCGGGCTGAAACTGCCCTGATTTTGCCTCCATCTGGCGCGAAATGCCGACAAATGATGTCGTTCTTGATTCGATCGGCAATGCCGGGCAGAATAGGAGCCACTCCGCGTGACGCCCCGGCACCGGGCGGAGCGCACGTCGACATCCAGAACAAGACGCGACCGACCCGGGCGGTGAAACCGGAATGGCCAGACTGCTTCTGCTCAACGGTCCCAATCTGAATCTCCTCGGAACCAGGGAGCCGGGGATCTACGGCCACGCGACGCTGGCCGAAATCGAACAGCGCCTGCACGCCGCCGCCACCGCCGCGGAGCACACCCTGGAAACCTTTCAGAGCAACGCCGAGCACGCGCTGATCGAGCGGGTACACCAGGCGATGCGGGACGGGATCGACTGGATCATTCTCAATCCGGCCGCGTTCACGCACACCAGTATCGCCCTGCGCGATGCCCTTCTCGCGAGCGCGATCCCGTTCGTCGAGGTGCATCTGTCCAACATCGCCGCGCGCGAGCCGTTCCGCAGGCAATCCTGTTTCTCCGACATCGCCGCCGGCGTGATCACCGGACTGGGGGCACGGGGCTACGATCTGGCCCTGAAAGCCATCCTGGACGGGCTCGATGCGACGCAAACCGGCTGAACGAAAAGGCGAAGGCATGGATATTCGCAAGGTCAAGAAGCTTATAGAGCTGCTGGAGGAGTCCGGAATCGCCGAGCTGGAGATCAAGGAGGGCGACGACTCCGTACGCATCAACCGCTACGGGCAGCAGACGGCGGTGAGTTATCCGCCCCCCGCCGCCCCCGCGCCGGCACAGCCTGCGCCCGCCTCCGGGGAAGCGCCCGCGGAGCCCGCGGCGGAGGGCGGCGAGGAGCTCCAGGGCCACGCGATCTGCTCGCCGATGGTGGGCACCTTCTACCGGGCCCCGGCCCCGGACGCCCAGCCCTTCGTGGAAGTCGGCCAGGAGGTGCGTGAGGGCGAGCCGGTGTGCATCGTCGAGGCGATGAAAATGATGAACCAGATCGAGGCCGACCGCAGCGGCCGCATCGTGGACATCCTGGCCGAAAACGGCGAGCCGGTAGAATACGGGCAGCCACTGATCCTCATCCAGTAGCCCGGCTCTTCCGTCGCCGGGCACCGCCCAACGCTGCAAGAAGCACGAACCATGCTCGATAAAGTGTTGATCGCCAACCGGGGCGAAATCGCGTTGCGCATCCTGCGCGCCTGCCGCGAGCTGGATATCGGTACCGTTGCCGTCCACTCGACCGTGGACCGCGAGCAGCCGCACGTACTGCTGGCCGACGAGAGCGTATGCATCGGACCGCCGCAGTCGTCCGAGAGCTACCTCAACATGCCCGCCATCATCAGCGCGGCGGAGGTCAGCGACTCGGTCGCGGTGCACCCCGGCTACGGTTTCCTCTCCGAGAATGCCGACTTCGCCGAGCGGGTCGAGGAAAGCGGGTTCATCTTCATCGGCCCGCGCCCCGAGACCATCCGCCTGATGGGAGACAAGGTATCCGCCATCCGGGCCATGCAGGAAGCAGGAGTCCCCTGCGTCCCGGGCTCGGCCGGCGCGCTCGACAACGACGCCGATCGCACCCTCGCGATCGCGCGCGAGATCGGTTACCCGGTGCTGATCAAGGCGGCGGCCGGCGGCGGCGGGCGCGGCATGCGCGTGGTGCACGCCGAGGCCCACCTGATCAACGCGATCTCGCTCACCCGCAGCGAGGCCCGGGCTTCCTTCGGCGACGACTCGGTGTACATGGAGAAATACCTGGAGCACCCGCGCCACATCGAGTTCCAGGTGCTGGCCGACGGCCAGGGCAACGCCATTCACCTGGGGGAGCGTGACTGTTCCATGCAGCGTCGCCACCAGAAGATCATCGAGGAAGCGCCGGCGCCCGGGCTCCACGCGAGCGTCCGCCAGCGCATGGGCGAGCTCTGCGTGGAAGCCTGCCATCGCATCGGCTATCGCGGCGCGGGCACCTTCGAGTTTCTCTACGAGAACGGCGAGTTCTACTTCATCGAGATGAACACGCGGCTCCAGGTCGAGCACCCGATCACGGAGATGATCACCGGCGTGGACATCGTCAAGGAGCAGATCCGGGTCGCGGCCGGGGAACCGCTGCGCCACAAGCAATCGGACATCGAGGTGCGCGGGCACGCCGTCGAGTGCCGCATCAACGCCGAGCACCCGCGCACCTTCGTGCCTTCGCCCGGCAGGGTCCACAACTACCATGCTCCCGGCGGACCGGGCATCCGCATGGACTCGCACCTGTACAACGGCTACACCGTTCCCCCGCACTACGATTCGCTGATCGCCAAGCTGGTCGCCCACGGCGACAGCCGGAGCTCGGCCATCGCGCGGATGCGCAACGCGCTCACCGAGCTGGTGGTCGAAGGTATCGACACGAACGCGGCGCTGCACCATGATCTGATGCTGGACCGGGCGTTCCAGGCGGGCGGTACCGACATCCACTACCTGGAAAAGAAGCTCGGGCGGTGAGCGGCCGGGCCCCCCGGCCCCGCGTGGCCGGGCCGAGGACCGGGTTCCGATACCCACCGGACCACCAGTGATGGGATGGCAACAGCTCCTGATCGACCTGGATGACGAGGATGTCGATACCCTCGAGGTGGCCCTGCTCGAGCACGGTGCCCAGGCCGTGACCCTGCAGGACGCGCGCGACGACCCGATCCTGGAACCGCCGCCGGGCGCGCATCCGCTCTGGGACCGGCCACGGCTGGTGGCACTGTTCGACAGCGAATGCGACGTCGAGGCCGCCGTCCGGGGAACCTACCGCACCCTCGGCCGGCGGGCCCCGCCGCACAGCGTCGAGCCGCTCGAGGACCGGGACTGGGAACGCGCCTGGATGGAGGACTTCCGCGCGATGCGCTTCGGGCGCCGCCTGTGGGTATGCCCCCGCGGCTCCACCCCGCCGGACCCGGAGGCGGTCAACGTGATGCTCGATCCGGGGCTGGCCTTCGGCACCGGAACGCACGCGACGACGGCGCTGTGCCTTGAATGGCTCGACGCCAATGGTGCTGACGTGGCGGGCGAGGTGATCGACTACGGCTGCGGATCCGGCATCCTGTCCATCGCGGCGGCCCGTCTCGGCGCCCGGCGCGTATGGGCCGTGGACAACGATCCGCAGGCGCTGCTCGCGACACGCGAGAACGCGGCCCACAACGCGGTCGCCGGGACCGTCCGGCCGCGCCTGCCGGAAGAGCTGTCGGCGCTGCAGGCCGATCTGCTGCTGGCGAACATCCTGGCCGCCCCGCTGATCGAGCTCGCAGACCGGATCGCCGACCGTGTTCGCCCGGGCGGACACGTCGTCCTGTCCGGCATCCTCCGCGATCAGGCGAAGCGCGTCGCGGACGCCTACGGCGCGGCATTCCGGATGGACCCGCCGACGTCGCGCGAGGAGTGGGTACGGTTGAGCGGCGTTCGCCGCGAGCCGTAGCGCCACGGAGGTCCGGATGTACACCCGCTGCCCGGAGTGCCACACGGATTTCGTCGTCGGTGCGACCCAGCTGCGGGCCGCGCGTGGCCTGGTTCGCTGCAGCCGCTGCGGTGCGACGTTCAACGCCCTGGACGACCTTCACGACGACATGCCGCCACCACTGGCAGAACAGGACGGGGACACCGAACCGGCAACGCCCCCGCCCTACCGCTGGGCGGACGACGACGGCGCCGACTGGTGGACCATCCCGCCGGACCTGGAGCAGCGCCCGGACGCCGGACCGGCGTCACAGCCGGAGCCGGTGCGGCCGGAAGCCGAAGACCCGGGCGCCGACGAAACCGGGGATTCCCCGTTCGCCGAAGCTCCCCGGCCACGCCGCCCGCGGCGCTGGCTGTGGGGAACGCTCTGCGTACTGGCCCTGCTGGCGCTGGCGGCGCAGGCCGGGTTCTGGAACCGGGATTCGTGGGCCGAGTCGCCGCAGTGGCGGCCGGTGCTCGCGGCGGTCTGCGGCCGCCTCCCGGTCCCCTGCGGCCTGCCGCCATTCGTCATGCTCGACCGGCTGCGTCTGGAAAACTACACGTTCTCCGCCGATCCCGACCGTCCCGGCGCCCTCTCGTTCTCCGGCGTGCTCGTGAACCGCGCTCCCCTGCCCCAGGCCTTCCCCCTGCTCCACATCAGCATGGAGAATCGCTGGGGAGATACGGTCGCCGTCGGCGCCTTCGGTCCCGCGGACTACCTGGGCGAGCCGGTCGACACGGAAGACGGCATTCGCCCGGGGCAGCACATTCCCATCCGTCTGGAGCTGAAGGATCCGGGATCACAGGCCAGCGGTTTCCAGTTCGAGTTCGCCTCTCCGGACCGCTAGGCGCGTTATTCCGAAGAGCCCGGGTCGGAAGCGGTGGCGGATGCAAAATCCGCCTACAAGCCGCCGGCGTAATGAGCTAGGATTACCCGGAGAATCGTCGCCACCGATGGACCGGCCCGCGAGCTGCCTCGCGGAGACCCCGGCCCGGCCAACGCGACCGCCGGCAACGTGGCACACAGGGGGGCGCCGGATCTGCTTCTCGATCCGCTCGCGTGCGGCGCCCATCCGGCCCGGCCGATGCCGGGCCGTCGCGGGTAAGCACTCCCGCGTATGTGCTGGCAGGAGACTTTCGGCGCGTGCCGTGTGCGTGGGCACCGCCGGCCGACTGCCCGTTTGCGTCAGCGGGCAGCCGGTGAGCACCATCGCCCGGATAAACACAGATAAGGACGGCTCCCGACCACGTTCCGGCCGGGCAGGCCCGGCACATGCGGTGTGGCCGGGACCAATGCCGTCCCGCCGCGTTGCAAGGGGGTCGAAGACATGCTCAATCCGGAGAAGGCCGTCGGTCTGCATATGGAGCCACCCAAGAACCCGCCCGAGCCGCTCAGGACATGTGTGCAGAAAGCGCTCGACAAGTACTTCGCCGACCTGAACGGGCACGCTCCCGGTGATCTCTACCAGATGGTGATGCGCGAGGTGGAAGCACCCCTGCTCGAATCCGTGATGGCGTATACCCGCGGAAACCAGACGCGGGCAGCGGAAATCCTGGGCATCAACCGCAGCACCCTGCGTAAGCGCCTGAGGACCCACAACCTCGACAAGTAACGCCCGCGTGCGGATAATGCGCGCCATCCGGCCCGCACCGCGCCCGGTCCACCCGCCGCCGTGAGCGGGCGGATCGTGCAGCACGTCGCCCCCAACCCGCGGAGCAGGACTTCGCCATGGCCAGTATTCGACGCGCCCTGATCAGCGTCTCCGACAAGAGCGGTATCGTGGACTTCGCCCGCGGGCTCGGTGAGCTGGGCATCGAGATCGTCTCCACCGGAGGTACCGCGCGCCTGCTCCGGGACGCCGGGATCGGCGTCGTCGCCGTCTCCGAGGTCACGGCGTTCCCCGAGATGATGAACGGACGCGTGAAGACCCTGCATCCGCGCATCCACGGCGGCCTGCTCGGGCGTCGCGGCGAGGACGACGAGGTCATGGCCGCGCACGAAATACCGCCGATCGACCTTCTGGTGGTGAACCTCTACCCATTCGAGCGCACCGTCGCCGAGCCGGGGTGCACCCGGGCGAAGGCGATCGAGAACATCGACATCGGCGGTCCGGCGATGCTCCGTGCCGGCGCCAAGAACCATGCCTCGGTCGCGGTCGTCACTGACCCGCGGGACTATCCGGCCGTTCTCGAGGCGCTGCGCGAGACGGGGGAGCTGAACGCGGCCCGGCGCTTCGAGCTGGCCCGTCGCGGATTCGAGCATACCGCCCGCTACGACGACGCGATTGCAAACTATCTCGGCAGCATCGCGACGGACGATGAACGGGAGCCGTTCCCCGCGACCCTGAACCTGCAGTTCCGTCGGGCGCAGCGCATGCGCTACGGCGAGAACCCGCATCAGCGCGCCGCGTTCTACGTCGAGGACCCGCCGCCGGAGCCGTCGGTGGCCACCGCCCGGCAGCTGCATGGCAAGGAGCTCTCGTTCAACAACATTGCCGATACGGATGCCGCGCTCGAGTGCGTGCGCAGCTTCGCGGAGACTGCCTGTGTCATCGTCAAGCACGCCAATCCCTGTGGCGTGGCGATCGCCGGCAGCACGAACGAAGCCTACGAGCGGGCCCGGGCCACCGACCCCACCTCCGCGTTCGGGGGCATCATCGCGTTCAACCGGCCGCTGGACGCGGCAACCGCCGCGAACATCGCGCGGCAGCAGTTCGTGGAGGTAATCGTCGCACCACGCGTGGAGAAGGCCGCCCTGGAGGCGCTCTCGGACCGGCGGAACGTGCGCGTGCTCGAGTGCGGCGAGTGGACTTCCGAACGGTCGGTGAGCTGGGATTACCGGCGTGTCAACGGCGGCCTTCTGGTCCAGGACCGGGACCTGCCCGCGCCGGATGGTCCGGATCTGCAGGTGGTGACGCGCCGGGGCCCCACCGAGACCGAGCTGCGGGATCTGCGCTTCGCCTGGACCGTGGCCCGCTTCATCAAGTCCAATGCCATCGTCTACTGCCGCGACGGGCGGACCATCGGGATCGGCGCGGGACAGATGAGCCGGGTCTACAGTGCCCGCATCGCCGCGCTCAAGGCCGGCGACGAAGGCCTGACCGTGCGCGGCTCGGTGATGGCCTCGGACGCCTTCTTCCCGTTCCGGGACGGCATCGACGCGGCCGCCGAGGCCGGCATCACCGCGGTCATCGAGCCGGGCGGCTCGCGCCGCGACGACGAGGTGATCGCGGCCGCCGACGAGCACGGCATGGCCATGGTCTTCACCGGCGTGCGCCACTTCCGCCACTGAGTCACCCCGAAGCGGAGAGATGTCCATGTCGCAAGATGCCATGACGGTGCTGGTGGTCGGAGGCGGCGGCCGCGAGCATGCGCTCGCGTGGAAAGCCTCTCTCTCGCTGCGCGTGAGCCGGGTGCTGGTGGCGCCGGGCAACCCGGGAACGGACAGGGAGCCGGGGATCGAAAACGCGGCGGTCGCGGCAGACGACCTCGACGGCCTGGTCGCGCTGGCGCGCCGGGAGGCCGTCGACCTGACCATCGTGGGCCCGGAGGCACCGCTGGTGGCCGGCCTTGCCGACCGCTTCGAGGAAGCCGGCCTGCGCTGCTTCGGTCCCCGTGCCGGGGCCGCCCGCCTGGAGGGCTCGAAGGCTTTCGCGAAGGCGTTCCTCACCCGTCACGGCATCCCCACGGCGGGCTATCGAACGTTCCGGGATCCGGACGAGGCCGAGCGCTACGTCCGGGATCACCGTGGCCCGCTGGTGGTCAAGGCCGACGGCCTCGCCGCCGGCAAGGGCGTGGTGATCGCGCGCAGCCCGGACGAGGCCGCCGACGCGGCCCGGGCGATGCTCAGCGAGGGCCGTTTCGGCCCGGCGGGCTCGGAAGTCGTGATCGAGGATTTCCTGGAAGGGGAAGAGGCCAGTTTCATCGCCATGGTGGACGGCGAGCATGTACTGCCGCTCGCAACCTCGCAGGATCACAAGCGCCTGGGCGACGGCGACAGCGGGCCCAACACCGGGGGCATGGGCGCCTACTCGCCCGCACCCGTGGTGACCCCGGCGGTCCATGAGCGGGTCATGCGCGAGGTGATCGAGCCGACGATCGCGGGCATGGCACGGGACGGCCATCGCTACACCGGATTCCTCTACGCCGGACTGATGGTCGCCCCGGACGGCACGCCACGCGTACTGGAATTCAACTGCCGCTTCGGCGATCCCGAGGCACAGCCGGTACTGATGCGACTGCAGTCCGACCTGGTCGCGCTGTGCGAGGCCGCCCTCGATGGCAGGCTGGATGCCGTGGAGGCAGCCTGGGACCCCCGCCCGGCGGTGGGCGTGGTGATGGCTTCCGGAGGCTATCCCGGACGTTACCGGAAGGGCCTGCCGATCGAGGGGCTGGAGGCGGATGCTGACCCGGAAGTGAAGGTCTTCCATGCCGGAACCGCGCGCCGGGAGCACGGGATCGTGACCGCCGGAGGCCGGGTGCTGTGCGTGTGTGCCCTGGGCGCGACGGTCGCCGACGCCCGCGACCGTGCCTACGAGCGTGTCGCCGGCATCGCCTGGGAGGGCGCGGTCTACCGGCACGATATCGCGGCCCGCGCGATCGATCGATAAGGCGGGCAGGCTTGAGCGGAGCGGCGGTCGGGTACCGGGGTGTGGATAATAAGTAACGGACAGTTTTAAGTTTTAGGTGTTGAGTTTTAAGAAAGAAGCGGCGGATCGAGGTGCTCAATCTGCGGCGACAGGCTGGCCGCGCGGATGCGAAATGACGCCCGTGGCTGGGACTGTAAGCAGCACCCAGCTGCCCGCGCCGACGCCTCTTCACTTAAGACTCAACACTTAAAACTTAATACTCTGTTTTTTTTAGAAAAACCGCTCCAGACTCACCTCCGCCCAGCCGCGGTGGTAGCTATCCGAGGCGAAATTCGAGTTGTCCTCCTCGTAGCCGAGCTGCAGCGCCGTGCGCCACTTGCCCGCGAAATCCCGGTGCAGGCCGAACTGGAGCATCGGTCGGCGATCGGTACGGTTCTTCGTGACCAGGCTGCCGGCCACGACCCGCGTGTCCGGGTCGCGGTAAACGCTGTACTGCCACGACAGTCTCGCACTGGCGACGATGCCGGCTGCCACGGGGTGGCTGTAGCGCACCCCCAGGGTCTGGCGCACCGGTGAGAAGCTCAGGAAGACGGGGCCCTGGCGCAGGTCCCGGCGGCGGTTGAGCTCGAAGGTGTACCACAGCTGCCAGCCGGATGCGCCCGCCGGGGCACCGAAGCTTCCGCGGAGCTCCTGGCGCCAGCCGTCCAGGTAGCCGTAGCCGCTGCCGCCGAGAATACGGACGAAGCGATAGCGGAGCGCGAGGCGCAGGCCGTCGGTAACCGGGCGGGCTCCGCGCAACGTCAGGCCGGCCGTGCGCTCCAGCTCCCGGCCGCCGAAGTCGACCCGTCCGACCCCGGCACGCGCACGTGTCTGCCAGTTGCCCAGTGGCCGGGTCCCCTCCACGCTCAGTGCGTAGCTGCCCAGGTCATAGCCCGACAATCCCGCGTAGCGCCGGGTATCCAGCGCCCCCAACACCCGCACGCCGCTCTGCCAGTCGCCGTGGACCAGGCCCTGCCCGGCCAGTAGAAGTCCCCCGTAGGCGGCGCCCTTGCGGCTGGCGGAGATCACCTGGTTGTCGCTGGCCAGGATCGCGTTGTCGTCGTAACCCGCGGAGAGCCGGGCCAGGCCGTACCAGCGGCGCGTCCCCGGCAGGCGGCCGAGCATCCGCTCGGCGAGCTGTCTCAGGGTCTTCGTCTCGGCCGTCTTTCTGGCCCGGTCGAACCAGTAGCGGGCGGCGCCGTGGCGGCCCTCCCGGTACGCCACCAGGCCGAGATTGTAGTAGCTCAGCGCGGCCATGCCGGGGGAGCCGGCGGACTTCAGGAAGGCATCCCGGGCCTGCGGATAGCGACCGAGGTGGTAATACGTCACCCCCAGGTTGTAGTACAGGGCGGCGGAGTGCATGCCGGCCTGCTCTGCACGCAGGAAATCGGAAAGGGCGGAGCGGTAGCGGTGCCCGTGGAACGCCGCGATGCCGTCCCGGAATGCCTGGTCGGCGGTCGTCCCCTGCGCCCGGGCCGGCAAGCCGTGCAGCAGGGACAGCAGGGCGATGGCAACGGCCAGCGCCAGGGTTCTGGAAGCCGACATGAAATCCCCGTCTTCTTGCGCCGGCCCCCGCGTTCCGGCGACCGAAGGTGCGACTCGATCTCGCGACCCTGACGGGCCGATGCTCCCGACGATACGGCGGGCAGGCTCCACCGGGGAACCCGCCCGTCAAGGGATGTCTGCCGATTATACGGATAGCGGCGCGCCCGGGGGAAATCCAGGGACCCCGGACCCGGGGCGCGCCGTGAGGATCAGTTGTCGGAGCCGCCGGAGGGCTGCAGCAGGTTGTTGAGCAGGTCCTGGGTCTGCTGCTCCACGTCCTGGGTGGTCTGCTTGAACTGCTGCGTGGTCTGGTTGAGATCCTGCTGCAACTGCTGCTGGGTCTGCCGGGTCTGCTGCTCGCTCTGCCGGGCCTGCTGCTGCGCCTGTTGCGCCTGGTCCTGCGCCTGTTGCGCCTGGTCCTGCGCCTGTTGCGCCTGCTGCCGCGCCTGTTGTGCGTTCTCGCGCATCTGCTCCGCGTCCCGGGAGCCCTGCTGACCCGATGACATCTCGCCCGCCCGGCTCCCGTTGTCCGCGCCCTGCGCGGCCTGCTGCGCCGACCGGGCTGCCTGCCGTGCGTGCCCGGGAAGGTGGATCTGGTCGACGAACTTCTGCTCGCTGGCGTCGTTCGGGCTGACCACCGTCATGGTCACGCCCATGCCCCCGTTGCCGGCGGCGGACGCCGCGAGCGGTGCCATGGCAATGGCCGCAGCCACGAGCGCCAGCACCTTGACGAGGTTGTGACGTTTCATTGTCCTCTACCTCCCTGCCCGGTCGTCAGAGTTGCACGCCCTGAGTGCTCTCCGACGACGCGGACGGCTGGTTCTCCCCCGATACGCGCAGCCGTATGCGGATCTCCTTGACCTGGCCCTGGTGCTCGATACGGGCGACGAGCGTGCCCGTGCCGGCTCCGCTTGCCTTCAGCGGCAGCGACAGTCCGTTGCGTCCCTGCTGCAGGTGCCCCTTCCAGCGCAGGTCCCGCTGGCCCGGGTAACCGGCGAGCTCCACGTTGGCGGGCAGCCGAACCTCGAAGGTCACATCCTGCAGCGAGTGGCGCGAATCGAGCGCGAGCGTGACGGTCCGCTCACCCTGCTGCGGTACCAGCAGCACCCGGGAAGAGGGCTGCATGGACAGCCCCCAGCGCACGCCGACCAGGATGGCTGCGGCCAGGACACCGGCCGCCAGCGCCGAAACCGCGGTCCAGCGCCGCCAGCGGCCCTGCCGACGCGCGCGCCGCAGCGCCTGCGCCGGAAAGTCCGGACGCATCGGGGGATCGGGCAGCGCGGCAAGCTGCCGGCGCAGGTCACGGACCTGCGCGGCGTAGGTACGGCAGTGCTCGCACCCCTCGAGATGCTCCCGCATGGCGGCGGATTCGGACGGCGCGAGCAACCCTTCCTGCCAGGCGTCCCAGTTCAGCTCGAAATCCGCACACTTCATGGCCGTCTCCTCTCCCCTTTACACGATGTTTCCAGGGTGAGGGTTCCCTCCCGGTCAAGGAGCCCACGGAGCCGGGCCCGGGCCCGGTGCAGGCGGGACTTCAACGTGCCCACGGGCACCTCCAGCGTGGTCTCGATTTCCGCCAGCGTGAAGCCCTCCACGTCGTGCAGCAGCAGCACGGTACGGTGATCCTCGCTCAGGCGCGCCAGCGCCTGCTGCAGGGATGCGCTGTCGTCGCGCCGCTCGAGCGAAGCCTCCGGGTCGTCCGCCGGGTCCTCGCTGGCCGGCTCCGGGACGCTCCAGCCGCCGTCGGAGTCGGCATCCGGGTCCCGCGGCCCCCCGCCGATTTCGGCGTACACTACCGGGCTGCGTCGCTGGCGCCGGCCCCGGTCGATGTGCAGCCGGTACAGCACCCGGGCCAGCCAGGGCCGAAGCTTGTCGATCCCGGCCAGCTCGTCCCGCCGGGGATACAGTCGCAGCAGCAGGTCCTGCACCAGGTCCTCGGCGTCATCCTGGTTGCCGGCAAGATGGAACGCGAAGCGGTACAACGCGGGGATATGCGGACGCAGCAGCGCCTCGAACCCGTCGCCGTGGCGGTCGCTGCTCCACAGGCGGGTGATGCTCGCCATGGACGCTACCCGCGGGCGAGCATTGCCGGGCGGTGCACCGGCATCACCCGCGCTTGCGCGCCAGGGTCAGTCCGTCCCCCAGCGGCAGCATGCTCAGGTCGATGCGGTCGTCCTGGTGCAGCCGGCGGTTGAACACGGCCAGCGCCTGGCTGTCGGCGTCGTCGGGCGCCGGATCCACCACCCGCCCGGACCACAGCACGTTGTCGACCGCGACCAGCCCGCCCGGCCACAGCAGGGCGAGACAGTCCTCGAAATAGTCGCCGTACCCCTCCTTGTCCGCATCGATGAAGGCGAAATCGTAGCTGCCGTCCTCGCCGGCGCGGCGCAGCGCTTGCAGGGTCTGCCGGGCGGGCGCCAGGCGCAGATCGATGCGGTCGGCAACTGCCGCGCGTTCCCAGTAGGTGCGCGCCACCGCGGTCCACTCCTCGCTGGTGTCGCAGGCCACGACGCGCCCGTCGGCGGGCAGCGCAAGCGCCGTCACCAGCGCGCTGTAACCGGTGAATACTCCGATCTCGATGGTACGCCGGGCCTGCAGAAGCCGCAGCAGCAGCCCGAGGAACTGGCCCTGCTCCGGCGATATCTGCATCCCGGCGTAGCGCATGCGCGCGGTTTCCTCCCGCAGCTCGCACAGGATCGCCGGCTCACGCAGGGAGACGGAGAGAAGATACTCGTGCAGCTCGTCGTCGAGGGCGATGGTGCGTCTGTTCATGGCCGAAGCTCCTGTATCCGGGCCCGTCGAGGGCCGGCCGTGCCGGCAGCATGTCCACACCCCCACGCCGGTCGCGCTCCATCGCATACCGGCGGCATCGCGCGGCGGAGGGTCGCCCCTAGCCGCGCTTCATCGAGTCGAAGAACTCGTTGTTGGTCTTGGTCGCCTTGAGTCGATCGAGCAGGAATTCCATCGCCGCGAGCTCGTCCATCGGATGCAGCAGCTTGCGCAGGATCCACATCTTCTGCAGCTCTTCCGGGCTGGTCAGCAGTTCCTCGCGACGGGTCCCGGAGCGGTTGATGTTGATCGACGGGAACACGCGCTTCTCGGAGATCCGCCGGTCGAGGTGGAGCTCCATGTTGCCCGTGCCCTTGAACTCCTCGTAGATCACGTCGTCCATGCGCGAGCCGGTGTCCACCAGCGCTGTCGCCAGGATCGTCAGGCTGCCGCCCTCCTCGACGTTCCGGGCCGCGCCGAAGAAGCGCTTGGGCCGCTGCAGGGCGTTGGCGTCCACGCCGCCGGTGAGCACCTTGCCCGAGGACGGCACGACGGTATTGTATGCGCGCGCCAGGCGGGTGATCGAGTCCAGCAGGATCACCACGTCCCGCTTGTGCTCGACCAGGCGCTTGGCCTTCTCGATCACCATCTCGGCCACCTGCACGTGGCGGCTGGCCGGCTCGTCGAAGGTGCTCGAGATCACCTCGCCACGCACCGAGCGCATCATCTCCGTCACCTCCTCCGGGCGCTCGTCGATCAGGAGTACGATCAGGTAGCACTCGGGGTAGTTGGCGGAGATGCTCTGCGCGATGTTCTGCAGCATCATGGTCTTGCCGGCCTTCGGCGGCGAGACCACCAGTCCGCGCTGGCCCTTGCCGATGGGGGCGACCAGGTCGATGATGCGGGCGGTGAGGTCCTCGGTGCTGCCGTTGCCCTGCTCCATCACCAGGCGATCGGTGGGGAACAGCGGCGTCAGGTTCTCGAACAGCACCTTGTTGCGGGAGTTCTCCGGCGTCTCGAAGTTGATGCTGGTGACCTTGAGCAGGGCGAAATAGCGTTCGCCCTCCTTGGGTGGCCGGATCCGGCCCGATACCGTATCGCCGGTCCGCAGGCTGAAGCGCCGGATCTGGCTGGGCGACACGTAGATGTCGTCCGGTCCCGCCATGTACGAGCTGTCCGCCGAGCGCAGGAACCCGTACCCGTCCTGCAGGATTTCCAGCACGCCGTCCCCGAAGATCTCGTCCCCGCGCCGGGCGACCTCCTTGAGTATCGCGAAGATGACGTCCTGTTTGCGGGCGCGCGCGGTGCCCTCGATGTCCATGGACTCGGCGATGTCGATGATTTCAACCGCCGATTTCTGCTTGAGTTCGGTTAAGTTCATGCTGGTGACTCGAAAACCAATGGCAGCCTACACGAGTAGTCGGAGACACAGCGCGGTCACGGGCCGACGGCCGGAATCCGAAGGAGGGTGGTATTGGGGTAAACGCTATTCGGTCTGGAATTTTCCGAAAGTTATCATGCCGCTCCGCAGGGGTCCACCCGCATGGACACCCTGCTTTCCGCGGGCCGCCTCGCGGCCTTGTCGCTACGAATTCCGCCGGGTGGTACCCCGGTGGAGGACATCAGATGTTGCTGTCGAGAAAGGCGGTCAACTGGGACTTCGACAATGCCCCGACCTTGGTCGCCTCCACGTTGCCGCCCTTGAACAGCATCAGGGTCGGGATCCCCCGGATGCCGTACTTCGGCGGCGTGTTCGGATTCTCGTCTATGTTGAGCTTGGCCACCTTGACCCGGCCGGAATACTCGTCGGCCACCTCTTCCAGGATCGGGGCAATCATCTTGCAGGGGCCGCACCACTCCGCCCAGTAGTCGACCAGCACCGGCTCATCCGAGTTCAGGACCTCGTGGTCCCAGGTGCCGTCGGTGACATGGCGTATGTTGTCGCTCACTCGCTAAACCTCCAGTTGCATCCGGTACGCTTGCAATCAGACGGGAATCTTGGACAGGTACTGGAGCCGGGACGCCGGCAGCCCGAATGTGACGTCTCGCCCCGTTTAAGGCAGAATGATGGTGATTCCTGCCCGCATTTCAAGGGCCTTCGGTTCTATCCGCGTCCGGTGCGAGCGCATGCGTCAGGATTGACCGATATTGGATCCGAAAACCGGCTCTGTTTCAAGTCTACGCCGAGATTCCCAACATGCAAAGCACAGGCTCCGATGACTGACTCCACACACCTCACCGAAACCCCGATGGCCAGCTTCGGCCTCGCCGAGCCGCTGATGCGGGGCGTCCGGGACGCCGGCTTCGACCGGTGCACGCCCATCCAGGCCGAGACGCTGCCGCGCGCGTTGCGCGGCGAGAGCGTCGCCGGCCAGGCCCAGACCGGCACCGGCAAGACAGCCGCGTTCCTGCTGGCCACCATGCACTACCTGCTCACCCATGAGCCCGATCCGGGCCGCAAGCCCAACCAGCCGCGGGCGATCATCCTGGCGCCGACCCGCGAGCTCGCGGTGCAGATCCACAAGGACGCCCAGGTCCTGGGCCGCCATACCGGACTCACCCTGGGGCTCGCCTACGGCGGCACCGGCTACGAGTCCCAGCGCCGCGAGCTCGAGGCGGGCGTGGACATCCTCATCGGCACGCCCGGCCGGATCATCGACTACTTCAAGCAGAAGGTGTTCGACCTGCGCCAGATCCAGGTGGCGGTGCTCGACGAGGCCGACCGGATGTTCGACCTGGGGTTCATCAAGGACATCCGTTTCCTGCTGCGCCGCATGCCACCGGCGGAGAAGCGGCTGAACCTGCTGTTCTCGGCCACCCTGTCCTACCGGGTGATCGAGCTGGCCTTCGAGCACATGGACAATCCCTACGCGGTGCGCCTCGACACCGAACACGTCACCGCCGAACGCGTCCACCAGCGCCTCTACCACGTCGCCAGCGACGAGAAGATCCCGCTGCTGCTGGGCCTGCTGCGCGGCATGGAAGTGCACCGGATGCTGATCTTCGTCAACACCAAGCGCGCCGGCGACCGCCTGCTGGGCTACCTCAAGGGCAACGGCATCCAGGCCGAGGTCCTCTCGGGCGACGTGCCGCAGCGCAAGCGCCAGCAGTTGCTGGAGGACTTTCGTGCCGGGCGGGTCGCGGTGCTGGTGGCCACCGACGTGGCCGCTCGCGGGCTGCATATCCCCGACGTCAGCCACGTGGTGAACTTCGATCTGCCGCAGGACGCGGAGGACTACGTCCACCGTATCGGGCGCACCGCACGCGCCGGCGCCGAGGGCGACGCGATCTCGCTGTGCTGTGAGCAATACTGCTACTCCCTGCCGGACATCGAGGCGTTCATCGGGGAGAAGATCCCCGCCGACACCGCCACCGGCGAGATGATGGTCACACCGGAGCCGCCGGTGCCGATCCGCCGCCACGGCGGGCGCGGCAAGCCCTCCGGCAAGTCCGGCAACGGGCGAGGCCGGGGACGGCGCCGCCGTGGGGGCAACGGCGGGGAGCAGCGCAAGGTCGGCTGAGACCCCGCCCTCAGGGCATGATGGCCGCGAGATCGTCCACGGCCGGTCGTCCCCCGGTATCGCGCGGTGCCGCACGGCTGTCCGGGCAGCGCACCGCCACCGTCCAGGCGATGCCGTAACGGCGCGCGGCATCCAGCACCCGCAGGTTGTCGTCGAGCAGCAGGGTGCGTGCCGGGTCGAACGGCTCCGCGCGGCGCAGCGCGCGCCAGAAGGCATCGTCCTCCTTGGGCAGACCGTGGTCGTGGCTGCAGTACACGGCGTCCACGAGATCCGCCAGGCCGGTACGCTCGAGCTTGAGGGTCAGCGCGTCGCGATGGCAGTCGGTCACCAGCACCGACCGGCGTCCGCTGGCGCGGAGGGCCTCCAGGAAGCGCCGGGCGTGGGGCAGCATGCGGATGCCGTCCGCGATCTCACGCTTGAGGGCCACGAGGTCCAGTCCCAGGCGCGCCCGCCAGTAATCGAGGCAGTAGAAGTCGAGCGTGCCCGCCACGCGTGTGATCATCGCCATCAGCTCGTCGCGGGCGGCGGCCGGCGCCATCCCGCGGGACTCGGCCCAGCGCTTCGGCAGGTGCTCGGTCCAGAAATGGTTGTCGAAATGCAGATCGAGGACGGTGCCGTCCATGTCCAGCAGCACCGTGTCGATGCGGGACCAGTCGGGCATCCACGGGAGACGGCCGGCGGTTTCGCGCTGCATCCTGGAGTGTCGCCACCATAGAGAAGGATTCGAACGCATGCAGGATACCAGATCGCTGATGCCGGAAGTGGTACGGATCGCGCGGCGGGCCGGAGAGCGAATCATGGAGGTCTACCGCAGGCCGTTCACCGTCACCGACAAGGAAGACGATTCGCCGCTGACCGAGGCCGATCTCGCGGCGAATGAGATCATCCTCGAGGCGTTGGCGACGCTGACGCCGGACATCCCGGCGCTGTCGGAGGAATCCGGCGAGGTTCCATGGGCGACGCGCTCGGACTGGTCCAGCTACTGGCTGGTCGATCCGCTGGACGGCACGCGCGAGTTCGTCAACCGCAACGACGAGTTCACCGTCAACATCGCCCTGATCCGGGATCACCGCCCGGTCCTGGGAGTGGTGCAGGTGCCCCCCGGAGACCTGGTCTACTCGGGCGGCGACGGGCTGGGCGCATTCCGCCAGTGCGGCGCCGGCGACCCGGCACCGATCCGCGTCCGGCGCCTGACCGGCGGCCCGGTGGTGGCGGTCGCCAGCCGCAGCCACCGCAGCCCGGCGGTCGACGCGTATCTGGCGGCGCTCGGGAATTACGAAGTGACCAGCTGCGGCAGCTCGCTGAAGTTCTGCCGCATCGCCGAGGGCCGCGCCGACGTCTACCCGCGCCTGGGGCCGACCTGCGAGTGGGACACCGCCGCCGCCCAGGCAGTCGTGGAAGCGGCCGGCGGACGCGTGACCGACACGCGACTGCGCCCGCTGCGCTACAACCGCGGCGAAAGCCTGCTGAATCCACACTTCCTGGTGTTCGGGGATTCCGGCCGCGACTGGTCGGCGTACCTGCCCGCGGGAGAGGAGTGAGGGTCCCTACCGCCCCAGGCCGGGAAAGCGCATCGAGATGTCGCTTCCGGTGAACACCGAGCCCGGACCCCCGTTGCGGGTGAACAGCCGGATCATGGTGAAGTCGGGGTGCTCGCCCATATCGAACCAGTGCGGCATGCGCGCCGGCACGGTGATCAGGTCGCCCGCCACGCAGTGCACACTGTAAATGTCCCCGTCGTGATTCAGATAGAAGGTGGCCTCGCCCTCGGCCAGGAAGCGCACCTCGTCCTCCTGGTGCACGTGCTCGTGCAGGTACCGCAGACGCGCGGTCTCGCGGTTGGGGTCCGAGGGTGCCATGCGCACCACGTCCACCGACTGGAAGCCGTAGCTCTGCATCAGCCGGTCGATCTCCTCGCGGTAGGCCTCGATGATCTCGTCCTGCTCGGCATCGGCGGGGAGCGTCCGATGCGGCTTCCAGCGCTCGTAAACCACCCCGATCCGCCCCAGCGCCTCGCGGATGGAGGCGGCGCGGGTCTCGGCCAGGACGGGCTCGCCCTGCCCGTTGCGATAGATCTTCAACTCACTCATGGTCCCGATGAGCGTGTACCGTCTCCGACTCGGCCCCTGTGGGCCACTCCGGCGAGGCCGCCGGCGCGCCGCGGGGGCAGGGGTCACTGCGCCGCCGACGGGGCTCGCGGGCCGCCGTTCGACGGAAGGCGCGAACGGCCCGAGGCCGTCGTCAGCGCGCTCCGAGGGCGCGTAATGTACGCGAAGGGACGGTACAATTCAAAAAGCGGCCCCGGCCGGCGACGAAAGCCGCTTACCGGCGCGCTGCGCCGGGACCGCCGCCTACTCGCCGTTCGCGATCTGCGCGATCTCGTCCAGCGCCAGGTCCAGCTCGCGGGCGATCGACTCGACGCGCTTCCGGGGCCCGACGACCCGTCCGTCGCGCGCCGCCCGCTCGAGGTCGGCGGCGAGCCGGGACACCCGGCGCACCCCCAGGTTGGCACTGGCGGACTTCAGGTCGTGGGCCCAGCGCGCCAGGCGTCCGGCATCCGCCGCGGCAGCGGCTGCCTGCAACTCCTCCAGCAGCTTGCTCGCGTCCCGGCGATAGACTGCGACCAGCCGCCCGAGCAGGCCGATGCTGCGCAGGGAGGTGATCACCTCCGGGTCGATGACCGGCTCGTCTTCCATGGCCCCCACACCGTTCCGCCGTACCGCAACGCGCTGATCCGCTCCCCCTGCCGCCCGGCCGGGCACAGGGGCATCATCCCCACCAGTATGAGAAGCGCGGCTGCCGGAGTACAGGCCCCGCTCCGGCCGTGAGGGCAAGCCCGCGAGGGCCCATGATTTGCTTGCACACTGGCGAGGGGGGGCCGGGACTGGCAGAATCGCGTATACTTTTACGATCCGCCCGGAGCGGGGCGGTCATCGTATGCACCGCTGAAGCGACCCGAATACGGAATACATCGTGGCAGCAGCAAGGAAACCCGGCCCGCGGCGCGCATCGGGCACGACGCGCGCCCTGATCCTCGACGAAGCGGAAAAGCTGATCACGCAGCAGGGCATGGAGGAGTTCCGGCTCCAGGACCTGGCGGCGCGCGTCGGAATCCGGCCACCTTCCATCTTCGCCCACTACCAGGGACGCAAGGCCATCACGGAGGCCGTCTCGCGGCGGGTGGTGGACGGCATCTTTGCGGCGCTGCGGGTGGAGGCGGACCGGGATCCGGCCGAGGCGGTACAGACCATGATGGCGGGGCTCGTCGATCACCTGGCGCACAATCCCGTCCGCGTGCGCCTGCTGATGCGCGAGCTCGCGCAGAGCGGCGCGGGGGTGGAGCTGTCCCAGTCCCAGCCGCTTTGCGATGCGGTCACCGCTCAGCTCGAGACGCTGCTGCAGCGCGGCGTCGACGCGGGCGAGTTCCGCCCGATACCCGTGCACAGCTTCATGGCACAGATCTTCGGCGCGATCCTGGTCAACCTGTCCTGGTTCCGGATCTGCAAATGGGACCAGCCGGTTCCGGAGGGGCAGGTCAGGGAAGTCAGGCGCGAGACCCTCGACCTGGTGATGCGCTACCTCTCGCCCCGCCTCCCCTGAGCGTCGCAGACCCGGCGCGGATGCCGTGAAACGCGCGGTCGCCATTCGCCACGTGCCGTTCGAGGACCTGGGCACCTGGGCGACCGTTCTCGCCGGACGCGGCTTTCAGCTTCGCTACCATGACGCGGGCCCGACCGGGCTCGCGCGCCTCGATCCGCTGGAACCGGACCTGCTGGTCGTGCTGGGCGGGCCGGTCGGCGCGGGGGACGATGCCGACTATCCCTTCCTGGCCACCGAACGCGAGGCGCTCCGGCGCCGGCTGGAGGCGGACCGTCCGACCCTGGGCATCTGCCTGGGCGCCCAGCTGATGGCCTCGGCGCTCGGTGCCCGCGTGTACCCGGCGGCACGCCCGGAAATCGGCTGGGGCCCGGTGAAGCTCACCGCCGCCGGCCGCGAGAGCTGCCTGGCGGGCCTCGGGGAGCCGCCCGTTCCGGTACTGCACTGGCACGGCGATACCTTCGACCTGCCCGCCCGGTCAACCCTGCTGGCCTCCACCGACGCCTGCGCCAACCAGGCCTTCCGCCACGGGCGGCGCGGCCTTGCCCTCCAGTTCCATGCGGAGGTCGCCGCCGCGGGGCTGGAGCATTGGTACATCGGTCACGCGCGCGAGATCCGGACCGATCCGGCGCTCAGCGTGGCGGACCTGCGCGAGGCCGGCCGGCGCCACGCGCCGGACCTGGCGGGACCCGCCCGGCGGGTCCTGGAATGCTGGCTGGAGGAGACCGGACTGGTGCCGCCGCCGGCGCCGAAGACGCCGGATCATCCCGGCTGACGCGGGCACGTTTCCTTGCGCCTCTCCGCGCGGACCTTCCCCGATCCATCGGGCCACCGCCGCTGACGCTCCGGCGTCCGGATGCGCCCCCCGGGGAATCCGTCTCCGGGCCGAGCGGGGACAGGGCCCGCGGTCCGGCTGCCGGAACACCCCGGGCCGGCGCCTGTCGAAGACTGCGGACTCCGCACGGGACAATGCCATGCACCAGAGGCTTACCCTCGCCGGCACCGTCGTCACGCTGCTGGCACTTGTCGCCGCACCGGCCGCCAGCGCCGGCCCGGCGGTGTTCGTGCAGCGGGTCTCGAGCCGCGACTTCCACCACACCGTCGCCTCCCTCGAACGCGCGGCCGGCAGTCATGGAATGCGGATCGCGGGCTGGCTCGACCAGGGACAGGCCCTCTCCATCGCCGGCACGCGCCTGAAGGGCGGCGCCCGGGTGGGAGCCGCACGCGGCTTCCTCATCCAGGCGCCCAAGCTCGATCGCAAGCTGATGCTGCTCAATCCGGCGACCGGCGCGGTGGTGCCGGTCCGGGTCTTCGTCTGGAAGCTGGGACGTCATACCTACGTCGGATACTACCGGCCGACGGCGCTGCTCGCCGGGATCAGCCCCCACCTGGTGCCGGCGGCGCGGGCACTGGACCGGCGAATCCGGGCGCTCGTGCAGGCCGCGACCGGCGGTTGACCTGCGGCGCGGGCCCGCGTGCCCGCGGCTAGAACCTCTCGTGCAGCCCGATCATGAAACCATGCGGGAGCACGCCCAGCAGAAAGGGCATCTTCCGGTTGTGCGCCAGGTAGCCGGTGAACGTGCCCAGGGCGAAACCGGCCAGCACGTCCGTCTGCCAGTGGCCCCAGGTCTTCATGCGCGCCTCGGCGTCGTAGGCGGGCAACAGCTCCAGCTCCCAGATCCAGGGATGCTGCCGGTGGTACTCGAGAATGAAGGGCGTGACGATGGAGGTCACCCCGGCGACCTCGCCGCTGGGAAAGCTCAGGTTGTTGCAGCAGCCCTGGAACCACCTGTTCGGATCCGGGTTTCGCTCCTGTTCCGGTCGCGTGCGCTGGAACACCCTCTTGAGAACGAAGGTCGAGCCGGCCGCGAGCGCCGAGGAATCGACTGCCTGCCAGAACGTGCGTCCCAGGCGACTCTTGCCGCCGAGCCACAGCGCACCGCCCAGTTCGCCCGCGACCATGGCGTAGATCAGGTCGTGCTGGTAGCTCCGCTTGTAGATGCCGCTGTTGTCGTAGGACAGCCGGTAGTCGATTCCCAGCGGCCCCCCCGCGGCCAGCGCCACGCCCGTGAACGCGCAGAACAGACACAGGGCCGGGACCAGCTTCCGCTTCCACATGATTCCCCCTCCTGGTGGCCGGGCACTGCGTCTTCGGCGCACGCCGCGCCCGGGGTAGAATGACCGGTACGGGCCTGCCGGCGCAGCTCGGGAACGGGAACGCCTGCCGGATGGACGAGGGTCTTCGGCCGGGCCGGGCAGTGCTTACCCGTTCGAGTACGCCCCGGGCGATTCGTTCCCGTGGCCGCCGGCGGGCCGGCCCGTCGACCGCAGAGAGGTTCCCGCATGAAACTGGCCACGTTCACTCACCTCGAGCACACCCGGATCGGGATCGTGCGTGACGATTCGGTGATCGACCTGGGCGCGGTCGCGCCCGGGCTTCCGACGGACATGCAGGCGCTGCTCGCGGCCGGCCCCGAGGCGCTCGAGCACGCCGTCCGCATGGCCGACCGTGTCTCCGACCGGGAAACGCTGCCCCTTTCCGAGGTGCGCCTGCGCGCGCCGGTGCCCGTGCCCGGCAAGGTGCTCGCCATCGGGCTGAACTACCTTGACCACGTGCGCGAGTTCGGCCGCGAGCCGCCCGAGCACCAGATCTGGTTCAACAAGCAGCACAACGCCGTCAACGGGCCGTTCGACCCGATCAACCGGCCGGCCGTCTCGGACGCGCTGGACTATGAGGGCGAGCTCTGCTTCGTGATCGGGCGGCGCTGCAAGCACGTGCCCCCGGAGCGGGCGCACGAGGTCATCGCCGGCTACTGCGCCGGCAACGACGTCAGCGTTCGTGACTGGCAGATGCGCACCCCGACCATGGTCATGGGCAAGTCCTTCGACACGCATGCCCCCCTGGGGCCGTACCTGGTCACGGCGGACGAGATCGATGATCCGCAGGAGCTGATGATCCGGACCTGGGTCAACGGCGAGCTGCGCCAGGAGTGCAGCACCGGGGAGATGGCATTCGGCTGCCGTGAGCAGATTGCGCACCTGACCCAGGCATTCACGCTGGACCCCGGCGACGTCATCTTCACCGGCACCCCGAAGGGCGTGGGCGCGGGCTTCGATCCCCCCCGCTATCTCACCGTCGGCGACCGCGTGCGCGTGCAGGTCGAGGGTGTCGGCACGATCGAGAACGAGGTCGTGGCCGAGCACGCCGAGACGGTTATCGGGCCATAGCCGCGCGCCCGCCCGTACCGATCGCCGATGCGCACCGCACTGGACCCCGGCCGCCTCCGCACCCTGTACGACCGGCTCGCCGCGCACTACGACATCGAGCATGCCCTGCTGACAGGGCATTCGGACCAGCGCGCACGTCGCCTGCTGGTGCGCGAGGCGGTTTCTGCCGGGGACCGCGTGCTCGACGCCGGGGCCGGCACGGGCTCGACCGCACTGCTCGCAGCCCGCCGGACGGGCGCGGACGGTCGGTTGACGCTGCTGGATGCCAGCCCCGGGATGCTCGCAGTGGCGCGACGGCGGATCGACTCTGCCGGGCTGGGCGAGCGCTGCGTCACCGGTGTCGGGGACCTGCTGGCGATGCCGTTCCCGGACGCTTGCTTCGACGTGGCGCTGTCGACGTTCAGCCTGTGCCCCGTGTATGACCCGGCCGCAGGGGCACGGGAGCTCTGGCGGGTTGTCAGGCCCGGCGGGCGCCTGGGCATCGCGCACTCGATCGATCCTCCGGGCGCCGTGCGGCGCTGGCTGGGTACCCGCATCGAGGCGCTCGTCTGGCACCTGCCGGCGATCTCCATGGGCTGCCGCGCGGTCGAGGTCGCACCCGCCCTCGAGGCGCTCGGCGCCCGGATCCTGCTGGACCGGACCGTCGGTGTGCCACTGTGGCCCTTCCGGGTCCTGGTACTGGAACGCCGCTGACTGCCGGGCGCCGCTCGTGGCAGCATGGACTCACCGGTTCAGCGCCAGGGAGCATGCGTGGAAGAGTCTGCACGGTTGTCCAAACCCGAGCGCGAGGCCGTCGAGCGGGCGGCCGCGCTGATCCGCGACGCGGACAGGACCGTCGCGCTGGTTGGGGCGGGACTGTCGGTCGAGAGCGGCATCCCGCCCTTTCGCGGCCCGAACGGCCTGTGGACCCGCTACGGCGAGCCCTCCATGAACGGCTACATGGAGTTCCTGCGTGACCCGGCCGGCTGGTGGCGCGAGCTGCTCGAGCCGAGCGGGCCGCGCGCCGAGCTGCTGACCGCGCTCCGGAGCGCCGAGCCCAACGCCGGGCACCACGCCCTGGTGCGGATGGAACGGGCGGGCGAGCTGCACTGCACCATCACCCAGAACATCGACAACCTCCACGCGCGGGCCGGAAGCCGGCAGCTGGTGGAGATCCACGGCAACGCCACGCTGCTGCGCTGCGTTCAGTGTCGCAGCCGCTACCCGCGGGACGGGTTCCCGGTCGATGTCCGCGCGCTGCCGCCGGGCTGCCCGGAGTGCGCCGGACTGCTCAAGAGCGACACCGTGATGTTCGGCGAGCCCATCCCCGGGGACGTCAGCCTGGCCTGCGAACGGGCCCTGGAAAGCTGCGACTGCATGCTCCTGGTGGGCACCTCCGCCAGCGTCTACCCGGCCGCCGGCCTGGCCTGGAGCGTGCTGGAGCGCGGCGGCAGCCTGGTCGAGGTCAATCCGGAGGAGACGGAAGCATCGGACCACTGCCGGGTGTCCATCCGTGCCCGGTCCAGCGAGGTGCTGCCGCTGCTCGCCAGGCGGCTCGAGTGCTGAAGGGCGCTCGACTTGCACCCGCGCAGCGATTATCATGAGCCATCTTGCCTGCCGGTTTTTCCGCCCGCCGACCCGGACCGGCCCCGACGCAAGCGTCCCGGCCTCGCGGCGGACGGCGCCGTGCAACCGGCAGAGGTTCCCGCGTTGCCGACCAGTGGCCGCCCGACCCGGGCGGTCGGGGGGACGAAACATGGCACAGACCCGAGAGCAGACCGACAACGGCCAGCGCGTGGTGCATCCCCGCGCGACCGGCTCAACGGTGTACCTCGTGACCTTTCTGGCGTTGATGACCGCGTTCTTCCTGTTCGCGGAGTTCAGCCACCTGCACCCGATCATGAAGCTCTTCTACTGGCTCGCGCTGGTCTTCTGAGCCCCCGCGCGAGGGACCGGTTCACGGCCGGATAACCGACACCGGGGCCGAGCACCGGTTCCGGCGCCGCTTCCGCGTACGTCGAAGGCAACCCGCCCAGCGAACGCCGGGCAGGGCCCCGCGCCCCGGCCGCGACGCTAGAGATGACGCCCGAACAGACCGGCAAGCGCTTCCCGGTCCCGACGGTGGTCATGCCTCCCCGCATCGATGAGCGCGATGTTCACGGCGGGCCGGACCAACAACCGCGCCGGGGCGCGCGGCCGCTGATCTTTGCCGGCGCGCTCCTTCCTGCTCGCCTTCGGCATGGTGGCAACCCCCTGATACGACCTGCAGGTCGACACCTGGTGGTTGATGCGGCCCGTAATCGTCCAGGGCTGCGACGCCGGCCTGGCGTTCGTACCGCTGGCCACGGTCGCCTTCTCGACGCTGGCCCCGCAGGCCGCGGGCATGCGCCAGCCCCGCCGGACCATCCGTGCCTCGGTTGGCGTCGCCAACCGGACCGCCCTGACGGCACATGAAGGGCAGATCACCTGGAACCGGATCGGGGCGCACCTGCAGCAGGCGCCCGGGGCCGCGCTCGACGGCAACGGGGAATCAGCCAGTGACGCCCCCGCGGGACAGGCGGACGGTCGACGGTTACGGGGTGGATGCAATGGGTGGAACCGGAGGGAAAGTGCCCGCCCGGGCGTCAGGCTAAAGTCTGCGGTCTATATCTTCCGGTCCCCGAGTATATTACCATCATGGCGTGTCATGGTTTTTCCGTGGGCGTCCCGGACGGCGACGCGCGCCGGGCGCATATCGTTCCGGCCAGAGATCTGCAGGCTTCAGCCCGAGGGTCTCGGCGATGATCCGTTCCCACTTCGGGTACGGTTTGTAGAGGGCCGCCTGGGGCTGTTGACGGCTCACGCCGTGCTCCCGGGCGAGCATGGCCAGGCTGTAGCCACGGATCTCCAGCTGAAACTTGATCCAGGCACGGCGCACCGTGATGTCACGGGGGATCTCGCGGGCAGGATATTGGGTATCGTCCAAGCTGTGTCTCGCTAATTTAGAACGACAAGAGGCCCGAGCAGACTACTTGTTTGAATATCAGATTCACCAAGTGCAGTATTGGTTTATGGTTTTATGCTGAAATGACCTATAAAACTAGTCTAGCGCCTCTTGCTCGTGCGTTTCAACCGAGAAGAAGGCACCATGAATGAGAGAGGAAAGACTACAATTCTAGGTGACCTGCTGCGCCGTGAGCGCGGACGGGTTTCGATCACCGACATGGCGGCCCGGATCGGGGTGAACAAGAACACCCTGGGCGCCTATGAGCGGGGCCAGCGCCTGCCCGATATCGAGTTCCTGGCACGCTTCGCCCAAGTGACCGGGGGGCGCTTCTTCGACCTGTTCCAGGCGCGCCTGGCGAGCAGCGCCAGCGCCGCCGTGCGGGAGATCGCGGGAGAAGGCCCCGGGAGCTCCCCTCTGGAGAACCCCGCGGCGCGCAGCGATTTCCTGCTCCCGCCCTTCGCCCCGGATCTCACCCTGGACAGCGTGCAGAAAGCAGACAGCGCCAGCCCCGTGGGGTTCCGCCAGTGGTGGCTGCGGCGCCACGGCATCGAGGACGACCGGTTGATGGCGGCCCAGATCACCACCGACAGCATGGGACCGACGGTCGTGCCCGGCGACCTCGTTCTGCTGGACCTCACGCGCAACCGGCCCGCGGAAGCCGTCTACGCGATCCGCGCACCCGAGGGCCTGCTTCTGCGGCGTCTGCAACGGCTCCCGGGTCAGCGCCTGCGGCTGATCACGGACAACCCCAGCTACCACGACTCGGAGATCTCCGTCGCGGATATCGGTGGCGCCGCCAGCGACTTCGAGCTCTTCGGCCAGGTCGTCTGGATGTCGCGCTTCGGTCCCCGATAACCCCTCCCGCCCGTGCATTCCGATCTGCGGGACAGGTTCCCCGCACGGTTCCATGACCCGGGCTGCGTCCCCGCGTTACAGGAACTTTTCAACCACCGGTTCCTTCAAAGCCCGTGTCCCTGCGGCGTTTCAGCCAAGCGCAGGGGGCGCGCGGCTTTGACAGGCGTGGGCCACAGTTTGCTAACGTCGCCCCGCCTTACGGTGTCCTGCAGAAGCCCTGCCCTGAACAGGGTTACCTGACGCGCAGACCGTATCGGCCGCGCCTGCTCCATTGACCGTGCATGAAACGGCGTCCGCCGCCGGCGGACCCATGCACCCGACAGCCCAGGTTTTCCACGCTTGGGCGAAGCTGGAGGTAACAGACCATATGAATCAGAAGGTCCTGAAGGGAATCGTCGCCGGAGTTTCCGTGGCAGCCCTTTTCGGCAGCACCGCCGCCTTCGCGGCATCGCCGGACACCACTCCCCAGGGTGTCGGCGGCGGCGTGCTCAACCCGACCGCGAGCGTGACCAACCCGGTGAAGGCGCTGGGCGCCGGTCTCGACGGCAGCAGCTACGTGGGCAAGCCGCAGTTCGCGACCTGGATGCTGCGCATGCCCGACGCCGGCGAGAACGTCTACGGCATCGGCGCCAACATGACGTTCTGGAACCGCCTCGAGCTGGGCATCTCGCGCAATGACGCAAACTTCAAGAATGCCAACATGCAGCTGGGGACCGACAGCGTGACGACGCACGACGTCTCCGCCAAGGTGCAGCTGCTCAGGGGCAGCGCGTGGCGCTCGGCGTGGATGCCGTCCCTTTCCGTGGGGGCCATCTACCGCCAGGCCAACCTCAACACGCCCTCGTTCAGCGGGGACGCCGGCAGCCGCAACTCCGACACCGACTACTACGCGGTGATCGGCAAGCGCTTCCGGATGATGCCCATGCCGTGGAAGATCGACGCCGGCGTGCGCTACACCAAGGCGTACATGGACGGCTTCGGCGGCTACGGCAACAGCCGCGCCCACGCCTGGTTCGGCAACATCGCGGTGATGCCGATGCACGCCTTCGCGCTCGGCTACGAGTACACCGAGGCGACCCGCGTGGGTACGAGCCCGAGCGGCGCCCCGCTGGTCAACCCCGCCCGCTGGGATGTCTATGCCAAGTGGAACGCGACCCAGAATCTGTCGCTCAAGGCGGCCTACCTGTACAGCGGCAGCCAGCGGTGGACGCATTACAACGCGAGCAGCAACCGTTCGTCCGCGCGCGGCGGCGGCGGCATGCTGAGCGTGCAGTACGCCTTCTGACCCCGGCGCAGCCGCGCCACGAGCCGGTGCCGGCCCTGCCGGCACCGGCTTTTTTCGTGCCCTTCCCCTAACGACCGTTTGGGTGCCGCCCGCATAATGGCTATGATTCGTGACCGGCCCCGTGCCCGTCCGGTCCGCCCGACGCCGGACACCGGCGACCGTATGCAGGGGCCGCGCAACGGGAATCCCTGGAGGCGAACATGGCAGGCACGGTCGGCGGCATCGGTGACTGGCTCACCCGGCACGCCCACGCCCATCCCGACCGGGAGGCACTGGTCTACGGCGACACGCGGCTCACCTCGTCGCAGCTGGACGAGCGCGTACGGCGCCTTGCCGACGCGCTGGCCGCACGCGGCGTACGCCAGGGCGACCGCGTCGCCGCGCTGATGCTCAACAGCAACGCCTTCATCGAGACCCTGTTCGCCTGTGCCCGGCTGGGCGCCATCTTCGTACCCATCAACTTCCGCCTGAGTCCCGCCGAGATCCGGTACGTACTGGATGATGCCGGGGCCCACCTGGTCGTCTACCACGACCTGTTCGCCGACCTGCTCGCGCCGGCCCGCGAGGGCACGGAGCTGCTGCACGCGATCCGGGTCAACGAGGGCGCCGCGGCCGTCGCGGCGAGCGACGAGGACTACGAGACCGTGCTGGCCGCGGGGGATCCGGAACGCCCGGCCGCGCCCGTGGTACAGGACGACGTGCACCTGATGATGTACACCTCCGGGACCACGGGCCGTCCCAAGGGGGCGATGCTGACCCACGGCAACAGCACCTGGAACGCCTTCAATCTGCTGCTGCACGGGTCCGCGCTGGGCACCGGGGACACCGTGCTTACCGTGGCGCCGATGTTCCACATCGGCGGGCTCAACGTGCACACGCTGCCGGCGATCTACAAGGGCACCCGGGTGGTGCTGGCGGCCAGGTTCGATCCCGCCGCCACCCTCGAGCGGGTCCAGCGCGAGCGCGTGACCACGCTGTTCCTGGTGCCGGCAATGTGGCTGGCGATCAGCCGGGTCCCCGACTTCGACGAGTATGACCTGTCCTCGCTGCACACCCTGCTCTCCGGCGGTGCGCCCTGCCCCATCCCGGTGATCGAGTTCTTCCAGGGCCGCGGGCTGCGCTTCCAGGAGGGCTTCGGCATGACCGAGACCGCGCCCAACGCCTCGATCCTCGACAACGCCGACGCCGTGCGCAAGCACGGCTCGGTGGGCAAGCCGCTGATGCACATGGAGATGCGCATCGTCGACGAGAGCGACCGCGACGTGGCGGAAGGGGAAACGGGCGAGCTCCTGGTGCGCGGCCCCAATGTGTTCGCCGGCTACTGGAACCGACCCGAGGCCACGCGCGAGGCCTTCCGCGGCGGCTGGTTCCATACCGGGGACCTCGCGCGCCGCGACGACGAGGGGTTCTATTACATCGTGGACCGCAAGAAGGACATGCTCATCTCGGGCGGCGAGAACGTCTACCCGACGGAGGTCGAGCAGGTGCTGTTCCGCCACCCCGCGGTGCAGGAAGTGGCGGTGGTCGGGATCCCGGACGAGAAGTGGGGCGAGGTGCCGATGGCGATCATCGTCCCGCGCGAGGCCGGCGCGAGCCTGACGCTGGAGGACGTGCAGGACTTCTGCGCCGGCAAGCTCGCCCGCTTCAAGATTCCCAGGAAAGTGGAGATGGTGGAGCAGCTGCCGCGCAACGCGGCCGGCAAGGTCCTGAAGCGCGAGCTGCGCAGCCGCTTCGCCCCGTCGGAGAAATGAGGCCGTTCCATGCCCGTAATCGAGAGCCAGATCGACACCGACAGTGAATCCTACCGGAGCAACCGCGAGGCCATGCTGGAGCTGGTCGAGCGCTTTCGCGACCTCGAGCAGCGCGTGCGGGACAAGTCCAACAGCAAGCGTGAGCGCTTCGAGAAGCGCGGCCAGCTGCTGCCGCGCGAGCGCGTGGCGATGCTGCTGGACAAGGGCTCGCCGTGGCTGGAGATCGCAACGCTCGCCGGCCTGGGCATGCATGATGACGACGGCGAGAGCGACGTGCTGGGCGGCGGCCTGATCGTCGGCATCGGCTACGTCTCCGGCATGCGCTGCCTGATCAGCGCCTCCGACAGCGCCATCAAGGGCGGCACGGTCGCTCCCATGGGCCTGAAGAAGTCGCTGCGCGCGCAGGAGATCGCGATCAAGAACAAGCTGCCGCTGATTCACCTGGTCGAGTCCGGCGGCGCCAACCTGCGCTACCAGTCGGAGATCTTCGTCGAGGGCGGCAAGGGCTTCTACAACCAGGCGCGCATGTCGGCCCTGGGCATCCCCCAGATCACGGTGGTGCACGGCTCCTCCACCGCCGGCGGCGCCTACCAGCCGGGGCTGTCCGACTACACCATCATGGTGCGCGGGCGCGCCAAGGTGTTCCTCGCCGGCCCGCCGCTGCTCAAGGCCGCCACCGGCGAGGTCGCCACGGACGAGGAGCTGGGCGGCGCGGAGATGCACTCGACGGTCTCCGGCGTCTCCGAGCACCTGGCCGAGAACGACGCCGACGGCGTGCGCATCGCCCGCGAGATCGCGGCAAAGCTGGGCTGGAACGACCGCCTGCCGTATCAGCCGCCGCCCGGGTACCGCGAGCCGCGCTACAGCCCGGACGAGCTCGCCGGGGTCGTGCCGGTGGACTATCACAAGCCCTACGACGTGCGCGAGGTCATCGCCCGCATCGTGGACGATTCCGACTTCCTGGACTTCAAGGCGCTGTACGGGCCGCAGACGGTGTGCGGGCAGGCCGCGATCGAGGGCCATCCCTGCGGCATCATCGGCAACAACGGGCCCATCGACGCCCAGGGCGCCACCAAGGCGGCCCAGTTCATCCAGCTGATGTGCCAGGCGGGTACGCCCATCCTCTACCTGCAGAACACCACCGGCTACATGGTCGGCACCGAGGCCGAGCAGGCCGGCATCGTCAAGCACGGCTCCAAGATGATCCAGGCGGTCGCCAACGCCACCGTGCCCCAGATCACCCTGCACATCGGCGCGAGCTTCGGCGCCGGCAACTACGGCATGTGCGGGCGCGCCTACGACCCGCGCTTCATCTTTTCCTGGCCCAACACGCGCATCGCCGTGATGGGCGGCGAGCAGGCCGCGAAGGTGCTGTCCATCGTCACCGAGGAGAAGCACCGGCGCGAGGGCACGGAGATCGACCGCGGCAAGCTCCAGGCGATGGAGCAGTTCATCGTCGACCAGTTCGAGCGCGAGTCCCACGCGCTGTTCGGCACCGCGCGCCTGTGGGACGACGGCCTGATCGACCCGCGCGACTCGCGCCGCGTGCTGGCCTACACCCTGTCGATCTGCCGCGAGGCCGGGATCCGGCCGCTGAATCCCGTCACCTTCGGCGTCGGCCGGATGTGACATAGAAAGCCGAGGAAAGCCCGAGATGATCTACACCGAACAGCACCGCGAGCTGCAGCGCTCGGTCAAGCGTTTCGTCGACGCCGAGATCAACCCGCACCTGGACGAGTGGGAGGAGGAGGGCATCTTTCCGGCCCACGAGCTCTTCCGCAAGATGGGCGAGCAGGGCTGGCTGGGCATCCACAAGCCCGGGTCGGCCGGCGGCCTGGGCCTCGACTACAGCTACGAACTGGCCTTCTGCGAGGCGATGGGCGAGGTGCGCGCGGGCTCCATCCCAATGGCCGTGGGCGTGCAGACCAACATGGCCACCCCCGCGCTGGCCGCCAATGGCTCCGACGAGCTGCAGCAGGAGTTCCTGCGTCCCAGCATCGCCGGCGAATACGTCGGCTGCATCGGCGTGTCCGAACCCGGCGCCGGCTCCGACGTCGCCTCGCTGCGCACCAGCGCGCGCCGGGACGGCGACGACTACGTGATCAACGGCAGCAAGATGTGGATCACCAACGGCACCCAGGCCGACTGGATGTGCATGCTCGCCAACACCGGTGACGGCCCGGCGCACAAGAACAAGTCGCTGATCTGCGTGCCGCTGGACAGCAAGGGGGTGACGGTCGCCCGCAAGCTGGACAAGCTCGGCATGCGCTCCTCCGACACCGCCCTGCTGTATTTCGAGGACGTGCGGGTGCCGCAGCGCCACCGCATCGGCGAGGAGAACCTGGGGTTCATCTACCAGATGCAGCAGTTCCAGGAGGAACGCATCTGGGGCGCCGCGTCGGTGCTGCGAACGCTGGAGATCGCGATCGAGGACACCATCGAGTACACCCGCGAGCGCAAGGTCTTCGGCCAGCCGCTGCTCGACAACCAGGTCATCCACTTTCGCCTGGCCGAGCTGCACACCGAGGTGGAGCTGCTGCGCTCGCTGATCTACCGCGCGGTCGAGCAGTACGTCGGCGGCGATGACATGACCCGGCTGGCCTCCATGGCCAAGCTCAAGGCGGGGCGCCTGGCGCGCGCGGTCGCCGACAGTTGCCTGCAGTACTACGGCGGCATGGGCTTCATGAACGAGACGCCGATCACCCGCCTGTACCGCGACCTGCGGCTGCTGTCGATCGGTGGCGGGGCCGACGAGGTGATGCTCGGCATCATCAGCAAGTACATGGGCATCCTGCCGGCCAGAGGCTGACGCGCGCTTATGACCGATTTTTCCACCATCCTGATCGCCAACCGCGGCGAGATCGCCGTGCGCGTCATCCGCAGCGCCCGCGCGCTCGGCTATCGCACCGTCGCCGTCTACTCGGAAGCCGACCGTGAAGCGCCGCACGTGCGCGCCGCCGACCGCGCGGTCTGCATCGGCCCGCCGCAGGTGGGCATGTCCTACCTGGACATCGAGCGGGTGCTGGACGCCGCCCGACGCACCGGCGCGGACGCGGTGCATCCCGGCTACGGCTTCCTCTCGGAGAACGCCGACTTCGCCGCCGCCTGCAACGACGCCGGCGTCGCCTTCATCGGCCCGCCGCCGGAGGCCATCCGGCTGATGGGCAACAAGGCCGCCGCCAAGCGGCGCATGCTCGATGCCGGTGTGCCCTGTGTGCCGGGCTACGAGGGCGAGGCCCAGGATGACGCCCGCCTGCGCGAGGAAGCCGACGCCATCGGCTACCCGGTCATGATCAAGGCGGCGGCCGGCGGCGGCGGCCGCGGCATGCGCCGGGTGGATGAGGCGGGAAGCTTCGACGGCGCGCTGCGCTCGGCGCGCTCCGAGGCCCTGAACGCGTTCGGCTCCGACGAGCTGATCCTGGAGAAGGCGGTGGTCTCGCCGCGGCACGTCGAGATCCAGGTATTCGCGGACACCCGCGGCAACGTCATCCACCTGGGCGAGCGAGACTGCTCGATCCAGCGCCGCCACCAGAAGGTGATCGAGGAAGCACCGTCGCCGGCGGTGGACTGCCCCCTGCGCCGGCGCATGGGCGAAGCGGCGTGCAAGGCCGCCGCCGCGATCGGCTACGTCGGCGCCGGCACGGTGGAGTTCCTGCTGGATGCGGACGGCGAGAGCTTCTACTTCCTGGAGATGAACACGCGGTTGCAGGTCGAGCACCCGGTCACCGAGATGATCACCGGCCAGGACCTGGTCACCTGGCAGGTCGACGTGGCGGCGGGCAAGCCGCTGCCGATGGCGCAGGAGGCGCTGGTCCTCGATGGCCACGCCATCGAGGCCCGCCTGTACGCGGAGGATCCGTACCGGGAGTTCCTGCCGCAGAGCGGCCCGGTACACCTGTGGCGAGCGCCCGGCGGACCGGGGGTACGGGTGGACGCCGGCATGGCGACCGGCTTCGAGGTCAGCCCCTTCTACGACCCGATGATCGCCAAGATCGTGGCCCACGGCCGCGACCGCGACGAGGCCCGGCGGCGCCTGCGCGAGGCGCTGGCGGACACGGTGATCCTGGGACCGGGGACCAACCGCCGCTTCCTGATCGACTGCCTCGACCACGAGGTATTCGCGGACGGCAGGGCCACGACGGCGTTCATCCCCGAGCATTTCCCGGCGGAGACGCTCACCCGCCCCGTACCCGGCGAGCCTGTCTGGGCCCTCGCGGCCGCCGTGCTCTATCGCCTGGCCAGCCGGCCGCCGCAGCCGATGCTGCGCGACTGGGCCAGCACCGGCTCGACCACCCGCCCCATGCGCCTGGAATGCGACGAGCGACAGGTCGCGGTCCACATCACGGCGGCCGGGCCGGACCGCTACCGCGTAACGCCCGGCGGGGAATCGTTCGAGGTCACGCTGGAAGCCCTGGAAGACGGGCGGGTGCGCTACGGCGTGGACGGCAACGAGGCCGCGGCCGCCTGGACCGTGGCGGGCGACACGCTGTACCTGGCCCTGCCCGACACGGACGCCGCCTTCCGGGACGTGCTGCTCGAAAAGGCCGCGGGCCTGGACCGGGCGGGCGGCGACGGCACCGTCCGCGCGCCCATGAACGGCTCCGTCGTCGCCGTCCATGTCGAGCCCGGCACCCGCGTCACCCGCGGCCAACCCCTGGTGGTGCTGGAAGCGATGAAGATCGAGCACGAGCTCACCGCCCCGCTGGACGGGGTCGTCGAGGCCGTCAATGTTCGGGAGGGGGACCAGGTGGCGACCAGGAAGGTGTTGGTAGAGATCGGGGACGAATAGTTCTTATAGATCTTATAGTTATTAAGCTTTTAAGTTGTTAAGGGGGACCGGGGCGGATTCCGGCGCTGGCGTTCCGCGGGATTCCGTGTGCAGAGTCGTTCCGGGCAAGAATCTCGTGGACCGGAGGTGCACGATCCGGGTCCGAAGCGAAGTAAGCCTTAACAACTTAACAACTTGAAACCGACCCCGCCTCAGGCCCCCCGCTTCGCCTCCCTCGCCAGCGTCCCGGTCCGGTAGTCCGCGAGCGCCTGCGCGATCTCCTCCCGGGTGTTCATCACGAACGGACCGTACTGGACCACCGGCTCGCCCAGGGGCTTCGCCGCAAGCAGCAGGAAGCGGGCACCGTGGTCACCGGCGGTGACCTCGACCAGGTCCCCGTCGCCCAGCAGGCCCGCCGATCCGGACGGTAGCCCGCGTCCCGTTCCGCCTGCGCCCACCGCGGCTTCGCCGTCCCACATGTACAGGAAGGCATTGTGACCGGCCGGAATCTCCTGGCGCAGCATGGCGCCGGCGTCGAGGGCCACATCCAGGAACAGCGGCTCGGTGCTGACGCCGTGCACCGCTCCCGTGAGCTCCCGCCAGGCGCCGGCGATGATCCTGGCGCGGCCGCCATCGAAAGTCGCTTCGGGGATCCCCTCCGGCGGGATGTCCCGGTAGGAGGGCGCTTTCATCTTCTCGCGCGCCGGCAGGTTGATCCAGAGCTGGAAGCCGTGCATGCGCCCGGACTCCTGCTGCGGCATCTCGGAGTGAATGATGCCGGCGGCGGCGGTCATCCACTGCACGCCGCCGCTGCGCAGGTCGCCGCGGTTGCCGAGGTGGTCCTCGTGCAGCATGTGGCCCTCGAGCATGTAGGTGACCGTCTCGAAGCCCCGGTGCGGATGCGGCGGGAACCCGGCGAGGTAGTCATCCGGGTCGTCGGAGGCGAACTCGTCCAGCATCAGGAACGGATCGAGTCGCGCTCCGTCCGACTGGCCGAGGCTCCGCCGGAGCCGGACGCCGGCGCCATCCGACGTGGCCATGCCGGTCACCACGCGTGCGAGCTCGCGAGTCTTCATGGACTGCCTCCAGGGGGAACGCCGCCGGATCCATTCTACACCCGGCGGGCACCGCCGGAGCGATCAGCTCCGGCCGTCGATATGACTGCCCACCAGGGTCTCGATCTCCGCCCAGGAATCGGCCCGCGGGCCGGGCAGCTGCCGGTTGGTGGAGTTGCTCACCACGATGGTGTGGTGCCCGCCCCGGCGCAACGCCCCGATGTTGGCGGGGCTGTCCTCGAGGTAGAGGTCGGCTCCGACGGCCCCCTTGTCGCGCATGAAGCACAGGTCCCAGTACGGGATGCCGTGGCGCTCGAGCCATTCCACGGTCTGTTCGACCGCCTCCTGGTGAAACCACGGGATGTAGAGCCGGTGGGTGATGATCCGGATGCGCACGTCGCCGCGGGCCGAGATCCGCCGCAGCGCCGGCGGTGCGCCGGGCATGGGCGGAAGCCTGCGGAACAGCTCCCGGTGCTTGACCGCGAAACGGTGCAGCGCTTCGTAGCCGCCACAGGCTTCCAGGCCCCATTCCCGGAATCCGTAGCTGACCTCGTCGGTCAGCTGCGATATCCCGACCCCGAGCCACTCGGCGGCGATCGGGCGCAGGCCGCCCACGAAGTCGGCCACTACGCCGTCCAGGTCGACGCCCAGCACGAATTGCTCTCGGTCAGCCATCGCACCACCCCGCCGTGACAGGCTCACACTACCCGGCGCCGAGTCGCACCGGCAAGCCGGCGGGGACTTGCCGCCCGGGCGTCGTGGCGGTACACTTTCCTCAGTTGTCGGACAACATATGAGATGACGATGACCGTCCACGATTTGCACGCACACCCCCGGTTCGACAGTCTCCCGCGGCGCCCGCGCCTGTCCCAGGAAGTTGCCCGCCGGATCAGCGAGCGCATCCGCGCCGAAGGGCTGGCGCCCGGGGACCAGTTGCCCACCGAGAGCCGCCTGGTCGAGGAGTTCGGGGTCAGCCGCAGCGTGGTCCGCGAGGCCGTGGCGCACCTGCGCTCGGAAGGACTGGTGGAGGCACACCAGGGCAAGGGCGTCTTCGTCACGGACCCGGCTCGCCGGCAGGTTTTCGCGCTGGACGCGAACGCATCCGGCCGTGCCCGGGACCTGCTGGCCATCTTCGAGCTGCGCCGCGAGGTCGAGACCGGCGCCGCCGGGCTGGCCGCGCGGCGCGCCGACGAGGCACAGCGCGAGCGCCTTCGGGACCTGGTCGCC